>OFIS01000714.1_pt1 | contig 13167 bp, 9 predicted proteins | sample 1775071 | NCBI WGS metagenome assembly OFIS01 (sample SAMN08195774, study PRJEB24354) | sludge metagenome | isolation source: sludge from phenol fed wastewater aerobic bioreactor C | place: India: Nagpur | collected 2016-09-17 | reverse complement strand
TTTTTTTCAAGCAGAAGACGGCATACGAGATAACCGTTCGTGACTGGAGTTCAGACGTGTGCTCTTCCGATCTCAATCAGAAAAATATTCCGCTGGTCTTTCTGCAGGATGTTACCGGCTTTATGGTAGGCAGCAGAAGTGAGCATTCCGGCATCATCAAAGACGGGGCTAAGCTGGTGAATGCGGTAGCAAATTCAGTAGTGCCCAAGATTACCATCATTACCGGCAACTCTTATGGCGCCGGCAACTATGCCATGTGCGGCAAGGCTTACGATCCGCGATTTATCTATGCCTGGCCCAATGCTAAAATCGCTGTGATGGGCGGCGAGCAGGCTGCTAAAACTTTATTGCAGATACAGGTAGCTTCGCTCAAATCGAAGGGTGAAGAAATCGATCCTGAAAAAGAAAAAGAGTTGCTGAAGAAGATCACCGACCGCTACAACACACAGACATCTTCCTACTACGCTGCTGCCAGGCTTTGGGTGGACGAGATCATAGATCCTGCAGACACCCGCAGGCTGATAGCTGAGGGGATAGCAGCCGCCAACCATGCGCCCATAGAGCGCGAATGGAAGGCGGGCGTTTTTCAGGTATAAGTCTTCCTGCTAAGGATCAACGATAATCTTTTGTGCGGCATGTTCGGTTTCGGAATCGAGAATGAGCATGTAGGTAGTGGCACAGGAGCCCTCGCGCGTGTGGAAACGATAGCTGTTGTCGCCGGCGGGTTGATGACGCAGGGTGATATCCTCAACTTTCCGTCCCTCATGATTGATGAGCTGCAGATGTACATCCTGTGCTGACTTCAAAAAATACTTCACCATAAAATGTCCGTCGGAAGGGTTGGGATAGACCATCATTTGCAGACTGCTCTTGCTTTGCTCGTTGAGCTGATGTACCGATGAAGTACTGTTGCGAATGAGCAACACCTTGTAGATCACGCTGCTGGCGCTGCTTTGCGTGCCGTCATTTACCCAGAACACATTGGGCGCTGTGCTGCTGATGCCGCCATAAATATATCCGGCAAGGGTGGTGTCGGCAGTGAGCTGATCGAGGTTGAGCACTTCATTGGGATACTGTGGCAACGCAAGGTTGTGAATGAATTCGGCACTTGCTCCCAGCAGTCCGGGCATTTCTACCGGTAGCTTATATTCTGCCATCGTGCCATTGGCAGTACGGGTGACACGGGCTATGGTTTTTACAAACGGAGCATTGTTGTCCTGTACCAGAATTCCTGAGCTATCAAAAAACTGGGCAATACCGCCAAAGAAAATCGTGTGCATTTCATTTTGCGCAGCCGAGTACACGGGCAGGGTAGGACAGTGATAATGATTATAATATTGCTGGAAGCTCGTGTTGACGGCAAAGCCGCTGCTGTCCACATTTACAGGTTGAAGGAAGGGTAGGTCCACCGTGGGTTGAAACACACCCGAAAACATCGTAATGCCTTCTTCACCATTGGGCATGATCTGCGGTTCTGCATTATAATCGCGGCGGTGCAATTCTACCGTATCGACATAGGGTGTACGCCAGTTGATGGTAATATTGGTTCCGTTGTCCGTCAGTTCAAACCTTTTTACGCTGTTCGTATATTCCTGTATAAAGCCCGGACCGTTGTTGGGCCCCATGGGATTATATCTTCCCAAAAATTTCTGACCGCCCAGGAGATACCAGGTATTGTAGATTTTCTTCAGTCGTCCGCCCGTGATCTGAAAGCCAGGATCAGAGATTTGTCGGAAGTAAGCGGTGAAGGCCGTGTTTTGGATCACAGCATTGATCACATCGGCAATTTTTATTGCAGTGAGATTTGGAAAAGTAGTATGATCGCCCAACGTAGCGCTGTAGCCATATCCGCCGAAGCAGTAGAGATAGCCGTTTTCCTGAAAAAACTCCATGTTGGTACTGCTCAGTTGCTCCTGCATAGCTTGCGGCAGCGAGGTCATGGGTGCGGTCCAGCTTTGCTGGTTTACCGGATCTACCACAATGAGCGAAGTATTATGTCCTGCCACATCGAAAGTAGCCCAGGGTTGCCGCCGGTGCAGTCCGTCGAGTCTTCCGCCTACGATCAGCCATTTTCCACCGGCCTGTCCGAAGGAGTACGCTTGTAATCCACCCAGGCCGTTGATCGTAACCGGCTCCAGCGCTATGTCGAAGGGTGTACTTTGCGCACCCGCGAACAGGGGAGAGATGATCAGACTAATGGCGGTAAGTAACTTGTGACGCAGTTTCATGAACTTTTAGTTTTTTGAGATCAGCCCTTTATGCTGTAAGCAGAAATCGATCTGCCGCAAAAAAGACCAGACTAATTTTAACCAAAAGTAAATGTGGTTACCGCGGAAGACGGTGACAATAGTTACGTTGAAAACCGGATACAAATGTTGATTTTCCGTTCCTGTTGCCGGGCGATGGAAGGAAACCCCGGCAGGGTTACCGGCCCAGCACGTTGAACTTAAGTTGAATTTGGAGGTAGCGGCGATCGAGAAAATCGGTGCGGCTATTCACCAGATTGTTTACGCCCTGACGGTAAAGAATGCCTGCTCTGAGCCGCGGTGATAAAGCTACTTCTGTCTTTCCGGTAAAACCGAGATCGGTGACCGGAATGGTTTTGACTTCGTTGTTGATCTCTACCAGGTCATTATCGTTGCTGAGCAGTTGTTGCACATCTGCGCCCACACCCACCGAAACGTTTTTGATGAGTTCATAACCCACCGACGGGTTGAGCTGAACATAAAGCAGATGAGCTTCTTTGTAGTCTATCGGTGCCTTGTTGACCCATGCAGTTTGTTGTTGTTGCGCAGTAAAACTCTGTCCCGCGGTATTGCTTACCATGGCGAGATCTCCCTGAACGAACAATTTTCCACCGATTTTCTGCTTTGCGGAAATACCTGCCGTATAGCCGGTATTCAGGGAGCCGTAGTTCATACCGCCCAAAAGGCTGAAGCTCGTTTTTCGTTGTGCTAACTGTGCCGGTACAGGAGGGTTATCCGATGGGGATGTCTGTAACATGCGCTGATTTGTGGCTACCGTAGTTGCATGTGTTTCAGTGGTAGGAGGTGTTACCGACGGTGTGGTCGCACGCTCTGCCCGGGGGCTCGTTACTGTTGTTTCTGTGTTCGCCGCCATTTCCGGCACCTCGCCACCCGATCCTTGCGCCACTGCCGGCGTTGCTTGTGGCTTCTTACGGGCAAAGACCGCCGCCGGAATATTGTTTGGGCTGGTTTCTATGGGTGCGTCTTCGTGGGGCGCGGCTTCTGCTGCCCGGGCCAGAGATGTTTGGTGTGCCGGTAGGTCGGAGGGTTTTTGTTCCAGACTCAGTTCGCGTTGCGAGGCGGCAGTATCCCGATGAAAATACCATGCTGCGCCGGAGATGGCTATTGCTACTGCTGCAGCTACTCCGGCCAGTTTCCACCAGGGTAGGGCCACCGGTTTGCGGGATGCAGAAACGGGCAACCGCCTGGAAAGCTTTTCCCAGTTTGCAGGGTCGTAGGCAAACTCAAATTGGTCAAATTTGTCGTTTAGCAGCCTGTCAAACTCGTTTTTGTTCATACAACTTGGTGTCGTTATCTGCAGGTTTCAATTTCTTTTGCAACTGTGTACGCGCATGGTGCAAATGCCAGGACGAAGTACTTTCACTGATCTCCAACAATTTGCCGATCTCTTTATGTGAAAATCCGTCGAAGACGTACAGGTTGAATACGGTTTTTGATACGGGCGGCAAGGTCTGGATCAATCCCAGCAATTCTTTAAACTCAATGTGGTGCAGTACTTCTGCGTTTACGGGCACCTGCAGTTCGTCGTTGGCTGACGCTGCATGACTTAGCTGCAGGCTGTTTTTCAGTTGTTTGCTTTTCAGATAGTCAAGGCAGGTGTTGACCACAATCCTCTTCATCCAACCCTCAAACGAACCAGAGCCTAAAAACCGGTCCACATGATGAAAGATCCTCAGAAAGCTGTCATTCAGCAACTGCTCGGCATCTTCCATGTTTTTGGCATATCGGGCACATATTTTAAGAAACAGGCTGTAATAGTGCTGGTACAGATATTCCTGATACGTCCGGTCATTTTTCCGGCAGCCATTTATTATTTCCTGTTCAGAATATAAGGGCATGGGCAAGTGCGATGCATGTACAACCTAAACGCTATCCGTCCAAAGTTATTACTGTTTTCATGCAAACAATCCTGCCGGTTAAAATAATGTAACAATAGCCAAAAGCGCAATTAAAGAACTGAGATAGAGTGTAATCTTTACCGCTGCACTGTCTTCAGCAACGTCTGTTTTTACATGTTGACTTAATGTGATCATCTCGTCGGGTTTAAATTCTCAAAAAAATCCTCTGCTGCCTTACAGACGAATATGTGGGCAGGTCCCCTGGGTTTGGAGATAAATTTTTATTTGTGTCATTGGTTCGCGGGCGCCCCCGCCATACCATGCGCCCTCGGTTTGCCGTTATTGCTGTATCTTTCAACACCTTCGGATACTTTTAAAATAAGGCGTTTGCGGCAGTCTTGCGGACGGATATTGCTTTCTGTGTTTCTTTTTCTCTCTGCCTCCGTTTTGCACGCACAAACCGGATCGGCCTCCTTATTCTCAAATATCCGTTACCGAAACTTTGCCGTCACAGACACCATCCGGCTCGATTCGCTTTCTGTAGTGCCAGCCTCGGTAGTGGTGAGTGGGGTGCCGGATAGTCAGTATTATTTGGTTCCGGCAACTGCACTGCTCATCTGGCGCCGGGTGCCCGCACTCGATTCCGTTCACATTCGTTACCGGGTGCTGCCTGTAGATTTCGGCAAAGTCTATGTTCACAAGAGTCGAAAACTAATTGATTCCAATATTGTGTCGCTGATCTACCGGATGGAGGATCAGGACAAGGGAAATTTTGTAAATCTTAATCAGCTCGACTATAACGGAAGCTATGGGCGCAGCATATCGCTGGGGAACAATCAGGATGTGGTGCTTAATTCGCAGTTCAACTTGCAGGCAAACGGGTATATCCTCGACAGCATCCGGCTGGAGGCCGCCATTACGGATAATTCGGTGCCTTTTCAGCCGGAAGGCAATACACAGAGGCTACAGGAGTTCGATCAGATCTACATCCGGCTAAGCAAAAAGAAACATTTGCTGCAATTGGGCGATTATAATCTGGAAAGTCCGCCCGGGTATTTTCTCAAATATTTTAAGCGCGTGCAGGGTGTGTTTTATCAAACCGAATTTCCTCTTTCCCGGCGCTTGACGAACAAAGTAGGACTAAGCGGTTCGGTTTCAAAAGGGCAGTTCGCCCGAAATATTTTTCAGGGTGAAGAAGGCAATCAGGGTCCCTACAAACTCAGTGGTAACAATGGGGAGCAATTCTTTATCGTATTGGCGGGCACAGAGCGCGTATTTGTAGATAATGTGCTCATGCAGCGTGGAGAAAACGCAGATTATGTGATCAATTATAATACCGGAGAGGTGCGTTTCATGCCCCGAAAAATGATCAGCAAAGACTCGCGGATACAGGTTGAATTTGAATATCAGGACCGCAACTACCTAAATTCCCTTCTGTATGGATTCGACGAGGTTCAGGTGGGTAAAAAACTCAATATCCGGTTCAATGCCTACTCCAATCAGGACGCAAAAAACCAGCCCTACCTCCAGAGCCTTAATGCGGCACAGAAGCAGTTTCTTGCAGGCATCGGCGACTCGGTACAAAATGCCTTTTATCCCAACTTCTCTGCAGACACCTTTGCTGCCAACAAAATTTTGTATCGGATGACGGACACGGTGGTCGGTGGTCTTTATTACGACTCGGTGTTTGTCTATTCCACTCAGCCAGACAGTACGCTCTATAACGTCGGTTTCTCCTTTGTCGGCTCAGGCAAGGGCGATTACATCATTTCATCCGGCAACGCCAACGGCCGCGCGTACGACTGGGTAGCGCCGGTGAATGGACAGCGGCAGGGAAATTATGCGCCGGTACAGTTGTTGATAACACCCAAAAAACAACAGGTTTTCACGCTCACCAGCCACTACCAGATCGATTCGCTGAAATCGCTGAATATTGAAATAGGCACCAGTAACTATGACCCCAATCTGTTTTCGAAACGGGATGATCAGAACCACTGGGGAGTGGCCACCAAAGTGCAGTATGACGAACGGCGGAAGATCAAAGCTGCCGATACAGGAAAGCAAGACTGGATATGGCAAAACCATGTCTCTTACGAGTATGTGCAAAGCAGATTCCGGGCCATTGCTCCCTATCGGAATGTGGAATTTGGACGCGACTGGAACGTGCCCCTCGCGGGTGAAAAGCCCGATGAGCACCTCACTTACCTGAGTACCCGCCTGCAAACACCGCGGTCGGGCGCTGTAGGCTACACGTTTTCCGGCTATCTGCGCGGCACGGATTATCGCGGATATAAGAATATACTGAGCTATGATTTTCAATCTTCGAGATGGAAAGCCGGTTTCGTGGGTAATGTCCTTGTGGCAACTGACACGTTTCAGTACAGCCGGTTTTACCGCCCATCTGTCCTGGCAGAATATTTTTTACCACGCCTGATGAAAACCTACGCCGGCGTCCGTTATCAACTGGAACACGACGAGATCCGCCAAAAGCATTCGGATACGCTGCTGCCGGCCTCTTTCTCATTCGACATCAGTTCGGCCTGGCTGCGCACAGCCGATGGTCAGAAGACTTTCTGGAGCATCAACTATTTTACCCGCCGCGATAGAATACCCTATCAGAACAAGCTGCTGCAAATAGATCATAGTCATAATGTGGAAATCAGGCTGGGTTTATCACAATGGAAAAATCATCTGATCAACTTTACGGGTTCTTACCGCAAACTAATAATAGACGATACTGCTCATACCCGGCTGCTTCCTGAAGAAACCTTGCTGGGGCGACTGGAATATTCCGGCCACCTCGCCAAAAACGCGTTTGGTGTGAACAGTCTCTATGAGTTCGGTTCCGGTCAGGAACAACGGCGTTCTTACACTTTTGTGGAAGTGCCGGCTGGCCAGGGTATGTATATGTGGAACGACTACAACGGCGATGGCGTGCAGCAGGCAAATGAGTTTGAACTGGCTTTGTATCCGGACCAAAAGCGTTTCATTAAGGTGTTTACCGCCACTAATGAATATGTGAAGGTGAACTTTGTCAACTTCAATTTTATGCTCACCATCGATCCCGCAGTGTTTTGGTACGGTAAAGAACAGAATGCATTGAAGAAGTTTATTTCGAGGCTTTCTTCCCAAACTTCCGTGCAAATTGGCAATCGGCTGCTGGCCGGGGAGGGCCTGAGGGCTTACAATCCTTTCGTGGGCGTGCTCAGCGATACCAGCATCATCATCACCAACACCTCTTTAAGCAACAGTATTTATTTCAATCGCTCGGATCCGCGCTGGGGGCTCGACTACAATCTTATTTATAATGCCGGCAAGCAACTGCTCACCTACGGCATAGAGGGTAGTCAGAGTAGCCAGCATTTATATAAACTACGCTGGAACATTGTTCGTCCGGTAACGGTTACCGCCGCAGCTCGCCACGGCCACCGGTACTATGCGTCTGCGCTCGATGATGGCAGAAGCTACCGAATCGCACAATGGTCTGCCGAGCCTTCTATTACCTGGTTGCATCAATCGGTATTGCGGATCACAGGCGGTCTAAAGTATGAGCAGCGGACCAACGAACCCGCCTATGGCGGCGAAGAAGCGGTGCTGAAGTCGGGCCAGCTTGAGCTGCGCTACAGTAAAGCTGCACTGGGCGTGATACAACTGCGTGGTACGTTCACCAATATTGATTTCGACGGCAAGATCACGGCGCCGGTCGCCTTCAGCCTGCTGGAGTCTTTACAGCCGGGTGCTAATTATCTCTGGTATATGAACTGGCAACGACGGGTCGGTAATGGTATCGAAATATCGCTTGAATATGAAGGTAGAAAACCAGGAGCGTCAGCCATTATCCATACGGGCAGAATGAGCATACGGGCCATTCTTTAACGGGAGTGTACCCTACCTGCGCGCAGTAAAATGGGAAACCTGACTTCTTTTTGTTCATCGGCTGGCCATAGCTCTGAAAGCTGGGCCAGCAGGGGCGCCATTGGATCGTATGCGTTTTTCTGTACAAAATGCTTATAGGCCGACCAGGTGTGTACATAACCCAGAAAATGTTGCCGCGACCACAGGTATTTCTGTACAAATTCAGGCGCTTTTTCTTCCTGAAAGGGAAAGGGTATCGTCTGGTAATCTTCATCCACAAACCGGCGCTCTTTATCCCAATAGTTGCCCAGTACCTGTCGGTAAAGCTGCTGCACCCATGCATCCACAGGCTTGTTTATACTCAACAGTCCGTAGCCGATCGCCGCAATTAGGGCGCCTTGCCGGGCAACGCTCCTTACGCCGGCGTAGAACTTTTCGAAATCGAACCAATGGATGGCCTGCGCTACGGTAATGAGGTCGAAGGTGTCGGGGGGAAAAGAGGGTGCTGCCGCATCTTGTATGCTGTAGTGAATATTGGGAGCCGGCGCAGCATGTGCTATCTGGTTTTCACTGATGTCGGTGGCAAAGACCTGCGCAAACCGCTGGGAAAGTATATGTGCCACCTGACCTGTACCCGTGCCGCAGTCCCAGGCGTTTTCGAAAGATGAAAGCAGGCTGTACAGATATTCAAAAACAGCGGCGGGATAAGTAGGCCGGTAGCGTGCGTATAGATCGGAGCCGGAGGAGAAGTTATCTTTCATAGAAGTCTATTTGTCCAATATCCTGATCTCCACTCTCCGGTTAATGGAGGCTTCCTCTTCGGTTTGTTCGTCGGCTATGATGGGTCGGCTACGTCCATAACCAGCATACTGAAGCCGGCGGGCATCGATACCGCGGGCTTTTAGCCATTCGTAGATAAATCTGGCGCGGTTTACTGAAAGGTCCAGTTGGTGGCTGTCCAGATCCAGGGCATCGCTCACGGCGGTCACGCAGCATACATGTCCTTCTATCCTGATCACCATATATGGGTTCTCCTGAAGGGCAGCCAGCAGCATGTCCAGGTCTTCATAAGAATCTTGTTTTGGAAAATGGCGTCCCATCGGAAAGTAGATGTTCTTCAGAATAAAGCTGCGTCCCTTACCAATACTGCTGATGTCGAAGCCGGGGTCGGAAGTAGAAGGCGGCACCATCACTTTTTCAGATGGGCGCATCACGATCATGGTATCGCGGGGTTTGGTTTTTTTGGGGGCATATTCCATCACAATATCCACCCGGCGGTCTTCGGCAACTCCTCTCGAACCTCTCAGCGTATCTTTTCTTTTTACCTCTCCTTTGCCCACGAGGGTCTTGATCTGGGTTGATTTTAATCCCGACTGAATCAGGTAGTTTTTTACGTTAGAAGCGCGCTGCCGCGAAAGCATCAGGTTATACTCATCGGTGTTGAGGTAGTCTGCATATCCGATGATGGAAATCGGCACACTGTTATTGATTTTATTGACGTAAAAAAGTGAGTCAACGAAGTGTACCGCGGAAGCATTAAGCGTGGCTACATCGAGCGGAAAGTAAACGGAGAAAGTATCGTTCTTCTTTTGTGCTGCCGCATACAGAGTGCTGAAAAGAAAAAAGAACAATAACAATCGTTTCATCTGCATGTCGTTTCCAAATACAATGTATCAAAGACCACCGGCATTTCAAAAGCGAAGGCTATGGGGCTGGTATGGGTTGTGTCGCGTGCGGGTGCTTGTCAGGTCATTAAGACAGCAGCAAAAGGTAGGTTAGGAAAATACTGCAGTTCTTTTCGCGTGGCGATAGACTTTGTGTCACGGACTTCAGACAGCCTCTGCAAAAATGACTTCGGAAAATCAATGGATTGGAATTTGGGAACAATTCTTATGCGATGCATTTTCGGTAAATGAGGCCATTGATGAACATCGCCTTCAATTTTTAAAACAACAAAGCATGAACCTAAATAATTTCACAATCAAAGCTCAGGAACTGTTGGGACAGGCGCAGCAGATCGCCTTCAACCATCAACAACCCAACATTGAGACGGCGCACCTTCTAAAAGCTATGCTCGATGATGAAAACGGCACCATTCAGTATCTGCTCAAGAAAAATAATGTCAGCCTGCCTGCCGTTGAGAAAAAGCTTATGGAGCAGATAGAGAAGCTGCCTCGCGTGCAGGGCGGAGAGCCTGCGCAAAGCATCAGCCGCGAACTGAACAATGTAGTGCTGAGAGCGGGTGCGGCGCTAAAGGAATTTAATGATGAATTTGTTACCCCCGAGCACCTTTTGCTGGGTATGCTGCAGGTGAACGATGAAACAGGAAGGTTGCTCAAAGATGCGGGCCTTACTGAAAAAGGACTGGTAACGGCTGTGAAAGATCTGCGTAAGGGTAGTACGGTCAATTCGCAGACCTCCGAACAGCAATATCAGGCGCTGCAACGCTACTCCAAAAATCTGAATGAACTGGCCAGAAACGGCAAGCTTGATCCGGTGATTGGTCGTGATGAAGAGATCAGAAGAACCTTGCACATCCTTTCCCGAAGGTCCAAGAATAATCCCATTCTTGTCGGCGAACCGGGCGTGGGTAAAACGGCTATCGTGGAAGGGCTGGCACACCGAATCATCAATGGTGATGTGCCGGATAATCTGAAGTCAAAGATCATTTATGCTCTTGATATGGGTTCGCTAATGGCGGGCGCAAAATATCGGGGTGAGTTTGAAGAACGTCTGAAAGGCGTGGTGAAGGAAGTGTCGGAAAGCAATGGCGAGATCATTCTTTTTATCGACGAAATCCACACACTTATTGGAGCAGGTGCTATGGAAGGCGCCATGGATGCGGCCAATATCCTGAAACCCGCACTTGCACGGGGCGAGCTTAGAGCCATAGGTGCAACCACCCTCAATGAGTATCAGAAATATTTCGAGAAGGATAAGGCGCTGGAAAGAAGGTTTCAAAAAGTTTTTGTCGATGAGCCTTCGCCCGAAGATGCTATTTCCATTCTGCGTGGATTGAAAGACCGCTATGAGTCTCACCACCAGGTGCGGATCAAAGACGAGGCCATTATCGCTGCCGTCGAGTTATCTCATCGCTACATCACCGATCGTTTTCTTCCCGATAAGGCAATCGATCTCATAGACGAAAGCGCTGCCAAGCTGAAGCTGGAAATGAATTCGATGCCTGAGGAACTCGATGAACTGGAGCGCAGAATCCGTCAGCTCGAAATTGAGCGGGAAGCCATAAAAAGAGAAAATGATGATGAGAAGCTGCGCCAGCTCAATCAGGAGATATCCGTACTCAATGTGCAGCGGGATACCCTTAAGGCCAAATGGCTGGAAGAAAAGGAAATCGTGGACAAGATCAATCAGGCTAAGAATGCCATGGAGCAACTGAAACTTGAAGCAGAAAAGGCAGAACGTGAAGGCGAGTACGGTCGTGTGGCCGAGATCAGGTATGGCAAAATAAAGGAAGAAGAGCAGCGGGTGGCAGACTTGTCGTCTCAGCTTCATGCTATGGACGACCAGCACAAACGCCTGCTGAAAGAGGAGGTGGATGCAGAGGATATTGCAGAGAATGTAGCCAAAGCTACCGGCATACCCGTACAAAGAATGCTGCAGAGCGAACGCGAAAAGCTGCTCCATCTGGAAGAGGAGCTGCACAAAAGAGTAGTGGGTCAGGAAGAAGCAATCGAAGCTGTCTCGGATGCGATACGCAGAGGTCGCGCAGGCTTGCAGGATCCGCGCAAACCCATTGGCTCCTTTATCTTCCTCGGTACCACCGGCGTGGGTAAAACAGAACTCGCCAAAGCCCTTGCGGAAATACTCTTTGACGATGAGCATATGATGACCCGTATTGACATGAGCGAATACCAGGAAAAACACAGCGTGAGCCGACTGGTGGGTGCGCCTCCGGGCTATGTGGGTTACGATGAGGGCGGTCAGCTCACCGAGGCCGTGCGTCGCAAGCCCTATTCCGTTATCCTGCTCGACGAGATCGAAAAAGCACACCCTGATACCTTCAATGTCCTGCTGCAGGTGCTTGACGATGGCCGGCTTACCGACAATAAGGGGCGTACGGTCAACTTTAAGAATACCATCATTATTATGACCTCCAACATGGGAAGTTCCATCATTCAGGAGAACTTTGCCGATCTCGAGGGAAAGAACGTGGAACAGGTCGTTGAAGCCACGCGGGAGGAAGTGATGAACTTGCTCAGGCAGACATTGCGACCAGAATTTTTAAATCGTGTGGACGATGTCATCATGTTCCATCCTTTAATGCGGAAGGAGATAAAAGGCATCATCAGGATACAGTTACAGAACCTTCAGCGACAACTCCGGCAGCAGGGTATCGACCTTCAGTTCACGGACTATGCGCTCGATTATCTTTCGCAGCGCGGTTTCGACCCGCAATATGGTGCAAGACCGCTGAAAAGAGTCATTCAGAAAGATATTATCAATATGCTCAGCAAAAAGATTATCGGAGGGGAGATTGACAAGGCAAAACCTGTGTTGATCGATGTCTTCGATGGAGTGGTGGTCATGCGCAACGAACAGATCGCAACAACAGAGAAGCAATAAATGAAAAGACGTCCTTCGGGACGTTTTTTCGTAATAATTTTCTTAACTTACCCATCTCAAATACCAGGATGCAATGAAAAAATTATTTTTTGCAGCATTTGCTCTCTGCGCCTTTTCCGTTACTGTGCGTGCTCAGGATGCGCGCGCCAACGCCACACCCTTCGATCAGGAAGCCGTTGCACGCGCTGCCGTATTGGGCGCAGAAATTGAAACCAATGATCTGGAAAAAAAGGTGCAACTAACCAGCGATCAGCGGGCCAGGATCATGGAAGCCAACCGAAGCATTGGCGAAAAGCAAGCTTATCTGAAAGCCACGGGACAGGATACCGAACAGAATATGAAGGATCTGGAAAACGCCCGGCAAAAAATGTACTTCACCATCCTGACGGACGCACAGGTGGTACAGTACAAGCAGGCCATCGACAAAAAAAGAAAGTCCGAATAATTGTAGGAGAATTTCCAACCATTTATTTTCAGCAATCGTCTTCTACAACAGGTTACAATTTTAGGAATGCAGAAAACGTTTTTTCAGTGCAATTTCTTTTACTTTGTAGATCGGAAGAGCACACGTCTGAACTCCAGTCACGAACGGTTATCTCGTATGCCGTCTTCTGCTTGAAAAA
>OFIS01000711.1_pt1 | contig 13267 bp, 11 predicted proteins | sample 1775071 | NCBI WGS metagenome assembly OFIS01 (sample SAMN08195774, study PRJEB24354) | sludge metagenome | isolation source: sludge from phenol fed wastewater aerobic bioreactor C | place: India: Nagpur | collected 2016-09-17 | reverse complement strand
TGGCCTTCCAGCGGTTCCTCGAAACCTCGGTTTGGCGCAATGTCGCCGATTCCCCTGCACTCTCAGGCGCTCCCCGCTCGTTGGTTCTCGTGGACGCTCCCGAACAGTAAGATTTACCAGCGCTGGGGGAATTCCTGTATCGGCAGTTTTCAATCTGGTGGTGGGAATGGGTCGGCTTCCGCCTTATGGGGCCGGGAGAAGAGTTGTCCCATGCGGCCACGAAGGTCTGTCCTCCGATCCGTTCCATCTTATGCCCCTACGCAGCCGGCTACAGTGAACTTCGGGCCGCCGTCGGTTGAGCCGAGTTGCACTCAACGAGATCGTAGACCAGTCGCGCCGTCGCGATGTCTTCGATGGCGATTCCGACCGATTTGAAAATGGTCGTTGACGACCGTTCCAGTCCTTTTGAGCCTGAAAAGAGCTCGCCCGCTTCCGCAAAAATTGTTGCCCCGGACAATATTATATCGCCCGACTCTTTGAGTACGGCTTCGCGCGAGTCCACGACCAACGTGTTGTGCATGGCCGTGTCGTCGAGTTCTCTCCAGGTCGGGCGGGGGGAGCCGACCGCGTTGACGTGTGCCCCTTGCTTTAGCCATTCGCCCTTCAAGAAGGGCTCTATGGCATTCGTTGCGGTGACCAGGACATCTGCGCCTCGCACAGCAGATTCAATATCCATCGCCTTTGCTTGATGCATTTCGGCGAAGCGCCGCGCATGATCCGTTGTGTGGCTCCACACTCTCACTTCTTCAAAATTGCAGACGTGCCGAAGAGCCTGAAGGTGGGCGCGTGCTTGAACCCCGCTCCCAAGCAGCGCCAGGACTTTGCTGTTCTCGCGGGCGAGGTACTTCGTCACCGCTGCCGAAACAGCCGCAGTCCGCATTTCGGTAATGAGCCGCCCGTCCAAGAACGCCAAAGGCGTTCCTGATTCCGGCTCAAACAGCATAATCATCGCCTGATGTGTGGGAACCTTCGTGCCGGAGTTCTTTGGAAAGAAACACACCAGCTTAGCGCCCATTCCCTCCTTCGCCGCTGCTGGCATGATGCCGAGGAACCGCTTCCCTTCCTCGATGGTGAGCATGTTACGCACGGGCTGAATGACATGTCCGGCAGAAAAGGCTAACAGAGCCTTCTCCATCGCGGGTATGAGCAACTCATAATTCAAGACCTTCGCAATATCGGATTCAGTCAGGGTGAGCACCATCGGATTCTCCCTTCCACTGAGGGCAATTCAGGAAAACCGCATTCCGGATGTCAGGCCGAGATTAGCATGGGGCGAATATCATGTCCGCACTCGCCTGGAGCCAAGCAAGTCGGCGCCGGCTTCACTGCCCGCAATGGGCAGGTAGGTTGTGGGGTCCCGGATGGACTATTGGCCACCGACGGCGAATTGTGGATTGAGATCGCGGCGGCCTCTCTCAGTTAGGGCGCGCCGTTTAATTAGCAGCCGGGGCAATGAGCACGCACACCCGTTTCACCGACAACATCGTACGCGTCGGGCTGAGCTATCACTTCAACTGAGCGGCCGCGCGACAGGGCGTTCTGCTACAGGCTGAGGCGCGCGATCGTTTCCGTGGCGGTGGAGTGCAGGGTGAAGGCGCCGCCGAGGGCGTTGGCGCGGGCCTTGATGTTGGCAAGGCCGCGTCCGCCCCCTCTTGTGGCCGCCGTGGCGTTGTCGATACCGACGCCATTGTCGATGACCAGCACTTCGAAGGACGGCGTGGTCGAACCCGGCGCCGGCGGTTGCGGACCGGCCGTCGACCGCTCGATCCTGAGGGTCACCAGCCCGGCCTGGCCATGCCGAACCGAATTCGTGATGCACTCCTGGATGATGCGCAGCACATGCAGCGTTGCTTCGGCCGACAGGACGAGGGTTTCGGCGCCGGCGCCTACCTCCCAGCGCGTTTCGACGCCGACCGCGGCCAGACGCGGTCCCAGCCGATAGCGGAGGTTTGCCAGGGCATCGATCAGCGTCGTCGTGCTGGGGCCTCGCGCGTCGAGCAGCAGATGCAGTTCCTCCAGCGAGTCCCGCACCGCGTCCTCGACCTCGCCGCCCGATATCTCGCCCCGGGTGAGGCCGCTCAGCAACAGCGACAGCCGTGTTCCGACGCCGTCATGCATGTCGCGCATCAGCCGGAGCCGCTCCTCGGTGCCGATCGCCTCACGCTCGGTCGCGCGCTTGCTCTCATAAAGCTCTTCGAGGTCCTGTCGCGCGGCGGTGACACGCGACTCGAGAACCTTGTTGACGTTGCCGAGCGCGGCCCTGGTTCGTGCCATGTCGTCCGCGAGCAGCACGCTGGTCAGGATGAGGACCACCGGGAAGCTCAGCGCCATCCACAGGATGCTCGAGAAGGATCCCGCGCCCTCTATCCACAGCACGTCGTGAACGGCGGGGCCCATCTGGCCCAGTATGCCGACTAGAAGAATGGCGCGATGAAGCGTCGGCTTCGAAATCGTGCGGTAGGTGAATGCGCCGACGCAGAATATGCCGATGAAAAACTGGGGGACGTACCAGAGCCAGGGCGAGAGTGCCATGAAGCGGTCCGTCGGCACCATGAACAGCGCCGCCGATCCGGCGACCGTGAACGCCGCGAGCGCTAGCTCGAATCCGCGCCAGCGATAGTCGGAAAAGCGCAGCAGGAAGATCCAGATCAGGCCGAGGGACCAGCCGAGACTCGCGCTGACCAGCGGCCACCAATATTCGACCGGCATGGGCAGGAAGTCGAAGAAGCCGTGAAAATTGCGCACCCCGAACAGGATCGACCCGGCGCTGAACAAGCCGTAGTTGACCGAGCCGAGGGGATCGCGGAGCCAGCTGAACAGAAGCGGGATGGCGAGAACGATGACGGTGAGGTTGGCGATCCACAACAGGTCGACCTGGAAGAACCGGCGCAGGCGATAGGCGGCGCGAAGCGTGTCGCGCGGGCCGAAGAAACTCTCCGACAGTCCGGCCCTGCTGTTGGCAACGCCGGAGACCGATATGGCGAGCGTGTTGTCGCCGGGACGAAGCTTGTCAGGGGGAATAGTGAGGTAGAGCGGACGGTTCCAGCGCCAAGAAGTGCTGTCGGCACGCGCGGACTCGGCAAGCGGCGCGCCGTTGATCTCGACAACGCCACTGTTGCTCAGGCGTGGAATGTAGAGGGCGCGATCGGCCAGCGCGTCGGGCTCCACATGGACCGTGATGCTGTAGCGGCCGACACCGCCGAATCCGGGATGCGTCTTGTTCCAGGGGTCCGGCAACGCGACCGGCGCTGCCTGCGGCGCGTCGTTGGAAGCGGAGCCGTGGCTTACGGTGCCGTCATTGGGAACCAGTTCGAGCGTCGCGTGGTCCAGCCGCCATTGAAGCAGAGCCGCTGACGGCGTCACCAGCCCGATCGCCAGCGGAGCGATCGTCACGGCAAGGATGATGCCGACCACCAGGGCGACGTGCCGGCTGATGGAATACCGGGCGTTTGAACGCGTGGAGAGTTCCATGGCGGGTCGGTTCAGATAAGCCCAAGGACGGAAGCCTCGAAGACAGCTTCGCCGCGCGTGCTGACTTCGAGCTTTCGATAGATGGCCTTTGCGTGGGCGCGCGTCGTGTTCGGCGAGAGCTTGAGAAACCGGGCGGCTTCGACGAGCGTGAACCCCTTGGCCACCAGCTGGAGCACTTCCAATTCGCGCGGCGACAATTTTGGATCGACGGGGCTTTCGGCGCCCGCCCGTGTTGGCGAAGGCTGGGTACGTCCGATCAACGCGGGCTGGACCATGCGGCCACGCTGCTGCACGGCGCCGAGGATGTGGCGGGCGATCTTCGGGTCGATCGGAGAATGCCCGGCCCGCAGATCGTCGATCGCGGCGCTCCATTGCATCGGCGTGCTCTCCTTCAGCAGGTATCCCGTGGCGCCGGCGTAGATCGCCGCGACCACATTGCCCTCGTCGGCGAACACCGTGGCGACCAGAATATCGGCGTCGGGTTGATAGCGTCTCGCCGCGCGAATGACGTCGATGCCGGACCCGTCCGGCAGGCCGAGATCGACGATCATCAGATCGAAGGCCTCCGTCTGTACGCTGCGGAGCGCCTGGCCGAGATTACCGCAGAGCGCGACAATCTGGTATTCAGGTCGATGCTTGACGATTGCCTGAATTGCCTGCTGCCAATAGGGATCGTCTTCAACGACGAAAAGCCGCATCGTGCCCTCCACGAGGTCCGCTCAATCTAGCGGGATCGGGACTTTCACACCAGCGTGGAGCATTGGAGCGAAATCCGATAATGCCGCATCGTGCTTCCGGCGTACCAGGACAGGGGTAGGCGACCGGGTTTGTACGAGAACATCCTAGAGCGCTCATGAAGAAGGCGTCATTGGTGAACCTCCTGAACTGGACAAGGTTTGGCTTTCGCCGAGCCGGGCGAAAGACCCGGCGCCTCGTCACGCTCGACGGCCTGCCCCCCTTCCTGTTCGAGACCCACGGCCACAGCGACATCTACATCTCCTATTCGATCATCAGCGGTGGGGTATGGGAGCAGACGACGACCCGCCTGCTGCTCGAACTGCTCGGCAACGACGCCGACCTGGTCGATGTCGGCGCGAATATCGGCTGGCACAGCGTCGTCGCCGGCCATCGCCTGGGCGATCGGGGTCGGGTCCACAGTTTCGAGCCCGAGCCGCGCAACCTTGCGAAATTGCGCACGAACGTCGCGCTGAGCAGCCTCGGGAATGTCGTCGTCAACGGATGGGCGCTTTCGGATGGCAGTCGCGCCGACATGCTGAGCCTGAGCCAGGACAATCTGGGCGACCACCGCCTGGGGGTGCGGCGCGCCGGGCGCGACGCCGTGAGCGTCGCAGTCCGCCGCCTCGACGACTATGCCGGCATCCGGTCCCGCCCGCTCGTCGTCAAGCTCGACGTGCAGGGCAGCGAATGGCATGTGCTTCGTGGCGCGCGAAAGTTGCTCGCCAGCCACCCGCACGAGATCGTCCTGCTCTGCGAGATATCGCCGATGATGCTGAGGGAATGCGGGGCGAGCGTTGACGGCCTGTGCGAATTGCTCGTCGAGGGTGGCTTTCTCGCGGCTGTCATCGACCAGCGGACCGGTTCGATCGAGCCGGTGGAATGGGAGCGCCTGAGAGAGCGCCTCGCCACGAGGGAACGGGACGAGCCGGACTGCTCGGAGGACATCGTCGCCTTCCGGCGGCGCGATGGCCTGATGGGTTCGCTGCTCGCGCGGGCGTCTTGATCACAAGTCGTTGATCAAAGCGGAAACATTAACGGAACCTGTAATCGCGCAAGTTGCAGCCGGGTTGCGTCGGGTAGCAAAAGCGGAACATGGTTAGCCGGAGGTTAACGGACTACCCGCGCTTGCCCTCGACGCAGTCCCAGAACAGGGCCGCGATATCGGCGCCGCCGAAGCGCTTGACCTCGCGTATGCCGGTCGGCGAGGTCACGTTGATCTCGGTCATGTAGTCGCCGATCACGTCGATGCCGACCAGGATGAAGCCGCGCTCCCGCAGCGCCGGGCCGATGCGGGCGCAGATCTCGCGCTCGCGCTCCGTCAACTCGGTCTTTTCGGCGCGGCCGCCGACATGCATGTTGGAGCGTGAATCGTGTTCGGCCGGCACGCGGTTGACGGCGCCCACCGGCTCGCCGTCGATCAGGATGATGCGCTTGTCGCCCTTGCGCACGTCCTTCAGGTAGCGCTGCACGATGTAGGGCTCGCGGAACAACTGGCCGAACATTTCGAGCAGCGAGGCGAGGTTGCGGTCAGCTTCCTGCATGTGGAAGATGCCGGCGCCGCCATTGCCGTAGAGCGGCTTGACGATGATGTCGCCGAACTCCCTGCGGAAGGCGGCGACTTCCCGCGGGTCCTTGGTGATCAGCGTCTCCGGCATCAGGTCCGGAAACTCGGTGACGAAGATTTTCTCGGGGCTGTTGCGCACCCAGGCCGGGTCGTTGACCACCAGCGTCTTCGGATGGATGCGCTCCAGTATATGCGTGGTGGTGATGTAGTTCATGTCGAAGGGCGGATCCTGCCGCAGCAGCACCACGTCCATGCCGGAGAGATCGGTGCGCACCTTCTCGCCGAGCGAGTAGTGGTTGCCCTTCTCGTCGCGGACCTGCATGTCCTCGAGGGCGGCGAAAACCTTGCCGTCGCGCAGCGAGAGCCGGTCCGGCGTGTAGTGGAAGAGCTGGTGGCCGCGCCGCTGCGCCTCCAGCGACAGCGCGAAGCTCGTGTCGCCGGCGATGGACACGGTTGAGATATGGTCCATCTGGACGGCGACTTTCAGCGACATGGAAGCTCTCCGACGATTGCGCTCAGCCATATAAGGAACTCGGCGCCTCCTGCCAATCGGCCAGGCTCAAATGCGTTTCGCCCAGGGCCGAGGCCACCGTCGAATTGGGGGCGGTCCAGAGAGCCTCAGCGGTCGAAGACCAGCCTGGAATAGCCGAGGAAGGACAGCGCCATAGCCACCAGCGAGGCGATGGCGAGCGCGGCCAGCGGCGGCGTTGCCGGCCAGGCGAACAGGACCGCTGAATAGACCGCGTAGTTGACGATGCTGGTGGCGATGCCGACCCCGCCATAGCGTGCGCCTTCGGCCGCGATGCCGCGGCTCGACGGCGAGAATGTCAGGCGCCGGTTGATCTGCCAGGTGACGGTGAGCGCGAAGCCTATCGAAAGCACGCGCGCGACGAGCGGCCCGAGCGGCGTGACCGACAGGAGAAGCCAAAGCGCCGCCGCGTCGGCGAGAAAGCCGATGCCGCCGGCGAATATGAAGCGCGTTATGCGTTTCATGCGGCAGAAAGAGACGGATGGAGCGGGGCGCCTGGTCTCATTTCGACGATCCCGCTCAGGCTGCCCGGGGCGCCTTGCCGGGTTCGGGTTTCACGACCGCCGTCTCGGCCGGCTGACGCCGCTCGATCCGTGTCGCCGGGATCGACAGATAGGAGATGCGCTTCTGCTCGGCGCGGCCGCGCGATACCGAGTCCAGGATCAGCCCGGTCACCGCCGCAAGCATCGACAGGAGCAGCAGCGCGACCGACAGAACCCAGGTCGGCATGCGGGGCACCAGCCCGGTTTCCAGGAATTCGAGCACAACCGGCGCCATCAGGAACAGGCTCGCGCCGAGGAAGAACACCGAAAACGCGCCGAAGAAACGCAAGGGCTGCGTTTCCTTCATCAGCATGGCGAACATCCAGAGAATCCTGGCGCCGTCGCGATAGGTCGACAGCTTCGACGACGAGCCCTCCGGCCGCCGGCCGTAGTCGAGGGCGATTTCGCAGACCGGCAGCTTGAGCTGCGAGGCATGCACCGACATTTCGGTTTCGATCTCGAAGCCGCCCGAGACGGCGGGGAAGCTCTTGACGAAGCGGCGCGTGAAGGCGCGGTAGCCGGAGAAGATGTCGGTGAAGTCGCTGCCGAACATCTGCTTGTAGAGCGTGTTGAAGATACGGTTGCCGAAGGCGTGGCCGGCACGCCCCGCGTCGTCGGTGACGCCGCGCCGCGTCCCCACCACCATGTCGCAGCGTTCGGTCAGCAGCGTGTTGATCAGCTGCGGCGCGTCCTCCGGCGCGTAAGTCCCGTCGCCGTCGGTCATCAGGTAGATGTCGGCGTCGATGTCGGCGAACATGCGGCGCACCACATTGCCCTTGCCCTGGCGCGGCTCGCGGATGACGATGGCGCCGGCCGAGCGGGCCCGCAGCGCGGTGAGATCCTTGGAATTGTTGTCGAAGACGTAGATCGTGGCCGACGGCAGCGTCTCGCGAAAACGCCGCACCACGTCGGCGATCGTCAGCTCCTCGTTGTAGCAGGGAAGGAGCACGGCGATGGTCGGTTCAAAGTGGATTTCGTAGGGCATTCCTGGCCTCCGGCTGCCTTTTCGGCTTGGCGACCACTCCCGGTCGCGCCACCCCCGTTCGAGCGGCTTTACTATTTATTGAAGCCGTTAAGGCTAGGTTTAAGTCGTTCCTTCCCTTCAGAGGTCCCGAGATGAGCACGGCCAAGGACAGCAGCGCTGCCAACTGGCGGTTCGACCTGATGCTGGTGCTGGCCGCCACGCTGGTGGCGTTCGTCGTCAACGCGATGTCGGGCTTTCCCGAACTCGCCAACGCCCGGGGCGACAATGACAGTCTGCTACAGCTGGTCCAGGTCCGCGACCTGCTGGGCGGCCAGGGCTGGTTCGACATGCACCAGTACAGGATGGGCCTGGAAGGCGGTTTCGTCATGCACTGGTCGCGGCTGCTCGACGCGCCGCTGGCGCTCGGCATGCTTGCCGCCTCCGCCGTGACCGGGAACATGCCGCTGGCCGAGCAGGTGGTCCAGGTCCTGTGGCCGGCAATGCTGTTCCTGCTGACACTGTTCTTCACCGTGCGTGCCGCGCGCAGCTTCGGCGGCGGCGCCGCGGTCCTGCCGGCGGTCGTGGTCGGCGCCGCCGCCTACCATTTCATCGGCATCTATTCGCCCGGTTCGCTCGACCACCACAACGTCCAGCTGATGCTGATCATGGCAAGCCTCAGTCTGGTGCTCGACACGCCGGTGCGCGGGCCGGCCGCCTTCGCCGCAGGCGTGTGCGCCGCGCTATCGATGGCCATCGGCATGGAAAGCTTGCCTTCGGCCGGGTCGATCGGCGCCGTCGTGGCGCTGCTGTTCCTCTTCGAGGGCACCCAGGAGCGGCTCGTCGCCAGATATTTCGGCCTCGGCGTCGCCGCGCTCGCGGTCTTCGCCTTCGTCACCACCGTGCCGATGCCCGCCTGGGGCCAGGCCCAGTGCGATGCCTATTCGGTCGTGCAATTCGTCGTCGCCGCGCTCGCCGGCACGGGCCTTGTCGCGGTGGCCAGCCTCGACGCGGCCGCCCGTGACCGCCAGCGCCGGCTCGTCTCGCTCGGCCTGCTGGCCGTCGCCATCGGCGCCGTCGTGGTCCTGTTCTTCCCGCAATGCCTGGCCGCGCCCTACGCCACGCTCGACCCGCGCCTCAAGGAGATGTGGCTCGACCACATCGACGAGGCCCAGTCGCTGCGCCAGCTCGTGTTCGAAAGCCCGGCTTCTGTGATGGCGCGCTATGCGACGCCGGCGGTGGCGCTGGTGCTGATGGCGCTGCGCCTGCGTCGTGGCCCGTGGCGACGCCAGGAAAGCCTGGTCGGGGCGCTGCTGCTGGTGGCGTTCCTGGTCAGCGTCTGGCAGGTGCGCGGCTCGACCTTCTCGATAGCCTTCGCCGTCATTCCGCTGTCGGCCTGGATCGCGCAATGGCGCGAGCGGGCAAGGACCAACCCGTCGCGCGGCGTCGCCCTGCGCATGGCCGCGGTCTGGCTGGTTTCCGTCAACGCGGTCTGGACCGGCGCCGCCGCGGCCGCGTCGGTCGCGCTCGAAGGCAAGAAGACGCCTGCGGCGACCGAGGGAGGCCTCAAGGTCGACATCGCTTGCGAGGCCAAGGCCACATACGCTTCGCTTGCCCGGCAGCCGGAGACCATGGTGCTGGCGGTCTCCAACCTCGGATCGCCGATCCTCGCCTATTCAGGACATCGCGTCTTCGCCGGCCCGTACCACCGCAACATCGCCGGCAACCTGGCGGCGCTCGATGCCTTCATGGGGTCGGCCGACGATGCCAGGGCGATCGTCGAGGCGCACCATGTCGGCCTCGTCGCGGTCTGCCCGACCAATGGCGAGACCAAACTCCTGACCGACAAAGCACCGGCGGGCTTCATGGCCGAGCTTGTGCGCGGCGCGGTGCCTGCCTGGCTGGAACCCATCCCCGGCACGGTTGCCGGTCCTCTGCGGCTCTACCGCGTCAAGGCCGCTGGAGCTGAGGGCGGCGCCACCTGACGGCACGCAGCAGGCGGTCACCTGGCCGATCCGGAAAATAATTCCATGATACGTTTCCTAAAGGGTTTGCTGCCAGTCTCGGGGAAAATACCGGAGCCGGATGATCTTCAGGTCGCATCGACCTGAGATCTGAATCCGGCTCCAAATCAAAAGATAGAGCATGATGTCGTCCGAAAACCGCTTCGCACGTTTCGGCGTCATGCTCTAGGGGGCGGGACTAGGCACCGATGCAAACGTCGTTTGGCACCGGTCAGGCAAATAGGGACACGGATCTGGCTTTTACCGATCCATTGACCGGGCTTGGCAATCATCGCCGCTTCTTCGACAAGATCGACCGCCTGATCAGCGACCGCGCCGATGATCCCGCGCCCTTCACCGTCGTCATCCTCGACCTCGACGGCTTCAAGCCGATCAACGACCTTTTCGGGCACAGGGCGGGCGACGACATACTGATCCAGGTGGCCATGCGGCTGCGCGCCTCGATGGATGGCTACTCCACCGTTTGCCGCATCGGCGCCGATGAATTCGCCGTCCTTTACCCGATGGTGTTCAGCGAGGAGGCGGCGTCCGAGCGCTCGCGTATGCTGATCGAGATTCTCTCGGCGCCCTACGATGTCGGCGAGCGCACCGCGAGGCTTTCGGCCTCGGTCGGCTGCTCGCTGTTCTATTCCGGCGACGAGACCACCGAGATCCTCGTCAACAAGGCCGAAACCGCGCTCTACCATGCCAAGCGATCGGGACGCGGGCGGGTCGTGGTCTACACGCGCGAGATGGAGGAGGCGGCCAAGCGCGTCACCCGCATCGAGCAGGCGCTGCGCCGCGCCGTCTCCGCCGGCGAGGTCGAACCGCATTTCCAGCCCATCGTCGACCTCGGCACCCGCCGCACCATCGGTTTCGAGACGCTGGCGCGCTGGACCGATCGTGATCTTGGAGCGGTGCCGCCGACGGTCTTCATCCCCATCGCCGAGGAACGCGGCATCATCGGGCCGCTGTCGCAGCTGGTGCTGCGCAAGGCCGCCGAGGCCGCGAGGAGCTGGCCCAGCGACCTCTTCCTCTCCTTCAACCTGTCGCCATCGCAGCTCGTCGACCAGAACACCGGCCTGCACATACTGGCGATCCTGGAGCGCACTGGTTTCGATCCGCGACGGCTGGAGATCGAGATCACCGAGACCGGCCTGATGAACGATCCGGCGTCCGCCGAAAAGATCGTCGAGGACCTGCGTCGCGTCGGCATCCGTGTGTCGCTCGACGATTTCGGCACCGGCCAGTCGTCGCTCGGCCGCCTGCGCGAGTTCAATTTCGACAAGCTGAAGATCGACCGCACCTTCGTATCCTCGATCCTCGACGATCGCCCTTCCGAACACATCATCCGCGCCATCCTCGCTATGTGCGAAGGGCTCGGCATGGACGTTGTTGCCGAAGGCATAGAGCAGGAGGCGCAGGCCGACCGCCTGATCCAGTTCGGCTGCGCCGGCGGACAGGGCTTCCTGTTCGGCAGGCCGGCCGACGCCGATGCCACGCTGGGTTATCTCCGGGATTCCTTCCGGGGCGCCCTGCGCGCCAAGGCGATCTGACCGGCCGCGCCGCGGTCGCGGCCGCCATTTCTCTTTTTGTCTGACATAAGCGCGCAAAACGGGTTTTCGGCCTTGCCTGCCCGATCCGTCCGGATAGGATGCGCGCCGTTCATGTCGGGAGGAAAAAGATGATGCCATCGGCGCGGTTTGCCGACCTCGAGGGAGCCTCGGTGCTGATCACCGGCGGCGGCTCCGGCATCGGCGCGGCGCTGACCGAAGGTTTCATGAGACAGGGCGCCAGCGTCGCCTTCATCGACATCGCCGATGGCCCGAGCCTGGCGCTCGCCGATCGTCTCGAGAAGGATCTCGGCCGGCGGCCGCTCTACCTCAAGACCGACATAGGCGACATCGAGGCGTTGCGCGCTTCGGCCGCGACAGCCGCCGAGGCGCATGGCGACGTCACCGTTCTGGTCAACAACGCCGCCAGGGACGACCGCCATGCCGTGGAAGACGTCACGGTCGAGTATTGGGACGCCAACCAGGCGATCAACCTCAGGCCGCATTTCTTCAGCGCCCAGGCCGTGGCGCCCGGCATGAAGCGCGCCGGCGGTGGTTCGATCATCAACTTCACCTCCACCTCCTACCTCATCAACCATCCCGACATGCCGTCCTACACTGCCGCCAAGGCCGGCATCCTGGGCCTCACCAAGGGGCTCGCCGGCAAGCTCGGGCCCGACGGCATCCGCGTCAACGCCATCGCGCCCGGCTGGGTCATCACCGAGCGGCAGCGCGATCTCTGGGTGACCGAGGAATCGCTCGCCGCCCATGTCGCCCGGCAATGCATCAAGCAGGTGATGCGACCCGACGACATCGTCGGCACCGTGCTGTTCCTCGCCTCTGACGCCTCGCGCCTGCTGACGGCGCAGATGCTGATCGTCGACGGAGGTTTCCTGTGAACACGGCTCCGGCGGTCGCCGCCGTCGACTGGGGCACGACCCGGCTGCGGGCCTGGCTCATCGACGCCTCCGGCAAGGTGCTGGCCGAGCGGCGTGGCGACGACGGGCTGATCAGCGCCCGCGAGAAGGGCTTCGCCGGCGTGCTCGAAGGCCATCTCGCCGCCATGGGCGCGCCGCCGTCGCTGCCCGTCATCATCTGCGGCATGGCCGGCTCGCGCCAGGGCTGGCTGGAGGCCCCCTATGTCGACGTGCCGGCGCCGATCGGCGCCATACTGGCGGGCGCTGCCCGCGTTCCCGTGCAGGGTCGCGACATCCGCATCGTGCCCGGCCTCGCCCAGCGCCTCGCCGCCGCGCCCGACGTGATGCGCGGCGAGGAGACCCAGCTTGCCGGCGCGCGGGTCGCGGCCAAGGGCCGGCATATCGTATGCATGCCCGGCACGCATTCGAAATGGGTGCTGGTCGAGGACGGCGCCGTCGCCCGCTTCGGCACCTGGCCGACAGGCGAGCTTTTCTCGGTCCTGGGCGCGCATTCGATCCTGCGCCATTCGCTCGGAGAGCATCCGGCCCCGGTGGACGCGGACGATCCGCATTTCCGCCGCTGGTGCCAGGCTGCGCTGGAGGACGGCGGCGACGTGTCGTCGCGGCTGTTCGCCATCCGCGCCGCCGGCCTGCTGCAAGGGCTGGGGGAAGCGCAGGCCGCCGCCTCCCTGTCCGGCCTCCTCATCGGCGGCGAGAGCGCTTCGGTGAGCCGCCGCCACGAGGCCGGCCAGGCGCCGATCGTGCTGGTCGCGTCGGGCGCGCTCGGCGTGCTCTATTCGGCGGCACTCGGCCTGGCCGGACATGCGATTCGCCCCGTCGACGCGGACGAGGCCGTGCGCGCCGGCCTGTTCGCGGCCGCGCAGCACAACGGCATGATCGCCGGAAGGATTTCCGCATGAACCAGACCGCGCCCTTTCCGAAGCTCAGGCGCGGCCTGGTCGCGATCCTGCGCGGGCTGACGCCACAGG
>OFIS01000704.1_pt1 | contig 13536 bp, 13 predicted proteins | sample 1775071 | NCBI WGS metagenome assembly OFIS01 (sample SAMN08195774, study PRJEB24354) | sludge metagenome | isolation source: sludge from phenol fed wastewater aerobic bioreactor C | place: India: Nagpur | collected 2016-09-17 | reverse complement strand
GTCCTCCGGGATACCGGCTTCGACCTTGCCGACCAGATCGCCGCCGACGTCAGCGCCCTTGGTGAAGATGCCGCCGCCGAGACGCGCGAAGATCGAGATCAGCGAGGCGCCGAAGCCGAGCGCGACGAGCGAGTCGATGACGACGCGGTCATTGGGCTGCAGGCCCATCGGGCCGGTGAGGATCCAGTAGTAGATCGAGACGCCGAGCAGGGCGAGGCCCGCGACCAGCATGCCGGTGATGGCGCCCGACTTGAAGGCGATGTCGAGGCCGGCGGCAAGGCTGTTTGACGCAGCCTGCGCGGTGCGCACATTGGCGCGCACCGAAACGTGCATGCCGATGAAACCGGCCGCGCCCGAGAGCACGGCGCCGATCAGGAAGCCGATGGCGGCGGTGGCCGACAGAAGCCACCAGGCCAGGATCAGCACGACGACGCCGACGATGGCGATGGTGGTGTACTGGCGCGCCAGATAGGCTTGCGCGCCTTCGCGTATGGCAGCGGAGATTTCCTGCATGCGCGCATTGCCCTGATCGGATGCTAGAACCGACCGCGTCGCCCAGATGGCGTAAAGGACAGAAAGCAAGCCGCAGGCGATGACGGCGGTAAGTATGGTCATTGCCGGATTTTCCTCGATTGGTGGCCCAAAAGTTCCCCTCCCTGGGCCGTTGAGCAAAGATCGAATCCCGCGCGGCGGAATCCGCCTCTTCGCATCGGTGTATGCGAAACAGGGTCGCGAACGTCAAGATATTGTTCGATTTTTGCCCGCATTTCGCCCGAAAGTCCGGGGGCGCGGAAAAGCCGCTCGACATCGGCGGCAAGCTGTATCGATTGAAATCGGGCTGAGATCGCGCCACCCGGCAAGTTCAGCTCGTTCGACATTGTCCGGACGGCGGGAACCGAGCCGTCGGCATGGCGCAAAACCGCTTCGACCGGGCCGTGTCTCAGCCGGTCTGCTGGCCCATCCTGCGCGCCGCGTAACGCTCGATCGCCGACAGGCCGTCATAGATCAGGACGGCAAGGCCGGCGACGATCAGGCCGCCTTGCAGGACGAAAGCAAGGTTGTTCGACTGCAGCCCGGCGATGATGACCTCGCCGAGCGTCCTGGCCGCGACGGTGGAGCCGATCGTCGCCGTGGCCAGACTGATCACCACCGACAGCCTGATGCCGCCGAGAATGATCGGCGCGCTGAGCGGCAGTTCGACCCGGACCAGCCTCTGCCAGGCCGTCATGCCGGCGCCGCGCGCCGCTTCCATGACGTTGGCGGGAAGTGTGGTGAGCGCGGTGAGCGCGTTCTCGAAGATCGGCAGCAGACCATAGAGGAAGAGCGCGATCAGCGTCGGCTTCTCGCCAAAACCGACGGCCGGCACCGCGAGCGCGAGCACCGCGACCGGCGGGAAGGTCTGCCCGATGTTCACCACCGCGCGCGACAATGGCAGGAACTCCGCGCCGGCCGGCCTCGTCACGAGGATCGCAAGCGCCACCGCAACCACGGTTGCGCCCAGCGTGGCGATCAGGACGGTGCGCAGATGCAGCAGCGTCAGCGACAGCAGGCTACCCTGGTTATAGATGGCCGGCGCACCATTCTCGGTCAGCGGCTTCAGCAGCGCCTCGAACCAGCCAGGGCTGGTCACGAACGCGACCAGAAGCAGAAACAGCGCGAGGCGCAGCAGCGCCGGCAGCCATGCCCTCATGCCGGCCTCGCCGCGCGGCTCACCAGCCCGTCCACCGTGACCCGGCCGATCACCTTGCCATCTTCGTCCTTCACCGGCAGCGCCGGGCGCCCGGACCAGAGGAGTTCCGCCAGCGCGTCGCGCTGGCTGGCATCGTCAGGTATCGCCTCCCCATCGGCCGCGCCGGTCTCCACGGCTTCGCGCACGCGGCCGAGCGAGAGCAGGCGGAAAGGTTTCTCACTCGCCCCCACCAGCGTCTCGACGAAGGCATTGGCCGGCCGGGCCAGGACCTCGGCGGGCTTGGCGTATTGCACCAGCCTGCCTGCATCCATCACGGCGATCCTGTCGCCCATGTGCACGGCTTCCTCCATGTCATGGGTGACGAGGATGATGGTGGTCCCGAAACGCTTCTGGATCGCCAGCAGGTCTTCCTGTGCCTTGGTGCGGATGATCGGGTCGAGCGCGCCGAACGGTTCGTCCATCAAGAGCACGTTGGGCTCGGCCGCCAGCGCGCGCGCCACGCCGACGCGCTGCTGCTGGCCGCCGGAGAGTTCGTGCGGGTAGCGCGATCCATAGGTTCCTGGGTCGAGCTGGTAGAGCGTCATCAGTTCGTCGACGCGGCTCTTGATGCGCGCGGCATCCCAGCCGAGCAGCGTCGGGACGGTGGCGATGTTCTGGGCGACGGTGCGGTGCGGAAACAGGCCGTGCCCCTGGATGGCGTAGCCGATGCGGCGACGCAGCTGGTAACCGGGCAGCGAACGGTTGTCGACGCCGTCGAGCCTGATGGCGCCGGACGTCGGCTCGACCAGCCGGTTGATCATCCTGAGCAGCGTCGTCTTGCCGGAGCCGGAGGTGCCGACGATGACGCAGATGCTGCGCGGCTCGATGACCATCGAAACGTCGTCGACGACCGCAACGCCGTCGTACCGCTTGGTGATGCTTTCGATCTCGATCATGCCGCTTCGGCCTCGTGTCGCCTGGAGGAGCTCATCTCGACCGCCGCGTCGAGGACAATCGCCGCGGCAAAGGCCAGCACCACCGTCGGCACGGCGCCCAGCAGCACCAAATCCATAGCCGTCTGGCCTATGCCCTGGAACACGAACACGCCGAAGCCGCCGCCGCCGATCAGCGCGGCGATGGTGGCAAGGCCGATGTTCTGCACCAGCACGATGCGAATACCGGTCAGGATCACCGGAAAGGCCAGCGGCAGCTCGACACCGAACAGGCGCTGTCGGTCGGTCATGCCCATGCCCCGGGCGGCATCGTTGGCGGCACGCGGCACGCCGGCAAGGCCCACGACCGTGTTCGCGACCACCGGCAGCAGCGAATAGAGGAAAAGCGCCACAAAGGCCGGCGCCGTGCCGATGCCACGGATGCCGAGCGCGGCCGCGCCGGGCACGTGCACGGCCACCCAGCCGAGCGGGGCGATCAGCAGACCGAACAGGGCAATCGAAGGAATGGTCTGGATGATGTTCAGCACATTGAGGACCCCTGCCCGAAGCCTGTCGACACGATGACAGAGAATCCCAAGCGGCAAGCCCACGAGCACGGCGGCGAGGAGCGATCCCAGTGCCAGCGTCACATGCTTGCTCGCCTCGTTCCAGAAGCTGTCCGCGCGGTTCGTGTATTCCTTGAGGATCGACAGGCTGTTCCAGCTCCCGGACGTCAGAAGCGCCCCGACGGCAAGAACCGCGATGAACAGGACGCCAACCCGCGCCCATGGCGACAGGCTCAGCCGGCTCAGCACATCGGCCAGGAGTAATGCGAAGGCAAAGACCAGCAGCCAGAAACCGGAGGCCGGCGAGACCCGGGCGAAGGTATTTCCGGCCGGCGTCAGGAAGCTGCCCGCCACGCCGATGAGCAGCGCGAGAGCCGCGAGCGCGACGATGCTTGCCAGCAGCCGCAGAGCGAGCGGCGTCCTGAGCAGGGCAACGATGCCGCAAGCCATCAGGATCGCTAACAGCAGCGGACCGAGTGTCGGCGGCAATGCCTCGACGATGGAGCGCGCCTCACCCGGTACGATGCGGTTGGCGCGGAACGTGGCGAATGGCGCCGCGAAAGCGGCGTAGACCACTATCGCGGCAATGACGACGCCGAGCTTGTCGAAGCGGATGCCCACCGTCCCCCCGTCTTGTCGGGCCGGCGCGCCGTGAGCACGGCACGCCGGCATGACCTTACTTCAAGAAGCCGTTCTTCTTGAGGAAATCCTCGGCGACGGCCTTGGCCGGCTCGCCACCGACCTGCACGCGGCCATTCAGCTCCTGCAGCGTGACGAGATCGAGCTTGGCGAAGACCGGCTTGAGCAGCGCTTCGATCTCCGGATGTTCCTTCAGGACCGCCTCGCGGATGATCGGCGCCGGCTGGTAGACCGGCTGCACGCCCTTGTCGTCCTCGAGCACGACGAGACCCGACGGCGCGATACCGCCATCGGTGCCATAGACCATGGCCGCGTTGGCGCCGTTCGTCTGGTTCGCCGCCGCCGCGATCGTCGCGGCCGTATCGCCACCGGACAAGGTGATGAGTTGGTCCGGCTTCAGGGTGAAGCCGTAAGTGGTCTGGAAGGCCGGAAGCGCGGCGGCCGAATTGACGAACTCGGCGGAGGCGGCCAGCACGGTCTTGCCGCCACCCGCGACATACTTGCCGAAGTCGGACAAGGTGACGAGCTTGTTGGGCTCCGCCACATCCTTGCGCAGCGCGATCGCCCAGGTGTTGTTGGCGGGCGACGGCGACAGCCAGACGATCTTGTTGGCGTCGTAGTCGAGCTTCTTGGCGGCCTCATAACCCTTGGCCGCATCCTTCCAGAGCGGATCATCGGCCTTCTGGAAGAAGAAGGCGGCGTTGCCCGTGTATTCCGGATAGATGTCAATCTCGCCCGCGGTGATCGCCTTGCGCACCACCGGCGTGGCGCCGAGCTGAATGCGATCGGTGGTCTTGATGTTGTTGGCATTGAGGACGAGCTGGATGATGTTGCCCAGCACGCCGCCTTCCGTGTCGATCTTCGAGGACACGACCACCTGGGCGCTCGCGGAGGCTGCGGTGATGGCAAGCGCGAAGGCGGCGCCGGCCAGGAGTTTGATGGAACGCATGATGGAAATCCCTTGCTTGGAACCGGAATCCGGTTGGGCGGGAATTGAGCATGGCTTCAACGCCCAGTCTGCGTACAGGGTTTCATAACAGCGGGGGCCGGCGCAATAATTTTGTTCGTACCCGGCCCCTGTCGCCCGACGCTTACCGCCACCGTGCTGTCAGCTCGATGGTCGCAAGACAGGGCGCAAAGCGAAATGGTTACGACGCGGTCTCGCGCGCGCGTTTGATCTTCAGGACGCCGAGCGCGGCGAAGCAAAGCATCGTCACCGGAAGGATCATCCAGTTGAGCATGTTCCAGCCCCACGCATTGTAGACGATGCCGGACAGGAGCGAGGCACAGGCGACCGAGCCGAACAGCACGAAGTCATGGAATCCCTGCACCTTGGCCTTCTCCGAAGGACGGTAGCTCATGGCAACGATGGCGGTGGCGCCGATGAAGCCGAAGTTCCAGCCGAGACCGAGCAGGATGAGCGCCGCCCAGAACTGCCACAGCGCTATGCCCGACAAGGCGACGGCGGCGCAGCCGATCAGAAGCAGCAGGCCGACCGCGACGATGCGCTCGGCGCCGAAACGGTGGATCAGCCTGCCGGTGAAGAAGCTTGGCCCGTACATGGCCATGACATGCCAGGAGATGCCCAGCGTGGCGTCGTCCGTCGACAGGCCGCAGCCGACCATCGCGAGCGGCGCGCCGGTCATCACGAAGCTCATCAGCGTATAGCTGCCGACAGCGCAGAACAGCGCCGCGACAAAACGCGGCGCGGTCACGATCTGCCGGAGCGGTCTCGCTTCGCCGAGACTGGCCGGCGCCCTGGCGGATGCCCTGGCGGGAAGACGCAACAGCGAGAGGATGGCCGCACCGGCGGCGGCCAGCACTAGGATCGACGCGAACGACCCGGCAAACATCACCGGAGCAAACAACTCACGGGTGAAAATGACGATCTGCGGCCCGAGTATGGCGGTGATGATGCCGCCGGCCAGCACGAAGGAGATGGCGCGGGCCTTGAATTCGGGCGGCGCGTTGTCAGCGGCGGCGAAGCGGAACTGCTGGACGAAGGCGCCGCCGACGCCGATCACCGCCAGGCCAAAAGCAAACAGCCAGAAGCTGCCATGGAAAAGCGCCAGCGTCGCGACCAACCCGCCAAGAGCCGTCACGGCGGTGCCGGTCATGAAGCCGTTTCGCTGGCCGAGCCGACGGATGATGGCCGCCGCAGGCAACGCGCCCAGCGCCACGCCGAGGTTGAAACCGGTGATCGGGGCGGTTGCTAGCGATTTGTCGGGGCCTAGCAGATAGTGGCCGGCCAGCGCGCCCATCGATATGGCAATCGGCGCGGCCGACCCGACGATCGCCTGCGAAGCGGCAAAGATGATCGCCGTACGGCGCGCCTCCGCGCCCGTTCCACTCACCGCTACGGTCATGCTTCCTTACCGCGACCCTCACCACGCACGCGGCGGGAAACGCGATCGAGCACGGCATTCACAAGCTTCGGCTCGTCTTCTTCGTAGAAGGCCTTGGCGATATCGACATATTCCGACACGACGACGGCGACAGGCACATCCTCGCGCTTCAGCAGCTCATAGACGCCGGCGCGCAGAATGGCGCGCAGCGTCGAATCCAGCCGCGACAGCGGCCAGTCGTCGGTCAGCGCCTGGCGGATGATCGGGTCGACCGTCTTCTGGTTCTCGACGACACCGGCCAGGATGGCGCGGAACCACTGCGCGTCGGCCTCGCGATAAAGCGCGCCGTCCACTTCCTTGCCGAGGCGAAACGCCTCGTATTCGGCCGTCGTCTCGAAGACGCCGCTGCCGGCAACATCCATCTGGTAGAGCGCCTGCACCGCCGCGAGACGGGCCGCGCCACGCTTGTTGGCGTGACGGACGGACGGTTTGCCGGGCGCGTCGGGTTCGCTCACGATTTCGCTCCCAGCCGTTCCCTCAGCGCGATCATGGTAAGCGCCGCGCGCGCGGCGAAGCCGCCCTTGTCGCCCTCCGAGCGCTTGGCGCGCGTCCAGGCCTGCGCGTCGTTTTCCGTGGTCAGGATACCGTTGCCGATGCAGACGGAATCCTGGACCGACAAGTCCATCAGCGCGCGGCTGGATTCGTTGGCGACGATGTCGAAATGATAGGTATCGCCGCGGATGATGGTGCCGAGCGCGACGAAGCCGTCGAAACAGGTGCGGCCGTCGGCCGCGCCGTCCAGCGCGAAGGCGATGACGGCTGGAATTTCGAGCGAACCGGGAACGGTCACGACCTCATAGGTCGCGCCGGCCTCATCGAGCGCGCTCGTGGCGCCTTCAAGCAGCGCGTCGGCCAGATCGTCGTGAAAGCGCGCCTCGACGATCAGAAGATGAGCCTTGCGCTTGGGGCGGATGAACGCCTTGCCGTGTTGAGATGTACCAGCCATTGATATCTCCGGGGGATTGCCGGGTGACTTAGGCCGAAGCCGATCTTATCGCAAGCGGAAGATTGTCGCCGGGGCGGATCCTGGAATCCGGTTCGGTCTCGCCATCCCGCAGGCCGGCGCCGGAATCCGGCTTTCGGAAAGACCATGGTAGACAAACGGGATAGAGCCTCATCCTGATCTCATCACGATGGAGCAGGCTCTAAATCGGGGACGCCTCGATGATCGAAATCGGCCCTCGGGTCTGGATCGACCGCTCGAGCCGCAACCCCGCCATGTCGAACAGGCTGGCGTATTGGGCCTCGGTCCTCTCCAACCCGCCGGTAATGGCAAGCATGATCACGTCGATGCCCTTGATCTGGTTCGGTTCGTCTCCAGGCGGCACGAGCGTCTCGGCAACCAGCACTCTTCCGTTGCGCGACATGGCTTCACGGCAACGCCGCAGAATCAAGGCCGCGCGCTTGTCGTCCCAGTCGTGGATAACCTTCTTGATCACATAGACGTCGCCGGCGGGAACACTGTCGAAGAAATCGCCGGCAACGAAATCGGTGCGCGGCAGTTCGCCTCCCGCGCCATGTCGCGCCGCATCGACCCCTGACGGAAGATCAAACAAAACGCCGCTCAAGTGGGGATTGCGGGCCAATATCGCGGAGAGAAGCTGGCCATGCCCGCCGCCCACATCGACGACCCGCCCGTATGGCGCGAAGTCGTAGGCTTCGGCGACCGCTTCATTGCTGCCCTGCCCCACGGCGACCATGGCGCGCTGAAACAATGCCGCCTGCTCGGGATGGTCCGACAGCCAGTCGAATCTCGGGCTTCCAAACACCTTGTCGAAAGCCGGCTTCCCGGTCTGGACGGAATGCAGCAATTGCGAGAAAGCAAGATAAGGTTCGCTGTTGGTCATCCGCACGAACTCGCCTGGACCTGGCCGGTCGGATTGCAGGGCGGCGCCGACGTCCGTCAGCGCGAAATGGCGCGGCCTGCTCTCCATGAACACGCCTTCGGAGGCCAGCAGACGCATCACCCGGTAGAGCGCGTCGGCGTCGACTTTGGTGACGGCGGCCACATCCGCGACCGATCGTTCGCCAGCGGCGAGAAGATCAGCAATCCCGAGTTCAATGATGACGCGCAATGCCTGCGATATCGCGAAGCCGAGCCCCAGCCTCATGATCTGATGCGACGGACCGGTCATAGTCCTCCCCGCGCTCGGAACAGAAGCTCAGCTTATGCGCAACGAGGGCGGAAGCCAAGCGGTACCCCATTTGGGGCCGCCCCCTGCGGAAAGCGGCTTCAAGGCGTTCCGTCGGCGGCCTCAAAGCCCCTCTTTCGCTGCCTCCGCCAGGCGCGCGGCGTAGCGGGCCATGGTGTCGATCTCGATGTTGACGCGATCGCCGGCCTGGCGCTCGCCCCAGGTGGTGACGCTCAGCGAATGATGGATCAGAAGCACATCGAAGCGCGTGCGCTCCACCCGGTTGACGGTGAGCGAGGTGCCATCGAGCGCCACCGAACCTTTCGGCGCAATAAACTTCGCCAGATCTCGCGGTGCCTCCAGTGTGAAGCGCACCGCGTCACCCTCCTCCTTGCGTTCCACGATCTCGGCCGTGCCGTCGACGTGGCCGGAGACGATGTGGCCGCCAAGCTCATCGCCGATCTTCAGCGCCCGTTCGAGATTGATCCTGGTGCCAGCCTTCCAGCTCGAGGCCGTGGTGAGCCTCAGTGCTTCCTCCCAGGCCTCGACCTCGAACCAGCGGACATTGGAGCCGCCGTCGGGCAGCGCCGTCACCGTCAGGCAAACGCCACCGCAGGAGATCGAGGCGCCTATGGCGATCGTCTTCGGATCGTAGGCAGTGTCGATGCGCAGGCCGATCCCTTCGCTCAGCGGCTTTATCGCAGCCACGGTGCCGACATCGGTGACTATTCCCGTAAACATCAGATATCCCTTATCCATTCGGCATAGGTATCGTCGCCGAACCGCATCTCGCGCAGCTTGCGAAAGCCGGCTGGAATAGAGCCGGCATCGACCGGCGAGGCGATGCCCTCCGGCCCGATCGCCTCCGGTCCCTGGAAGATCACGATCCGGTCGACAAGGTCATCGGCGAGAAACGCTTTGGCAACGGCCGCGCCGCCCTCGACGAGGACGCTCGCTATGCCAAGCGCCGCGAGGTCGTCCAGAAGTTCCGGCAGGGCAACCCCGCCCTCATGCGTCTCGGTGCCGATGAAGCGCACGCCGGCGCGTTCCAGCGCCGCGCGCCTGCCCGCGTCGGCTTCCTCGCAGGCGGCGATGTAAAGCGGGACCCTGTCGACCCCCGTTACAAGTTTGGAGCCTTCCGGCAGCCTGATCTGCCGATCCAAGACGATGCGTGCCGGAGACCGCTTTTCCAGCCCTGGCAAGCGAACGGTCAGCGCCGGGTCATCCTCCAGCGCCGTGCCAATGCCGACCAGTATGGCGTCGGCCTCTGCCCGCATCAGATGCACCTCGCGACGTGCCACCTCGCCGGTGATCGAAACCTGGCCACCGCCCCTCACTCCGATCTTGCCATCGCTGGAAAGCGCAAGCTTGAGAATCACTTCCGGCCGCTTCTTGAGCGATCGAATCAAGTAGCCGGCCATCTGCTCGGAGGCCTCGGCGGCGAGCACCTTCTCGACCACCTCGATACCGGCGGCCCGCAGGATGGCATAGCCCTTGCCCGAAACGCGGAAATCCGGATCGCTGGCGGCGCCGACAACGCGCGCGATGCCGGCATTGACCAGCGCGTTGGCGCAGGGTGGCGTGCGGCCATGGTGCGCGCAAGGCTCCAGCGTGACGTAGGCGGTTGCGCCGCGCGCCAGTTCGCCGGCTTCGGCAAGCGCCTCGGTTTCGGCATGCGGCCGGCCGCCGATGGCGGTCACGCCGATGCCGACGATCATCGGCCCGGCGCCGTCGTCGCGCACGATGATCGTGCCGACCGACGGATTGGTGGACGTGCGACCCGAATTGCGGCGGGACAGCCGCAGCGCGGCGGCCATGTAACGGCGATCGAGGGCTTCCTGCCCGCCTCCCGATGATCCAACGGCCATGTCAGCCGGCGTCCTCTTCGCCGTCTTCCCTCACCTCGTCTCCCTTGAGCTCGCCCAGAAGCTCGTGGAAATCCTTGGCCTCGCGGAAATTGCGATAGACCGAGGCGAAACGGACGTAAGCGACGTCGTCCAGCGACTTGAGCGCTTCCATTACCAGCCGGCCGATCTCGCCGGAGGCTACCTCGCTTTCGCCGGAGCTCTCGAGCTGGCGCACGATGCCGGTCACCGCGCGATCGATGCGTTCCGGATCGACATTGCGCTTGCGGACGGCGGTTTCCATAGAGCGCAGCAGCTTGTCGCGGTCGAACGGAACCTTGCGACCGGATTTCTTGATGACGACCAGATCGCGCAATTGCACGCGCTCGAAAGTGGTGAAGCGGCCGCCGCAGTCGGGGCAGACGCGACGCCGGCGGATCGCGGCTCCGTCTTCGGCGGGACGCGAATCCTTCACCTGCGTATCTTCGGACTGGCAATAGGGACAGCGCATGGTGAGCCTTCGGTTTGCGATTCTCGTCGGGCCAAGGCTTAGAGCCTTTTGCCCGAATGGCAATGCGCGGGGACTGCCCCGCCGCTCGTCAGAGATAGCGAGGGCCGAGGAAGATTGCCAGCGCGGCCGCCAGCCAGATGCCTACGTCGCCCAGCCCACCCTTCGCCTGGATCAGGGCGCGACGTCAGCGGTCGGGAAGCCGCACCAGGTGCCGAGGCTTCGATAGGCCTTGGTGAAGCCGTCCATCTCGACGTTCGTGATCGGCACATCACCAATGGTGACGAACAACGCCGTCGCGCGCCGCATTGCTTTCAGCAGCGCCAGTGTGGACTTGGCCTGGTTGTCCACCAGCCATTGGTGCTGCGGGCCGACGGCGCCGCCGTCGCGCACGGCAAGCTTGACCTTGTTCTGGCCGTCATCGAAGACGGCGTAGATCGTCTTGCTCTTTGGCACGCTCTTGCTGGCGATGCCCAGGGCGACCGCCGGATAGCCTTTCGGTGGGAGCGCGTCGTCGTTCGATATGCTCAGCGTCAGCGTGCCGATGGCGCCGGCCTCGTCGGCAAAGGCAGTCGAGGCCGCACAGGTTTTGCGCACGTCCTGGCCGGCGCCGAGTTCGTCCACGGTAGCCGACCATTTGCCGAAGGTCTCCGTCTTCGGCTCGGCCAGCGCCGGGCCGGCAAGAAACGCCAGCACGGCAAGGGCTCTCAACGGCCCAAGGGCCCACAGCTTCGTCTTCATCCGGATCGCTCCTCTTTTGCGGAGGGTGCGTCAGCCGACAAAGATGCGCAAGCGCTCTGCCGACGGCCGGCGCAAGACGTCGGGTGAGCCCACCCGGCCGCCTTGCGCCGAAAAGCGCCTTATCCCTTCAGTCGAGCGCCTTGCGGCCCTCAGCCGAGATACGGATACAGCGGGAAGCGGTCCGTCAGCGCCACGACCTTGGCCTTGACGGCAGCCTCGACGGCGGCATTGCCCTCGTCGGAATTGGCAACCTTCAGCCCGTCCAGAACCTCGGCAATCAGCTTGCCGATCTCGCGGAACTCGGCCTGGCCGAAGCCGCGCGTGGTGCCGGCCGGGGTGCCGAGCCTCACGCCCGAGGTGACGAAGGGCTTCTCCGGGTCGAACGGAATGCCGTTCTTGTTGCAAGTGATGTTGGCGCGGCCCAGCGCTGCTTCCGCGCGCTTGCCGGTTGCGTTCTTCGGGCGCAGGTCGACCAGCATCAAATGGTTGTCGGTGCCGCCCGAAACGATGTCGAGGCCGGTTTCCTGCAAGCTCGAGGCGAGCGCCTTGGCATTGGCGACAATGCTTTCGGCATAGGCCTTGAAGCTCGGCTTCAGCGCCTCGCCGAACGCCACCGCCTTGGCGGCGATGACATGCATCAGCGGTCCGCCCTGCAGTCCCGGGAAAACGGTCGAATTGATCTTCTTGCCGATGTCCTCGTCGTTCGACAGAACCATGCCGCCGCGCGGTCCCCGCAACGTCTTGTGCGTGGTGGTGGTCACGACATGGGCGTGTTCGAGCGGGTTGGGATGGACGCCGCCGGCCACCAGGCCGGCGAAATGCGCCATGTCGACGAACAGCTTGGCGCCGACCTCGTCGGCGATCTCGCGGAACGCCTTGAAGTCGATGAAGCGCGGATAGGCCGAGCCGCCAGCCAGAAGTACCTTTGGCCGGTGCTGGCGCGCGAGGTCGCGTACCTCGTCGAGGTCGATGCGCTGATCCTGCTGGCGCACACCGTAAGAAACGACGTTGAACCATTTGCCGGACTGATTGACGGGCGAGCCGTGGGTGAGATGACCGCCAGCCGCCAGGTTCAGCCCCATGAAGGTATCGCCCGGCTGCATCAGCGCCATGAACACCGACTGGTTGGCCTGGCTGCCGGAATGCGGCTGCACGTTGGCGAAGCTGCAGCCGAACAATTGCCGGGCGCGCTCGCGCGCCAACTCCTCGACCTCGTCGACATACTGGCAGCCGCCATAGTAGCGGCGTCCTGGATAACCTTCGGCGTATTTGTTGGTCAGGACCGAGCCTTGTGCTTCCAGGACTGCCTTGGAGACGATGTTCTCGGAGGCGATGAGCTCGATCTCGTCGCGCTGCCTGCCGAGTTCACGCGTCATGGCGGCATTGACGGCCGGATCGGTCGTGGCGACGCCGCTATGGAAGAACTGGCTGAGGCCGCCGAGGCCAGGTCGTGCCGGGATGTTCATGCGTCCAAATCCTTTCTGGCGCCGGGCGCCGATCCTGTCTTCAACCTGTCCAGCCGAGGCCGGCGGATATGCAGTTGATCGAGAGCAGGAGTGCGTTGACCGGCCGCTTCGACGCTGAAGCATTCGCGGCCCGGTCACGCACTTCCTGCAACAATTTCACCTGGAGCGCGTGGATGCTGTCCATTTCCGGCCTCAAGCGGTCGAAATTGCGCTTGAAGGCCGGGAACCGCGCGGCAAAATCGGTATCGCCCACGATCGACCGCACCATGGCGCTGGTGAGGTCGTATTCGGCTTCGATCTTGCGGAAGATCCGCTCACCGGTGTTGCGGTCGGCAACGAGCCCGGCGTAAAGCCGCCCGATCTCCATGTCGGCCTGGTAGAGCGTCTTGTCGACTTCATCGATGATGAGCCGGAAGAAGCGTGAACGCTCGAACATCTGCCGAAGCAAGTCGCGACCGGCATCGCCCCGCACCGTAACGAAAGAGTTGATGGCGCTGCCGATGCCATACCAGCCGGTGAGCAGGTGGCGGTTCTGACTCCAGGCAAAAACCCAGGGAATGGCGCGCAGGTCGGCGATGTCGCGCGCGCCGAAGCGGCGCGCGGGCCGCGAGCCGATCTTCAGCAAGGCGACTTC
>OFIS01000703.1_pt1 | contig 13557 bp, 11 predicted proteins | sample 1775071 | NCBI WGS metagenome assembly OFIS01 (sample SAMN08195774, study PRJEB24354) | sludge metagenome | isolation source: sludge from phenol fed wastewater aerobic bioreactor C | place: India: Nagpur | collected 2016-09-17 | reverse complement strand
CACCACGCGCAGGGCCAGCGGTATCAGTAGCGGAATGATGATGGCGTTGAAGATCACGGCGCTCAGGATGGCCGTTTCAGGGCTGTGCAGGCGCATAATGTTGATGCCTTGCAAAGCGGGAATAGACAGGATGAATAATGCCGGTACGATGGCAAAATACTTGGCCACGTCATTGGCGATGGAGAACGTGGTAAGCGTACCGCGGGTCATTAGCAGCTGTTTGCCGATCTCCACGATCTCGATGAGTTTGGTAGGATCATTGTCGAGGTCCACCATATTCCCGGCCTCCTTGGCCGCCTGTGTACCGCTGTTCATGGCAACTCCCACATCCGCCTGCGCGAGTGCGGGCGCATCATTGGTACCGTCTCCCATCATAGCCACCAGCCTGCCTTCCTGTTGTTCCTTTCTGATATAGGTCATCTTGTCCTCCGGCTTGGCCTCCGCGATGAAGTCATCCACCCCGGCCTTTTCCGCGATGTATTTGGCCGTAAGGGGGTTATCCCCTGTTACCATCACAGTTTTCACTCCCATTTTGCGAAGGCGCTCAAACCGTTCCTGGATGCCGGGTTTGATGATATCCTGCAGCTCAATCACGCCGGTCACTTTGTTATTAACAGCCACAACGAGCGGCGTACCGCCATTGGCGGATATTTTCTTCACCTGTTCATAGGTCTCCCCCGGAAATTCATTCCCAGCTTTCACCGCCATATCCCGGATAGCATCATAAGCTCCTTTGCGGATGCGGGTGCCATCCGGCATATCGATCCCGCTGCTGCGGGTTTCCGCGGTGAATTTCACCAGGGAGGCGCCGGTAACGGATAACTGGCTCACCACTTCCTTGCCTGCCAGTTCCACGATGGACTTGCCTTCCGGGGTATCATCCGCCAGGGAGCTGAGTGCGCTCACGCGCACGAATTCTTCTTTTGAATGTCCGTTGGTGGCGTAGAAATTGGTGGCCTTCCGGTTCCCGATGGTGATCGTACCGGTTTTATCCAGCAGCAGCACATCAAGGTCGCCGGCGGTTTCTACGGCCTTACCGGATTTGGTGATCACGTTTGCGCGCAGGGCACGGTCCATACCCGCAATACCGATAGCGGATAGGAGGCCGCCGATGGTGGTGGGGATGAGGCAAACGAAAAGCGAGATGAAGGCGGCGATGGTGATGGGGGTTTGCGCATAATCCGCGAATGGTTTGAGCGTTACGCACACGATGATGAACACCAGCGTAAAGCTTGCCAGCAGGATGGTCAGCGCAATCTCGTTCGGTGTTTTCTGGCGGGTAGCACCTTCCACCAGCGCGATCATTTTATCGAGGAAGGACTCCCCTGCTTCGGTGGTCACTTTCACGATGATGCGGTCGCTCAGTACTTTGGTGCCCCCTACTACGCTGCTTTTATCCCCGCCGGATTCCCGGATTACAGGTGCGCTCTCCCCCGTGATGGCGGATTCATCGATGCTGGCCAATCCTTTTACGATCTCTCCATCCGCAGGGATGATATCACCGGGCTCGCAGAGGAACAGATCGCCTTTCCGCAGCTGGGAAGAAGAAACGATCTTGATCTCGTCCGTGAAGATCTCACCGATAGGCTGGATCTTTTTGGCAGGCGTTTCTTCGCGGGTTTTGCGAAGGCTTTCTGCCTGCGCTTTACCGCGCGCTTCCGCAATGGCTTCTGCGAAGTTGGCGAACAGCACAGTCAGCAGCAGTACAATAAAAATGGTCAGGTTATAGCTGAAGGAACCCTGGGAATGATCGCCCGTGAACAAGGTATACAACGATACGATCAACATCACCGCGGTGCCCAGTTCTACGGTAAACATCACCGGATTTTTGATGAGTATCCTCGGGTCCAGTTTTATAAATGATTGTTTCAGGCTTTCTTTTACCAGCGGAGCAGGAAACAGTCTGTTATCTTTCGTTTTCATTTTCTTTACAGTTTTTCCGTTAATACAGGGAGAAATACTCGGCTATCGGTCCCAATGCAAGCGCCGGGAAGAATGACAGGGCTGCGATGATGACGATCACCGCCATGGTCATTACACCAAAAGTGACTGTGTCTGTCCGCAAGGTTGCCGCAGATTCCGGTACATATTTCTTTTGCGCCATGATACCTGCAATGGCCACAGGGCCAAGAATGGGCAGGTAACGGCCGAGGATCAGCACAAAACCGGTGCTGACATTCCAGAAAACATTTCCGTCACCCAGACCTTCAAAACCGGACCCGTTGTTGGCATTGGAAGAAGTGTATTCATACAGCATTTCTGAAAAACCGTGATAGCCGGGGTTATTCAGCCAGTTGGCAGGCGGTGTGGCCCAGCCGGTACCAATGTGGTGGGACAGAATATAAGATGACAATGCGGTACCCGCCAGTATCAGGAAGGGGCTCAGCAAAGCTACCAGTGCAGCGATCTTTATCTCTTTCGCCTCCACTTTATGCCCCATGAACTCCGGCGTACGGCCTACCATGAGCCCGGACATGAACACGGCGATGATAATGAAGATGAAGTAGTTCAGTATCCCTACACCGCAACCGCCGTAAAAACAGTTCGTCATCATCGCTACCAGCTCCATCATCCCGGTCATCGGCATGGTACTGTCATGGAACCCGTTGACGGATCCCGTGGAAATGATGGTGGTAATGGTGCTCCAGTAGGCGGTGGCGGCAGGTCCGAACCGGACTTCTTTCCCTTCCATCGCTCCTGTTGCCTGTGTGATGCCCATTTTTGCGATCGCCGGATTACCGCCTATTTCTGCGATCAGTGTGGGAATCATCAAAAGAATCATGCCTGCCGTCATCACGCCGAAAATGATGCGTGAGAACCGGCGCCGGTCTATGAAGAAGCCCAGGGCAAACACCATTGCAATAGGAATGATCGTTTGTGCAACGGCTTCGGTCATATTGGTGAGATAGTTCGGGTTTTCCAGCGGGTGAATGGAATTGGCGCCGAACCAGCCGCCACCGTTGGTTCCCAGGTGTTTGATCGCGATCATGCCAGCAGCCGGACCACGGGACACGCCCACCGTATCCCCCTGCATGGTAACGATCGTGTCTTTCCCGGCATAGCTGGTGGGGGTGCCGTTGAACGCGAGCACTACCGCTACAACAATGCATATGGGGATGAGGAGGCGGGTATTGGTTTTCACAAGAAAGACCCAGAAGTTCCCGAGCTTAGTAGTCGTTTTTTCCTTCAGCGCCTTGAATACAACAACCACCGCCGCAATACCGGTGGCGGCGCTTACGAACTGGAGGAAAGTGATCACAAAAAGCTGGGTGAAATACGTCACTCCCGTTTCCCCGGAATAGTGCTGCAGGTTGCAGTTCACGAGGAAGCTGATAGCCGTATTGAAGGCCAGATCAGGGGATTGCGCCGGATTACCGTCAGGATTCAGTGGCAGTTTGTCCTGGAAGAGGAGCAGAAAGAAAGCATACACGAACCAAAGCAGGTTGATGGTCAGCAATGCCTTGAGGTGCTGCTTCCAGTTCATTTCTTCTTTCGGGTTGATGCCACAGAGTTTGTAAATAAAACGCTCTACAGGCGCCAGAAAGTCCAGCCAGGTTTTCTCTCCTTTAAACATCTTTGCAACGTAACTTCCCAGCGGAATGGCTATGATCAGCGTAAGTGCGTAGGTGGCTATAATGCCTGCAATTTCAGTGTTCATGAATTAATCAGTTAGGGATTCAGAATTTCTCCGGCTTCAGCAGTACATAAATCATGTAGATGAAGACGAAGATGGCTAATACGAATAATGCGGTCATCATAAGGTGTTCTTTTAAATTTTGTCAAAAAAATCAACTGCCTTAAAAAAGAGCCAGAAGCAAATGAGGCCCGCCAGCAGATACAGAGCGATGAACATAGTCGATATATTTTCAGATGATAAATTGCAATTGTCTGTTCCGCGCATTTCTCAGCGATGCGGGTAACAATTCTTTTACGTGCTGTGCTTCCAGGAACGGGGAAACGCCAAACAGGAAAACATTTTCAATGGTGCACTTCAATGCAGCGCTGCCATTCCTGTACAGCACGCCTGCCATAGAAAAACACTTTTTAACCTCATTCAGTTGACCTCCTTTGATCAATTGCCTGGTATAGGCAGAAAAAGCCCCGATGGCTTTCGTGACCGCACCTGCCTGCTGCATGCCGGGCAGCAGGGCAGGGATTTGCTGGGCGATGAATAGCGGGATCTTTGCATCCGGTAACATGTCGTTATATTTTACCGGGTATAAGCCATTGAGATGCCAGATACACATCTGACTGAAAATCAATCGAATGGTATTAAAATAGGGTTAGAGCACCATGCAAAAACGGAAGGGTATATATCAAATCGGGTTAGTTCTTCCAGCGGATTTTTATCTCCGGCTGATCGTTCCCGTCCCATAAAATAACGAGGGAATCATGGGTGGTTTTCAGAATACGGCCTTCCCGGAATGTTTCATCATCCAGAAAAATACTGTCTTCTTTCACTTTGTAATACCGCTCCGCATTCCCGTCGAAGTCGCAATAGAAGAACCATTTTTCGGTTATTTCAAAAGCGCAGGCGGGATCATCGTTGGAGATCGTCCAGATACCCAAAAAGTCTTCTTTCCGGAGGGTGGAGCTGGAAAAGGAGGAGGATGTAAAGCGTCTGTTGAAAGACACCGGGCGGGGGTCGGGCTTTATGGTATCATAGAAATGCTCTGCTGTATTTATTTTCGCTGCAGCAGTGTCTTTTTTCTGCTTTGACGAAGACGTAGCGCTGTTACATGCGCAGAGGATAGCGGCGCAGGTCAGGACAGGGATGATTTTCATAGTTACTGGATATTGTACTCTTTGATCTTGTTATACAACGTGGTAAGCCCTATCTGCAACAATTCCGCGGCTTTGGTCTTGTTTCCTTTCGCATACTGCAGTATACGGGTAATGTGATGCTTCTCCATATCCGCCAGTGTAAAGGAGGAATGCTGATCCGCGGGCGCGGCAAACTGGAACTCGAAGGGCAGCAGGGGCACATCCAGCTCCGGTCCGTCAGAAAGGATGATCGCCCGTTCTATGACGTTGCGCAGCTCCCGGATATTGCCTTTCCAGGTATGCTGCTGAAGCGCTTTCACGAAGGCGTCCGTCATGCCGCTGATCTTTTTGCCGTTCTTCGGGCCGAGCTGTTGCATAAAATATTGCGCCAGCAGGGGGATATCTTTCCTGCGTTCCTGAAGAGAGGGTAATTTGATCAGGAAGGCGGACAGCCGGTAGTAGAGGTCGGCACGGAAATGCCCGCTTTCGATCTCCTGTTCCAGTTGCCGGTTGGTAGCGGCAATGATGCGGATGTTCACGCGTGTGGGTTTGGCGTCGCCCACTTTGTAAAACTCCTGTGTTTCCAGCACCCGCAGCAATTTGGCCTGCAATTCAACGGGCATTTCACCAATCTCGTCCAGGAAAATGGTACCGTTATTGGCTTCTTCCAGGAAGCCTCGTTTGTCTTTCACCGCACCTGTAAAGGCTCCGGCTTTGTGTCCGAACAGCTCGCTCTCCAGGATGTCCTTTCCGAAGGCGCTGCAGTTCACCGCCACGAACGGCTGGGTCCGCCGTGCGCTGGCCCGGTGAATGGCCTGGGCAAATACTTCCTTTCCTGCGCCGGTCTCCCCGAGCAGCAACACCGTCACATCCGTTGCAGCTACCTTTTGCGCCAGGTTGATGGCATCCCGGATCTCCTGGGACTGCCCGATGATACGGGTAAAATCATGCTTGCCGTTGATGCTGTTCTCGAGCGCGCGGATGCGGAACTGCAGACGGGCTTTATCTATCGCCTTGCTTACGAGCGGTAGTATGCGGTTGTTATCGTCTCCTTTGGTGAGGTAATCAAACGCGCCGTTCTTGATCGCCTGCACACCGTCGGCAATGTTTCCGTAGGCCGTCAAAACGATCACTTCGGTTTCAGGATGCTTCACTTTGAGTTCGCTGGTGAGGGTAACGCCGTCAGCGTCCGGCAGTTTCACATCTGATAATATCACCTGCGCCTCTTCTTTCTCCAGCAGTTTCCAGGCTGTTTTGGCGTTAGGGGCTTCCATCACAGTATACCCTTCCAGGCCGAGCAACCGGCCCAACAGCTTCCGCAGCTGCTCTTCATCGTCAATAATAAGGATTTGGCCTTTGGACATGATGGCAAAGGTAAGGGGTTCCTTTGTTATGTCCATTTTAGCGTGTTCTTCTCTTTAACGGAGACTCATGATATTCGTTTTCTTCGATTATCCTGCAAAAAACCGCCCCAGGACTGGGACGGTGCGTCTTGCTAAATATGCATAACTATTATAGTGGGAGTATAGATCGTTTCATCCTTTGTTCCTGTAGAATATCCAATAATTACGCCACTTTCCTGTGGCACAGCTTTTGGGTTTCATACAAGGAGCAAATCCTTTTTTATGAAAACATTCATAACGAACAAACCCGGTGAAATGACCACGCTTTCGCAGGTGCTGACCAGGCTGCATGAAAAGGGGTACGACAATGAATTCAGGATGACCGACCATGGCAAAATGCAGCCGGTGAACAGGAGCGAAATATATGATCCGCAAGACCTTAAAGTGATCAAAGTATACCGCTTTGAAGGGGAGTCTGACCCTTCGGACAGTTCCGTACTGTATCTCCTGGAGGATAAAAAAGGACGCAAGGGTTACGTGCTGGATGCGTACGGAGCATACACCACCCATGAAGAAGCGGGGTTCAATGAGTTCCTGAAAAAGATACCGGTAGAAGACCGGGAGGAGCAGTTTATTTTCGGTGGATTGTAATGCTCATCCCGGTATGATCAGCCGTTATGCCATCAGCGCATCATCATTCACAGATGATTCCGCGATCTGGGTCAGCAGGCTGTCTGCATCTTTTTCTTCATCCAGAATCTGTTCCAGCAGATTGGCCGCACCGGTATGGCCCATGCGGGATGCCAGCGTGCGAAGGCAGCCGTAGGCCGCGATCTCGTAATGTTCCACTTTTTGCGCGGCGATGATCAGTCCGGCATCCAGCACAGCGGATTCTTCTTCCTCATTCATCAGGTTTTGCGCTTCCGTGATCAGCCCTTCCATCGCTTCGCATTTTTTTGTCGCGGCCCGCATCCCCATCATATCAAAGATTTCTTCCACGCGGCTTACGTGCCCTTTGGTAGCTTCGATATGATCTGCGAAAGCATTAACCAGCTCGCGGGAGGAAGCCGCCTTCTGCATTTTGGGCAGGGATTTCAGGAGATATTTCTCTGCCCAGTAAATATCCTTCAGCTCCTCCATGAACAGATGATGGAATTTTGAATGTTCCACCGTTTCTTCCATATGCTGCTTTTTTGCGCCGGTTCTGGAAGCGTGGCCTTTACTGAGACCGTTGCGGGTGGTTTTGTGAGTAGGCATTTTGAAATGTTTTAGAAAGGTGAGTGATAGGGTTAGTAAGAGATTATTTGTTCAAACAACATTCCACATAAGCAAGTTTTCATAAAAGGAGCCGAGAATGGCCCTGCACCAGCCTTCCAGCGGCTGTTGTTCTCTGAAGCATGATGGACTGGGAAATAGTGTGTAGAAATAGATTTTCAGACTGTAGAAAATCTTCCATGATGGCCGGTGTGGGTAAGTTGCCTTTTTTTAGTTACCTTGAACAGCCCTATCGTCTTGCCGCATGCATATCAGCGTACATAAGAAGATCAGGATCGGTTTTTTCATTGCGTTCACCGTGATTGTGGGCGCATCGATACTTTCTTACCTGATCGCCAAGAACCTGATGCACAATGCCAGCCGGTTGAATCACGCGGTGGAGGTATCCAAGAAGCTGGAAGGGATGACCAGGCAGCTGAAAGCGGCCGAGGCGGCGATCAGGGGATACAATCTCACCCGGCAGGAGGGGTTCCTGCGGCCCGGCATGGAAGAGCGGAGCAATAAGATAGAAATGGAATACCGCAACCTCCGCCAGATCATGGACGATCCGCGCCAGCAGCGGAACCTGGATACGCTCAAACGGCTACTGGACATCAAATACAAACAACTCTCCGCCGGCGAACAAGCCATCAGGGCAAGCCGTATTTCCGTCAACGAAGGGGAGATCTCCATGGACCAGATAGACCGGAAAGTGGAAGATATGATCCAGATAGAGGAAGCCCAGTTGAGCGAGAAATCCCGCCTTTTTCAGTTCTTCTCCAATCTCTGGATACCCGTCGTTTTTGCGATCTCCATTTTTGCAATACTGATCGGCGTGTATTCCTATGTGATCCTTACCAAAGAATTCCGGTTGCAGTTGCATATCGAATCCAAACTGAAATCCTATCAGCGGGAACTCCAGGAAAACATTACGCTGCTCAACAAATCCAATCAGGAGCTGGAGCAATTCGCCTATGTGGCCTCCCACGACCTGCAGGAACCGTTGCGTAAGATCTCCACCTTTTCCGACCGTCTGCAAATGAAATACCGGCACGAGCTGCCGGAGGAAGCCATGCAGCTGATAGACCGTATGGTAGTGGCCGTTGCACGGATGCGGGTGCTGATCAACGATCTCCTGACCTTCTCCCGTGCCGGGCGTATTGTGCCGGAAAGCCTGAGGAACGTTGATATGAACACCCTTCTGCAAGACGTCATCGGCGACCTCGAAGTGGCCTTGCAGGAAAAGAGCGGCACCGTTTCCTGCGAACCGCTGCCCGTGATCGAAGGCAATGAAACCGGCCTTCACCAGCTGTTCCTGAATCTGTTGTCCAACTCCATCAAATTTGCCGACCCCGGCCGGCCACTGGAGGTATACATTAAAGGCGAGCTGCTGAACGGCCAGGAGACGGGCATGGCCAGGGAAAGCCAATGGAACGAACATTTCTGCCGGATCACCATCGAAGATAACGGGATCGGTTTTGATCAGGCGTATGCGGAACGGATATTCCTCATTTTTCAGCGCCTTCATGGCATCAGTGAATATAAAGGCACCGGCATCGGGCTGGCGATTTGTAAGAAGATCGTAGATGCCCACCACGGACAGATCACCGCTTACGGATATCCCGGCAGAGGCACTACCTTTGTGATTATCCTGCCCGTCAGGCAAACCGCGTAAAAACAAGCATGCTTCTTGCGGCATGATCATGCAATGAAAGACACACGGAAACATATCCTGATGATAGATGACGATGAAGACGATTTCTTCCTCGTAAACAGCCTGCTGCACGACGTTTCACCCGAACAATATCTGCTGGAATGGGCGTCCACCTACGAGAAAGGCATTGAAGCCATCGAACGGAAAGAACACGAGCTGTACCTGGTGGATTACCGCCTCGGCCGTTATACCGGTCTCGATATCCTCCATCATTTCCATCACCTGGGATATGAAGCCCCGGTGATCATGCTCACCGGCAAAGGAGATTACGCCATCGACAACGAAGCCATGATGGCCGGTGCCACAGACTACCTGGTAAAAGGCGAGATCAACGGCCCCGAGCTGGAAAGGGCCATCCGCTACGGGATCATGGAATTCAGACACCTGCGCACCATTGCGGAGAACGAAAGGAAGTACTTCAGTATTTTTGAAAAAAGTCACGATCTCATCATCATCGCAGATCAGAACAAAAACATCATCGAGGCCAATCATGCTGCGCTCAAAAAATTATCCTACCGCAAAGAAGAACTGATCGGCCTGAACCTGAAAACGCTTTTTCTGCTGGAACCCCAGGCCCGGCAATTCCTCGAAGACATCTACAAAGAAAACGCCATCGTGCAACAGGAGTTTGCTTTCAAAAGCAAAACAGGGCAGAAGCTGGACGTGCTCGTCAATGCCAGCATACTGGACGAGCAGCTTGGCACCTTCGTTTGCGTTGCGGAAGACATCACCGCCAAAAAACGGGAAGAACAGGAAAAGCGCAATCAGGAGAAATTTGTGATCACCGGCCGCATCGCCCGCGTAATCGCGCATGAAGTACGGAATCCACTCACTAACATCCTGCTGGCCGTAGGCCAGTTCAAGGATCAGGGGGCAGAACCGGAAGAAGGGCAGATTTACCTCGATATCATCGAGCGTAACTGCACCCGCATCAACCAGCTGATCACAGAACTGCTCCACTCCACACGCATGATGGAGCTGCGGATGCAGGCCTGCTCCGCCAACACCCTCCTGCAAAAAGCCCTCGAGCTCTCCGCCGACCGCCTCCGGCTGAACGGCGTACACGTGATCAAACACTACATGCAACCCGATGCATCATTGTGCGTGGATGAAGAAAAGATCCACATCGCCCTGCTGAACATCATCATCAACGCCATAGAGGCCATGCCCAATGGCAACGGCGTACTCACCGTCAGCACACAGCGGGAAGACGGGAAGGTATATATTCGTATAGGCGACAACGGTGCCGGCATCCCGGAAGAGAACAAAGGCCGGCTCTTCGATCCCTTCTTTACTTCCAAAATGAAAGGCACAGGTTTGGGGCTCACCTCCACGCAAAACATTATCCTCAACCACAAAGGAACGATACAGGTGGAAAGCGTACCGGGTGAAGGGTCCCTCTTTACAGTCATTCTCCCCGCCGGTATGGACGAAAGGCCATAAAAAACTGTCCCGCATGGTATATGCAGGACAGCGCTGGCAAGCTATCGGGTTTACAAGTGTTCCTGTTTGTTTCTCAACATTTCATCATTGCTGATAAATGTTCCATATAAACCGCTTGTATCACAAACCCGTCTCAGCAGCCAATAACTAAAACAACAGCTATGATAAAAGTATAACCGGTGAAAACGGTTCATGATCACAAAAACAATTTATATACCACTCGCTCAACCCGCTGATGATCCGCGTTCTTCGGGTGAAATAATCGCGAATTGGGGAATACCGGCAAATAAGAATGTGGAAATAATTCCCCAAAACATCTGTTTAACCACATAAATCAAGCCCGGCAAAATGTTTGCATAAGAGAAGGTTGTATGAGGAAGACACACCCAAAGTGAGCAGTACCATGCGCTACGGTAGACATACATCATATTTCAGCAGGCTCTTTCGAGGACTGGAATTTTCTTTCTTTATCCCGCAAACTTGGAAAAGATCCCATAATGCCAGCCCTGACACCGTCCTGAAACCCGTTTATAAAGTTCAACCAAAAAAAATGACTGCTTTTATTTTGATCATTGATGATGAACCAGACATATGCCGGCTTTTACAATTGAGTTTAAGCAAATATGGCTTTAAAGTAAAATATGTGCATGCGCTATCGGAAGGTATGCAGTTCCTGCAACGACACAGGCCGGATATCCTTTTCCTGGACATCCATCTGCCGGACGGCGATGGCCTGGAAGCCCTGCCCCAGATCAAAAGCCAGTACCCCGACCTCCCCGTGATCACGATCAGCGCCTATGACAGCGGTATCGAAAAACAAAAGGCTCTAACAGCAGGAGCGGCCCGTTTTTTGCCGAAACCTTTTAATGTAGGCATGCTGCAGGAGATCGTCTCTGCAGTGAAGAGCTAAGTCCCGGTAAACGGGCATATGCATAATTATTCGTAAATTTAATATCCTGTCCAGACCATATTTATTATGAAGAGAATCCTCATTATTGATGATGAAATAAACATATGTACTCTTCTCAGTAAATTCCTGAACAAGCACGGGTTTAAGGCGGAAAGTACGATGTCAGGCGCGCAGGCAATGAAGATGCTGAAAGAGCAGCCGTATGATCTGGTATTATGCGATTACCGTCTCAAAGACACGGACGGATCACAACTGCTATCCGATATCCGCCAGCTTTACCCGCAAACCGTGGTGATCATCATCACCGGTTATACCGATGTACGCATCGCCGTGGAAATGGTGAAGAATGGCGCATATGATTATATCTCCAAACCGCTCTATCCGGATGAGATCCTCAGCCTTGTGAACAAAGCGCTTTCCACCCGCGAAGAAGTGGTTCCGGAACAACCGCACGTTCCGCCGCATGCGCATGAAACGCTGACGCCGCCGCAAAAGAACGGGGATTATTATGTATACGGTGACAGTGAACCCTCCCGCGCCCTTTACCAGGAACTCACATTGGTAGCGCCTACGGATTACAGCGTCATCATATTCGGGGAAACCGGCACCGGGAAAGAATCCGTGGCACATCTTATTCACAACCGCAGTGGCCGGAAAAAACAATCCTTCATTGCGCTGGACTGTGGCAGCCTCTCCAAAGAGCTGGCCGCTAGCGAACTCTTCGGTCATGAAAAAGGTTCCTTTACGGGGGCCATCAACACCAAAATAGGCGCCTTTGAACAAGCCCATGGCGGCACCTTGTTCCTGGACGAGATCTCCAACCTTTCTTACGATATACAAGTGGCACTGCTGCGCGTGATCCAGGAAAAACAGATCCGCCGCGTAGGCAGCATGAAGGAAATTGAAGTAGACGTCCGCCTCATCGTAGCATCCAACGAAAACCTGTTTGAATCCGTGCAGAAAGGGAAATTCCGGGAAGATCTCTTCCACCGGTTCAATGAATTCACCATCCACATCCCACCCCTCCGGGAACGCAATGCGGACCTGCATTTATTCGTAACCACATTCCTGGAACAAACAGGGAAAGAATTGAACAAACCAACGACCTCATTGAGCGAAGAAGTCTGGGAATGCTTCCGGCAGTACGACTGGCCCGGCAACATCCGTGAGCTGAAAAATGTGATCCGGCGGGCATGTTTACTCACTCCTGCCGGAAAGGAGATCACCATGACGGCGCTACCACTGGAACTGAAGGCCGGCGGCATGTTCCGGGCGCAAGCCGCTACAGACATGGCCGAGCCGGAAATCCCCGAGATCGCCATGCTGGATTCCAACGACCTGAAGGCCGTAGCGCTCAAAGCAGAATACAACAAGATCATCAACGTGCTGAAAGCCGTCAAGTATAACAAAACAAAAGCAGCACAATTGTTGAATATCGACAGGAAAACCCTCTACAACAAACTCCGCCTGCTCAATATCAATTACTGAGCCTGGCGGTTCAATTCCTGTAGCAGGTCCGTCAGGTTCAAACGATGCGTGTACATGGTCAGTTCTCCGGACGCATCTTTCGGCCACAATTCCCGCGGACGATCCCAGTATAGCTCCAGCCCGTTCATATCAGGATCATTCAGGTACAATGCTTCGGACACGCCGTGATCCGCAAAACCAGTGAAGGGTACATTGGCTTCTGAGAGCCGCTTGTAAATGGCGGCAAGGTCTTTTCTTTCAGGATAGAGGATCGCTACATGATACAATCCCGCCGCATTTTCCGGCGCAGGGGGCATACCCTTGCTATGCCAGGTGTTCAGCCCGATGTGATGATGATATCCGCCGGCAGAAATAAAAGCCGCCTGCTCTCCGTATTTCATCATCAGTTCAAATCCGAGTAATCCGCAATAAAAATCCAGGGAGCGCTGCAGATCGGAAACCTTCAGGTGTACATGACCGATGCGCGTTTCGGCGGGAACAGTATAGCTCATAAACTGTTTGATTTAGGTACAAATATACGCGCTACCAGTACAGGTTCGCCAGCAGGAACCCGGCCGCCACGGAGGTGGCTACGCTTACCAGTCCGGGTACCATAAAGCTGTGATTCACGAGGAATTTCCCGCTGTGTGTACCGCCCGTTC
>OFIS01000699.1_pt1 | contig 13636 bp, 6 predicted proteins | sample 1775071 | NCBI WGS metagenome assembly OFIS01 (sample SAMN08195774, study PRJEB24354) | sludge metagenome | isolation source: sludge from phenol fed wastewater aerobic bioreactor C | place: India: Nagpur | collected 2016-09-17 | reverse complement strand
CAGGACGCGGTCGAGCGGCTGAAGACACTGGACCCGCTGGACGACGACCAGAAAAACGCCCGGCGCTACTGCTGATGTTGAATCCGTAATAGAACCGGTCCACATACGTTCCTTCGTAGATCAGGCGGGTACTGCTGCGCGGGCCTGTCCATCCATCCTGATGCCATTCCACATTCCAGTTGGTAAAGAAAGACGGCACATTAGGAATTTGCAGTTTGTAAGTGGGATTGGGTACCTGCTCCGTGGCCGGTATATAACGCATTTCATCTGTCAATCGCTGGTAAGTGGCGTTGGCCTTGACGAAAAGATGTGCCGTTACATCCGATCTTATCTCTACATCGGCACCGGCTATACTCACTTCCGCATAATTGACATAGCCGGTGGAAAGTCCGCTCCCGGCCAGTTGTATCATATCCTTCACTTTCATGTAGAACACGTTCCCTTCCAGCTGCATGCGCCTGTCTTTCCTATCTACCTTATCATACCGGAAACCGGCGGAGAAATTGTTCGCAATCTCCGGGCGAAGTTTCACCGCCGGTGTGATCAGCATGCCATCTCCGAACAATTCGCCGGGTAATGGCAGCCGCGCCGCCCTTTCAAAGCTCGCTTTCACCAGCCAGGCCGTATTCAGATCATATCGCAGACCTGCATTATACCCGATCGTTTGTGTGCTCACCTCCACCTTGTCCGCCGGCGCTACCAGGTAAATATTCGTGTTGTAACCCTCCACTTTGTTCAGGTAATGTTTCACGGCAGCAGACATCAGTAACCGTTGTTGAAGTGCTTTATACTCTGCGGTAAGTCCGGTTACGGAATTGAAGAGCTTACCGGGATAATCATAGAGATTTCTTCCGGCGGCATTATTGCCCACTGTGTCACTCGGATTGAAATACGCGAGCCTTGCGGTGTTGTTCAGGTTGAGAGAAAAGTTTTCCGAAAGCGTGTATTGCAGATTGAAGCGATGACGCCATTCATTCTGCCAGGTGTTGGACAACTTAGGACCGTGGCCCAGTTCTCCTCTTCCATAAAGACTGGGCCTTTTACGACCATCCCAGTCGTACATAAAAGAAGAAGTGTCCGTGAGCCGGTTATTGAATCCCAGCCATATCAGGCTGTAACGCAATCCCAGTTTCCCTTTCGCAAACTGTTCCTTTGTGATCGACAAGGCCGCAACGCCGGCTCTGGAAGCACTTTCAGCAGATTGTATATTTTGTTGTATCCCTTGTATCTGTTTCCGGTTGTTCAGATATACGAACTCCGTCTCCACTTCATCAAACCAGAATTTATGAAAGCGCAGTGTAGCGGCGGCAAATTGCGACAGGTAATGATCGTGATCCCGTTTGATGATCAGGCCCGGCTGGTACGGCGATTCAAAACTGTAATTGTTACCGGCCGATGTATGCCCCACACCACCTCCCAGCTCGATGCCCTGTTTTTCGAAGGTCTTCTTGCCGATAATGCTTCCCTGAAAAGTATGGAAAGACTGATGCGCTACTGATGCATCGAGGTAACTCATATCACGATGCCGCAACACCACGTTGATCGCGCTGCCGAGGCCATCACCACCAAGCCAGGCAGGCACGGCGCCTTTGTATATTTCGATGCGCTCTATCACCTGCACCGGCAGATCATTGATACTGAAGCTGCCATCGGGTGTGTTCAACGGATGACCGTCAATGAATACCTGCACCCGTTTCCCTTCCAGTCCGCGTACAGATACACGGCTATCGCTCCCCAATCCGCCACTCTGCCGGAGCTGTACACCGGCCTGCCTTGCCAGCAGATCATTCAGGTTCCCGGCACGGTTCTCGATTTCCCGGGCGGTGATGATCGTCACCGGCATTACGCTTCTTTTAACAGCCTTTGCTTCCGCCAGTTCTTTCTGAAGTCCCTTCACAATTACAGTTTGCAGCTCGCTGGCAACCGGTTCCAGGAGAACGGGCGGCAGTAGTGTATCCTTCGGCAAAACGCACTCCTGTGACTGCGTTCTGTAACCAACATAAGAAAATGTGATACGATAAGTACCTTCTTTCATATCCGGAAAACGGAAGCTGCCGGTTCCGTCTGTTCTTACACCCTTCCGGCCGTTGAGGTGTACGGAAACATGCGGCATTGTTTTTCCCGTGGCAGCATCTTTCACCTGGCCGCGCATGTTGAAGGTGGATTGAGCCCACGACGGGCTGACTGCTGTTATCAGCAGTACAAAAAATATAAATGATCTCAAGATGGGAGATTTATCCTGTAATGTGTAAACGTGGATATCCTGTACGAAGACAGTCATCCGATCAAAGCGACATGTTGCGAACGGGCATAGAAGGCGGTCCGCGACTGGCTATCGCTGCCGGGAAACCAGGATATAGTACCGTAGCCTGTTGCTGAAAAAGAGGGTGATAACAGGCGGCAGATGAAGGAAGGACCGGCATCCCCGGCAGCGTCGCATCCTTTGCGAGGTGAAGATCGCAGATCGCACAGACAGCTTTGATGTGCGCTGCGTCATCGTGAACCGGCGGATGTGCATGTGAAACATGGATCACCTGGATGATCAACAGCATACACAGCAGTGCAAAAGCTGCTGTTTTTTCAAGAATGGTATTCCGGTATGGCTTCACAGGGTCAAAAGTAAAACTCTTTTTTGTTTATGCAACAACGTTGCATAAAATATTTAAGTCGATTTATCTTGTTTTAGCTCAACCCTTCCATGCATTACGCTCAAACAGGCAAACTCCAGACCAGGGAAAATTGCGCGGCGGCCCCGGCGGCTCCGGGGATGCAGCAAAAGATTTCAGTTCATCGGTCAGCCTGTTTAAGGTAGCGGCGGTCTTGAGCATGGAATTGGAGGTGATCCATTTCCATCCATGCGCTTCAAAAAAAGCCTCTCCTTCTTCCGGTGCAAATTTGAATTCGATATGGGCTTCTTTCATATGGCTACCCATTTCCTGTTGTATCATGGTCAATAGCATGGGAGATGCAAGGTCAAAAGCCCACCTGTATAAAGATGATTGGGCAGCAAGATCAGTAGCCAACGCAGCGGCTTCCGGAGCCGTGAGGTAAATCATCAATCCCTCGGTTATCACCAGTATTTGACGGGCTTCCTGATTCAATCTCTCCAACAGTTCCAGTCTTGCCTTCCGGTCAGAGAGGTCCATGGCAATGCTTTTCAGGATACAAGAGGGCCTTTCGCCGTTCAGTACACTTTGTTTGTAGTCGATCATAGCGGCATAATCCACTTCCACCCACTTCAGGGACTGCGGGAGTTCCATCCGGTAGGGGCGGGTATCCAGCCCGGCGGCAAGATTGATCACCATATCACAGCCCATGGCCACATGTTCCCGTACAAGAGCGTCCAGCAGGCAGGTTCTTGCCACAAACGACCAGCTGTTCTTACGGCTGAATCCGATCGCCTGTGCGATCCTTTCCCCCGTTTCTCCGGCAAGTTTTCTTGCATAGGGGTCGTGGAACAAGGCATCGGGCCTTTCGCTTTCGTCCGCGCGAAAAACAGCCACCCAGCGGGCAGTGTCTGTGATATGATGTACGACAGACATATGATTGGGGATTTAACGGCAAGGTCGCTATTAGTAAGGAGGCGGCCAATTAAAATAAGCGCCTGCATGTGCATATTAGGAAAAAACAAGTCCACACCTTTCCATGAATCATTAAAAAAATTTGGATTCCCAGAAAGATTTTTCTAGCTTTAAACCATATGTTTTGCTTAAACGTTTAAGCAAATCTGATGCAAAAACATCTATGCCGCAGGAAGTGTCGCGTGCATTTTTAAATTCCATCGTTATTTTTTGTTCTGCCGGGAAACCACAGAACATGCCATAATACATCTCGCATCCTTACAAACACATGCACATGAAAAAAAGCAACAACCGCCGGCTTTTTCTGAAGAATCTTACGTTAGGGGGATTGGGCATCACCGCTTTCCCGTCAGGGCTATTGGCTGCGGAACAAAAATCGCAGAAGGGAACGATGAAAGATGAACAACCTGCTACCACTCACAGCTTCAACGGTTCCTACCACGGAAAGTTCACCGACCGGGTGGCCTTCCCTATCGGCGGGATCGGCGCAGGGATGTTTTGCCTCGAGGGGACGGGTGCCATCTCGCACATGTCTGTACGCCATAACCCGGAGATTTTCTTTGAGCCGGCCATGTTCGCCGCCATCAGTATCAAAGGCAGGCCCGGCGGTGCGAAAGTGTTGGAAAAGAAAGTGCCGGACTGGAAAAAGTTCGGGCAACGGGATGCAGGGCTCGGCGGAACAGGTGGTGCCACCTGGGGCCTGCCACGCTTTGCCGATGCAGTGTTCCAGGCAAGGTTCCCTTTTGCAACGGTGCAACTGAAAGACAAAACGATGCCGTTACAGATAGAGATCAAAGGCTGGAGCCCTTTCACACCGGGAGATGAAGATCATTCCAGTCTTCCCGTTGGCGGGCTGGAATATCATTTCAGGAACACCGGCAGCAAAGCTGAAGAATATGTTTTCTCTTACAACGCCCGCAACTTCATGCAACAGCATGGAGCACCGAATAGTATACAATCCGTACAGAATGGCTTTGTACTGTCGCAGGCAGGTACAGCGGAAGCACCGGAAAAACAGGGTGATTTCGCCATTTTCACGGATGATGCTGCCACCGTGGTAGATCACTGCTGGTTCCGCGGTGCCTGGTTCGATCCGCTGACGATGATCTGGAACACGATCAAAGAAGCAGCCGTAAAAAAGAATGCACCGGTAGAGAAAGATGCACCGGGCGCATCACTGTTCGTTCCATTCCGTTTGCAACCGGGGGGTACAAAAGTGATCCGGGTGATGATGGCATGGTATGTTCCGGATACGAAACTGCGGATCGGGGAGGATCCCCAGGGGCAAGGGTCCCCCACTCCCCCAAAATTCCACAAGCCCTGGTACAGCAGCCGGTTTGCGAACATACAGGAACTCTCCGCCTTCTGGACGAAAAACTACAATGAACTGCATACAAGATCATCGCTGTTCAGGGATACGTTCTATAAAAGCACGCTTCCCCCGGAAGTACTGGAAGCCGTTGCCGCTAATCTGACCATCCTGAAATCACCTACCGTGATGCGCCAGCACGATGGCCGTTTCTGGTGCTGGGAAGGGTCCGGCGACAGCTGGGGCAGCTGTCACGGTTCCTGCACGCACGTCTGGAATTACGCGCAGGCTGTACCGCATCTCTTTCCTGCGCTGGAAAGAAGTCTTCGCAACACCGAGTTCACAGAAAACCAGAATACTGAAGGCCATCAGGGATTCCGCGCCAACCTTCCCATCCGCCCCCTCGTGCATAACTTCCATTCCGCGGCAGACGGGCAACTGGGCGGGATCATGAAGATGTACCGCGACTGGCGCATCAGTGGTGACGATGCCTGGCTGCAACAGCTTTATCCTGCCATACAAACCAGCATGGATTATTGCATCCGCACCTGGGATCCCGGGCGGAAAGGCATCATTCAAGAACCGCACCATAACACCTACGACATCGAGTTCTGGGGCGCTACCGGCATGTGCACCAGCTTTTACCTCGGCGCACTACAGGCCATCACGCTCATGGGAAAACATTTCGGAAAGGATGTGGGCGCTTACACCGCCCTGTACGAAAAAGGGAAGCAACATCTCGAAAACCATCTTTATAACGGCGAATATTTTATCCAGAAAATACAATGGACCGGTCTGCATGCACCTGATCCCGTGCAGGCGCAATCCTTCCATACCCGTTATTCCGGAGAAGCGCTGGAAGTATTGAAGAAAGAAGGCCCGAAATACCAGTACGGTACGGGCTGTCTCTCCGACGGTGTGCTGGGAAGCTGGATGGCGAGGGTTTGCGGCATGGGCGACATCATCGATACCACAAAAACGAAAAACCATCTCCTCTCCGTCTATCGATATAATCTCAGGAAAGATCTCAGCGAACATGTGAACCCCCAACGCCCTACGTACGCACTGGGCAACGAAGGCGGCCTGCTGCTTTGCTCCTGGCCGAAAGGCGGTATGTTATCGCTGCCTTTCGTGTACAGCAATGAAGTATGGACGGGCATTGAATACCAGGTAGCTTCCCATCTGATGCTGATGGGAGAAACAGAAAAAGGGCTGGAGATTGTAAGAGCCTGCCGCAAACGTTACGACGGGTCTGTCAGAAACCCTTTCAACGAATATGAATGCGGCCACTGGTACGCCAGGGCTATGAGCAGCTACGGCCTGTTGCAGGGTCTCACCGGCGTACACTATGATGCGGTCGATAAAACATTGTATGTCGATTCGAAGATCGGGGACTTCAACAGCTTCCTCTCCACCGGAAAGGGCTTTGGCACGGTTCACTTCCGCCGGGGAAAAGTATCCCTGCAGGTGGCGCATGGCAGCATACCGGTGGAACAGGTGATGGTGGCCGGCAGGAAAACACAGCTGGAAAATAAGATTGGGTGACCGTATTGAAACGCTTTTTTGAACTATTTCATATTTAAATGCTTAAACGTTTAAGCAAACTGTTTCACGTTAAAACAAAATATCCCGGTTATGAAAGATTGTATACAAACATCATGGATCGGCATCTTTCTCTGCTTCTTTTCCATCACCGTTTCCGCGCAGAACCAGATCGCGGGGAAAGTAACGGACGCGAAAGACAACAAACCGTTGCAGGAAGTGAACGTTGTCGTGAAAGGTACTACCATCGGCACTACCACTAATGCGGATGGCTCCTACTCCATCAAAGTGAAAGCGGGCGCCGTACTCGTTTTCTCATATGTCGGCTACGAGCCGCAGGAAATAACGGCAAACGGGCAGCCGGTGCTGAACATTTCCCTGAAGCAGCTCAGCGGCACACTGGGAGATGTAGTGGTGGTAGGCTTTGGCAAACAGAAGAAAATATCGGTAACCGGCGCCATCTCCAGCGTACCGGTAGCCAACATTCAGCGACTCGCCACTCCTTCTTTGTCCAATGCACTGGCAGGCAGCATGCCGGGCATCATCACAAGGCAAAGCTCCGGTGAGCCGGGTTATGACGGCGCCTCGATCTTCATTCGCGGCTTCGGCACCTGGGCCAACCGCAGTCCGTTAATCCTTGTAGACGGAGTGGAAAGGGACATCAACAACATCAATACGCAGGAGATCGAAAGTTTCTCGATCCTGAAAGATGCTTCGGCCACAGCGGTATACGGTGTAAGAGGGGCCAACGGCGTGATCCTGATCAATACGAAGAGAGGCTCGACAGGTAAACCTAAAGTGATCTTTCGTACGGAGAACGCTACGCTCACCGCTTTACGTCTGCCACAATACATCAACGGTCCGGAGTACGCCGGGCTGATCAATGAGGCGCTGGCAAATGACAATCTTCCGCCACGCTATACAGACGCAGAGCTGCAGAAATTCAGGGACGGATCGGATCCTTATCTCTACTCGAATGTGGATTGGACGGATGCGGTGCTGAAGAAGCATACCTTTCAAAGCATCAATAACCTGAGTGTTACCGGCGGTAACGAGATCATCAGGTACTATACAAATGTTGGTTACACGGTACTGAACGGCATTTATCGCCAGGATCCCAATAATCCCTACAAGACGAACGCACAGATGAAACGTTATAATTTCAGGTCGAATATCGATATCAATGTTTCCAGGTCGATCAGCATTGAACTCGGCATTGGCGGCGTGATACAAAAGGGGAATTATCCGGGGGCATCCGCGCCCGCCATCTTTGATGCACTCCGGATCACTTCTCCGATCAACTACCCGAAACTGAACCCGGATGGATCCATTGCCGGAGCATCCACTTCTTACCTGCAAAACAACCCATGGGGACTGGTGACACAGTCGGGGTACACGCGCCAGGACAGAAACACTTTGCAGGGAACCTTCGGTGGGAAATGGGATCTTTCTTCACTGGTCACCAAAGGGCTTTCCATACGCGGTCTCTTTTCCTATGACCACTACTATTCCGCTTCCACCGATCGTTTCAAACCCTATGCTATCAAGCAGTACTTAGGAAAAGACGCCACCGGGAATGACAGGTACTCCATTATCCGTGAAGAACAACCGATGCGTTACGTACTCCACAACGACGCCAACCGTGCTATCTACACGGAACTTGCCGTCAACTATAATCGTAATTTCGGTCGGCATGCCCTCACCGGTATGATACTCGGCAATCGCCGCGAATACGTCGATCTTACTGCAGACGTTATGCTGAATAACCTTCCGTATCGCCGCCAGGGCCTTGCGGGAAGGATCACCTATAGTTATGACAACCGTTACCTCGCCGAAGTGAACGCCGGGTACAACGGCTCCGAGAACTTTCCTGAAGGCAAACAGTATGGCTTCTTTCCCTCCGTGTCCCTCGGCTGGAACGTTAGCCGTGAAAAGTTCTGGCACATCGATGCCATCTCCAATCTCAAGATCAGAGGCTCCTACGGACAGGTAGGTAACGACCAGATCGGCGGACGGCGGTTCCTTTTCCTGACTACTATCAACCGCACGGGGCAATCCTATTTCTTCGGAGACAATCAGCGGTTCTATCAGGGATATGACGAAGCGCAGATCGGGAACAACGACGTCACCTGGGAAGTGGCTACCAAAGGCAATCTCGGCTTCGATCTGGAATTGTTCAACGGCATGATCAATCTACAGGTGGATGGATTCAAAGAAAACCGCAACGGCATTCTGATTCAACGCGGCGTGATCCCGCGCATTACCGGCTATTATCCCTGGACGCTGCCTTATGCCAATCTCGGGAAAGCGAAAAACAGCGGGATAGATGCGTTGCTGGAGATCAAACATACCACCAGAAGCGGCTTCTATTATAATTTCCGGGGTACCTTCACCTATGCGCGCAGCATCTGCACCCAAAACGATGATCCCATTCCGAAATATCCCTATCAATCCTTTGTTGGCCAGCTGATCGATCAGCCTATGGGACTAATCGCGACTGGTTTTTTCAGGGATCAGGATGATATCGACAAAAGTCCGAAACAGACTTTCATGGAACGGGTCAGACCGGGAGATATCAAGTACATGGATTATAATGGCGACGGTGTGGTGGATGATTATGACAGGGTACCGATCGGCTATCCACGTACGCCGCAGATCGTATATGGCGCCGGTGCGAGTTTCGGCTACAAGGGCTTCGAACTGAGTTTGTTCTTCACCGGTGTGGCGCATACCAGCCTGTTCGTGGATGGTCCGTCCATGTATCCGTTCCAAATGGGATTGGGTACTTACAACATCCTGCGGGAATATTACGATAACCGCTGGACCCCTCAACACACAGACGCTAAATATCCCCGCGTGTCCCCACTCCAGAATCCCAATAACAACCGCACTTCTACCCTCTTCCTGCAGGATGCCTCCTACATCCGGCTGAAAAGCGCGGAGGTGGCTTACAATTTCCAGATCAAACCGCTGAAACAACATGGGCTCGAAAGCGTTCGGCTATTCATCAACGGCGCCAATCTTTTTACATGGGACAAGATCAGGGTCATCGATCCGGAATCCAATTACGGTACGGGTGGATATCCCTTGCAACGAAGCATCAACTTTGGCGGCCAGTTCACCTTCTGATCCCTGTTCTCTCATCCTTAAAACTGAAAGATGAAAAAGACCTACTTATCGCTCAAAAGATCGCTGCTCCTGCTGGCAGCACTCTGCATATCTGCCTCTTCCTGCATGAAAGACTACCTGAAAAAAGCGCCGGATGAGGATCTCGATATCAAAAAAGTTTTCTCCGAAAGGAAATTTGCGGAATCTTTCCTTACCTCTGCTTACAACAACATTCCTGTGATGCTGGGCGCGGCGGACTGGGATCAGCGTAATCCTTATACCGGCGCCAGTGATGAAATGGAGATCACCTTCCTTGGCGCCTACAGTCACCTGCTGAACTCGGGCGCCTGGAGTCCGAATGATTACTACCCGGACATCTGGGGATTTATGTATGAAGGCATCCGCAAAACCAACATCTTCCTTGAAAATGTTTCCAAAGTGCCCATGGATGAAACGGAAAAGAGCCGCTGGGTAGGAGAAGCCACTTTCCTCCGCGCTTTCTTCCATTTCATGCTGGCCCGCATCTATGGCCCTATCCCCATCGGTGACCATGCTTATGCGCTCTCCGAAGATTATACGAAGATCCGGCGGCAACCACTGGAAAAAGTGATCAGCTTCATTGTTACGGAATGCGATAAGGCGGCCACGATGCTGGAATGGCGGGTAGCACCTGATAAATACGGAAGGATCACCCGGCCGGCGGCGCTCGCACTGAAAGCGCAGGCGCTGCTTTACCTCGCAAGCCCTTTGTGGAACGGGAATCCTGATTATGTTAATTTCAAAGACAAAGACGGTACCCTGCTCTTCCCCGCGTACGATAAGGAACGCTGGCGGAAAGCCGCCACTGCAGCGAAAGAATGCATAGATGGTGTGGAAGCCAATGGATATGGATTGTATCGTGCGGCAGACAATGACCCGGTAAAGAATTACCAAAACCTTTTCCTGGACCGTAACAACATGGAAGTATTGTTTGCAAGGAATGCAGGTGAACATTCCCACTTTGAGCGCTGCAGCAACCCGATCAGCTTCGGCGGGTTCTCGATATTCTGCCCCACCCAGGAACTCGTAGACGATTACGAAATGGCTGACGGTACACGTCCCATCCTCGGTTATAACCCGGATGGATCACCCGTTATCAATCCTGCTGCCGGCTACAAGGAAACAGGATACACCACTGCGAAACATCCCAAAGATTACTACCCTGCCGGTGTGCGGAACATGTACGTTAACCGCGAGCCCCGTTTCTATGCCAGCATCAATTTCAGTGGCGCGATCTGGAAAGGAAGAGGTATACAGTTCTGGTTTGAAGGGCTGGATGGCAGAAAGCGGGCGGGATCCGACTACTGCATCTCCGGTTACCTCATGAAGAAAATGGTGAACCCCACTTCCGATATCTTCCAGAACAGGTTTTCCCTCAACACCTGGATCTACTACCGGGTAGGCGAAGAATACCTGAACTATGCGGAAGCCCTCAACGAAGCCGATGGCCCGGTTACAGACGTGTATAAATACGTAAACGCGATCCGCGACCGCTCAGGACTCCCATCACTGGCCGCCGGGCTCAGCCAGGACCAGATGCGGGACGCCATCCGGCACGAACGCCGCATCGAGCTGGCATTTGAAACGCATCGCTACTTCGATACCCGGAGATGGAAAACTGCCGCTGGGATTGACAGCAAAGAGATACACGGAATGAACATCGGTGCCGGCACACGCCTCGATGACGATAATTTCTACAAACGCACAGTGATCGAAAAACGGGTATTCGTTGCACCAAAGCATTACCTGTGGCCGATCCAGCAGGCCGAGATCAACAAGAACCAAAATATAGTACAAAACCCCGGTTGGTAATGTAAATGAAACGATGCTTTCTTTTTCTTTTACTGATCACATGCATTCGCACCCAGGCGCAATGGATAAGGCCGGAAGCGGCGAAAAGTCCGCCTGTATGGGGCATCCGCAATGGTATTGTAGTCGGGCTTTGGCCTGCGGCGATAGAAAATGCCAGATCAGGTTCGGACGGAGAGCCGAGGGGGCTGCTGCGGATCGGTTATAACTATGGCGGTGTGACTTACCACATCAACTACATCGCTGTTGAGCCTGTTGTGAACGGGAAGATTGAATTCAGCGAGATATCGCCTTCGGGTACGGACGGAAAATGGGGGAAGATGATGTGGGCCAAAGATGAGGAAATCACGCATCCGGATGCAGCACATCCTGAAATAGAGATGCTCAGCTTTTACATTTTCATGGAGCGTTATGCGAACGGTGCGCATCCTTATTTGCGGGTGAGTATCCGGAGCGATCGTCCGGATGAGTTGTGCCTCGAGGTGTTTCATGAGGCCGGAAGCGCTCCGATGGAACGCTGTGCGCTGACCGCCACGATGGGGAACTATGCGAGACTGAGAGAGTTGTACCTCGGGGATACTATTATCGATTCCCGGAAATTGTATGCTGGTTTTAACGGCATCGGTTTTATTGAAAAAGAAGGATACCCGGCCGGCAGGATGTTGCGGGATTCCCTGGGCCGCCCTATCGTTATGGCCACTTCCTCCGAATCATTTACGGAGCTGGCCTCCTGGCCCCAGGAGCCCTCCTACCTCGCCCGGTGGAACTGGCGCTACCGGCCTTTTTATAAGGTCACGCAATACTGGAGGAAAGAACAGGCCCCCTCATCCCTGCACATCCGCGTGAACGGCCGCGCCAAATACTGGAGCGGTGGAAGCAACGATACCACCCGTTATATCAACATCCCGGGTGGTCCGTCGTTTGAGAATTTTGAACTGCGGGAGGCGTATGTACCCGGACAAAAATCCTGGTTCGGTATTACGCTTAAAACGCCGGAGCAGCTTATTCCGCCGCCGGCAGCGCCCGCTTCCAGGCATAATAAAGCACCACAATGAAACACAACAGCGGCACCACATAAGCCAGTTGTACATTGTGATAGAATGCAATCGCGCCCAGGCCGAGCGGTATCAACGCTCCTCCTACGATAGACATCACAAGAAAGGCGGAACCTGATTTGGTTTCGTTGCCGAGGCCATGTATGGCGAGTGAAAAGATCGTCGGGAACATGATGGACATAAAGAATTCCACCATCAACAGCAGGTAAACACTTTCACGACCGCCTTTCAATACGCAATAGGTGAGCAGCAGAACACATCCTGCACTGTAGAGCAACAACAGCTTACGCGGCGCGACTTTCCGCATGAGAAAAGTGCCCACATACCGCCCGATCATAAAGCAAAGCAGTAGTAAACCGAGGAAAGTGGTGGCTTCCATCTCGGGAATACCGGCGCTGAATTTGGCGTAACGGATAAAGAAACTGGAGATGCAAACCTGCGCCCCCACGTAAGCGAACTGCGCGATCACACCCCAGCGAAAATGCATATGCCGGAAAACACGCAGATTGATGCTCATGCCACCGTGTTCCTCCTGTACATTGGGGAAACGGGTAAACCTGAACAACAAAGCCACCAGCAGCAATACACCGGCGATGGTGAGATAAGGCATCTGCACAGAGCGGGCTTCAGATAACAAATAGTTATTGAGCACATCCGGCGGCATGGCATGCAGTTGTTCCGATGTGTACTCCTTGCCTGAAAGGATCACCTTGCTGAGGAAGAAGGCGGATACGAACGCACCAAGACCGTTGAATGCCTGCGCGAAATTCAATCGCTGCACCGCTGTTTCAGGTTTGCCCATAATGGTGATATAGGGATTGGCAGCCGTTTCCAGGAAGGTCATACCGCCCGCTACCAGGAAAAGCGCGAACAGGAACAACCCGAAGGAACGCAATTCAGCGGCAGGAAAAAACAATACAGCACCGGTTGCGGCGATCAGCAGACCGGTGATGATCCCTGTTTTATAACTCCACCGGCGCATCACCCATGCAGCCGGAAGCGCTACAAAAAAATAGCCGATCCAGTAAGCAGAATCGATGAAGGCAGATTGAAAATCGTTGAGCTGGCAGGCTTTTTTCAAATGCGGGATCAATACCGGGATGAGGTTGGAAGTAAGCGCCCACAGAAAGAACAGGCAGATGACCAGCACGAACGCCAGCTTTACATGCTGTGCTGTACGGCTTTCATGGACG
>OFIS01000698.1_pt1 | contig 13652 bp, 14 predicted proteins | sample 1775071 | NCBI WGS metagenome assembly OFIS01 (sample SAMN08195774, study PRJEB24354) | sludge metagenome | isolation source: sludge from phenol fed wastewater aerobic bioreactor C | place: India: Nagpur | collected 2016-09-17 | reverse complement strand
GATCTGTTGTTGCATGTCCGTTGGCTGAAAGTTCATAACCAGAATTTGAGTTTATTTGACCAACAAGTATTTTTCAATTTTACGATAAATGGAATCATCTACCAAAGCAACGTCCCGGAGTGCTTCCACCTGCCTGAAAGGCCCGTGGTTATTGCGATAACGTATGATCACCCGGGCCAGTTTCGTGCGGATATATGGATGATCGGCCAAAGATTTTTCATCTGTATCGTTGAGATCGATCTTTCTTAGAGAAACATCACCCAGTTGTAACAAAGGTTGAATTTTTTTAAATACGGAATCCGCCAGTCCATACGTTTCCCCCACCTGCTCCACCGTATGGAACCCGCCGAGCCGTTCCCGGAACTTCACGATCCTCCGGGCCAGTACAGTCCCGATGCCGGGGAGGCGATCCCATTGCAGGGTGTCTGCAGTGTTGACGTCCAGTAAAAATTTTCTGCGCTCACGGGAAGGCCGCTCATATCGCCGAAAGCTGTCTTTCCGCCATTCCGGGCGGGGAGAAAAGCGGGGATAATGTTTTTTATACCGATGCGCCCGCACTTCCGCCGAATCCCGCATGATCTTCTCCAGCTGTAAAGCGGTATCGTGGAAGCCGGTGGTATCTGTACGGTCTGCAGCGGGGAAATAGTAATTGAGTGTGTAGGGAATGCAGCGGATCAGGATGATCAGGCCTGCCAGGCAGGCGATACCGATACGTTCACGACGGGAAAAGGAGCAATACTCCGAAAAGGGATGTTTTGGCACAAACAATGGAATTGATTCTACAAGGAAGTTCGTGATTTTTATTCATGTTCACAAATCCACTTCCAATCCATCATACGCCAGCGCCATACCGGGCGGCAGCAGGGGGTTCACTTCCGCATGCAATCCCAGCTGGTGGCTGATATGCGTAAAATACACCTGCGGCACTTCCAGCTCCTTCCCTAGCGCCACGGCTTCATCCAGTGTGAAATGCGAGATGTGTTTTTCACGGCGGAGCGCGTTTAACACCAGTACTTTCGAGCCTTTGATTTTTTCCTTCTCCTCCGGCGCGATGTAGTTCGCATCGGTGATATAAGTGAAATCCCCAAAGCGGAAACCCAGCACCGGCATCTTGTGATGCATCACGTTGACGGGGATGAACTGCAGGCCGTTGATGGAAAAAGGATCATCCATGATGGTACGCAGATTCAGTTCCGGGATACCGGGATATTTGAAATCCGCGAAGGCATAGGAGAATTCGCGGATGATCACGTTCTGGGAAAAATCGGAGGCGTAGATATCGATGGCCTGCTGCTGGAAATAGTTGAAAGCACGGATATCGTCCATTCCGGCGATGTGATCTTTATGAGAATGTGTGATGATCACGGCCTCGAGGTGTTTGATGCCCGCACGGAGCATCTGGTAGCGGAAATCCGGCGTGGTGTCTATCACGATGTTGCCCGCATCGGAATGGATGAGGATACTGCTGCGCAGGCGCTTATCCCGCGCATCCTGAGAAGCGCAGACGTGGCAGGGGCAGGCAATAACCGGTACGCCCTGCGAAGTGCCCGTTCCGAGGAATGTTACTTTCAAGTGCGTAATTATTCAGGTGTTTCGGTAGGGGTTCGCTCGCCGGCGTCCTCCGCGTTCCTGTTGTCCATTACCTGGCGGTAAAGTTTTTGGGACTCGGGGGTGAGGAAGCCTTCTTCCAGCGTAATGGCGGGAAGGATGTCGATCAGCGTGTTGATCCGCCCTTCCACATTCAGGAACTTGTTGATCACCACTACCTTCTTGTGCTCCAGCACACAATAGCCGGAGTTGAAAGTTCCCTTCTCGTACCGCAAAATGTACTTCGCTTCCTCGAAAATCTTCTCCAGCTTCGCCAAATTGTGGGGCGTACTCTTCAGGTTCATGATTCCTCCTTTTTATTTAGATCCGCTACTTGCTCACCATCCTGGCCACGGGAACGATGATCTCCTCGAGGGAAATACCGCCGTGCTGGAAGGTATTGCGATAGTAGTTCACGAAATAGTTATAGTTGTTGGGATAGCAAAGATATCCGTCTTCGCGGGCAAAGATATAAGAAGAATTGACATTCGGCTTCGGCAGCCCGGCTTCCCGCGGATCGCGGAAAGCTAAAACTTCTTTGGGGTCGTAGTTCAGGTTGCGGCCGTGCTTGTATCGGAGGTTGGTAGTGGTCTGTTTGTCCCCGATCACTTTCACCGGCGTTTTCACCCGCACACTCCCATGATCCGTGGCTACAATGAGATTGATTTTCCTGTCCGCCACCCGCTTCAATGCCTGGTGCAGCGGAGAATGTTCAAACCAGCTGGCGGTGATGGAGCGATAGGATATTTCATCGCCTGCGAGTTCCTTGAGCACTTCCATTTCCGTGCGGGCATGGCTGAGCATATCCACGAAGTTATACACGATCACGTTCAGCGGATAGTCGAGCAGGTTATGGATGTTATTCAACAGGTGCTGTCCGTCGGCATGATTGGTCACTTTCGTATAGGAAAAACGGTTATCCATCTTCAATCGCGACAATTGTGCCGCCAGGAACGTTTCTTCATGCAGGTTCTTCCCTCCTTCTTCATCATCGTTCTTCCATTCCTGCGGGAATTTCGCTTCGATGTCTACCGGCATCATTCCCGCGAAAATGGCGTTGCGGCTGTATTGTGTGGAGGTGGGCAGGATGCTGTAGAACGTATCTTCTTCCACCATACGGAAAGATTCGAGGAAGATCGGCTGTATCGCTTTCCATTGGTCGTAGCGGAGATTATCGATCAGGATGAAGAAGTTGGAGGCGGAGGGGTCCAGGTAAGGTATCACCTTCTGAGCAAAGAGCGTATGGCTCATTACGGGGGCATCTTTGGTTTTGGGATGCATCCAGTCCGAATAATTCCTGCTGATATATTTCGCGAACTCCGTGTTGGCCTCGGCTTTCTGCGACTGCAGCACTTCGATCATTTCCGGGCTGTCGCTTTTGCTCATTTCCATTTCCCAGTACACCAGCTTCCGGTAGATATCCGCCCACTCCGCATGGTTGGGATTATCGTTGAGGGCCATGAAGAGCGTGCGGAACTGCTGCTGGTAAGCCGTAGTGGTCTTTTCCGCCACCAGCCGCTTGTTATCGATGATCTTCTTGAGGGACAGCAGTACCTGGTTGGGGTTCACCGGTTTGATGAGATAGTCCGTGATCTGCGAGCCGATCGCTTCATCCATCACATTCTCCGCTTCGTTCCGGGTGATCATCACCACCGGTATCTGCTGATCCATTTCCTTGATGCGCGCCAGCGTTTCCAGTCCGGTGATCCCGGGCATGGATTCATCCAGCAGCACCACATCCACGATATTATCTTTCAGGAACTCCAGCGCATCGTATCCATTGGTAAGGGCGGAGACTTTATAACCTTTGCTTTCCAAAAAAATGATCTGGGATTTCAGGGACTCTATTTCATCGTCTACCCAAAGTATATTGATTTGATTCATCTATTACAAATTACTTAATTATGAGACTTATAATGCATTTCGTTCAAAAATCATTCCCTAACGGCTGCTCAAGATAGGGGTGATCTGCCTTCGCGAGCGTCCTATCCCGACAAAAATTTGTTAAAATATTGACTGTCACGCACTACCTTTCCGCCGGTGAAAGTTACGTTCAAAGCCGTAGCTTTGCATGGATAGTTTATAAAAAATCAGCATGACTGAGCGCAAAAGAAAGATTGTAAACGACCCTGTTCACGGGTTCATTACCATCGATCATCCATTGATTTTCAGCCTGATCTCCCACCCATTCTACCAGCGGTTGCGCCGGATCCACCAGATGGCTCTTGCCAACATGGTTTACCCCGGCGCCATGCACACCCGGTTCCATCACAGCATGGGGGCTTACCACCTGATGAGCTGCGCCCTCAGTGAACTCAGGGGAAAAGGGGCGGATATTACTGAAGGAGAAGAGGTGGCTGCAAAAATGGCTATATTATTGCATGATATCGGTCACGGGCCTTATTCACATGCACTGGAACATACGCTTGTTGAGGGCGTTTCCCATGAGGAAATATCCCAGTTACTGATCCAGAGCCTGAACCGGGAGATGAATGGCGCGCTGGACCTTACCCTGGCGATCTTCAACGACCGGTACCCGAAGAAGTTCCTCCATCAGCTGGTTTCCAGCCAGCTGGATGTGGACCGGATGGATTATCTGAGCCGGGACAGTTTCTACACCGGGGTTTCCGAAGGCGTGATCAGCTACGACCGTATCCTCAAGATGCTGGTGGTGCATAATGGCGAGCTGATGGTGGAAGAGAAGGGCATCTATTCGATAGAGAAGTTCATTGTGGCAAGGCGGCTGATGTACTGGCAGGTATACCTGCACAAGACCGTGCTCAGCGCGGAGAACATGCTGGTGCAGATCCTCTTGCGGGCTAAGGCACTGGCATCCAGGGGAATAGAACTTTTCGCCTCCCCGGCGTTACGGTATTTCCTGTACCGGCATGTTGGGCGGGAGGAATTTGTGCGGGATGAGGAATGCCTTCGGCAGTTCTGCCTGCTCGATGATTATGATATTATGGGCGCCATTAAGGTCTGGGGGCGGCATGAGGACAAGGTGCTCAGCCTTCTTTGTACCTGGCTGGCGAACCGGGAGCTTTTCAAGGTCACGCTCAGCAACGAGCCGTTTGATGCCGGGCTGCTGGCCGAATGGAAAGGGAAAGTGCGGGAAAAATGGGGGTTGACGGATGAGGAGGCCGATTATCTCGTATTTACAGATACGGCCAGCCTCAAGGCATACGATGTAATGGACGAAAAGATCAATATTTTATTTAAGGATGGCACAGTGCGGGATATTTCCTCTATCGATAATGCCCTTGTATCGCATACTTTGGCAAGACCGATAAAAAAATTCTACATTTGTCATCCAAAAATCTAGGCTAACAACGTTTTATACGAACTTAACATGTTAGAGATTACATTCATATTATCCGGAGACGGCCTGGAGGGTAACATTTCAACTAAAAACTATGCAATTTAGCGCATTACAGCTGGCTACCATTCTGAATGGTAAGCTGGAAGGAGACCCGGAAGTGAAGGTGCACAATATCGCCAAGATCGAGGAAGCAGGGGAAGGCATGTTAAGTTTCATCGCCAACCCCAAATACGAAGAATTCATCTATACCACACAGGCATCCATTCTCATCGTGAATGACTCCCTGGTGGTGGAACGGGCGATCAAGCCGACACTTATCCGTGTGAAAGATGCTTACAGTGCTTTTGCGCTGTTGCTGGAGCAATACCAGAAAATGGTGGGGCCCGGAGCCAAAACCGGCATTCAGCAGCCCTCCCATGTGCCCGCTTCCGTTAAAATAGGGCAGGGTGTGTTCATCGGCGCATTTGCCTACCTCGGCGAAAATGTGGAGCTGGGCGATCATGTGAAAATTTACCCCGGCGTATACCTGGGTGACAATGTCAAGATACAGAGCGGCTCTATCCTGTATCCCGGGGTGAAGGTTTATGACAACTGCGTGGTGGGCAATCGTGTGATTCTGCATGCCGGCTGCGTGATCGGCGGGGACGGCTTCGGATTTGCACCGCAGCCGGATGGTACTTATAAGAAAGTGCCGCAGGTAGGGAACGTGGTTATTCACGACGATGTGGAGATTGGCGCCAATACTACAATAGATCGCGCCACAATGGGCGCTACCGTGATCCATGCGGGCGTGAAGCTGGACAATCTCATCCAGATCGCGCATAATGTAGAGATCGGGCATAACACCGTTATTGCGGCGCAAACGGGCATTTCCGGCAGCACCAAGATCGGGAAGAACTGCGTGATCGGCGGCCAGGTGGGCATCGTAGGGCATATCCAGATCGCGGATGGCACCAGGATCAATGCCCAGAGCGGTCTTTCCAAATCCATCACCTCTCCCAATACGGCATTAACCGGCTCTCCTGCCTATGATTATAAAAGTTCGCTGAAAAGTCAGGCAATTTTTAGAAATTTGCCGGAACTTGAAAAGCGCGTGAAAGAGCTGGAGGACATGGTGAAGCAACTCCTCGCAGAAAAGGCGGGCATGGATAATGCTTTACGGTAACAGAGTTTTAAACGAATCAGAATACGAAGCTAATAATGATGGAAAATCAGCAGCAGAACCAACAGACGCTGAAAGGGACTGTAACCATTTCGGGGGTTGGTTTGCACACAGGAGCACATGTGAATATGACCCTTAAGCCGGCAATGCCCGGCTTCGGTATTAAATTCCAGCGCATTGACCTGCCTGATCAGCCGATCGTAAAGGCGGATGTGGATTATGTAGTGGACACCGCCCGTGGCACAACCCTGGAACATAACGGCGCCCGCGTAAGCACGGTTGAACATATACTGGCCGCCATGGTAGGCATGGGGGTTGACAATGCACTGATAGAACTGAACGGCCCGGAGATCCCCATTATGGACGGAAGCTCCATGCCTTTCATTGAAGCTATTGAGGAAGCGGGCGTACAGGAGCAGGATGCCAAAAAGATCTGGTATTCGATCGACACCAATATCAATTACTACGATGAGGTGAAGAAAGTAGAGATGGTGGCACTACCGGCCGTTGACTACCGCATCACCGCGCTCATCGACTTCAATTCCCAGGTGCTTGGCACACAACACGCCAATCTGAAGAGCCTGGCCGAATTCAAAAAAGAGATCGCGCCCTGCCGCACTTTTGTATTCCTGCACGAACTGGAATACCTGCTGGCGAACAACCTTATCAAAGGCGGCGATATCAACAACGCGATTGTGGTGGTGGACCGCCCGGTGACGGAAGATGAGCTGAAGCGGCTGGCCCGGGCTTTTGACCGCGAGCACATGTCCGTACAACAACGGGAAGGCATCCTCAACAATGCGGAACTGCACTTCCCCAACGAACCCGCGCGCCACAAGCTGCTGGACATTGTAGGAGACCTCGCCCTCATCGGCTATCCCATCAAGGCGCATATCATCGCCAACCGGCCCGGCCACGCTTCCAATGTGGAGTTCGCCCGCCGCATCAAGCAATACATCAAGAAGAACAAGCATAATAAAGACGTTCCCATCTACGATCCCAACCAGCCCGCGATCTATGATATCAACCGGATCGTGCGCACCCTGCCGCACCGCTACCCGATGCTGCTGGTGGACAAGATCATTGAACTGAGCGACACCCGCGTGGTAGGCGTGAAGAACGTCACTTTCAACGAACAGATCTTCCAGGGTCACTTCCCGGGAAACCCTGTGATGCCCGGCGTACTGATATGTGAGGCGCTGGCACAGGTGGGCGGTATCCTCGCCCTCAATCCTATGCCGGATCCCGAGAACTATGACACCTACTTCCTGAAGATCGACAATTGTAAATTCAAACAAAAGGTATTACCCGGCGATACCATGGTGCTGAAGATGGAACTTCTGAGTCCCATCCGCAGAGGTCTGGTAGAAATGCGTGGTACAGCGTTCGTAGGCAACAAAGTTGTCACCGAAGCAGACATGGTTGCTCAAATTATTAAACGCGAAGGAAAATAACAGCATGATTCATCCGCTCACGTACATTCACCCGGACGCCAAAGTTGCGCCAAACGTAAAGATCGACCCGTTCACCGTTATCCATAAAAATGTCGAGATCGGGGAAGGCACCTGGATCGGTTCCAATGTAACCATCATGGAAGGCGCCCGCATCGGCAAGAACTGCCGCATCTTCCCGGGCGCTGTTATTTCCGCCATCCCGCAGGACCTCAAATTCGAAGGAGAGGATACCACCGTGGAGATCGGCAATAATACCACCATCCGCGAATACGTGACCATTAACCGCGGTACCAAAGACCGCTGGAAAACCTCTATCGGCAACAACTGCCTGATCATGGCGTACAGCCATATCGCGCACGACTGCCATGTAGGCGACAATTGCGTGTTCTCCAACAACACCACCCTCGCCGGCCACATCACCGTAGGCGATCACGTGGTACTGGCCGGTATGGTAGCCGTGCAACAGTTCTGCAAGATCGGCGACCATGCCTTCGTTACCGGCGGTTCACTGGTGCGCAAGGATGTTCCGCCCTATGTGAAAGCAGCCCGTGAGCCCCTCTCCTACGTGGGCGTGAATTCCATCGGCCTGAAACGCAGAGGATTCTCGCTGGAAAAGATCAACCACATCCTCGATATCTATCGTATCATCTTCGTAAAAGGAAACAATATTTCAAAAGCCATCCGCATCATTGAAGCCGAATTCCCGGCCACGGACGAAAGGGATGAGATCCTCTCCTTCATCCGCGAATCCGGTCGCGGTATCATGAGAGGATACAGCACCCGGGCGAATGACGATCTCGCTTGACCAGATAGGAAAGCGATTCAATTACGACTGGATCTTCCGTCGTTTTTCCTTTACATTTTCCGGTACAGGGCATTATGCCATACTCGGGCCTAACGGCTCCGGCAAATCCACTTTGCTGCAGATCGTAAGCGGCCATCACCACCACAGTGAAGGCAACATTCAATACCGTTTCAACGAACAAGTGCTCCCGCAGGACCAGTTCTTCCAACATTGCGCCATCGTGGCGCCTTATATGGAGCTCGTGGAAGAGTTCAGCCTGGCGGAATGTTTCGACTTCCATCTTCATTTCAAAACTTTTCTGTCCGGTTACAAACCGCAGGAAATTGCGCGCATCGTGGGTCTGGAGAAGGCCTGGAACAAACAGGTGCGGTATTTTTCTTCCGGGATGAAACAGCGCGCCAAGCTGGCACTGGCCGTTTTTTCCGATGTGCCGGTCCTGCTGCTGGATGAGCCCTGCACCAACCTGGATGCCGCGGGGACAGGGGTTTATCAGCAACTTATCCGCGAATACTGCAGCAACCGCATGGTGATCGTCAGCTCCAACGACGAAGCCGAGTACGGTTTTTGCAAGGAGCGGATCCTGATCACGGATTACAAGTAATAATTCCCTATGAGCATACCGAACAAGAAAGTCATCAATGGCTGGGCCATGTACGATTGGGCCAATTCCGTGTACAATCTCGTGATCACCACTACCTTCTTTCCGATATACTTCATCGGGGTAACGCAGGACAGGTACAAGGGAGATCATGTACCCATCCTTGGCATGTCTATCAAGAATTCCGCGCTGTTCGATTACGCGCTTTCATTTGCCTATCTGCTGATCGTGATCAGCCTGCCCATCCTCTCCTCCATTGCAGACACGAGAGGCAACAAGAAAAATTTCCTCCGGTTCTTTACCTACCTCGGGTCCATCGCCTGTTCCGGCCTCTTCTTTTTCGATGAAAGCAACGTAGGCTTCGGTATTGCCTGCCTGATCATCGCAGCGATGGGTTATAGCGGCGGACTGGTGTTTTACAACTCCTACCTCCCGGAAATAGCGCCAGTGGAGTACCAGGACCGTGTAAGCGCGCGCGGGTATACAATGGGGTACATCGGTAGTGTACTGCTGCAGCTGGTCGGGTTTGGACTGGTATTAGGGAAGGACGGTCTGGGCATCACTGCCGGTATGGCCCTGAAAATCACCTTTTTGCTCGTGGGCCTCTGGTGGATAGGGTTCGCGCAGATCACTTTCTTCCGGCTCCCACCATCGCTCCCTACAGTGGAGAAGCATTTTGCCAGCGTATTCACCGAAGGTTTCATAGAATTGAAAAAAGTATACGCACAGGTGCGGAAAATGTCGGTGCTCAAAAGATACCTGCGCGGGTTCTTCTTTTACAGCATGGGCGTGCAAACCGTGATGATGGTAGCCACCATCTTCGGCACCAAGGAATTGAAGCTCAAAGATTCCGAGCTGATCGGCACGGTGGTAGCGATACAGCTGGTAGCCATCCTCGGCGCCTGGGGCATGGCGCGACTGTCTGAACGATACGGTAATTTCCAGGTGCTGATCGGCACCGTGCTGCTGTGGATCGGTGTGTGCGTAGGGGCCTATTTTACGCATACGGTTCATGAATTCTACGTGCTGGCCGTACTGGTGGGCCTGGTGATGGGCGGTATTCAGTCCCTCAGCCGCTCCACTTACGCGAAGCTCATTCCGGAAACAAAAGACACTACTTCCTTCTTCAGCTATTACGATGTCACCGAAAAACTCGCTATTGTGATCGGGTTATTCTGTTTCGGGTGGATCGACCAGGAATTCGGAATGCGCAATTCCGTGCTGATCCTCATCGTGTTTTTCTCCACAGGGCTCATCTGGTTGTTTTCTGCTTTGTATAAACAACGTAGATTAGCGATATGAAGCTGCATACTATCAACACCGGATTATTCAAACTGGATGGCGGCGCCATGTTCGGCGTAGTGCCCAAAACGATCTGGCAGAAGCTGAACTCGCCTGATGAGAACAACCTTTGTACATGGGCGCTCCGCTGCCTGCTGGTGGAAGACGGGAACCGCCTTATCCTGATCGATAACGGGATGGGAAATAAACAGGATGCGAAATTCTTTTCCCATTACCAGCCGCATGGAGATGATACGCTGGACAAATCCCTTTCCGCCCTCGGCTTTCACCGGAACGACATTACAGATGTTTTCCTCACGCACCTGCATTTCGACCATTGCGGCGGCAGCATTGAGCGGCAGGGCGACCGGCTGGTGCCTGCTTTCAAAAATGCTGTTTACTGGAGCAATGAAGCGCACTGGAAATGGGCAGTGAACCCGAATGACCGGGAGAAAGCGTCGTTCCTCAGAGAGAATATCCTGCCGATAGAACAGAGCGGCCAGTTGAAATTTGTGGAGCAGCGGGACGGGGTGACCTTTTCCGACCACATGCGCGTGCGTTTCGCATATGGACATACAGAGGCCATGATGCTGCCCGAGCTCCGCTACAACGGCCAAACGATCATCTACATGGCGGATCTGCTGCCCTCTGCGGCGCATATCCCCCTCCCCTACGTGATGGCATACGATATGTTCCCGCTTACCACGCTCGAAGAAAAAAAACGTTTCCTGATAGAAGCCAATGAAAGGGAATATGTGCTGTTCTTTGAACATGATCCTGCCATTGAATGCGGTATCCTGCAGAGTACAGAAAAAGGGATCCGGCTGAAGGAATCGTTCCCGTTAAGCGCATTGTAAAAAATTGAACCTTATGTATAAACACATGTTACGCATCCTGCCGCTGGCAGCGATCATTGCGCTGGCCGCCTGCAAAGGCCAGACCAAAACGAAAGACGCTGCTGCGAATGCCGATTCACTTTTCGTGGATTCCCTTTCTCAGGCCGTGATGAATGTTCACGATGAAGGCATGGGCAAAATGATGACGATCCGCCGCCTGAAAACACGAATCACGGAAGTAAGCGACAGCCTCCAAAAGAAAAAAGCTGCTACAGATGTTTACAAAGCCGCCGCACAGCTGTTGGACAGCGCCAATAATGCGATGAACACCTGGATGCATGGGTACGACATGAAAATGGAATCCAAAAACACACAGGAAAAGAAAGCCTACCTCGAATCAGAGATGCAAAAGATCTCCGCGGTAAAAGACCTCATGCAGAAAAGCATCCAGGAGGCCAAAACATTATTGAAAGAACAATAATGCGGTTTTTCCTATCTTGAATCTGAAAAAATTTGCACTATGGCAAACCAGGACGTATTTCTCGACTATATCAGGAACGGCTACACGTTCAAGGGAGAACATTTCAAACTGGGCTGCGCCATGCTCAATGGAGAAGTGGTGCCTGGAGCGGATGTTTTTCTTCCGCTCAAAACCCTGAACCGCCACGGCCTTATTGCCGGCGCAACCGGTACCGGTAAAACAAAAACTCTGCAGGTAATCGCGGAAGGATTGAGCGACGCCAGCGTGCCGGTACTGTTGATGGACATCAAGGGAGATCTCAGCGGTATTGCAGCGGCAGGTACTTCCAACCCGAAGATTGAAGAGCGGTATGCGAAGATCGGCGGCACCTGGTCTCCGGCCGCCTATCCCGTTGAGCTGCTTACGCTCAGCCAGGAAAAAGGCGTACGCCTTCGCGCTACCATAAGCGAGTTCGGCCCCGTGCTGCTTTCCAAAATACTGGGGCTGAACGATACACAAGGTGGCTTCGTAGCCATGATCTTCAAATACTGCGATGATAATAAACTGCCCCTGCTGGACCTGAAGGATTTTAAAAAAGTACTCCAGTACGTCAGCGATGAAGGCAAAGCAGAACTTGAGAAAGAATACGGCAAAATATCCACTACCTCCACGGGTACTATCCTGCGGAAAGTGATAGAGCTGGAACAACAGGGCGCTGCGGTGTTCTTCGGCGAGAAATCTTTTGAAGTAGACGATCTCATGCACATCAGTGATGATGGTCGCGGTAAGATATCCATCGTACGGGTAGCAGACATCCAAGACCGTCCGAAACTCTTTTCCACCTTCATGCTCAGCCTGTTGGACGAACTGTACGCTACGTTGCCCGAAGAAGGGGATCTCGACAAACCCAAACTGGTAATGTTCATAGACGAAGCGCACCTCATCTTCCAGGAAGCCACTACCGCGCTCCTGCAACAGATCGAGACCGTCATCAAACTGACCCGTTCCAAGGGTATCGGCATTTTCTTTTGTACGCAAAACCCCATGGACGTGCCGGCTTCTGTACTCGGACAGCTGGGCCTGAAGGTACAACACGCCCTGCGCGCATTCACGGCCAACGACCGTAAGACCATCAAGCAAACGGCGGAGAACTATCCACTGTCTGACTTCTACAAAACGGAAGATCTCATCACGCAGATCGGTATCGGGGAAGCGCTGGTGACCTGCCTGAACGAAAAAGGCATCCCCACTCCGCTGGCCGCTACCATGCTCGTTTCCCCGCATTCCCGGATGGATATACTGACCGACACGGAGATCGACCAGCTGGTGAACAATTCCAAACTCGTCCGGAAATACAGTCAGGAGATCGATAATGAAAGCGCTTACGAGATACTGACCGCCAAGCTGGAGGAAGCCGCGGCGAAGGGCAGCACGGCAGGCCCGGAGAAGAAAGGGAAGGAAGAGAAAAGTCTGCTCGAAACAATCGCCGGCAGTTCCGCGATGAAGCAGGCCGGCAGAACAGCGGCCAGTATCATTACGAGGAGTTTGCTGGGGGCGTTGGGGTTAGGGGGTCGTAGTAAGAAAGGCAGCTGGTTTTAAAATCAGATAATATGAATCCGTACGTAATCATCTCACTGGCAACCGGCCTCATCATGATGGGAGCGGGACTATGGAGCTGGAAAAGACCAAGGCACAAGATCAATCCGCTGATGGGCTATCGTACCGCCCGGTCTATGAAAAGCCAGGCTGCGTGGGACTTCGCGCAGGTTCATTCCGGGAAGGCATTCTTCTGTGCGGGTTGTATGCTGATATTGGTTAGCATACCGCTGGCGTTTGCAGTATTCACCTGGATGAGCATCGTGGTCTTCGTCTTCATGGCCATCGCCACTTTTGCTCCGCTATACTTCACGGAAAAAGAACTCAAACAACGTTTCGATAAAGAAGGAAATCCGGTTAAATAATCAACGTTATGTCAACAAAAATAAAAACAGGCCTTTGCTCTTACGGCCACAGCGGTTATGCTTTTCATGCCCCGTTCATTCACGTGCACAGCGGGTTTGAGCTGACTGCTGTAGTAGAACGCAGCAAGCATCTTACACAGCAGCGTTATCCATATGTCAAGATATACCCGGATGTAAATACCCTGCTGC
>OFIS01000696.1_pt1 | contig 13666 bp, 15 predicted proteins | sample 1775071 | NCBI WGS metagenome assembly OFIS01 (sample SAMN08195774, study PRJEB24354) | sludge metagenome | isolation source: sludge from phenol fed wastewater aerobic bioreactor C | place: India: Nagpur | collected 2016-09-17 | reverse complement strand
GCTGATCGAGATCGTCTCGAAGAGCGTAGCCTTGCCGTAATCTGTGATTGTGTGATTGTGGTAGTCCGCGACTGCGCGATTGACGCATTGCGCAGATACGTCATTGCGACAATCCGCGTTTGTGTCATTCCGCCAATATGCGGTTCACGCATTCCGCAAATGTGCGATTCCCGCAATGCGTGATTATGCGATTGTCGGATTGCGGCGTTGCGTGATTGCGCTGTTCGCGGAATCCGCTCTTGCGCAAAGGCGTCAATGCTGGCATGACTGCACTTGAAATTATACTATGGTGTAAGTCTAATGCTGGCGCTTGCTTCGTTTCGCCGTTGCCAGCGTTCCAAAGCACAGGGGGCTAAACCTCCAATGACCATCACACCGAAGCAGCCGGCTGTCTCGATCGCCATCTCCACTTTCAAGGGCGGCGCAGGCAAAACCGCATTAAGCATCAACCTCGGTGCCGAGCTTGGCAGCCAGGGTAACAAGATCCTCATCATCGATTGCGATCTGCAGCAATCCTCGTACCGCTGGTACATGACCTCGAAGGCACGCAAGCTGATTTCGGATGCGGACAACCTCGATGTCATCCCCGTTTCTCCAGGGGAGAGCCTTCAAGAGGCCCTGGCGGTCGCCCCACCCGCCGATATTCACATTTACGATGTCAGCGGCTATGCGCATGACCGTGCCATTGAAGTTTTTCGGCGCGTGGACGCGGTTGTAATCCCGGTGATCCTCGAGCCGACCAGCGCGACCCAGGCCGTCAACATTTCTCGTTTGCTCCACGAAATCGCAGCCTCGCGTGGCCGGCCTGTCACACCACATGCAGCAATTTGGAACCATGTCGATCACATCGCCCTGAGAAGCAACCGCGCCATCCCCGAAGTGACCAGGATTCTCTCGAACGGCAACGTTCCGCTCTTTGAGACGATCATTCGCAAAACCAACCATTTCAGCGACGTTGTCGCTGGCTTCGGCACGCTCTACACCAAACTCCGCGCCATCGACGCCAATGCCAACATGAGCCCGTCCGCCAAAAGGCGCGCCCGAGAGAGCGTTCTCGACGCCATCGATCAGATCAAGAGCCTGAACAACGATTTTATCTCGCTGATCAGAGCGTAGCTATGGGGGAGGGACCGAAGGAAAGGACCGAGGTCGGCGCCAACATGGTTCACATCGCCAGGACAAAACCTCCGGTAGAGCCCGATGACCCGGCGGTCGCGTTCGTGCCGACACCGGTGTCGCTTGCCCAACTGACCCCGACCTCGTCTGCAAGTTCTGGCGCGATGCGGGCCGCGGGACTCTCCGACGGGGAGCCGGAACAACGGCCGCGGATACCCGTTGCGCGCTCTCGGCCGAAGCCGACTTCAACGCCCGCTGCACAGCCTGTGCGAAACAAATCCAAATCTCCCGACTACGCGCGCATCAGCTTGCAACTCCATAACGACGTGGTCACGCGCCTGTTCATCATCGGGCGATCGCGCGGCAAGCGGTACACGACGCTGATCGAGGAGTACGTCCTTGCCGGCCTCGAGCGCGACAAGGGATGATGCATGGCCAGCGTTCCAGTCATGTTTCGGCTGCAGCGCCACCTGTCAGATCAATTGGCGGCTCTAGCGCAACGCATTGAAAGCAGCCCTGGCCTGATTGCGCGCCTAATCGTTACCCGCAATCTTACCGAAACGGCCGCCATGCTCGAAACGCACGATGAGAAGCTCGAGCACATCTACCTGATGATCAAGGATATCGCGCATGTCCACCGGGGCCTCATGCGCGATGAGGCGGCCGCGCCCGATCAGCACGCGATCCAGATCCTGGAAAAGCTCGATGAGATTGCGCGTGCAATCGACTCTATCCGCGACGCCGCTTTTGTGCGATCTTATACGATAGTGAAAGATTTGATCGCCGCGCACGATGAGAAACCCACGCAGGAAACCCTTCCGCTCTAGGCGTCGCTTGCCGCTCTACCACGAACTGATCGAGGACGATCGCCGTGGCGGTGGCGGAGGAGGGGGAGGCATTGGCGGTGGTGTTGCCGGGAAGGCGGTGGGGGGTTCTCGCCGCCCGTATAGCCCTGCCAGATCCCGGCCCGGCCCCTTTGCTGCCAGCACCGCGCTCAGCCGGGCTACAGGCCACAACGCCGTCGTCGTCAAAGTGCTGTCCTATGGAGCCGGCGCGAGATCGGCGCGCAATGTTCTCGAATACCAGGCCAGGGAAGAGCGGGCGATCGACCAGGACGGACGCGAAGTCGTCAGCATCAAGGATGCCCTCGCACAATGGGAGCGCGATTTCACCACGCGCGAGGGTTCGAAGGATATTCTCCTCCTCACTTATGAATTGCCGAACACCAGCCGCGAAACCGTCGCTAGGGCGCTGGACGATCTGGCGCGCGACGGTATCTTTCAGGACGGCAACACAGAACGCACCTATGCCTACAGCATCGGCCCGGGCGTGAAGGATCAGACGCGGCTTCAGCTCGCCATCGTCCTGGCTCATGAAAAATCGGACCGCGCTGACCGCGCGAGCGACGGCCATATTCCCCCTTCGATCGAAACGGTTCGGGAAATCGATCGTCGTGTCGATGCCCGCCTCGCGGGGCAGGGGATCGCGCCAATATCCCGCTATCCAGCCAAATTTGCATCCGGCCTAAAAGGGTTCAACGCCACCCTGCATGCCATGCAGCGCCAGGACAACGCAGTCACGGTGTCGACCCACGCACACCTGGTCGAACGCGACAACAAGACACCGATCTACAAGCGCACCGGCGAGCGCCGCTCGATCACAACGACCGATCACAAAGAGCTCACGCGAGAGGGCCGCACGATCGGCGTCCTTCTGCAAAGCCGGCAACCCCGCGACTTCATGCACCTGCTTCTTTCCGGTCCAGCAAACGTCGATCGCGACAAGTTCATCGAGGCGGCCGGCGATTTCCTCGGCACCCAGTTCCATGGGCATCGCTATGCCTTCGCGGTCCACAACCGTCACGAGATGGCCAAACACCCGCACGTCCATGCCATCGTCAGCCTTAGAGGCCCCGGCAGGACCCGCCTCAATCCCAACATCCGCGATTTTACGGAATGGCGCGAGCGATTTGCCGACAAGGCACGCGACCGCGGCCTGGCCATCGATCACCAGAAGCGCCTAGATCGTGCCGGCCCGCCTCCCGTCAAACGCTGGGAGTGGGAAATGTTCCGCCGCATGGGCGCCTATACACCGCCCAACGTCATGACAAAGGTCATGAACAAGATCCGCGACACGCCGACGGCGCCCACGATGCAGGCCGGCGTCGACCGCTTCAACACATCGAAGAAGGCACTGGGCCGTGTCATCGGCATGCTGGACACAATCGGGAAGGACCGGGCGCAGCCGAGCACCGCCCGCGAGCTCTCCAAGGATCTGACGATCGGACTGCGGCGCGAATATCGCCGCCTGGAAGATGCCGTCTCAAACAGCGAACTGCCTTCGCATGAGAAAGGAGAAATCCATATGCTGCGCAACACACCCATCACGCCCAACCAGGCAAAGACCGCCATGGATGCGATCGCCACGTCGGCGGCAGCGGTCGCAAAAGCAATCGCGAACCCCACCGAACGCGCGATCTTCGAGTCCGCTACCAGGGTTATCGACAAGGTCGTCAGGCTGCAGCTCGACTCTCGTGTGGCCAAGGGCAAAGAGCGGCACGACGACAGGACTTCGAATGCGACGTCGACCAAATCGGCCGCCGGGCGCGACGCTGTGCTCGAGAAGGGGGAAATCGACCGGACCTCTACCAATCGCAGCGTCGACGTTTCCCGGATCGCCCAGGCCAATCAGGGCAGGGCGATTGTCGGCGACAGTCAGGAGCGCGGCCGCGATCGGACGAAGGAACGCGACCAGGAGAAGCAGCAGGAGCGCCAGATCCCGTCTCGGGTGGTCCTGACTCCGCCGAAAGACCGGGATCGTGGCGATCGCAGCCGGTAGCGCGGGGGGTGGAGGCGATGATTGCCAGCCGGCCTTGCCCGGCCATCTTTCGGCGGCGAGGCTGATTTCGGTGTTATGAGTATTGCGAGGGCGATGATCGTGAGCGCATTGCCGGGCCTGGCCCTTGCCGGCTTTGCTCTATCGGTTCTTGCTGGCGCCGGCGAAGCTCAACTGGCCGCCAGCCCCACCGAACGATGCACGCTCTATTTCTCCGGCAACGTCACCCTCACCGATGTGCCTGTCGCCAGGACGCTCGAGCAGATGGCCCAGGGGCTCATGTTCCGAGAAGACATCGGACCGGGAATGTTCTTCTCCTGGCCGTCGCCGGAAGAGCGCGTGTTTTGGATGCGCAATACGCAGGTGCCCCTTTCCGTCGGCTTCATCTCGGCCGACGGCATGCTGTTCGCCGTCGAGGAAATGGCGCCAGACACCGACAACTATCACTATTCGGCAGGGCCGGCGACGGATGCGCTCGAACTCGCCCAGGGCGAATTTGCTCAGAAAGGCCTAGCAGCCGGCTCCCGCCTGCAACGCCGGGAATGCCGCTCCGAATAGGGCTGGCATATCAGGCTCGCGGCCGAGCGATCGGTAACGCTTCGCGGCATAGTGATCAGGTGGCAAGACGCTGCGGTCCTTAGCAGCCATACTTGTTCTTGTGCGATGCGAAATTCTTCTTCGCGTCCGCACAATTCTGTGCGAAAGGGGCTGACGGTGCCGCTGACGTTAGGGAAGGAGGCGTCATGAGCGCAACGAACCCCAGCAAGGCTTTAACCGCGCCGGACATCGCGGCGCGTAAGGGCAAGACGCCACTCGTCTGTCTGACGGCCTATACGACCCCAATCGCCCAACTGGTCGATCCCCATTGCGACATCGTGCTCGTTGGCGACAGCGTCGGTATGGTTCTGCACGGCTTGCCGTCGACGCTCGGCGTGACGCTCGAGATGATGATCGTGCATGGCAAGGCCGTGCGGCGTGGCCTCGAACGGGCGCTGATGGTCGTCGACATGCCCTTCGGCTCCTATGAGGAAAGCCTCGAACAAGCCTTCCGCAATGCCGCTCGCGTGATGGCCGAGACCGGCTGCGCGGCGGTGAAGCTCGAAGGCGGCGAGGCGGTTGCACAGACAATCCGCTTCCTCACCGCGCGCGGCGTACCCGTGATGGCCCATGTCGGGCTGACTCCGCAGGCTGTGAACACCGTCGGCGGCTATCGCGTGCAGGGTCGTGGCGAGGATGGCGAACGCATCCGACGTGACGCACAGGCGGTGGCAAAGGCGGGCGCCTTTGCCGTGGTACTGGAAAAGGTGCCCGAGCCGCTCGCCCGCCGCATCACGGAGGAACTTGCGATCCCCACCATCGGCATCGGCGCTTCGACTGCCTGCGACGGGCAGGTGCCGGTAGTCGATGACATGTTGGGCCTGTTTGGCGACTTCCGGCCGAAATTCGTCAAGCGCTATGCTGAACTCGGAGACGCCGCGTCGGCAGCGATCGCGGCCTATGCGAACGATGTCAGGGAGCGCTGCTTTCCAGCCGCCGAGCACGTGTTCGGCGAAGCATCGACAACCGCCAAGGAATGAGAAACGGTTTGAGCACACCGATCGTCCGAACGGTCACGGAATTGCGCAAGACCGTTGCCGCATGGCGTCGCGATGGAGACAGGATCGCCGTCGTGCCTACCATGGGTGCTCTACATGAGGGCCATCTCAGCCTGGTGCGCGCCGCACTGGAGCGTGCCGATCGGGTGATCGTGACGCTGTTCGTCAACCCCAAGCAGTTCAACAGCGCAGCCGATCTTGACGCCTATCCGCGCACCGAGCACGAGGACGCTGCAAAGCTGACGCCGCTGGGCGCACACATGCTCTATGCCCCCGATGGGACGGAGATCTATCCGAAAGGCTTCGCCACCACTGTGTCGGTGGCCGGCGTGAGCGAGGGACTTTGCGGTGCTAACCGCCCCGGCCATTTCGACGGCGTGGCAACGGTGGTTGCTAAACTGTTTCTCCAGACAGGCGCCGACCTTGCCTTCTTTGGCGAAAAGGACTTCCAGCAGTTGCACGTCGTGCGTCGTATGACCCGTGACCTCGACATTCCCATTGAGATCGTCGCTTGCCAGACCGTTCGCGAGGAAGACGGATTGGCGATGTCATCGCGCAATGTCCATTTGTCGGCCAGCGAGCGGCAGGTCGCGCCGAGGCTCGTCGAAATCCTGGTCGAGGCGGCCGATCGGTTGGGCACAGGGGCGCCGGCTGAAAACATACTCGCTGAGGCTCGGCAGGCCATTCGTTCTGCTGGCTATAGGAAAGTGGAATATCTCGAACTACGGGCCGACGACGACCTTTCGCCTCTCGACACTGCTGAGCGTCCAGCACGTCTGCTGGCCGCAGCTTGGCTGGGCGATGTCCGTCTCATCGACAATGTGAGCGTCCGGCCGGGACGCACTGCCTCAGAAGGGTTCAGTCCCGCGGAGGCAGGCTGACACTTGCCAAACCAGTGATCGCTCAGCACTCAGGTCCGCGATTTTCGAGGTCGACGACCGGCCACACCGGTGCGGTTTCCCTGCCCGAATGCGCCTGCAAAACGATAGGAAAGTGAGGCACGTTGCCCACTGGGAATCGACGGAACTGGCGGGTTCTCTGCACGGTTATGTTAAAATCAGACGGCATGTCACTTTAAATTGGACGAAACTTGCGTTAAGCATAGACACATGGCCAGTTCGACATCGTCACATCATCTCATCGACCGCAAAGCTCGTCCGCTGGTCGAGACTGCACTATCCGACACACGGGTCGTCCTTGTCGTCGGCCCCCGTCAGGCCGGCAAGACGACGCTCGCAAGGCAATTCGCCGGCCCCGACCGTCCCTATGTCACCCTCGATGATGCCGGCGCACTGAGCGCGGCTCGCGCTGATCCGGTCGGATTTGCGCGAGGTCTCGACCGCGCTGTGATCGATGAAGTCCAAAGGGTGCCGGAACTGATGCTGGCGATCAAGGAGAGCGTTGACCGCAATGATGAGCCGGGCCGGTTCCTGCTAACAGGTTCCGCCAATCTCTCCACCATGCCCTTGGTCGCGGATTCCCTCGCTGGACGGATGGCGACGATTTCGCTGTTGCCATTCGCCCAATCGGAAGTCCGCTCCACCCCGGGGCGGTTGCTGGATCGAATATTCGCCGGCGAGGAGCCGGTGGCGGCAGAGAATTCGCCCCTCGGCGACGAATTGGTCGCACTCGTCCTGCGGGGCGGCTATCCCGAAGCTTTGCGCAGGACAGCGACGGCACGCCGGATCGCGTGGCTCGAAGACTATGTATCCCAGATCCTGGACCGTGACGTGCGTGACATTGCCAATATAGATCAGCTCGATCGCTTACCGCGGCTGCTGCAGGTTCTGGCGGAGCATGCTGGCCAGCTGGTCAATCATGCAAGCTTCGGTGCAGCTCTCGGACTGTCGAGCGTAACCGCCCAGAAATACGTCGCGATCCTCGAGCGGCTCTTCCTGGTCAGGACGCTGGTGCCTTGGTCGAGCAACCGTCTGAGCCGCCTCATCAAGACCCCGAAGCTGCATTTCCTCGATAGCGGTCTCCTTGCCGCCTTGCGCGAAGATGAGGAACAGGCTTTGCGGCAGGACCGGTCCAGGTTCGGCGCAGTGCTAGAGAGCTTCGTCGTCTCGGAGCTGCTGAAACTTGCCTCATGGTCGGAGCGGCGCGTGTCGCTCTCGCACTATCGCACCAAGGATCAGGACGAAGTCGATGTCGTGATAGAGGATCGGCGTGGCCGGATCGTCGGAATCGAGGTGAAGGCCTCGGCAACGGTCCGCCCACAAGATTTCCGCGGGTTGCGCCAGTTGCAGGAAGCCGTCGGTGACCGTTTTGTGCGTGGCCTTGTCCTGCACGACCACGACCGTGTGACGCCGTTCGGCGAGAAATTGCAGGCGGCACCCTTGTCCGTTCTGTGGACGATGTAAAGTCGCGTAATATGGGTTATGGAACTAAGCTATTGATATTGAACATGAAATAGATATCCTCACCCGTGATTGATCGAGTCCTTTGGCCAATCTTGTTAGTCCACGACCGGACGCTTGGCGCCCGCATCCCGGTCATTCAGACAGGATCTGTCTTCAGCCTAAAGCGGACGTTCGAACAACGACGTGAAAATACCTCCATCGGCCCAGGCAAAATCCGTCCGCTCTCGACACGGCACCGGAGCGCAGGGGTATCTGTGTAATGCGTGGCACTGTAGCCGCCAAACTCTTCTCAACCGAATTCATACTGATATTTGCCCGGGAAGCCCCGCCCGGACGCGGCGTGTCGTCGAGACAACCCAAATGGCCCATTCTGCAAGGCTGCTGGAACGATCCACCCCTTCGATAAGTGGAATACGGGGATCGGCCGGAGCGGCAAGACCATCGACCTTCGGTGCGATCGGCCGCTTGTTCCTGTAACAATGGCACGTATTCACCACTAGCATGGCAAGCGTCCATCTACCGAATGATAGTGTCGAACCGTACGCGAACCACTAGCATGCCACCTGAAAGTCATATGGCGGCGCCACGGGATATTACCTCTGCCCATCGCAGGAACATGGGCGAGTACACCTGTTCGCGGGAGTAAATGTCTCCAAAAGGAATTTTGATATGACCGCGACCGATGTCAACGCGACCATCGCCTTCCGCCGCGGGTGGCTGCGTCTCAAATACCTTGCCTATGGCGTCGGGTTGGCCGCGATCGCGATCGTCATTCTCAGGAAGATCCATGAGCGGGAGATGCTTGGCGACGCGCATTTTGGCGGGCTGAAACTCGCCGCTTATGTCCTTGGCTTGGCTGGCTTCCTTTTTCTTCTGCGCGAGGCTTACAGGCTCTTCGCGCCCGGGGAGCCGTTGCTGACGCTCGCTCCCAAAGGCATCACGGTCAACATTGACGGCGCAACTTGCGTCGACATCCCATGGCAGGAAGTTCAAGAGCTGACCGTGATCGACGTGACGACCCGTGCTTCCCTGCCGATCAACGTGGAAATCGGCCCTACGGTTCAGAACGAACTACGCGAAACCTACCGCAATGTGACGGCAGTTGCCGTTCCGAAGGATTTCTACGACAAGGCAATCCTGCCGGCTCACAAGTCGCTGGCTCGGAACAAGGGGCTGAAGACAGCACTCGGTCTTGTCGACGGGATGATACATCACATCGTATCGAAGAACGGTCGCGGGTCCGGCTGGTCGAGCATCTTCATCCCGCGCGGCGATCAGATGCTGGTGGCACTCCATCACAGCATGCTGTCGGTCGGCGGCAACGGGCTCAATGGCGAGGTTGAGGCACGTTGGCGTGCGTTCGGCCCGCCGTCGCAGAAACCGGGCGGCGCTGAGGCAGCACCCTGACATCGCCTAATTGGACCCGATATATTCGTCCGCATAGCGAAACAGCTTTTGCATCTCTGTCTGCCCTGTCATGTAGAGATAGATGTTTCCTGCGGCTGCGAGGCAGAAAGCCGTAATCAGCGCGGCATCCTTCAACCGTTGCCTTGATGGCTTGATCGAAGGCTGTTCGGCTCGATCCGCCATGAGCCCGTAGCGCGAAACGGGGAAATGCGGATCGAGGAGCGTGTGCGCCGCTGCTATGTCGCCGTCCAGTGGATGTGCCTGCCAGCCGTCGCGGTCCATCGACCAGTTGCCCTCGGCCACCGATATGCGCAGCCGGACGGGGCCGACGCGGACAAGCGCAGCGCCGTCGGGTTCCCATTCATGCGAGGAGTCGAATTCGCGATAGCGGCCAAGCGCGAGGACCAACTCCCGGCTGCGGGCATCGAAGACGTTGACGCTGTAGATGGGGGAAATCTCATGAATGTCGCCCGGCAGATGGCCCATCGACCGGCGCATGACGGTCCGCCCGTCCGGTGACACGTCGCGGGCATCGCCTTCGTTCAGACCTATCTCGTCTTCACGCATGGCATCCGCTCGGTCACATTGTGCGACATCGCAACCGGCCCGCTCGTTGAGGGACAACCCTCCCCCAAGCTATGTGGCATGAGCATGCCCGCGCAAGGATCATTGGAAGCGAGATTCAAGGTAGAGCCTCAGTTGGACAAGGCCATGGCGGTTGCGCAGAGCGCATAAGCTCGCGAGGCCGGATCGGCGATGTGAGTTGCCAGCGGCAGGGCCGTGGCGGTGTCGCCCATTTCGGCGAGTGCTTCGGCTTGCAGACGGCTCCAGTCGTCCCGCGTCGCGTCGTCCGGGGCGGCCGCAACAAATCGGGCGGCCTCGTCCGCCTCCCCAGCCAGCACCAGCACCCTCACAAGAAATCCGCCACGCTTTCCTGCCTCCGGACCGGGCGCGCCAAGCGTCTTGCGCGCCAGCGGCAGAATGCCCGGTGCGTGCGAGAATTTTGCAAACTTCGCTGTCGCATTCATCCGGTCGGCCGGCTCCAATTGCCGGAGGATCGTCAGCGCCTCCTGCCAGTCGCCTACGGCGGCCAGGGCGCCGACGAGCTGGGGGGCGACGGCGTAGAGATATGCACCGTCGCGGGCGGCCGCTTGCGGAAGCGGTGAAGCGGCGGCAAGGCACTTCTCGGCAAGGGCCTTGTCCTTGCTCGCCTGTGCGACCAACGCGCACGCCTCGGCCCCGTTTACGGTGCCGAGGTCCTGGTACTTAAGAAGGGGTGCGGCGACGTCCCCATGTCCCGTGCCCTGAAGAATGGCCAGCGCGTTGATACCCGCGCCTTTGCGGAAGTCGCCGTGCAGCGCGTCGATGAGTGCCAACCCTTCCGCCGGCTTCCCGGCGAGGAAATTCCCGGCCGCCTCCATCGCAACCACATTGTAGGGCTCATATCTGCGCGACATCGCAAACGCTTTGAAATCGCTGGATCGGCCGGCTGCGGCCAGCGCCGGGCCGAAAACGGTATCGGCAATGTCGTCGCTCATCTCCAACTGCTTCAGGAATGCGGTCAGATCGGCATCGCGCCCGGCCAGTTTCAGCGCGGCGATGAGTTCGGGAATGCCGGTGGTGCCGAACTGCTTTACGGCGGCAAGCGCGAAGGGCAGGACGAAATCCGGTTCTCCTATCCTTGCGGCAGTCTGGAATATGTGTCCCCATGTGTCTGCGACCACGCGGAAACGCTCGTTGGCATTCGCGCTCGTGTCGCTGCTCGAAACACGCTTGCTCGCTTCCGCATTCGCTGCCGCTGCCATGGCGAGCAGGGACTAGCGTGCGGGTGTGGCAATGCAGGACGCATCGTCGGCGACTGCGATCGTCACAGGTGCCAGCAGGGGCATCAGCAGGAACATTGCTGCGGCAAGCGATCTGCGCATTGGCTCTCGTCCTTCTCTTTGCGGACCGCCCTGCAATCCTCCCGATACGGTCGGATGCCGCCGACGATAGTGGCCCGATGCCGCCGCCGCACCACTATCGAATGATAGTGTCGGACGCCGATCGCGCCCGCTAGCCTGCCTCGGCTAATCCAACTGCAAGCTGAACTTTCGAGGAGATCATCATGCTTTCGCGCCTCTTCATCGTTGCGGGGCTTTCTCTCATCGTGACTGTACAGCTTGTCTCGACGAGCACGGCACGCTCGCGCCACGGATCATTTTCAGTCCATGGTGGATCGACATATGCCGGCTGCGGCGCCCATGCTTGCGATGGCTCGGTGAGACCGGCCGGTTCGACGGGATTTCAGAAGGGTCCGAGACGTTTGGGTAACGGCTCGGTGAGGTCGACCGGCTCGAACAGATTTCAGAAAGGTATCAGCCGCTTCGGCGATGGATCGGTGCGCACCGGTTGCTCGTCTCACGCTTGTGACGGGTCGGTGCGCGTTTTGGAGCCACGCACGCGCCGTTGATAAATTGCCCGGGCGAGAACAGGGCTCATTGGAACCTCTATCGCGGTGCGCGGACGAGAATAGGAATCGACATTAGTGGCTCGATTGGCGGACATATGTATAAATCGTGGCGGGCCTCTACAGGTACCCCGGACGATTTGGCTTGGCTTGGCGGCGTTCCTGAAACGATTAGCCGTCCTGCTTGGGTTCTGGCTGGTCACGCTCTCGATGACCGGCGCGGCATTCGCCGCCGAACTCTACGAGTCGCGCGTGTTCAGCGTGGACGAGACCGTCCATGCCGTCCGCTTCAGCCCGCCCGGCGACCGCGTCGCGCTCGCCACCGACGCCGGCACGATCGTCTTCGACACGTCGGACGGCAGGCAGGTGGCCGAATTGGAAGGCAAGGCGTCTTTCGTGGCCTGGAGCCCGGACGGCTCGACGGTGATGGTGGCGACGGAGGAGACGTTGCGCTTCTGGAACACAGCCGATTATAAGGAATTCGCGGCGATCCCACGGGATGCGCAAACGCTCATCGTCGGCCTTCCGCGGCAGCCGTTCAGCCTGGACGGCAAGTCCATCGTCGTGCTCAGGCAGGACGACACGGCGGCGGTCTGGCAGATCGAAGGTCGGCGCGAGGTCGTCATCCTGGACGGGCATTCGGCGCCGCCGACCGACGTGGCGTTCAGCCCGGACGGCAAGCGCGTCGCCACCGCCTCGATCGACAAGACCGCGGTCGTGTGGGACGCCGCCACCGGGAAGAAGATCGCCGGGCTGGAAGGCCATGAGAAGGCCGTCGACCAGGTCGGCTTCAGTCCGGACGGCACGCGCATCCTGACGGTGGGGCGGGACCGGACCGTGCGGGTCTGGGACGCCGCGAGCGGACAGGAGATCGCGGCGCTGCGGCATCAGGCCGACGTGGAAGTGGCGGTGTTCGACCGCGAAGGCAGGCGCATCGTGACCGGCGCCGACGACGGCGTCGCGCGCGTCTTCGATGCGGCGAGCGGCGCGGAGATTGTCAGTCTGAAGGAAGACGGCGTCGAAAAGGTGCTGTCCGCGGGTTTTAGCCCGGACGGCGCCCGCATCGCCACTGGCTCGTCGGACGAGTATGTGCGCATCTGGGACGCGGGTTCCGGCGAACAGATGGTCAAGCTGAACGGCCTGTCCGAAGGCTATGGTGTCGGTTTCATCGACAATCAAAGGATCGTGGCGCGGCCGCACGGCGCCATGGGCGTCATCTATACCCTGCAACAGCAGCAGGACGATGTCCGGCTGGCGGACGGGATTGCGGGCCTATGGGCCTTCGGGCCGCCCGACGACGCCGACGCCACCGCCGATGTCATGCACCTCATCTGCTCGACCAGCCCCTACGTCATCCATTCGGACGGGCTCATCGAATATCTTGCCGGCGGCGAGGACCAGTTGCTCGAGTCCAGCCAGTTCATGCGCTGTAAGGCCGACCTGACCTGCGACGTGTTCGAGGGCGCGCCGCATTCGCTGACGGCCGAGCCGTTCGACAAGGCGACGTTCAAGCTGGCCGGCGGCAAGGGAACGCTGTGCATGACCAGCGATCCCGACAACTGCCAGACGCTGCGCAAATGCGCGAAGCTGGAATGGGACGACGCGGCGCGCGCCAGCGGCCATGCTGGGCAATGGGACAAGCTTTATGCGGCCTTTGCCGACTGAAATACGCAAATTGATCGTGTTCGTCGTCGCGATCGCGATCGCCGCCTACGCGATATACGGCCTCATCGCCGATGTGGCGCCCTGGCGCCTTAGACATCATGAAGCTCTGCATCTGCGCGGCATGTGGGCGATCGGAGGCGCGGCGTGCGTCCTGCTCGGCGCGGCCGGCTTCGCGGGAAGCCTGTTCATCATCCTGTCCCATGGCGGGATGGCGCCGGTCGAGGAGGCGTCGCGCA
>OFIS01000695.1_pt1 | contig 13682 bp, 10 predicted proteins | sample 1775071 | NCBI WGS metagenome assembly OFIS01 (sample SAMN08195774, study PRJEB24354) | sludge metagenome | isolation source: sludge from phenol fed wastewater aerobic bioreactor C | place: India: Nagpur | collected 2016-09-17 | reverse complement strand
CAGCTTCGATGCCGCAGGCGTGGGCGCAACCGCCCCCACTGGGCCCGCCCAACCGGCCGCCCGCGGCACCCCCCACCGGCAAGTACGTCTTCGTCGACGAGTTCGACGGACCGGCGGGCTCCGATGAACATGGGCAGCAGTACGGGAGCGAGTCCACCGAAATTATCATTGGAAGAGGATGTTTCCGCGCCGAGTACCATGGTAGCCAGTACAGTGGCAACATAAGAACCGAAAAGATCGGCTCCCATCCCGGCAACGTCTCCTACGTTATCTCCCACGTTATCCGCAATGGTGGCGGGGTTACGGGGATCGTCCTCAGGAATGCCGGCTTCCACCTTCCCTACAAGGTCAGCGCCTACGTCCGCTGCTTTGGTATAGATACCACCGCCTACACGGGCAAAAAGCGCGATGCTTTCCGCGCCCAGCGAAAAGCCGGTCAGCACTTCAATGGTTTTGATCATTTCAGCGGTATTGGCTTCCGCACCGAAATAGGATTTGAGGATGAGGAAAAGACCGCCCAGGCCCAGAACGGCCAGACCGGCAACGCCCATGCCCATTACAGACCCGCCGGTGAAGGAAACCTTCAGGGCTTTGGCCAGGCTGGTGCGGGCAGCGTGTGCAGTACGTACGTTGGCTTTGGTGGCTATTTTCATACCAATAAAACCTGCAGTAGCGGAGAAGATGGCGCCAATAACGAACGCCAGCGCGATCGTCCAGTCGGAATTATGATGGGAGTATCCCATATAACCCAACAGCAACGCGGCAATGATCACAAAATAGGTGAGGATCTTGTATTCTGCCTTGAGAAAGGCCATGGCGCCTTCCGCAATGTGTTTGGCAATTTCCGTCATCCTTTCGTTCCCTGCTTCCTGGCGGGAAACCCATGCACTCTGAATGGCTGTGAATAACAATGCTATCAGTCCAAATAGTGGAATAATGTAAACTATACTCATACTTATAAACTCCTTTAAAAAATTACAAGGTTGACGAAGATAATGTATTACAATTTATTTTGCTAGTACCTGCCCTTTTTGCGGAAAAATACTTAGAAATACAGCTCGAGCCAGGCTTTACCGAGGTATTCGGTGATGTCTCCGGCCGTGAGGGCTTCCTGGGAGAGGGTTTCCGCGGCTTTGTCTCCTGCAAGGCCGTGTAGCCACGCACCGAGGATAAGGGCGGCTTTAGAGGTATAGCCCTGGGCCAGCAGCGCTGTAAGGATACCTGTGAGTACATCCCCGCTGCCGCCGGTGGCCATGCCGGGATTGCCGGTGGAATTGAAATATACGGAGCCATCCGGACAAGCCATCGCACTGTAACGGCCTTTTAGCAGGATGTAGAGTTGCAGGGCGGCGGCTTTGGCGGAAAGCAGGGCCAGTCGCTCGAACTGGTCGCCGGTGACGCCGAAGAGACGTTCAAATTCTTTTGGATGAGGGGTGAGAATGGAATTTTTCGGCACCAAAGGCAGCAGGAAAGGGTAGGCGCTGATGATATTGAGGGCGTCCGCATCCAGTACCATAGGACCGGGGTAAAGGGTCAGCAGCTTTTCGAGGGCGCCGGCAGTGGCCGTTTCTGTACCGATGCCGGGGCCGATGCCAATGGCTGCGTAGTTCGGGGCCTGGCTGGTCCGGAATGCCTCATGGAAAGTGGTGGAGAACAAGGGTTGCTCTTCTGTTTCACACATCGCTTCGGGTACGGCCGTTTGTATGATCTCGTAACCGCAACGGGGAACATGTACGGTCAGGAGACCTACGCCTGCGTGCAGACAGGCTTTCGCAGAAAGCACGGCGGCGCCCATTTTACCATAACTGCCGGCTATGAGCAGCGCATGACCGTAAGTGCCCTTATGGGCAAAGGGTTGACGGGGCTGGTAGATGGTGTGGACGATAGATTTATCCACGAAATGATATTTCGTAGAGGCGTTGGTGATATATTCCGGATGCAGGCCGATAGGCAGGATCACGGTTTTTCCGGTGCGTTCCGCGTTTTCCGGCAGCATGAATGCGAGCTTGTGGCATTCAAAACTGAGAGTATAACTGGCATGTATACACGGAAATTGAAGAGATGGACCGTCTGCCATCATACCGGATGGTATATCGATGGACACGACGGTATGCTGGTGTCTGTTATCATTGATCTTGTGCAGGATGCCGGCCGTCCAGCCTTCCACTGGGCGGGAGAGGCCGGTGCCGAAGATGGCGTCTATAACGATCCCTTCCTTTCCCATGGCGGGAAAATCCACCAGGGAGTAGATGTGTTGAAGGGCGGGGAGGTGTTGCTGGTTGGAGGTATTGTCGGGTGAGGAGGTAGGCGAATGATGTACGAGATAGACCTGCACTTTATATTCCATCTTTAATAAAAACCGTGCGATGACCAGTCCATCGCCGCCATTGTTGCCCATTCCGCAAAAGATATAAAAGGGATGCTCCGCGCCAAAACGTGCTGTCAGCCATTGCGCACAGGCAGTCGCTGCCCGTTCCATCAGCTGCAGGCTGCTCACGGGTTCATGCCGGATCGTGTAAGCGTCCGCCTCACGGATCTGTTGTGCGGATAGTATTTTCATGGGCGTTGCGGTATAGGATAAATATAAAAATAAAATGAGGGTATGCCAAAACTGACATACCCTCGTCCCTTAATTTCCTTAGATCTTACTTGAAAGTAAACCTGGCAGAAACACCAACGATCTGCTCGCCGATGAAATCATGTCCGCCAGTGAAGTTGAAAAATGGCTTCAAGTCGGCACTGAGGTTAAGCGGAATCTGCTTGAACGTATATTCCACCCCGAAAATGCCGTCCAGGCCCGGCACGGCTGTTGTGCCATTGTTCCTGCGGTAGCCGTTATTGTCCCAGTAATAATCTCTCCAAAGACCAAGATGGGCGCCACCACCGGCGTACATATTCCACTCGGATTTGCCGAACACATTCCAGGTGTATTCATACAAACCGGTGAAAGTTACGTTGGAACCTGCGTCATCTCTGACGTCTCCGCCAAAATAGTGGTGAACGATGCCTTCAATTGCATGCGGCCCTTTGATGAAATGCTTTACGGTGAAACCTACGAGCCATGGATTGACTCTTACGCCGAGCGCAGTATTGTAATCGCCCGGAGAGCCACCGCCACGATAGTGATGAGCTACAGGTTTCTTACGTTGTGCATTCGCCTGAAAGGCCATCAAAGAAAGTACTCCGAAGAGCAACAAGATTCTTTTCATCTGTTAATATTTGGTTTGTTTAATTGTCAAAGACTCTTTTTGGAAAAAAGTTTCTTCTGCCCGAAAATATATCTTGCCGATACGGCGAACTGTGCGAGCTCGGAGGAGGTGGTAAAGTGGACGGCGGGTTTCCAGTCAAGACTCAGGTTAAGCGGAATGCCTGAGAACACGTAATTCAATCCTGCTATACCATCTACACCCGCAAGAAACTTGTTGGTGCCATCAATTTCCCTGCCGCCAATATGAGCGCCTCCGCCGGCATACCAGCTGAAACCCTTCACAGTCAGTGCTGACAGGTCCCAATGGTACTCGTACAAAGCCGTAAGGGATACTGTTCTGTTGTACAATGCGAAAATACCCTCAGCCGCTGAACGGTCTGTGATATAATATCGTCCGGTTACACCCAGTGGTAACCCCAGTCTTATGCCTGCTTCTATCTGCCCGGCTGTTTGTTGCGCTTTTACTTTGCCTATAAAGCCAAATACTGTGATAACAGCGATGATAGGATATTTCATCAGTCTCATGCGATTAGATGTTTGCAATAACGATGCCAAAGGTGTGCAGTAGGGGTATCCGGTGTTATAGGACTACACAAAAACGGTTATTGTGCATTTTTATTTTGAACGCGGGATAGCGTCTTTAAAAAAATAAATCCGGCTAAAGCGGCCAAAACAGACGCTAATATGACAGACATCACGGAAATCACCTGTATTTCTGCTTCATTGAAGGCCAAAGTGGCGATAAAAATACTCATCGTAAAACCGACGCCCGCGATCATGCCTACCCCCCACAGCTGTTTCCAGTTTGTTCCGGTGGGGAGGGAAGCCAGTTTCAATTTTACGGCGAGGAAACAGAGCAGGAATATCCCAAGGGGTTTGCCTAATACCAATCCGCATACAACCCCGAAACTGACGGAATGCGTGAAAGCATGCAACACGTCCGGGGGGAATTGTATCGCGGTATTAGCGAGCGCAAACACAGGCATGATGAGGAAATTCACGGGATCGTGAAGATTGTGCTCCAATGTATGGATCTTGTCCAGCGGAATGCAGAAAGCCAGCAATACACCGGCGATGGTAGCATGGATACCGGAATTGAAGATACAATACCAGAGCACGATACCGGGAATGAAATAGAATAGCAAACGCTTTACCTTCAGATAGTTGAACAGCAGCAGCAACGCGAAAATGCCGCCTCCAATATAGAGATAAACAGCATGCAGTTCATCCGTATAAAAAATAGCGATGGTGAGGATGGCGCCAAGATCATCTATGATGGCCAGGGCAGTCAGAAATATCTTGAGGCTCAATGGTACCCGGTTACCTAAAAGGGACAGAATGCCGAGCGAAAATGCAATATCTGTGGCCATCGGGATACCCCATCCATGATTAAAATCCGTTCCGGCGTTAAAAATCAGGAATATCAGTGCCGGGAACAACATGCCGCCAACAGCTGCCAGTACGGGCAGGAGGGACTTGCGCAGAGAAGCGAGCTCTCCAACGGTCAGCTCCCGCTTGATCTCCATTCCTACAAGAAAAAAGAACAGCGCCATGAAACCGTCGTTGATCCAGAGCAGCCAGGAGTTGGGGAGGTGCAGCCCTTTATACTCCAGGTGATGGCCACCGGAGGGATCAAAAAGCGTATTGAAGAAACCAATATATTGTTCCCTCCAGGGAGAATTGGCGAGGATCAGGGAAATAACGGTGCAAACGATGAGTACGATGCCAACGGCCCGACTATCCCGCAGAAATTGGAAGATCGGCGACAGTACGCTTGCTTTGATGTTCTTTCCCAGATTATTCATATGGATGATTTCGTGAAAACTATTATTGGCCCAGCAGCTCGTATTTCGATTTCGGTTTGCGGTGGATTTCCCATTTAAAACCTTGGAGACGTTTCTGCTCTTGCGGCATTTGCCGCAGCGGATACATAGTGCCCTCCGGTTCTTTGACAAACACAATCCGGTCCAGTTCCCCGTTCAGGAAATAGATATGCGTGGTGGCGGACAACAAACGGTTGGTGCTGATAAAGGCGCTGTCATTATCCTGCACATAATAAATATTCTCGGCATTCCCGTTCACATACATCGAATCCAGTTTTTCATCTCCAAAATATCCCATCATGGTATTGCCTTTGATCTGGTTGAACATCTCAGGCCCGACTTCATTGATGATGAATGCATTCTGATCCAGTAACATCCTGTCAGCCTTCTGGTTCTTCGTGAAAAGGAAGACGGTATCCCCGAAGAGCTGGTTCTTGTTGGCCCAGAGTACAGGATCTTTGTAGAGGCGGAAGATGGAATCCACGCCTGAATAATACAGGCTGTCTGCCACGCCTTGCAGGGAATCGGAATAGATTTTCACATGATTATACCCGATCACGAAACGCCTTTCCACCGAATCTTTTCCGCTGGCTCTGACGGCGGAATCCCTGGCCAGTGCGGCGCTATCCAGCTTTATCTTCACGATACCGGAGAAGAGTGTATCCGAAGCAACAAAGAAGGTATCTTTTTTGCCTTCCATGATTACCACCGGCTTTTGCGTGGCCAGCACAGTTTTGGTGTGCTGGTTCACCGTGCCATAGTTGGCGAGCACGGACATTTTCTGTGCGGTATCCCGCCAGACCATATTGCCGGTAGCGATGGAAATGCCTGTGGCTTTGTCTGTCTGTATCTCGTTGGCGGTAAAAGTATTGGTGCTGTCTTCAATAACAGGTCGTTTCCCAAAGTTGCCAAACCCGGTTTCGGTATGATAATAACCGGAGGTAACATACATGGTGGTCTTTCCATCGTTGATAGTGGTAGGAGCGAGGATAGTGGCGATCTTGGTGGCGGAATTATACTGCAGGGTATCTGTACCGAGCGTAAAGCCGGGATCCACGATCACTACATTCTTCTTGAAATAAACATCCTTTGTATCGGCGTAGTAAAAACCTTCCTGGCTGGTAAGTACGGATTTCCCGTTTACGAGTTTGCCGCCTTTGGTATACGTACCAATGCGGGTGTTCATATCGTAATTCAGTTCGGGGCTCGTGAGCACTACTTTGGTATCGGTCAGTTTGGCGTTGCCCGTAAGCGTTGCCAGGCGCGTGTTTCCCTGGTAAAGCAGGTAATCTGAATAGGTGTGGATACTGTCATCCTGGTTGATGTGTACATGTCCCCATGCTTCCACTTCGTTCTTCCTTTCGTTGAGATCGGCGCTGTCACAATAAAGGAAGCTGGTGCCCTGTTTGAAGATCACGTTGCCTTTGAAGCGGCGCCGGGCGGTACTGTCCTGGTTGATCCCCGTCAGTTTATCCGCATGCACCACATGGATGCGTTTGGAAGTATCTTCCTGGCTACGTTGCACGACGGGGGCCTGCGGATAGCTGCCGGAGGCCGCCCAAAGCGTTGTTGCACCTATTACGGATAACAGGAGGATGCCGTATGATGAATTTCTGAACATTTGATCTATTGTAATTGAGCCGTATCAGAAGGGATGGGCACTACTTTGTTCTTTTTGCCGAATACGCTCAGGTGTACATATCTCCAGGGATTGTAGCGGAGGTCTTCCAGCAGTTTGTTCAGGCTACCGGTAGTGTTCTGGAGATTGTTATACACTTTTTTATCGTTGATAAGCAATCCGAGCGAGCCTTCCCTGCTGTTTATCTTTCTTACGATATCATCCAGTGAGGTGACGGTTTTGTTGAATTTCAGCAGTGTGGAATCCAGCTTACCGTGAGCCAGGGCGCCGGATGCCTTGTCGAAATTGCCGAGTATGTTGGAAATTTTTTCGTTGTTGTTCTTCAGGTTGCCGGTCACGGATTCCAGGTTGTTGAAAGTGCCGGTGAGCTTACCGTTCTCTGCGAGCAGACCATTCACGGAATTAGTAACGCGGGTGAGATTGGCGAGTGTACCGTCCAGTCCCGCTATGGCGTGGCGCAGATGCGCTTTGGTAGTAGTATCGAAAATAGAATTGATGGTGAGCAGGAGGGAATCCACTGTGCTGAGGGTGCCTTCCAGTTTTTTCACGAGCGGGTTGAGCTGTTCCTTGAGAACGTCGGTGATAGATCCGTCCACGGCTGCATAAATGGTATCCTTGTTCTTGAGGAATTCATCCGTATTCCCGAAATCGATCTCCACTTTCTTTGTACCGAGCAGATCAGAACTGATACGGGCCACGGAATTCTTGGGGATCTCAATATTCTTGCTGAGCGACAGCGTCACGAGGATGCGGCCTGCGCGATGATCCATGATCTCCAGGCTTTGTACATTCCCCACCACAAGGCCATTCACCAGTACGGCATTGGAAGGGGCGAGGCCATTCACCTGCGTGTATACGGCATAGATAGTTTTTTTCGAAGGAAAAAGGCTCCTGCCCTTGAGGATATTAAACCCCATCACCAGCAGCACAATACCCAGGGCTGTGAGTACACCAACTTTTGTTTCATTAGATATTTTAAGCATCGAGATAAGTATGGTTCGTGCAAAAATAGATAAAAACAACGGTGCGGCAGTCGTAGGTAAACAGATTTAATGCAAATGACAGGTCAAAATAGCTACTGCTCTATGCGGACGCCGTTCTTGTAGGCGACCACGAAAGCGTCTTTAAATCCGAGTTTTTTCGCTTTATACAAGGCGGAGTGCGCTTCCGCTTCGGTGCGGAAGTTACCCAGCAGATATTTATGCATTTTCTTTTTTCCCTGGTTTATTTCTTCCCGTTCGATGGGACCGTGCAATTGGGGGAACATTTCATCACCACGGGCGTAGATCTTTTCCGTGGTCATCAGCTGCACCTTATAGTGGGAGGCACTGTTGTTTTCCCCGGCGTCGGTCTGGTTATTAACGGTCACGGGTATATTTTGAACAGATGCCTGATGGGCCGGAGGTTGAGCGGCAGGAGCGGGGGCTTCTGCAGGAGGAGCTGCTTTGTGGTTGCTGCCGGCGGATTTGTAAACCCTTTCCAGCTCATCTTTGTAGCGTTTTACCGCTTTGGCGATGCAGCTGGCCGTTTCATTCTGTCCATCCTGGGAATTCAGGTAGTTCTCTTCTTCCGGATTGCTGATAAAGCCCAGTTCCACGAGCACGCTGGGCATGGCTGTGGCGTGCAGCACCAGGATGCCTTTTTCATTACGCTGGCGGGCACCGCGACTGATGCGCCCTACTTTCGTGAATTCGTCTTCCACCAGTGTGGACAGGCGCAGGCTTTGATCGAAGTATACGTTCCTGAGGGTGTTGAGCATGATGATGGTCTCCGGATCGTTGGTATCCATCAGTTCCTTTGTTTCTTCAGAATTGGCATCCAGTACAATCACGGAGCTGTTGCGCAGGGATTCTGCCTTTGCGTTATTCTTGCTGGTGGCCCATACATACGTTTCCGTTCCCTGGGCAGGATTCGGGTATTTTTCGTAGATGGGTACCTGTTTGGTCTTTTTTCGTTTCTTTTTATCCCGGTATGTTACCGTTCTATGCCCTACGATACGGGTGAGTTCCGCTGCAGAGTTACAGTGGATGGAGATGAAGAGGTCTCCGTTCGCTTCATTGGCGATGGCGGCTTTGCGGTGTACATCGTCAAAGCGGTCGGTTTTCCGTGTATAAACGATCTTGACGTCCGGCAACGCATCTTCCAGTATTTTACCCAGTTTGAGTGCTACGGCCAGTGCAACGTCCTTTTCCTTAGAATACCTCCCCCTCGCTCCGGGATCGCTGCCACCATGACCCGGATCGATCACGATGGTGCGAATCGGTTTATCCTGAACCGGCAAAACCGGTGCAGTTTTTGCGTGAACAAACAAGGTATAGAGAAGGCCTATGCCCAATCCTGACAATAAAACTCTTTTCCAGCGCATGTCAACAATTTATTTTAATGGGTTGTATTAATTCCGCAAGGGTTCATATGAATTGTTCACCATAATTTTATACACTGTTGATGCGCCCCGGCACATCGTTCCTTTTCTCTGGTGTGCGCACCATGCAAATAATTTGTATAAAATCTTGTAGGTTTGTGCCCGCTTAACACATGAACCCTTTCTGCAAAAATAATTATAAAAACATTTTAAGGCGGCCGTTCCTGCCTTTGATCCTTCTTTTATTGACGGCGCTGCCTTTGCTAAAAGACGAATTTGCACGGGCATCTTCATATTCCTCCCGTCACTTTAACAAAACTTTCACAGATACCGTTCCGGTGCCGCATACCGTGAAATTCCCCACCCAGAAGGAACTTGAAGACTCCGCGCGCAAGCCGGCTTTCAAGCGGGGTAAAGATACGGTACCGCCGCTAAAAACGGTAGACTCCCTGAAAATGCATGACAGCACGACCGTTCAGGTGGATACGCTTCCGCATATCCGTGTGTCTAAAGACAGCTTAACGTCGCCGGTGTATTACAAGGCGCAGGATTCCATTGTGCTGCTGGTGCGGAAGAAAGAATTCCGTTTATATAAGAAGGCCGATGTAAAATATGAACAGACGCAGCTTACAGGGCAGACCATGGACTTCAACCAGGAAACAGGCATCCTCACTGCCCGCCAGGGACTTGACTCTACGGGGAAAGCTACGGAAAAGGCCGTGTTGAACGATGGTACTACTTCTTCCGAAATGGATTCCGTACGGTACAGCTTCAAATCGGCCAAGGCCATGATCTACCAGACCAGGGCGCAATATGGGGAGGGATTCATTAGCAGCCGGCAGGTGAAGAAGCAGCCGGATAATACCGTGTTCGGTTTCCGGAACGGGTACACCACCTGTAACCTGGATACGCCACACTTTGCGTTCAGGGCGAGGAAGATCAAGGTGATCCCGGATAAACTGATCGTGTCCGGCCCCGCCAACCTGGAGATCGAAGGCATTCCCACGCCGTTGTTCATACCTTTCGCCATTTTCCCCATCAGTCATGGCCAGCGTACAGGCCTGTTGCCGCCACAGTACGTGGTGAACCAGCAAAAGGGGATAGGCCTGGAGAATGGTGGTTATTATTTCGGGTTGGGAGAATACCTGGACCTGACCGTACGGGCGGACGTATATTCTTATGGCAGCTGGGGCTTTACCCTGAGTCCTACCTATCGAAAGCGGTACAAGTACAACGGCGGGATGAACATTGCATTTTCCAATTCCCGGTTCGGGGATCCGCAGGTGGCGTCTGATTACCGTAATTCAAGGGACTTCAGAGTGTCCTGGAGTCATAGTATGGACGGGAAGGCAAGGCCCGGTACCAACTTCAGCGCATCCGTGAATTTTGGTACCACCACCTTCAATCAATATAACGTCATCGACCCGGCATCAAGGCTCAATAATACCATGAGCTCTTCCATCAACTATTCCAAAAGCTGGGCCGGTAAACCATATAACCTCACGCTGGCGCTGAATCATGACCAGAACAATTCCACGCGTCAGGTCAATATCAACTTCCCCGACGGATCGTTCAACGTCAATACCATTTATCCATTTCAGGCAAAGGAGATGACAGGTACGCCACGTTGGTACGAAAAAATAGGTGTGAGCTATAACGTATTGCTGCGGAACAGTATCCACTTTACAGATAGTTCCTTCGGCCGTCCTACGATGTTTGACAAGCTGCAGGCAGGGATGCAGCACCAGATCCCCATTACGCTGTCCATTCCCGTAATGAGGAATCTGACCCTTTCGCCCAGCATTAACTATACGGAGAAATGGTACATCCGCAAGCAGGTGTTAAGCTGGAATTCCCGCCAGGAAAAACTGGATACCACTTTCACCAGCGGGTTCTTCAGAAGCAGCGCCATGTCTTCCGGTGCGTCGCTGGCAACGGCCATCTACGGGATGTTCAACTTTCGGAACAAGAACTCCAGGATACAGACCATCCGGCACGTCATGCGGCCCAATATCGGCTTCAGTTTTTCGCCGGACCTCGCCAGCAAAGATTATTATATGATCAACGTCGGCAAGGAAGGGCGACGGGAACGGTACTCTTATTTTGACGGGGCGCCCTTCGGCCCGTCTTCCTTCCAAACTTTTGCGGGCCTGACCTTTGGTCTTGACAATAACCTCGAAATGAAAGTGAAGTCCACCAAGGATACTTCCGGTGTGAAGAAGATCAAGCTCCTCGATGGTTTTGGAGTCAGCAGCAGTTATAACCTTGTGGCGGATTCCTTCAAGCTGAGCCCCTTTGCGCTGAACGCCCGTACCAACCTGTTCGATAAAGTGAATGTTTCCTTTGGGGGAACGCTCGATCCTTACCAGGTTGACAGCTTTGGTTACAAGATCAACAAGTATGTGTGGAACGGCGGAAAAAGTTTCAGCATCGGGCGTTTGACGCAGGCCAACATTGCTATCAGTACATCTTTCCAGAGTCAGGACAAGAAGAGCAAGGAAAAACAGAAGCAGAAGGATAAGCTTGCAGAAGAAAACGGACAAACGCCGGATGCACAATTGCAGGAACAAAAGCGGCAAATGGAAATGATGCGCGCCAACCCCGGTGATTATGTTGATTTCGATATTCCCTGGCGGCTGGACCTTTCTTACAGCCTCAACTACTCGCGAAGCCGTACGGCAGACCGGTTGCGGGATACTACCATTTTCACGCAATACCTCGGGTTCAGCGGGGATTTCAGTCTTACGCCCAAGTGGAAGATCATCATGACGAGCGGTTTCGACTTCCGGTTGAAACAGATATCGTATACAACGCTTACTATTTCCCGTGATCTGCATTGCTGGCAGATGAGCATTAACCTTGTACCTTTCGGCAGCTATCGCCAGTTCAGTATCACGATCAACCCGAAAGCCGGTATCCTGCGGGATCTGCGGATCAACCGAACGCGACAGTTCTTCGATTTGTAGCGGGCCGGCTATTCATGTTAAAACCACGCATTCGCCTGCTCATTTTTTTCAGACTCATCTACGGCAGGAGTGGGCGTAGGAGTGGTAGCGGAAGGAGTGATAATGTTTTTGCGGATAGCGCCTTCAACGAGAGCGCCTTCACGGATCTCCATGATCATGGCCGTTACGTCTCCTTTAATGCGGGCTTTGTCTGTAATAACGGCTTTGTTGGAAGCGTAGATATCACCGTAGACCCTGCCGTGCACGATAACGTCGGAAGCGTATACATGTCCGCGTATCTGCGCCTGCTCGCCGATAATAACGGTACCGGATGATCTTACATCGCCATTCACGTTGCCTTCAATACGGCCGGGGATAGAGGCTTCCACGGCGCCATTCACGGAGACTTCTGCGGGCAACACGAAGGTTTTTGCCCTGTTATACCATTTGAAGAATTTGATGATAGGCACGTTAGTGATTTGCGGTATTAGGTTCGCCATCAAAAATGGATATGATGGAGCTTGAATTTCCGAGGTCCAGTCCTACACTTCTTTGTGCTTTGTTATCTGAAATCCTCAATGAATTATAAAGATAGCCGATGCTGATGAGCTTTTCCGGCTCGGGGGCGATTTCCACCGGGAGGAAATTGCGGAATTCTTCGGTGAAGGCGTCTGTCAGTTCTTTATAATGTGCGCCTCCGCCCATGAGATAGATCTTTTCACAATTCTCATAATCAAGATCAGTAAAATAACTGCGCATCAATGGGGAGATGACTTCTTTGTAATACTGCGTCAGTACGGTTTTCCGTAATTCGCGCAGATCGATCCTTTTGCGGTTGGTAAAGATGGAACCTTTCATAAAGGCATCGTCCAGCTGATGTTCGTTCTTCATTTCCAAATAATGCTTCTGACTCAGTTCGCGGGTAAGGTTGTTGATGGCGTAGCGGATGCCGTGAGAGCTGAAGCAGGTACGATGAACAAGTCCGTCGCCTGTGGCCATGCCGCCTTCTACGGTACCGAATCCGAAGCTGACAGCGATAAAATTGTCCAGATTAGGATTGTTCGTCGTCTTCTTCAATCCAATGATGCCGCCTACGATCTCCGGGATCACTTCAAACTTTTCGATATCGAACATGGCTTTTTTAAAGGAGCCGGTATTGTTGAAGGTTTGTGTATCGTAATCCACCAGGAAGTGCCGTTTGCTGAGGAATTGTTCCGCGGCGGTTTTGTAAACATTGTAGGTGGAGAAAGGGAATCCCATTGTGATGGAGATCGGTTGTTGCACCCGGTCTACCGTGTTGAGCATTGCTGCTTTGAAAAGTATCTCGTAATCTTCTTCCTGCGGAGAGGCATTGGTGATCCTGCTTGCGTTAACGCCACCTCTTTTAGCAAGGTTGCCCACCAGGTACCATTTTTCATCCTTCTTGACCTTTAACCCGTTCAACAGGTCTTTAGAAGAATTTTCGTTGTTGCCGAATGCGGATTCAAATACGCTGGGAAATGCGATAGTCGAGATCTTCATATTACACGGTTTGGATAGGAGGTACGACTAATATATGTAATTATATTGACAAATACGGTGGGGTTGGGAGGTTATTTTATGATTAAGGAATGGTAAAGAAGGGATTTCGCTATCCGGGATCAATAAAAAAAGCGAAGCCGTTAAGACTTCGCTTCCAAGTGATCCGATCAGGATTCGAACCTGA
>OFIS01000694.1_pt1 | contig 13710 bp, 14 predicted proteins | sample 1775071 | NCBI WGS metagenome assembly OFIS01 (sample SAMN08195774, study PRJEB24354) | sludge metagenome | isolation source: sludge from phenol fed wastewater aerobic bioreactor C | place: India: Nagpur | collected 2016-09-17 | reverse complement strand
CGACGCGGCGGTCGAGGATCAGTTCGCCGATCTGCTGCGGCAGGCCGACCTGCTGCTGCCGAGCGGCGACGAACTGGTGCGCGCGGCCGGCGTCGAGGGTGAGGCGGCGGCGCTCGCCCGGTTGTTCGAGTTCGGCATCGAGGAGATCGTGCTGAAGCGCGGCGCCGACGGCGCCAGCTGCTTTGGCCGCGACGGCTCGCGCATCGACGCCGCCGCCTTCGTGGTCGAGGAGATCGACCCTACCGGCGCCGGCGACTGTTTCGGTGGCGCCTATGTCGCCGGCCGCCGCCTCGGCATGGCGCGGGAAACGGCGCTGACCTATGCCGCAGCTGCCGGGGCCCGCAACGTCACGATCCGCGGCCCGATGGAAGGCGCCGGGACGCGGGCGGAGCTCGATGCGTTCATCGCGGTGACGCCGCGGCGGTGACGGCGGGCGCTCTCTCGATCGCGCGTCGGAACGCCGCGGCACGGCGCTACTTCGGCCGCTACTTGGCCGGCACGTAGCGCATCGCCACCGCTCCCGAGCCCAGCTCGATGCGGTCCACGAGCTTCAGATCGAGAGGCTGCGACAGCCCGGCAAACAGCGTCGGTCCATGACCCGCGAGCCTTGGATGCACGATCAGCTCATATTCGTCGATCAGTCCGAGATCCGCGAGCGCCAGCGGAAGCCGCAGGCCGCCGACCAGCGCCGCTCGCCGCTGGAAGCGCTGCGCGAGCGCATCGTCACCTACATCGACGCCAATCTTTCGCGCAGCGACCTCTCGACCGACGAGATCGCCCGGCACATGGGCTGCTCGCGCCGCTACCTGCACCGGGCCTTCGAAAGCGAGGACATCACGCTGGAGCGGTTCGTCTGGGATCGTCGGCTGGAGCGCAGCCGCGAGGCGCTGATGGCGGGCAACGGCGCCTCGATCTCCGAGATCGCCTTCGCCTGCGGCTTCAATTCCAGCGCGCACTTCTCGCGCGCATTCAAGGCAAAATATGAAGTCTCGCCGCGCGAGTTGCGTGATGCCGTGCTTAGCCGGCTGCATTGACGGCTTTGCTTTTCCCTAGAGCAAACACTTGGCGTTACAAAAATGCAGCGAAAATAAACTTATAGCGTTTCCGCGTTTCCGTGAAAAACGGAAACGCTCTGGCGAGAAGGCACTGAAATTGCCGGAGCCGGGCAGTTCGAGTTGGTCCAGCACGGCTACAGGAACTGGCGCCAAGTCGAGTGGAATAGTCTCTCGAAGTTTCTCGAACAGAGGCCCTTAGTTGCGCGCCAGTGACATGGGCAGGATCTTGCGAACCAGGCCTTTCGGCAGGAACAGCATGGCCAGGATGATGGTCAGCCCCGAAATGATGGGGTGATAGTCGGGCACGAAGATACGGGCTACATCGAAAACCGCATACATGATGAAGGCGCCTAGGACCGGGCCCAATATTGTGCCGGTGCCCCCCACGACAGTCATCATCAGCGGCAGAAGCATCCAGTCGAGGTTGAAGACGGAATCCGGCCCGACATGGAAGATGTAGTAGGTGTAGAGGCTGCCGGCGACGCCGGCGATGAAGGCACTGCCGGCGAAGGCCGCCACCTTCACCTTCAGCGTGTCGATGCCGTTGGCCGAGGCCGCCATCTCGTCGTCGCGCACCGCGATCAGCGCCAGGCCGTAGCGCGAGCGCATCAGCAGGCGAAGCACCAGCGCCACGCCCACCATCAGCCCCAGCCCCACCAGATAATGCGGCAAGAGCGTGTCAAACGTGCCGGCCGGCGCCACCACGCCGAAGGCGCCGCCGGTGAAGTCGCCGCCGTTGATCAGGATCACCTTGACGATCTCGCCGAACCCCAGCGTGCCCAGCGCGAAATAGTCGCCGCGCAGCTTGGAAAGCAGCGGCAGGCCGATGATCACAGCCGCCAGCGCCGCCACCAGGCCGCCAAGGGCCATCGTCACCGGGTCGAAATAGTAGATGCGCGGATAGGCGTCGTAGAGCGAGCCCCAGAGATAGTTGCCGCTCCACAGGGTCGCGGTGGTGTAGGCGCCGAGGCCGAAGAAGGCGTGGTTGCCGAGACTGACCTGGCCGCCGAAGCCGGCCACCAGGTTCCAAGCCTGCGCCATGATGGCGTAGAGGAAAACGAAGAACAGGAAGGAGAAGGCGTAGCTGTCCACCGCGCCGGGCAGGAATGCCGCCAGCGCCAGCGCGGCCACGCCAAGCGCCGCGATCCAGTTGAGCATGCGCGCCGACATCGCCTCAGGCCTTCTTGTAGGGCCGGCTGAACAGGCCCTCGGGCTTGAACATCAGCACGGCCAGGAACACGCCGTAGGCGATGGCGTTGGTCCAGCCGCCCGAGATGAAATACTGCACATAGGCCTCGATCAGGCCGAGGATGATGCCGCCGGCCAGCGCGCCCGCCACATTGCCGATGCCGCCCAGCGCCAGCGCCACCAGAGCCTTGAGGCTGAAGATGAAGCCGGCGAACGGGTTGAACGGGAAGGTGGTGGCCACCGCCACGCCGGCGGCGCCCGCCAGCGAAATGCCGATGGCAAACGCGATGGCATTGACGCGGTGCGGGCTGATGCCCATCAGCGTCGCCGCCTCCATGTCCTCGGAGGCCGCGCGCACCGCCTTGCCCACCAGCGTGCCGCGCAGGAACAGCACCACCAGCCCGGTGCCGGCAAGCGCGATGAGGAAGCCCATGGAGCGCGTGAAGGATGTGCGCACGCCCAGCAGCTCGATGCCGCTCGCCGTATAGGTGGTGACGACGGCGGCCGTGTTGCCGCCCCACACCACCGTCATCAGGTTCTGCACCAGGAACATCAGCCCCACCGCGATCAGCAGCGAGATGTTGCGGTCCTCCTCGGCCGCCGCCCGGCGGAACAGGCCCTGGTAGATCAGCCAGCCGACGCCGAGCCCCACCGGCACGACGATGAGCAGCGACAGGAACGGGTCGATGCCGAGCCCGTAGAACAGCGCCCGCACGAAATAGGCGGCAAGGATGATCATCGCGCCCTGCGCCAGGAAGATCAGCCGCATGGTGCCGAAGATGAGGCTCAGGCCGACCGCGGCGACGCCGTACATGGCGCCGCCCAGCGCGCCGTTGATGGAGAGCTGCAGCAGGATTTCAGGGGGCGGAATGTTCAGCATCGAGGCTACTCCAACACGCCCATATAGGCTTTCTGGATTTCGGGATCGGCGAGCAGCTCGGCGCCGCTGCCCTGCATGGCGAGCTCGCCGGTCTTCAGCACGAAGCCGTGGTCGGCCACCTTCAGCGCCTGGTGGATGTTCTGCTCGACGAGCAGGATGGTGACGCCCTGGCCGTGCAGGGTCTGGATCAGCGCGAACATCTGCTGCACCACCAGCGGGCTCAGCCCCAGCGACGGCTCGTCGAGGATGAGCAGCGCCGGGTCCGACATGGTGGCCCGCGCGATCGCCAGCATCTGCTGCTCGCCGCCGGACAGCGAGCCCGCCTTCTGGTGCGCCCGCTCCTTCAGTCGCGGAAACAGCGTGTAGGCCTTCTCCAGCGACTGCTTCAGGCGCGGCCGCGCCTTGGGCTGGAAGGCGCCGAGCTCGAGGTTCTCCAGCACCGTCATCTGCCGGAACAGGCCGCGCCCTTCCGGCACATGGGCAATGCCCATCCTGGCGATCTCCTCGGGCGCCCTGCCCACCAGCGAGGCGCCGCCGAGCCGGATCTCTCCGCGCTTCGGCCGCACCAGGCCCGAGATCGCCTTCATCAGCGTCGTCTTGCCGGCGCCGTTGGCGCCGACGATGGCGACGATGGTGCCGGGATCGACATGGATCGACACGCCCCACAGGGCGCCGACATCGCCATAGGCGACGTCGAGGTCGCTGACTTCAAGCAGCCGGTTCGCCAAGATAGGCCTCGATGACTTTGCGGTTCTGGGTGATCTCGCGCGGCGCGCCGTCGGCGATCTTCTCGCCATGATCGAGCACGATCACGCGGCCACACACCTTCATGATGGCGTCCACCTTGTGCTCCACCCACAGCATCGACACGCCCTTCTCACCGCGCACGCGGCGGATGACGTCGACCATGCGCTGGATCTCGGTCGGGTTCAGCCCGGCCATCGGCTCGTCGAGCAGAAGCAGCGTCGGCTCCGACGCCACTGCCCGCGCGATCTCCAGCATGCGCCGCTCGGACAGCGTCATATGCGCGGTGCGGATGTCGCGCCTGGCCGTCAGCCCGACCAGTTCGAGCGCCGCGTTGGCCGCCTCGGTGGCGTGCTTCACCCGTCCGCCCGCGCCATAGACGGCGCCCACCATCACGTTCTCGAAGGCGGTCATGGTCAGGAAGGTGCGCACCAGCTGGAAGGTGCGCGCTATGCCCAGTCGGCTGATGCGATGCGGCGCGATGCCGGTGATGTCCTGGCCGCGAAAGCGGATGCGCCCGCGCGTCGGCGCGTAGATGGCGGTGATGAGGTTGAACAGCGTCGACTTGCCGGCGCCGTTGGGGCCGATCAGCCCGATCAGCTCGTTGGGGCCGACCGCGATATCGATGTTGTTGAGGACGACCAGCCCGCCGAACCGCTTCTGGACCGCTTCGAGGCGAAGCAAGGTTTCGTCAGGCTGCATCGTGTTTCTGTTTCTCCAGCCGAAGCTACCATATGCAAAATTTGTCGAAGTCGGCGCCGCCCCTGATTGTCCTGCCGGACATTTCTCCCCGTAGAGGGACGGGGAGAAAGGAGCTGGCCGCAGCGCCGGTGTCCTTTTTGCAAGGCCGGCGATTGGCGAAACCGTCAATGCGGGCGCCCTCTCCCCGTCGCCATAAGGGGAGAGGATGCCGGCAGGCAGGTGAGAGGCAGCGCCGGCGTCCGGATGGAATGATCCCGCATCCGAACGCCGCGCCCTCCCCGCCCCCTCTCAGCGCTTGTCCCAGGCCGGCGCCGGCTTGTAGGTCCAGTCGCCGTCGGGATAGATCAGCCGGTGCTTGCCCTGCCACCATTGCGTGGCGACGCTGGGGATAAGCGCGAAGCCGGTGTTGTCGAACTTCAGGTCGCCGACGACCGTGTCCTTGAATTCCTGCCCGAAGATCGCGTCGTGGATCGCGGTCGCGTCGGTGCTGCCCGCCTTCTCGATCGCCTGCGCCAGCACCTGTGCATTGGCGTAGAAGGCGCCGACGGTGACGGAGTCCTTCTTGAACTCGGCCTCGTAGCGTTCGCCGAGTTCCTTGGCGCCCTTGTAGGGATAGCTTCCCGACCAGAAGCCGTCGGTCAGGATGTAGTCGGAATCGGCCCCCAGCGCCTCGTGGAACTCGCCCGTCCAGGTGCCCTTCCAGCCGTGCAGGTAGGGCACGCTGAAGCCCAGCTCCTTCATCTGCCTGAGCAGCGTGATGGTGTCGGCCGGCGAGCCGAACACCAGCATGGCGTCGACATTGGCGGCCTTGAGCTTGGTGATCAGCGCCGAATAGTCGGTGGCGCCTATCGCCCAGGGATCGTCGACGGCGAAGGTGTAGCCATATTTCTTGGCCGCCGCCTCGAAGGCGCCGCCGAAGCCCTTGCCGTCGGGCGAGTCCTCGGAGACCAGCGCCGGGTTCTTCGGCTTCTCGTTGGCCGGCAGCTTGTCCCAGATCTGGAACGGCACCTCGGCGCCCGGCCCCGGATGGAAGAAGAACAGCGCCGAGTATTTCAGCTTCAACGGCTGCCATTCGAACGGGAAGGCCGTCGTGATCATGTAGAACTTCTTGTACTTCTCGGCGACGATCGCGCCGGCGATGTTCATCGGCCCGGAATGGGTCGACAGCAGCGCGTCGACCTTCTGCACCTTGATCAGGTTCTCCAGCGCCGAGGCCACCTTGCCTTCCGAGCTCTCGTCGTCGGCCACCACCAGCCGCACCGGCAGCTTCTTGCCAGCCGACTTCACCATGATGCCGCCAGCCTTGTTGATGTCGGCCACGGCCTGCTCATAGGCCCATTTCTGCTCCTTGCCGTCGCCGGCCAGCGGGCCGGTCAGCGAGATCGGCGCGCCGATGACGATCTCGTCGCCGGCGGCGCGGGCGACGCCCGCGCCGCCGAGCCCGAGCGCCGTGGACAGCAACAGGCCGGCCAGCATTCCCTTCAGACTGATTTCCATTTCATCCTCCCAGGTTTTCGTCGGGCCGGCGGACCGGCCCATGCATGCGCCGAACCGTCAGGCGATCGCTGCCGCGACCAGCCTGGTGTCGGTGAACTGCTCGAAGCGCGTGACCTTGCCGTCCTCCACGTCCCAGACATGCACCACGCGCGCCGACATCGGCTTGCCCGTCTTGCGGTAGACGCCCGAATAGCGACCGATGCCGACGATCGTCGTGCCGCCATCGACCAGCCGCTCGAGCGCGAAGCGGTAGCCCTCCCAATCCTCGCCGATGCGCTTGAAGACGCCGGCCAGGATCTCTTCCGGCCCGACATAGGTGCCGGCATAGGGAAAGCCGGCCATCTCGATCCAGGCCGTGCTTTCGGTTATCGGCGCCATCATCGCCTTGAGGTCGCCGGCATCCGAGCCTGCATAGTGCGCCCTGATGACCTCGTAGTTTCTGCTCATGCCTTGCCCCCCGACGCTCAGACCGGCGCCTTGCCAATGTCGTAGGCGGTGCGCGTCTTCTTCTCGATGAAGGCGCCCGCCGGCTTGTTCTCGATACGGCCCTGGCTGGTCACGCCGAGGAACTTGCCGGTCGATTGCATGACGTCCCAGTTGTAGAAGAACAGCGAAGCGACCGGGATGATGAACTCGCGGAAGCCGAACACGTACTGGTTCTGGTCGAACTTCCAGGTGGTCGCGAGATCGACGTCGCCATGGCCGCGCTGCACGCCGACTAGGTTCTGCCAGGCGTAGCGCTGCGACGAGAGATAGATGTGCTCGTAGACGTGGTTGGGGCTGTAGGTGTAGTGCGCCGTCAAGCCGATCAGGTCGCGGCTCGGCGCCGGCTCCATGCCTTCCGCCGGCACCGACGCGTCGCCCAGCACGCCCGCCGACCAGACCTGCGCCACACGCGGCTCGCCGGGCGCCTCGCCAGGCTCGCGCACCCTTTCGCGCACCGACAGCACGCGGCGCGTGCGGGTGTTGACGATGAAGGCCTCGTCCTCCGCCGGCCGGCTGGCGAAGGTCATGTTGATGAAGAACACGTCGGCCGCCACCTCCAGCGCCTCGTACCAGTCGGCGCCGGCGTCGTCGCCTTCGCTCCAGGCCACCGTGTCGGCCGATGTGAAGGCGAGGTCGATGACGCGGCCGCTCTTCAGCATGATCTTGAAGGTGTTACCGCGTAGCGCGTTCGTCGTCGGCAACCGGTTGGTGGCGATGCCGGCGGCGAACTCGTCGAAGTGCTTCCAGTCGGCGGGTCTGTTCTGGTCGTTCATGGGGTCGTCCCTCCGGTCAATCGACAAAGGCCAGCGTCGGCAGGTCGACGACGGTGGCACCACCGTCGACGGTCAGGATCGAGCCGTTCATCATCGCCGCCTCGCCCGACGCGACGAAGCAGATGACGTTGGCTACTTCGTCCGGCGTCGCCGGGCGGCCGAGCGGCACGTCTTTCGTCACCAGCCTGTAGGCCTCCTCGATGGAGCCGAGGCCGTGCTTCTCGACCAGTACCTGCATCTGCTCGTCGGCCATGTCGGTCGACACCCAGCCGGGGCAGATCGTGTTGGTGCGCACGCCCTGGCGGCCATAGTCGCGCGCCAGCGATTTGCCGAAGCCGACGCAAGCATGCTTCATCGTCACGTAGCCAGCCGCCGCCGGCCCGGCGAAAAGCCCGGCGATCGAGGCGACGACCACGATGTTGCCTTTCCTGGCGATCAGGTCCGGCAGGCATTCGCGGGCGCAGACGAAGGCGGTGTCGAGATTGGTGCGCGTCGCCAGCGCCCAGGTTTCGTCGCTCATCGAGATGGTCGGGCCGACGCCGTGGCCACCGGCATTGGCGATCAGTATGTCGACGGGGCCGAACCTGTCATGCACCTCGCCGAGCGCCTTGCGCACCGCCTTGGCATCGGCCGCATCGCCCTGCACCACGAGGCCGCCTATGTCGCCGATGACGGCTTCCAGCGGTTCGCGACGCCGCCCCATCAGCACCACATTGGCGCCGTCCGCCGCCATGCGCCTGGCCACCGCCGCGCCGATGCCGGTACCGCCGCCGGTGATGAGGACCGTCTTCCCTGAAAATCTCATTGCTGCCGTCCTCACCGGCGCTGCCGCGACAGCGCTCACCATGCCTCGATCTTCATCAGCGATAGTGCAGCGCCCTGTGCCGTCCGTCTTGTCCGAGCGGGAACTTTGTTTTGACTGAACGCGCACATCGCGGGCCGCGCGGGCGGCCCGCGATGTGCTTCGGGCTACTTCTTGATCGCCTCGAGATCGATCGCGATGTCGATCTCCGGCCCGAGGCCGAAACCGGCCGCGGCCTTGGCCATCGGGAAATCGGCGGTGCTCACCTTGCCCGTGGCGGTGAAGGCGGCCTTGGTCAGCGTCGCGTCCCACGGCGCCGGCGCCTCGTTGACCAGCGTGACGTCGAGGGTGACCTCCTTGGCGACGCCGCTGATGGTGAGGTTGCCGGTCACCTTGCCGGTCTTGTCATCGACCTTCTCGACCTTGGTGCTCTCGAAGGAGATCTTCGGGAATTCGGCGGCGTTGAAGAAGTCGGGGCCCTTGAGGTCGCTGTCGCGCTGGTCGAAGGCGGTATGGATCGAGCCCGCCTCGATCTCGGCCTTGACGCTGCTCTTGGTGATGTCGGCCTTGTCCATGACGATGGTGCCCGACGTGGCATCGAACAGGCCATGGGCGGTGCCGTAGATGCCGTGCTTCACGGTGAAGGTGACCCAGCTGTGCTGGCCGTCGATCTCATAGGTGTCGGCATGCGCGGCCGATACGAGCGCCGAGGTGCCGGCGAAGGCCAGGGCTGCGATGATGCGTCGTGCTTTCACGTCTCGTCTCCTTGTTTGTAGCGATGTCCTTAGGGTCTGTGGACGGGTTGGCTCGTCAGTAGCCGAGCGCCGCGCCATGCGGCGCCCAGATGAGCGCGACAAGCATTGCAAGGCCGGCGGGCGCGGCGATGAGCAGGCCGGCTACCAGCGGCCGCGATGGCCGCGCGCTTGGAACGAGGCCGCCGAGCGGGCCGGGCACCAGCGCTGCCACCAGAGGCGGCAGCGCTGACAGCACGAGCGCGACCGGATGCCCCTTGGGCGCGAGCAGCGCCACCTGCATCAGCACGGTGGACACGGCATAGAGCGCGAGGAATTCGAGGCTCCTGCCCCACGCGTTGGCCACGCCGCCGCGCAGCACCGCGAAATACTGCACGAGGCACCAGCCACCGGTCAGCGCCGCAATCGAACCGAGCAACTGCGCGGTGACGATCGAGGCGCCAAGCACGGAAACGATAGCGCCGGCGAGGCTCACGGACAGGACCGCCGCCGGCGCCAGGAACGGCTCCTCGGCCGAAGGTGACGGCGAGACCGGCTGCGCCAGCAGCATGAACCCGCCGGCGATCACCAGCAGGCCGACGAGGAGCGCTGCGGCCATCTGCGCGTCGAATGCCCCGCCGGCAAGGCGGCGCCAGCCGAGCCACAGGAACGCCGCCAGCAGCGCGGCCGCGCCGAGAACGGCCATGCTTCGGCCGCCCCGCATGCGCCCGGCCGTCAGGCCGAGGACAATGCCGGCAAAGGCGAGATAGATCAGCTTCTGGCTGGCCGCGACCGGCGGGATCACCGGCGGACCGAGCGTGTCCCGGTAGAAGAACAGAAGCAGGGCCGACCACAGCAGCGTGAGTACCAGCGACGGCGACGCCAGGGCGAACCGCGCCAGCAACGCCAGCGCGATGCCGAGCAGCAGTGGCAGCGCCGCCGTGGCGACCATCGGATTGCCGAGAAACGCGCTCAATTGCTTTCCTCCGAGGCGGCCCCTCGCCCAGCGGCAAGGCGAGACCGGCGCCAGCGACGATCCGTTGCTCGCGATCTTGACCGGCAAGCCGTGGGCCGTCTTGTCCGAGCGGGAACTTTGTTTTGACTGAACGCGCACACGCGCCTCGCGCGGCTTGAAGCACGGTGGCGGCCTCCATAACCCTCGCGTGAGTGCTCACCGGCTGTCGAGGAGGATGACGTGAACGAGAGAACCGTGCCGCCGATCAGCGCCGCAGCCGCGGCCTTCCTGTCCCGCCAGCACAGGCCCTTCATCGACGGACGGTTCGTCGACGGCCTCGGCGGCGAAGGCCTGCCGGTCGACGATTCCGCCTCGGGCGAGATCGTTGCGCGCGTACCCGAAAGCGGCACCGAACTGGTCGACCGCGCGGTGCGCGCCGCGCGCGCCGCGCTCGAAGGGCCGTGGGGCTCGATGCGGCCGGTCGACCGCCAGAACCTGATGCTGAAGCTCGCCGACATGGTCGAGGCCGATGCCGACCTGCTCGCGGAAATCGAAAGCATCGAGAACGGCAAGTCGCTGGGCGTGGCGCGCATGTTGAGCGCCGGCGGCACCATCGACTGGCTGCGCTACTACGCCGGCTGGGCGACCAAGATCGAAGGCTCGACCTTCCAGGTCTCGATCCCGGTACCCCCAGGGGCCAGACATCAGGCCATGACCATCATGGAACCGGTTGGCGTCGTCGGCGCCATCGTGCCGTGGAACTTCCCGCTGCTGATCGGCATGTGGAAGATCGCGCCGGCGCTCGCCTGCGGTTGCACGGTGGTGCTGAAGCCGCCGCAGGAAACACCGCTCGGCCTGCTCAGGCTCGCCGAGCTGATCGAGCAGGCGGGCTTCCCGCCGGGCGTGGTCAACATCGTCACCGGCAGCGGCGCGGTGACGGGCGAGGCGCTGATCCGTCATCCCGGCATCGACAAGCTGACCTTCACCGGCTCGACCGAGGTCGGCAAGCGCGTGGGACATGCCGCCGTCGACCGTGTCGCGCGCTTCACGCTGGAGCTCGGCTCCAAGTCGCCGATGATCCTGCTTGCCGACATGGAGGAAGGCATCGAGCCTCTGCTCGCCGGCCTCGGCATGTTCTTCAACCAGGGGCAGGTCTGCACCTCGGCGGCGCGCCTGCTGATCGAAAAGTCGATCTACGACAGGACGCTGGCGCGGCTGGCGGAAATCGCCGACGGCATGACCATGGGCGCCGGACGTGACGCGGAAGCGCAGATCAACCCGCTGGTTTCGGCCAAGCACCGCCAGAGCGTGCTGGGTTATGTCGAGCGCGGCCTGGCCGCCGGCGTCGAGCGGGTCAGCGGCGCGCGGGCAGTGCCGGCAAAAGGACACTATGTTGCCCCCACCATCCTGCACAATGTGCGGCCCGAGATGGAGATCGTGCGCGAGGAAGTGTTCGGGCCGGTTGTGGCGGCGATGCCGGTCGCCGATCTCGACGAGGCAATCCGCATCGCCAACGACACGCGCTACGGGCTTTCGGCCTCGATCTGGACGCGCGACATGGGCAAGGCGATGACAGCTATCCACGGCCTGAGGGCGGGCACTGTGTGGGTGAACTCGCACAACACGCTCGACCCCGCCGCCCCCTTCGGCGGCTTCAAGCAATCCGGCATCGGCCGCGAGCATGGCCGCGCGGCGATCGAGGGTTACCTCGAGACCAAGACCGCCATCATGCGCTACGCCTGACCAGATGAGCGAAGCCTACGACTACATCGTCGCCGGCGCGGGCTCGGCCGGCTGCACCGTGGCAAGCCGGCTGGTCAAGGCTGGCAAGCGTGTGCTCGTCGTCGAGGCCGGTCCCGCCGACGACACACGCTTCATCGACATGCCTGCCACCTTCGCCAAGGTGATCGGCACGGCGCGGAGCTGGATCTACCAGTCGGAGCCGGAACCCAGCGTCGGTGGCCGCTCGCTGCCGATCCCGCAGGGCCGCACGCTGGGTGGCGGCTCGTCGATCAACGCCATGCTTTACGTCCGCGGCCAGCCGCAGGACTACGATGGCTGGCGCGATCTCGGCTGCCCCGGCTGGGGCTGGGACGACGTCTTGCCCGTCTACAAGCGGCTGGAGCGCAACGAACGGTTTGCCGGAGCCCATCATGGCACCGAGGGGCCGCTGCCGGTTTCGGACCCGCGCTATCGGCATCCGCTATCGCTTGCCTACGTTCGCGCCGCGCAACAGGCCGGCTACGCCTTCAACGACGACTTCAACGGCGAACGCCAGGAAGGTGTCGGCTTCTACCAGACCACGACGGCGGCGGGCGAGAGGCAGTCAGCGGCCAAGGTGTTCCTGCGGCCGCTCGCCGGCAACGCCAATCTCAAGGTGGTCACCGACGCGCTGGTGACCGGGCTGACGCTGGAAAACGGCGCCGCGAGCGGCCTCACCTACGTCACGGCCGACGGCCGCGGCCATTCCGTTTCGGCCAGGGCCGAGGTGATCCTCGCCGCCGGTGCGCTCGCCATGCCGAAGCTGACATGCACGACATAGTTGCCGGGCGGCAGGTCGAATTTCTGATCCGGCCCATAGGAGGTCGACACGTCCTCGCGCTGGCCGTCGAGATTCTTCTCGGCCTTGAAGACGCGCACGATGAGACCGCCGGAATCCACCTTCTTGCCTTCCACATAAAAAGCGTTGGTCACCACCGTGCCGACACCGACGGCAATGTCCTTCTCGATCGTCTCGCCGGCCTTCAGCGTGACCTTCCCGGTCGTGCTGCCCTCTCCGACCTTGACGGTGATCTCCTGCTCGCCGGCCGGGAAGACCGCCTTCATCTGGCCGTAATAGGTGGCCGTGCCGTCACCCGGATATCTGACCTGGATGGCGGCGCCATCGGCGATCTCCGATCCTTCGCTGGCATGGGCGCGAACGATCAGCGTTCCGGCGTCCAGGACATAGCGCGGCGCGGCAACCTTGCCGGCCTCGATCGCGACCGCCTGATCGCGCTCGACATGGCCGACCTTGGCCACGAGGATATATTTGCCGGGCTCGGCATTGCCCTTCCACGCACCATAGTCGGTCGACACGTAATCGCCGCGGCCGCCATCGGCTTTCGCCCGGTAGAGCACCCAGGATTGACCGATATCCGTGGTGATGTCGGCGCTGCCTTCGGCCAGGGTCAGCGTCGGCACCAGGTTGACCTCCACTTTCGCCGGCGCTGGCTCCGGCGCGGGCGTCGGCTTAGGCTCGGGCGCGGGTTTCTCGGCGACAATCTGCTTGAGCGCTTCTTCGAGGCCTGCAGCGTCGGTCGCCTGGATGTACTTGCCGCCGGTGTTTTCGGCGAGGCACGCCACCTGCCTGCCCTCCTCCGCCGTCAGGCCGAAACCGACGACATGCGCGGTGAAATCGACACCCGCAGCCTTCAGCTCCTTGCCGAGCGCGCAGGGGTCGGCATTGCAGCTTTCGCGGCCGTCGGTGATCAGGATGACGGTTGCCTTCTCTTCGGTGTATTTCAGTGCCTCCGCGGCCTTGCGGACGGCGGCGGTCAACGGCGTCTTGCCCAGCGCCTTGATGGAATCGGCGGCTGCGGTGATTGCGCCCGCCGTACCGGCGGCCGGCGGGACGACAAGCTCGATATCCTCGCAACTGCCTTTCTGGCGGTGGCCATAGGCCATCAGGCCGAGTTCCCTGTCGGCGGGCAGCGACTGCAGCACGGTGCGCAGCGACTGCCGCGCGATCTCGATCTTCGGCTTGCCGTCGATCTGGCCCCACATCGAACCGGACGCATCGAGAACGATGATGGTGCGGCCGGCCGCCAACGCGGGCACACTGAGCAGCAGCGCCGTCACGACAGCCGCGATCCATCTGGCAACAATCGACATGATATCCCCTTGCTAGCCTGGCCG
>OFIS01000692.1_pt1 | contig 13725 bp, 12 predicted proteins | sample 1775071 | NCBI WGS metagenome assembly OFIS01 (sample SAMN08195774, study PRJEB24354) | sludge metagenome | isolation source: sludge from phenol fed wastewater aerobic bioreactor C | place: India: Nagpur | collected 2016-09-17 | reverse complement strand
GAAGGCTGGTCGTCTTGCCGCAGCCGGAAGGGCCGAGCAGGGGCAGGAACGCGCCCTCGGCGATCTTGAGGGCGACCGCGTCGAGCCCGACAATACCGCCCGGAAAGAGCTTGGAGACCTTGTCCAGCCGAACGAGCATGTCAGGCGCCATCGCGCACCTCGGAGGGCTTGGTGGTGTTGACCCATAAGATCTGGCAACGCTCGGAGCCGGGATTGCGGAAGGCGTGCAGCAACGTGCTCTTGAAGGCAAAGCTGTCACCGGCCTTGAGCACATAGGTCGCCGCGTCGACGACCAGTTCGACCTCGCCCGTCAGCACATAGCCGAATTCGTGCCCGGCATGGGCATAGGCTTCCGCCGTGCCGCCGCCGGCCTCGACCGTCACCAGCATGCCGGTGAGCGTGGCGGCCGGCGGAGAGAGTAGCGCCTTGGCGATGCCCTCGGACTTCACCGGGATCGCGCGCCGCTTGTCCGCGCGCACGCAGTAGAGATCATTGACCGCCTCGTTGCCGTCGGCGATCAGCGCCGAAGGCTCGATGTCGAGCGCCGCCGCCAGCGGCCAGATGACCTTGACGCGCAAGGAAGACATGCCGCGTTCGATCTGGCTGAGCGCACCGATGGATATGCCGGCTCTCGCCGCAAGCTCGGCCAGGGACAGGTTGCGCTCCAACCTCAGCGCGCGAACACGCCGACCGACGCGGACATCGGCGTCGTCCTTCGGTTTTTCGGCGGCTTCGTCAAGAACATCCATGCAATCGTCCTCGTTGCAATATTTCGACCCGTGGCAGAGCTCACTCAACCGACGTCGGCGCCGCCCCTCACCTGCCTGCCGGCATCCTCTCCCCGTATAGAGACGGGGAGAGGGGCGCTCCCGCCCGCGGCTTCGCCAATCACCAGCGTTGCAGGAAGGGAGCCAGCATGGCGGCCAGCCCCTTCTCCCCGTCACTAATACGGGGAGAAGTGCCCGGCAGGGCGATGAGGGGCAGCGCCAGCTTCTGCCATCGCCGCGCTCACCCGCCCGCCTTCACTTTCTCGAACATCTTCGCCACATCATCATTCTGCTTCATCGGCCCGGTGAAGATCGTGCTCTTCAGCATCACGTCCGGATCCGACGGCAATTGCAGCTTGTCCAGCTCCTCCTTCGACACGCCGGCGAAGGCGGTGCTCAACGAACTGCCGTAACCATAGGACTGGATCAGGAACTTGCCCGAGTCGGCGTCGAGCCGGCTGTTGATGAAGTCATAGGCGAGATCGACGTTCTTGGCGTCCTTGAGCATGACGAAGCCGCAGGCCCAGGTCAGCATGCCTTCCTTGGGCTTCATGAACTCGACCGGCACGCCCTGTTTCTTGAGCGAGGTGGCCGATGCATTCCAGGTCATGGCGGCGACAAGCTGGCCGCTCGCCAGGGCCTGCTCGACCGAGGTCATATCGGTGGTGTAGCTCGACAGCAGCGGGCGCTGCTCACGCAGCTTCGCAGCCACCTTGTCCATCTGCTCCGGTGTCATGTCGAAGGGGTTCACGCCCGCCAGGAGTGCTGCGACGATCGGCGTGTCGTGCACGGCGTCGATGGTCGCCATGCGGCCGGCATATTGCTTGTCCCAAAGCAGGTTCCAGCTCGCCTCGGGGTTCTTCACCAGGTCGGTGCGATAGAGGATCGAGGTGTTGCCCCAGTCCCACGGCACCATCCAGACCTTGCCGTCGCCGGCCTGCAGGTCGGGCAGGTTCTTGAACACCGGGAAGATCGAATCCCAGTTCTTGATGCGCTTGGTGTCGATCGGCTGCAGCAGGCCTTCCTTGTTCCAGCGCGCCACCTTGTCATAGCACGGATGCGCGATATCAGGACGGAAGCCGGCCTTGACCTTGGTGAAGGCGTCGTCGTCGTCGCCGAAGATCGTCGCCTCGACACCATCCGGATGCGCGGCGAGGAAGCTCTTGTTGAAGTCCGGCAGCTCGTAACCCGACCAGGTGAAATACTGCAGCTTTTCGGCGGCCAGCGCGACCGTCGACGACAGCGCCAGGGCCAGCGCGGCGAGGCCGGCACGGGCCTTGTGCCCGGTGATCGATTTCAGGTGGAATGCCATTTCCGTTCTCCTCTTTCTTTGTTGTGGTTCAGGCAGGTTTGGCGACGCGGCGCGAGGTTCCGAAGCCACGATGGCGCAGGATCTCGGCGGTGCCGGCGATGATGAAGGAGACGATGAGGATCACCGTTCCAAGCGCCATGACGGTGGGCAGCGAACGCGGGAAGCGGAGCTGGCTCCAGATGTAGAGCGGCAGTGTCGGCTCCGTGCCGGCGAGGAAGAAGACGACGATGAACTCGTCGAACGAAATCAGGAAGGCGAGCATGAAAGCCGAAAGCACGGCCGGCAGGCTGAGCGGCAGCATGACACGCAGGAACGTCGTCCAGTCGGAGGCGCCGAGGTCGAGTGCTGCTTCGCGAATCGTCTTCGGAATGGCAGCGAAACGGCTGCGCATCACCACGACCGTGGTCGGCAGCGCGACGAGGATATGACCGAGCACGATGGAAATACGCGACGGGCCAAGGCCGATCAGGTTGACCAGGATCAAGAGCGATATGCCGACGATGACGCCTGGAATCAGGATCGGCAGACGGGCGGCGGCGCTGATCGTGGCCGCGAGCGGCGAGCGGCCGTAGAGATCCATGTAGGAGACGGTGATGCCGCACAGCGTCGCGCCGGAAGCGGCGATGACGCCGATGACGAGGCTGTTGGCGAGGGCGCCGGAGAGCGCCGGATTGCCGTAGAGCGTCTGGTACCACTGGAGTGTGAAGCCCTGCAGCGGAAACGCCGCCTGGATGGAATCGTTGAAGGAAAACAGCGGGATCAGCAGGACCGGCAGATAGAGGAAAACGAGATAGGTAAGGACATAGAGGCCGAGCCAGTGGCCGCCTGCATTTGCTTCCTTGCGCGCCTTGCTCATGTGCGGCTGCCGAACCTGCGGTCCGCGCCTCGGGCGACCAGGACCACGCAAAGGATCACCAGCATCACGCAGACCGACAGCGCCGCGCCGAACGGCCAGTCATTGGCCTTGCCGAACTGCGACTGGATCAGCGTGCCGATCATGGTGCTGGCCGGACCGCCGACCATGGCCGGCGTGACGTAATCACCTACCGTGGGCACGAAGACGACGAGAGCGGCTGCGAGAACACCCGGCATCGAATTGGGCAATACGACGCGCCGGAAGCTGGTGAATGGGCGCGCGCCGAGATCGGAAGCGGCTTCGAGTAGCGATCTCGGGATCGTGTCCAGCGCCACATAGATCGGCAGGATGGCGAAAGGCGCGTAGGCGTGCGCGAGCGTGACGACAACGGCCGCCGGCGTGTTGAGGAAGGCGAGCGTCGGTTCAGACCACAGCCCGCTTTCGATGAAGGCCGAGTTGAGCACTCCATTGTAGGCAAGCACGATCTTCCAGGCGAAGACACGCAGGAGATAGCTTGTCCAGAACGGCAGTGTCACCAGGAAGAGCAGCAGGCTGCGCCTGCGACCGGCGTGGAAGGCGAGGTAGTAGGCGACAGGATAGGCGGTGACGACGGTCGCCAGCGTCACCAGCCCGGCGATGACAAGCGAGCGCAACGTCACCGTCCAGTAGAGCGGATCGGTCGCGACGGTGACGAAATTCGCCACGGTCATGCCGGCACCAAGCAGCGAGCCGTCATTGCCCCGGAAGGCAAGGAACACCACAAGGCCGAGCGCGAACAGGATCAGGAAGAAGGTGACCAGCCCGCCCGGCAGAAGCATGGCGAAGCGGAACCCGGGCGAGACGCGGGCTTCCTGTGATGGCCGTGCTGCGACGATGATCGACATCGGACTGCCTGCTGGGCAATGCCCATCGGATTTCTGAAATTTCCTAAAGCTTTTTCATATTTGTGAAACTGTCAAGCTGAAATCTCCCCACGGAAATCCATGATCAGCGCTCGAACGCATCGAGCATCCTGTACCAGGCGATGGTGGCGGCGACGCCGACCTGACGAAAAGCATGAAACGGTATCGGCCGGATCGGCGACAACGGGAAAGGCAACAGCTTGACGTCGCCGCTCGCCAGATAGTCCGCCACGCGCGCTCCGAGGGCGCTCATCAGCCCCACACCCCTGCCCTGGCAGCCGACCACGGCGAGCAGGCCCCTTTCCGGCTCATGCAGATGCGGAAGGTGATCCGGCGTCATCGCCACGCGGCCGAACCAGCGCTTTTCGATCGCGAGGCCAGCAAGTTGCGGATAGAGGCGGACGAGCGCACGCTCGAGGTGCGCCCAGTCAGAGGCGCCGGTCGGCAGCGCCATGCGGCCACGCCCGCCGAGCACCAGGCGTCCGTCGGCGCTCCTGCGGTAGTAGACTAGGATCCGGCGCGAATCCGAAACCGCCTGGCCGGCGGGCAGGATGGTGCCAGCAAGCCCGGCAGGCAGCGGCGCGGTGGCGATCTGGAAGGAATGCAGCGGCACGATCGTCCGGGCGAGGCCCGGCAGCAGACCGTCCGTGTAGGCATTGGTTGCGAGCACGACCGATTTCGCGCGCAGTTCGGCGCCGGCTTCCGTGGAAACCCGCCAGAGACTGGCCTCCCTGGCAAGCTTCACCACTCTCTGATGCTCGGCGATCCCGGCGCCAGCCGACGAAGCTACGCGCGCCAGTTCCATCGTATAGGCAAGCGGATCGATAACGCCGGCGCGGCGGTCGAGCCAACCGCCGAGATAGCCCTGTGCACCCGTCATTGCGGCGATTTCGGCCCGATCCAGCAATTTGACGTCCGCGCCACGCGCCCGCCACTGGCGATCGCGGTTTTCGGCCGCCTTCAGCGCCGTCTCGGTATGCGCGGCCTGGATCCAGCCGCTGCGGGTGAACGGCACGGCCAGCTTCTCGCCCTCTATCGTTGCGAAGACCGCATCGGCCGTCGACGCGGCGAACGCGATCAATGCCTCGCCGCGCTCCTTGCCGAAATGCTCGATCAGCCATTCAGGATCGTATTTGAGACCGGGAATGACCTGGCCTCCGTTCAGACCGGACGCGCCCTGCCCTAACGCACCGGCTTCCAGCACCTGAACCGAAAGCCCGGAACGCGCGGCCTGCAATGCGGTCGAAAGGCCCATGATACCACCACCCACGACGACCGCGTCCAGCGTGCCGCTGGTTGGAGGTCGTGACAGGAACGCCGGGATCACTTGAGGCTTCCGCCAGACCGGATCCGAAAATTCAGCGGACAAGGATCACCTGCCAGGTTTGAGTTTCGTGAAAATCCTAGTGTTGATTTCACAAATTTGAAAGACCGTTTCTGTGGCTCAGTCGACCATTGGCCGAAAGGATGGACGCGTCCTGGCCGCCAACGACGGGATGGACGTTTCGGACAAATCCGGGGAAAGTGCCGCGACAATCGAGAGGAACATCGTCATGACCGATCCGACCCGCCTGCCCGCAGACGGAATTTTCGTTGGTCGCGCAAGGATCAGTGAGTCCGCGCACCCGCTGGTGGTCACCGTGTGGGACGGGCAGGTCGTCGACGTCACCTCGACCACGACGCCCACGGTGCGCGACCTCTGTGAACTCAGGGATCCGGTCGATTATCTGCGGTCGGCCAAGGGCAAGACAATCGGCGCGCTGGGCGAGATCGCGGCGAACAGCTTCGAGGCCGGACGCGACGCCGGCAAGCCCGTCCTGCTTTCACCCGTCGACCTGCAGGCGGTAAAGGCCTCCGGCGTCACCTTCGTGGTGAGCCTGCTCGAGCGCGTCATCGAGGAACAGGCACGCGGCTCGGCGGAAAAGGCCGACGCCATCCGCGCCGACATCGCCGGGCTGATTGGCCACGATCTGTCGAAACTCAAGCCCGGCTCGCCCGAGGCGATGGAGATCAAGGCCAAGCTGATCCAGCGTGGGGCCTGGTCGCAATATCTGGAAGTGGGCATCGGTCCGGATGCCGAAATCTTCACCAAGTGTCAGCCGATGGCCTCGGTGGGCTTCGGCGCCGATGTCGGCCTGCATCCGGTCTCCACCTGGAACAATCCGGAGCCGGAGATAGCCATGATCGCCGATAGCGGTGGCCGCATCGTCGGCGCCACGCTCGGCAACGACGTCAACCTGCGCGATGTCGAGGGGCGCTCGGCGCTGCTGCTCGGCAAGGCGAAGGACAACAACGCGTCCGCCGCGCTCGGCCCCTTCATCCGGCTGTTCGACGAAACCTTCTCCATCGCCGACGTGAAGCGCGCCACGGTGCGGCTCAGCGTCGAGGGCGAGGACGGGTTCTCCCTGGAGGGCGCGAGTTCCATGGCCGAGATCAGCCGCTCGCCGGAAGAACTGGTTAAGGCCGCGATGGGGCCGCATCATCAGTATCCCGACGGGCTGGCGCTCTATCTCGGCACCATGTTCGTGCCCTCGAAGGACCGCGGCGAGAAGGGCAAGGGCTTTACCCACAAGGTCGGCGACATCGTCACCATCTCGTCCGAAAAGCTTGGCGCGCTGGTCAACCGGGTGCGGCTCTCGCCGGACTGCCCGCACTGGACCTACGGCGCCAGCCACCTCATGCGCGACCTCGCCCGGGCAAAGCTTATCTGACAGCCATTCCATCGGCCGGCTGACGTCCGGATCCGGCGCGAGCGCCGGATTTCGCAACCGTATGCGCTTGTTCGTTTTCGGCGACCTTATTGAAACGATACAGATATTCATGCCGCATTGAACTTGGCCAATTCCATTATATTTCAATTGATTGGCGGGAGTTTCGTTGCAGAATCCATGTTTATCTCTGCAATCTTGACAGCAATCTCGGAAACGATATTATTTTCCTGAGCGGACGTTGAGGCACGCCATAAGTGCACGCGGACGCCAAGGGGAGGTATGGCCATGCGGGGCTTGAAGGGGAAAGTCGCGGCAATCACCGGCGCGGGCTCCGGGATCGGCCGCGCCGCGGCTCAACGGCTCGGCGAGGAAGGCTGCAAGGTGGCGGTCCTCGACTGGAACCAGGAAAGCGCCGACGCGACGGCCGCGCACATACGCGAGGCAGGCGGCGAAGCCATTGCCATACGCACCGACGTCAGCAACGAGGCACAGGTGGAGGCCGCCTTCGGGCGGATCGTCGACACGTTCGGCCGCCTCGACATCCTCGTCTCCAACGCCGGCATTTTCTCCGGCGCCCGCGACGGCAAGGTCGACGACCTGCCAAAATCGGTGTGGGACGAGATCGTCGGCGTCAATCTCACAGGCATGTATCTGAGCTGCAAGCACGGCGTTGCCGCCATCAAGGCCACCGCCGGCAAGGGCGCGGTCGTGCTCACCGGATCGCCGACCGGCATGTCCGGCTGCACCCCGGCCAACGTCGCCTACGGCTCCAGCAAGGGTGGCGTCCACGGGCTCTCGCGCGTCATGGCGGTCGACCATGCGCCGGAAGGCATCCGGGTCAACGTCGTCGTTCCGGGCTTCACCCTGACGCCGATCGTCAGGGAACTGGTCGCGGACCCCAAGGTCTATGAGTGGCAGGTGCAGAACATACCGCTGAAGCGGGGCGCCGAGCCCGAGGAGATTGCCGGCGCCGTGGCGTTCCTGGCTTCGGACGACGCCTCCTACATGACCGGCTCCTTCATGTTCGTCGACGGCGGCCTGACCGCGATCTGACCGACGACGACCGCCCGCGCGGGCGGTTACTGCCAGAACAACCAGCAGAAAATGCGAAACGGGAGGAAATGATGGCCACATGCAAGACCGGATCGATGCTCGTGCTCGGCGCCGTGGCGCTGGCGCTCGGCGCATCGTCGACCCATGCCGAGGACGTTACCGTGGGCTTCGTCGCCCATGCCCAGGGCGACCCCTTCGTGCAGCAGATACAGGATGGCGCGCAGGCCGCCGCCAAGGATTTCGGCCTCAAGCTGGTCGTTGCTCAGCAGGCCGGCGGCGCGCCGGAAGGCCAGATGAAACTGGTGCAGAATTTCGCCAATTCCGGAGCGCAGGGCATCGCAACCTCCGTGCCGGGCGAATCCATGGCCAAGGGCCTCAACGAGATCCTCGGCAGCGGCGTGCCGATCGTTCAGTTCAACCTGCTCTCGACCAAGGTCGAGGCCCCCTATGTCGGCGAAAAGTCGGTAGAAAGCGGCCGCATCCTGGGCAGGATGATTGTCGAAAAACTGGGTGGCGAAGGAGCCAAGGGCACCGTCATCCTGGGCAATTGCTTCCCCGGCTTCCCGGTGCTGGAAAACCGCGCCAAGGGCGTCGAGGAATCGCTGAAGAAGGCCCCAGGACTGCATGTCCTCGGCCCGTTCGACGTCAAGGTTTCGGCAGTCGACAACTACAACCGCTGGGAACAGCTCTATGGCGCCAACCCGGAAGCGGTGGCGCTCATCGGCCTGTGCGCGCCCGACGTCACCAGCCTGGGCAAGCTCAACGCCGCCAACGGCGACAAGTTCGTGGCCGGCGGCTACGACCTGACGGAGCTGAACCTCAAGGCGATCAAGGAAGGCCATGCCTACGTCACGATCGGCCAGAGCGCCTTCGTCCAGGGCTACCTGCCGATCGCACTGCTCGCGAACGCCATCAAGTGCGGCAAGAAACTGGAGCCGGGCTTCTACAATGCCGGCTCGCAGATCGTTACCGCCGACAAGGTCGACATGGGCAATGGGCTGAAGCCGATCTCCTTCGACGAGGCACAGAAGCTGGCGGCCGATCCGGTCGCGACGGCCGCCTACTACAAGCCGTGGACCGAAACGCTGACGGCGGACACGCTTTCGGCGGCGCCGAAGCCGATTTCAGCGGAATCCGAGTGACTGGCGCGAAATTCCGCGCCAAGATCGGTTGCCGATCGAAAAACAGGGGCGGTTGATGGCCGCCCCTGTTTTTATCGAAGAACATGTCCGAGGGGAGAGCATGTCCGGTGACACGATGATCAGCGTGCGCGGCCTGGCCAAGCGCTATGGCGGCGTCGTTGCGCTGGAGGACATGAACCTCCGTGTCGAACGCGGCACGATCCATGCCGTGGTCGGCGAGAACGGCGCCGGAAAATCGACGCTGATGAAGGTGCTGGCCGGCGTCGTGCGGCCCGACAGCGGCGCGATCGAACTCGGCGGACAAACCATCGCCCTCGACGGCCCGAACGCCGCCCGCCAGCACGGCATCGGAATGGTCTACCAGGAACTCAGCCTGTTTCCCGAACGCTCGGTGCTGGCCAACCTGTTCGTCAACCGCGAGCCGGTGCACAACGGCCTGATCTCGAAGCGCGAGATGGAGGCGCGCAGCAAGAGCCTGCTGCAGCAGCTTGGGCTGCATGTCGACGTGCATGCACCCGTCAGCCGGCTCAGCATCGGCGAGCGGCAACTGGTCGAACTCGCCCGCGTGCTTCTCGAGCAGCCGCGGCTGCTGATCCTGGACGAACCCAATTCGGCGCTCAACCAACGCGAGACCGAAAGGCTGTTCACCGTCCTGAAGGGATTGCGCGAAGCCGGCATCACCATGCTCTACGTGTCGCATCGGCTGGAGGAGGTGTTCTCCATCTGCGACCGCGTCACGATCACCCGCAACGGCCGGGACGTGCTGACGAAGGATCGCGCCGAACTCACCATCCCTGAAGTCATCGAAGGGATGATCGGCCAGCAGCGCGAGGCCCTGTTCCCGCCTGCCCTGCCCCCTGCCCCAAGCGCGATGCGGCGGCGGCTTTCCGTCAACGGCCTCGCCGGCGGCAGGCTTTCCGACATCAGCTTCACCGCGCAATCGGGCGAGATCGTCGGGCTTGCCGGCCTCGAAGGATCCGGCGTCTCGGACCTTCTCGACATGCTGTTCGGCCTGCGCAGGGCGCGCGCCGGCGACGTGCAATTTCCCGACGGCAGCGGCCTGCCCAGGAGCGCCACCGAGGCGGCGCGGCGCAGCGTCTGCCTGGTGCCCGCCGACCGCCGGCGCAACGGCCTGATGCTGGACAAGTCGATCCTCTTCAACATCTCCAACATCGTGGTCGGCGCGCGCGGCTGGGGTTCGCCCTGGTTTTCGCCGAAGACCGCGCTCGGGCGCGCCATGCGCCAGATCGAGGCGTTGCGCATCAAGGGCCAGCCATACGCGCTCGCCAACGCGCTGTCGGGCGGCAACCAGCAGAAGGTCGTCATCGGCAAATGGCTGGAGATCGGGCCACAGGTCTTTCTCCTCGACGACCCGACGCGCGGCGTCGACATCGGCGCCAAGCGTGAGATCTACGGCCTGATCCGCGAGATGTCGTCGCATGGCGGGATCGTGCTGTTCAGCTCGACCGAACTGCCCGAACTGATCGGCCTGTGCGACCGCATCCTGGTCATCTACCAGGGCCGGCTCGCCGGGGAGGTCTCGGGCGCAGACATGAACAGCCAGACGGTCCTGCATCTGACGAATACCGGCGAAATGCCGGGCGCGGGCCGGCACAGACAGAACAGCCATGGGGGCAAGGCATGAGCACGACGACTTCCACGCCGCATCTTGCCGGATCGGCGCCGCCAGCGGTGCGGCGCGGCTTCCGCATTCCCGAGGAGATCGGCGTGATCGTGGCGCTGGTCGCCATGATGGCCATCATCGGCTTTGCCAGGCCGCGCTTCCTCAACCCGATCAACCTGTTCTCGCTGCTCGGCAACACCACTTTCCTCGGCATGCTGGCGATCGGCATGGTGTTCCTGCTGGCCATACGCGAGATCGACCTCTCCGTCGGCTGGATGTTCAATTTCTCGGCCGTCTTCGCCGCGCTGCTGATGGTCGCCGGAATTGACCCATGGCTTGCCGCCTTCGCCGGCGTGCTGTTCGGCGCCGGGCTCGGCCTGGTCAACGGCCTGATCGCGATTACATTGCGGTTGCCGGCAATCATCGTCACGCTCGGCACCTATTCGATGTTCCAGGGCCTGTCGCTGATCGCCAACAAGGGCCGCGCCATCGTGCCGTCCGACCAGAGCAGCAGCTTCTTCTCGGTCATCTCCACCAAGCTCTACGGCGTCGTGCCGGTGGCCGCGCTGGTGTTCATCGTGCTGGCGCTCGCCATGCATGTCGTGCTCCATCGCACCCGATTCGGCTACCGCGTGCAGGCGGTCGGCAGCAATCCGGAGGCCGCCGCCCATGCCGGCATTCCGACCGCGTGGGTGCGGCTGCAGACGCTGGTGCTGATGGGCGCCATCTGCGGCCTCTCCGGCGTCATGTATGTCGGCTTCCGCGGCGCCATCGATCCCAACGAGGGCAGCGATTTCGTGCTGGTGGTGATCGCCGCCGTGATCATCGGCGGCACGCCGCTGTCGGGCGGCCACGGCACCATCATCGGCGCGGTGATCGGCATGATGATCATCCAGGTCATTTCGAGCGGCCTGATCTTCTTCGGCATCGACGCCACCTGGAGCACCTTCGTCACCGGAGCGGTCACCGTGCTTGCCGTCTCGCTGGACCGGCTGATCAAATACCAGCGGACGCGACGCCTCGAACGCCGCCGCGAGACATTCCACGGTTGAGGATGGCCCGGCCTGAAGCGTTTCCGGTTGAAATGGAACCGCTCTATCTATTTGTTTCTGCTGCAGTTGTGCGACGCCAAATGTTTCCATCAGGCCGCAAAGGGCGCTACGGCTTCGGCACCGGCAGGCAGGAACCGCCGAGGATCAGGTGCGTGGGAAAGGCTATCCGCTGCGCCGGACGATCGGCCTGGCCGCCGAGACGTTCCAGCAGGAGTTGCGCCGCGGTGCGGCCGATCTCCTCGACAGGGCGGTCGATGAGGGTGATCGGACCGGGATAAAGCAACGCCACGTCGGACCTGTCGCAGCCGATCAGCGAGATGTCGCCCGGCACCGAAACGCCCTGCTGCTGGATCGCGCGCAGCACGCCGACCAGGATGCGGTTGCCCGCCGCGATGATGGCGGTGGGGCGCTGTGGCATCTGCAGCAGCGCCGTCGCCTCGCGGAATCCGAAATCGACCGACAGGCTCTGCGAGCGGATCAGGTCTTCCGGCACCGGCAGGCCGGCCCGCTGGAAGGCCTCGACGAAGCCGCGCACGCGCTCGCGGCCCGGCCGGATGTCGCTGCCGGCGGTGATGATGGCGATGCGGCGGTGGCCGAGCTCCAGCAGGTAGCTGGTGGCCTGCCGAAGGCCGGTGGCGTGCTCGGTAAGCACCGCGTCGATCTCGAGCGGAATGTCGCGATCGAGCAGCACGGAGGGAATGCGAAGTTCCTTGAGGCGCTTGATTGTGCGCGGGTCCTGCTCATTGTTGATGGTCATGATCATGCCGTCGGCGCGGCCATGCTGCAGCATGTCGATGGCGGCGGCTTCCTCGCTGGCGCGGCCCTGCGTGCTCATCAGGTAGAGCGAATAGCCACGCTGGCGCATTTCCGCGTCCACGGCCTTGAAGCAGCTGGCGTGCCAGGGGTTGGCGATGTCGTCGATGACGAAGCCAACCGTCATGGTGTTTCGCCGCCGCATGTTCTGCGCCCGCGAATCCGGCTGGAAGCCAAGCGACTGGATCGCCGCCCGCACCTTGGCGAGCGTGGCCGGCCGCACTGTCTCGGGAGCGTTCAAACTTCGTGAAACGGTTCCGACCGAGACGCCCGAAACGCGCGCCACGTCACGAATGGTCGCTGGCTTGTCCATGCCCTTCCTCACGCAGCCCCCTGCCGGCCCCAGGGGCCGCACGTCGCATCAAGCCGCCGAAACCTTTATAAAACCGAAGTCTAGCGTGACCAATGCCCCTCCAGCAAGAGATAAGCGCGCGGATGCCACTTGACCCGGCCGAAGTCGGCGGATTATTCTGGAAACGTTTCTATTATCAATCCAACATCAGAGACCACCATGGTTGCGCCACTGAAGATCGAACGCATCGAATGCGTGCCACTGTGCATGCCCCTGCCCCGTACGTTCAGGGGCAGCAATTACTTCATGACGCACCGCTGCACGATCATCACACGCATATACACCTCCGAGGGAATCGTCGGCGAAGTCTACAATGGCGATGAGTTCGAGACCCAGGCCGAAGTGGTCAAGATCATCCTCGACGAAATCCAGCCCCTGCTCATCGGCAAGGACGCCTTCAACATCGAAGGCTGCTGGGAGGCGATGCGCAAGCCGAGCTACAACATCCTGCGCGATCGCAAGCTTGCCATGTGCGCGCAGGCCTGCGTCGACAGCGCCCTTTGGGACACGGTAGGCAAGGCGCTGGATGTGCCGCTCTACAAGCTCTGGGGCGGTTACCGCGACAGCCTTCCGGTCATCTGCATCGCCGGATACTATGAGGAAAACAAGACCTTAGCCGATTTCGGGCGCGAGATGGAACAGATCCGCGCCAGCGGTTACGCAGGCTGCAAGTTCAAGGTCGGCGGCCGCACGCCAAAGGAAGACGCCGAGCGGGTGCGCGCAGCCAGGAGCGCCGTCGGCGACGATTTCGTCCTGTTGGTCGATGCCAACCAGGGCTGGAGCTTGGCTGAGGCGGTGGCCTTCTCGCGGCTTGCCAGCGACCTCAACATACGCTGGTTCGAAGAACCGGTGCGCTGGTACAACGACCGCCTCGACATGGCCGCCGCACGCAACCAGACGGGCATTCCGATCGCCGCGGGCCAGAGCGAGATCAGCCGCGCCGGATGTCGCGACCTCATGATGTCGGGCGCCATCGACGTGTGCAATTTCGACGCCAGCTGGGGCGGTGGCCCGACCGAATGGCGGCGTGTCGCGGCGCTTGCCGCTTCCTAGATCGGAAGAGCGTCGTGTAGGGAAAGAGTGTAGATCTCGGTGGTCGCCGTATCATTAAAAAATGTCTTGTTCTGTTCTGTCTGTGTTC
>OFIS01000691.1_pt1 | contig 13730 bp, 7 predicted proteins | sample 1775071 | NCBI WGS metagenome assembly OFIS01 (sample SAMN08195774, study PRJEB24354) | sludge metagenome | isolation source: sludge from phenol fed wastewater aerobic bioreactor C | place: India: Nagpur | collected 2016-09-17 | reverse complement strand
CCGCATTGATTTCTTCCTTGGCTATACCCGCATTTTTCAGCGCTACGTCCACTACCGGAACAATGTTTTGCATATGCGCCCTCGATGCCATTTCGGGCACTACGCCGCCGTATTGTTCATGCACTTTTTGAGTAGCGATAAGATTGCTCAGCACTACCCCATCGCGCACTACAGCAGCACTTGTCTCATCGCAGGACGACTCAATGGCGAGTATATTAACCGACTGATTCATTAGCGCGCAAAGATACGGGAGCCCTGTGGGAGATGATACTTTTTTGCCCGTTCGTAGCCATCAGAAAAATTATTTTCCAAGCCTTCGAAACCATTATCTTAGCCGCGATGAGCGTTCAAAAAATGAATACGCCGGTTGTGATCATCGGGGCGGGACCCGCAGGTGTGGGCACTTCCATCTATTTGTCCCTGGCGGGAATAAAACACATCATTATAGAAAAGGAAACTTTTCCGAGGGATAAAGTGTGCGGTGACGCTATAAGTGGCAAATCTGCCTTTGTGCTGCGCAAAGCCAATCCTTCGTGGCTGCACGACATCTTCAAACAGCCGGAAAATTTCACACCCAGCAACGGGATTATTTTTGTTGCACCCAATGGCAAAGCGCTTGAAATTCCCTACGGCGACAATCTGAAACCCGGCGAACTTGCCGCAGGCTTTACCACGCCACGAATGGTATTTGATAATTACCTTTTTCAAAAAATCAACCGGGAATATGCTACCGTGTTTGAAGGAAGTTCACTGACCTCCATTACACGAAGTGAAGGGAAAGTGCAGGTGCAATTTGAACAGAACGGGAATAGTTATGAGGTGACGAGCCCGGTGATTGTAGGTGCAGACGGCGATAAGAGCGCTGTGCGAAAAAACTTCCTCAACGATCATACTTCGCCCAAAGCATACGCAGTGGGATTGCGCGCCTATTACAAAGGTGTGGAAGGCTTACACGAAAAAAATTACATCGAACTTCATTTTTTGCCTGAAGTTTTGCCCGGCTATTTCTGGATCTTCCCTTTGCCCAATGGTATGGCGAACGTGGGTGTGGGCATACTGTCAGAAACAATACGCCAGAAAAAGATCAACCTGCGCGAACAGATGCTGAAAGCTATTGAGCACAATCCCACCATCAGCAAACGCTTTAAAAACGCCACGTTGCAGGGAAAAATCCAGGGCTGGGGTTTGCCTATGGGTATGGAACGGCAACCGGTATCGGGCGATCAGTTTTTGCTCACGGGCGATGCAGCCAGTCTGATAGACCCATTCAGTGGCGAAGGCGTGGGCAATGCACTGTACAGCGGCATGCTTGCTGCGTATGCCATACAAGCGGCTCAGGAGAAAAACGATTATTCCAGCACCTTTTTCAAAACAGCTTACGATGATGTATTGTATCGGCGGCTTGGTGATGAGCTCCGCATCAGTGCTACTTTGCAGCGTCTGTGCAAGTATCCGTGGTTGTTCAACTTTGTAGTGAATAAGGCGCATAAAAGCCCGTCGCTCAGCAAGACCATCAGTTGTATGTTCACCGATATGGATCTGCGCGATCAACTGCGAAAGCCATCTTTCTATATAAAAATATTGATGAACCGTTAGGAAAGTTTTCGTGGAATCAATCGGCTGATTGCAGCGCAATAAAAAGCAGATGTTCCGGTTTCGCTACGTTCTTTTTTTTTCACGCAATTGCATCTGGAAAAATGATTCTGACTTTCGTGCGTCAACATTGGCACATCGGCTAATTGTCACATTGCCTAATTGATTAATTGACTAATCTTCCACCACAATCTTAAACGTGCTTACCTCGTCTTTCTGCTGGCAACGAACAGTATAGACCCCGGCAACGAGATCGGGCAATTGAAATACCGTTTTGTTATCAAAATCGGAGGCGGTCGTCGTTACATCAAAGACCATTCTACCCACCGCATCATAAATCAGAATGCGCAAATCATCGCCAGGCGCTGCGCTCCACACTACACTGAGTTGATCATCAAATACCGGATTTGGATAGACGGACAATTTGCTTTTTGCTCTTCCCGGCAAGGAGTTGGTAAACCAGAACTCAGAAAAACTTTTCACTGTAAACTGTGCATAATAGCCTTTGTCGTACGGCACCCATTTCACCTGCTGATAAGGCATCAGTGTATAAGTACCGTTTACATTATCCGTAAGTGAGCCGTTTTCAAATTTTTTATCCTCATCATGATACTGTAAAACGCCAAGACGGTAAGCATCCTGAGCACGAATGCAGGTGTCACAACTTTTATCGTTGATCAACTGCAGCACTTCGGCATCTGTAATAAACAGCCTTAATTCGGCACTATCAGTTAGCGGCTGTGTGGTATGGATCACATAGTTGCGGGTAAGGCTGTACAATCGCAATATGGGATTGAGCGGACTTGCATGCCGATAAATATCCACCAATGCAGAGCCCGGACCGGAAGAAGTTTTCAATGCTGCCAGCACAGCTCCGCCGCTGGTAATAAAGCTGAGGTTATTGGCTGTTACCTGTTCTGTAACCTGTGTATTTCCGCCATCATACACGGGATACTGAGCATCGAAAATATGAATATCATCCACGGCGATGCCATCCCAAGCCGCACCCGCATCCGACTGCAGCGTGAACCGCAGCTTTAGCGAAGGAATATTTTTGGGCAGCGGAATTGAAGCCACACGCCAGCGAGTATTGGTATCGTTCCAAACATTGAGATCATCATACCAATTGTAGCCTTCACCTTTGTTGCCGAGTTTGGTCCAGTTGAGACCATCTGCAGAATATTCCACAAAGGCGGCGTCACAAAGCGTGCTTCCGCAATTTTCGATATGCGTGCTCAGACTAAAGCTGAGCATCGGGTTACTGAGCCCTGCAATTTCAAAGCATGGCGAATAGAGGTACGACTGCTCATTGTCATTATAGTTGCCATCCAGATTGGTTGCCCAGGCTTTTGTGCCACTGGCAGCAGTTTTCTGTCGCAGACTGTTGGGTGTGCCATATTCCCAGGAACTATTAAAGCCGCCTGCATACCAGTTGCCATCGCCTGCCTCAAAATCTTCGAGGTAAGGAAAGGCTGCAATGCTGGGTTGATTGCGGAAATTATAACTCCGAATGCTATCGTTCGCAGCATAACTATCACCGTTTGCGCTGAGCCACACATCCACACTATGCTGACCTACAACCGCAACGTAAAGTTTTTGAGGAAAGGTAAAAAGCACCGTGTCTTTGGCGGCAAGCGAAAACAAAGTATCCATTAAAACAGGTCCGTTATCCAGCCGGTAAAAAAGCAACACAGTATCCTGCGGCAAATTATCGCTATTGTAAATCCTCACGCTCAGTGCAGCCGAATCAATACCACAATTAAACTTTAGCGGACTGGTAACGCTCAGCAACTGAACATCGTTTTTCACACTGTACAAACGGAAGTTATCCATGGTCATTCCGTTTCCATACTCATTCATGGCAATTACAGACGTATCATGTTGCCCGATCCTAACCTGAATGTCGCTGGAAAAATCTTGTCCGCCCTGCTGCAGCACATGCGTGAGCGACAATGATCCGCTATTATTGACGACGCCCGGCGTAACCGTAGTATCTATCTGATAAAGCAAAAGCCAGGGCGCATTAGTACCCTTGCGCACCCACACAGCATTCCCATCTTCATATTTCGGCTGACCGTGCAATTTATAGTCAAATTCTACGCGAGCTTCGGTAGTTGCCGTATCGTATGCCTGCAGGTTGAAGGTGCCGGTGAAATAATTTTCATTGCCTTCGCGGTTCAGTTGCAAATCAAGACTTACTGAACGGTCTCCGCCTATTAGTACATCTTCACTCACAAAACTGCGGACACGACCGGAATCCGTAGTTGCTGAATAGTCCCAGTGATCATTGGGCGAGATGCCTATAGAATCGGTGAGGATGGTAAACTGCGGCAAAGACTCAAAATCGTCGAAGAAGCCCGAGTTCAGATCTACAGGATCGTTGCTGAGCTGCCTTACAAATTTCCAGAGCGTATCGTTGGCAGATACAGGATCGGGTGCTGAAAGGTTTTCTACGGCAACCGCAATTTTATAAGTGCCGGGCGCCGCAAGGTTGAGTCCGGAAAAATTGACTGTAGCCAATGCACCAGCAGGTATGGAAGTGCTCATATTCTGGACCGTCCACGCACCTCCATTAAGCGAATAAGAAACACGCCAATTGTTGACAGCCACATCGTCGAGATTGCGCACTTGTACCCGCAGCGTATCGCTTGCTTTGAGTGCAGTGCCCGTAAACATTCTGCCGGAAGAAGGACTGATAATCCGGTCAATTTTAAGGTCGTTATCAGAAATATTACCTGTACAATTTCCATCGTTAGGAATCCTCTTTACCGAAAAACTTCTCCATCCTCTTACACCATTAATCAAAGGACGAACGCCGGCAAACTGAAGGCTATCGGTACCCACACCGGAGAATACAAAATTCAAGGCAGTCACGGTATCAACCGGCTGCAGATCGTCGCCTATTTTGCGCAATACTTCGTAACCTGTAGCATTGGGCACTGCTGTCCATTCTATCGCCATGTAGCCTGGGCACTGATTTGCGCTCAATTGGATTTGCGGCGCGGGGTTCATTACAAAGTTGCCCGTTACATCCTGCTGCGGACTGTTGTTGCGCGAAATGCGCACACGACATTGTTCGGAAGAAATATTGGGCGAATGCCAGAAATAATGCCTTTGTGTGGACGGAATATTATTGCTCAGCACATTCCAGCTCGAACCGCCATTGTCCGAAAACTCCACGGTAAAGCCGTTGGCTTCTTCAGAGGCATCCCAATAAAGGTAGATGGAATCGCCGGCAGGAAGCGGAACACCGGCAACCGGATTTTTGATCTTGATACCTGTTGGCACAAAGTCATAAACCACCACATAATGTTGTTTTCCGCCCGGGATGTTCGTGCCCTTTACCGCGACGGAATAATTACCCGCGGAGGGATTGTTGATGACCACCTGCTCCGAATTGTTTTTAGAATCTATACCTTCCACAGCAACATTGGCAACATTGGCGGGAGAAGGATCGAGGACAAGCGGATGGTGCAATGTGGCATTGGGCTCTGCAACTTCGAGGTCGAGATTGTTGACCAAAGTACTTGCTGCGAGCGGGTTTGCAGGATCATCGTGCCAATACAGCATGACCTTAAGCTTAGACGTATTAGGTGGTACGGAGATAGAAATATTTTTTTGTCCGCCGTTGCTGAGCGAGTCGATAGCATAATGCGAGTTGTCGAGCATCTGAATAGAACGATAGGTATTGAGCAAACCGTATCCGTGCAAAAAATCAGGACCTGGGTTTCCTACGTCCGTTGCGCCGTTCATGGCAAGTGCTTTCAGCAGATCGGAAGGAATATTTTGCCCGGCATGGAGCTGATGGTACCGCTGCTGAATAAGGGCAAGATTGCCGGTCACTACCGGACAAGACATACTAGTACCGTTGCTGTGACCGTAGTTATCGTTGATGTCGCCGGAGTAAATTCTGAAACCATAGGCTACGATTTCCGGTTTTAGCCGTCCATCCTTCACGGGTCCGCGAGACGACTTAGGCCAGATCACATTGTCTTTCGCCAGTGCGCCCACGGTAAGAATATTTTTTGCCGGCTGATACCCGCCGGTTACCGTGGCGTAGCTCACCGGAAAAGAGCCACACTGGTTGAGCCCATCGTTGCCCGAAGCAAAAACATTCTGTACAAATGGATATGTTTTCTGATAGTCGTCGAGCAACTGTGCGTACTGATCGTAGAGCCCTGCATTATTGCAATCGCCTTGTATGGCAGCATAGGAATTGTTGGTGAGCGTCATGTTGTAGGCGCTGTACATATAAGGTGTTTGCGCCCAAACGATGTCGTACAAATGCCCCAGTACCTTGGCAGCGGGCGCCATACCCACGGTGTGCGGATCAATGATTCCCTTTCCTGCCATGGTGGTGGTGGTGTGCACACCATGCATGGTAGGTCCGTCAGGGTTGAAGTTGGTCACTCTATCCCTTACGTCTATGTGGTAAATGCCGGCTACATTATCGCCAATACCCAAAGTCACGCCGCTGCCGTCAAGATTGTAGCCCGAAGAACTTGCCCCCAGCAGCTTTGCGCCGCTGGAAGATCGTGCATCGAAATTGAGCGGTTGTATTTTTGCTGCGGGCGTAATGAATTTTACAATTGCTTCCTTTGCCAATGCCATCAACTCATTATCGGCCACTTCAATTTCAAAAACCTTTTTTATTGCAAACTTTTTATCGGTGACGACCGCAGCATGGGTTTTGAGCAAATGTTCGATTTCCTGAGTACTTATGCTTTTGAAAAAAGATACCAGGACCTTTAGTTTCGCACTGCTTTTTAGCGAGCTTCTGTTTCGGATTCTTTCATCGAGCTTCCATTCCCATTTTATGGGGACTACCGCACGTATATTCAACGCAGCAGCATCCATTGCGATAGAAGGATTTTCTATCAATGCCGTAAAAGCGTTTTCGGGTAAGTATTCTGCTAAAAAAATTCCTTTTGCCTGAAGCTCCACTTTTTGTGAGGTTGTGGGCAAATGAGAAAACTGAAGGATGACCTGCACCGGAGCCTTTTCCTTTGCCTGCTTCATACTATCCCACCACACCTGGGCATTTGCAACGGGTAACTGATTTCCCGATTTTAGCCGGAGCGCATAAGATGATGAAGAGGCCGGTGACTGTGCTTTGAGGGCAACAGAAAATAAAGTAAGTACTACCAGACAAAATATTCGTAAACGCATAAGATTCGTATCGCATTGCTGCGGTTCCCTATTACAATTTAAGTATAAAATAGCAGCTTCTGCCGTCGATAACCACTAAATGAACGCAAGCTGACCGAAGGTCTTGCCGAGTATCGGAGCAGACTCCATGCGAAGCCAGCGACTAAGAAGGGTCGCATATACCTCCCGGAAATCCACGGTATGCTTCAGGTCGCCGTTATCCAATCGGTCAAGATCGGGCAAGGGATTATAGAAACCTGGGCTGGAAAGTTCGCCGCCCACAATCAATAAATTGTTGGCCGCACCATGATCCGTTCCCCCAAACTGGTTTTCTGCCACTCTTCTCCCGAATTCTGAAACCACCACCAGCAAAGTATTTTTCCACTCATCTGTCTTTTTCAATACCGTGGCAAAAACATTCAATCCCTCATTCAGCTCAGTTAAAAGCTGTCTATGACTTTGTCTCTGATGAACATGCGTATCATAGCCTCCCTGTTCCAGATAATAGATGGAGGGCGCAGCGCCGTTAGCGATCGACTGAGCCGTAATCAAAAGTTTCCGGCATAGCTCGTTTGCCTTTGCTGCACCCGGTACAAAGGCCGTGGCATCCTCCTCAAGCACGACGCCATTTGTCCGGACGCCCTGCAAAATTTCCCGTTGCACAGATCCTACCGCGCAAACGGTTTGCTGTCCATACTCATCGGCGACTCGTCCAAGCCAACCTGTGGGTACGTTCCTGTCAACATGTGCTCTATTCCATGTAAGTGCACTCTGGAAATGCGACCGTTCAGGATGGGCATATCCTACCGAATGAATCATGCACATTTCGCCCTGCTCATAAATCGCTCTGAGCGCTGTAAGTGCGGGATGCAGGCCGGCTTCGTCATTGAGCCTCAACAATTCCTTTGGGGTGAGGGAAAGACGCGGACGAAGGCGATAATAAACATCGTTTCGATAGGGCACCACCGTATTCAATCCATCGTTGCCCCCGGAGAGATAAAGCAAAACGATTTTTTTACCCGACAATTTTGGGGAAAGGGCGGCAACCCGAAGGAATGGCGGCACCAAAAACGCAGCACCGGCAAGGCTACCCAATTGTAAAAACCGTCGTCTGTTGATCATACAATCATTTTCTATGTCCGGAAGCCCGGCTACGCGTTTGCGGCGATCTGCTGTAAAATTATACCAGCCTCCGCTACAGGGCACTCTGATGAGACAATAGTAAAAAAACGATCCCAATTTCGCAGCGTTCGGCTATGGCGCTGGCACAAAAAAAACCGCCCCTTTGCGGAGCGGTTCTATGTGTTCGGGAAGCGGCGGTTATTGTTTACCGGCTTCGTCTTCTGCTTTCTTCAGCTTGTCCTTCAGAGCAGCCAGTGCGCCCAGATCGCCCAACGTTGGTTTTTCTACCTTGCTTTGAACGTTCTTAACCGCTTTCTTGGTGTTCTCATCTTCAGCTCTTGCAGCCTTACGCGCAGCATCTTTTTCTTCTGCCTTGCTTTGCTCCCATACGCGGGTATGAGAAACCAGGATGCGTTTGTCGTTACGATCGAATTCGATGATCATGAATGGCAAGGTCTCATCATTTTCTACATTACCGCCATCTTCCTTGCGGAGGTGACGTGCCGGAGCGTATGCTTCCAGACCGTATTGCAGTTGTACCGTTGCACCCTTTTCATCTTTCTTCGTCACATGACCTTCATGCATAGATCCGATCGGGAATACAGTTTCAAAAGTATTCCAGGGATCTTCTTCCAGTTGTTTATGACCCAGCGCCAGTTTGCGGTTTTCCTTATCAATAGAGAGGATCATCACTTCGATGTCTTCACCTACTTTGGTAAACTCGCTCGGGTGGTTAAAGCGCTTGATCCAGCTCAGGTCGCTGATGTGGATCATACCGCCAATACCCGTTTCCAGCTCTACGAATACGCCATAAGGAGTGATGTTTTTCACTACGCCTTTGTGACGGCTGTCCACAGGGAATCTTGTTTCGATGGTCTCCCATGGATCTTCAGTAAGCTGTTTGATAGACAGGCTCATCTTGCGCTCGTCTTTATCCAGTGTTACCACTACAGCTTCGTACTCGTCGCCCATCTTGAAGAATTCCTTCGCATTGATAGGCTGTGAAGACCATGTGATCTCTGATACGTGTACCAGACCTTCTACACCCGGAAGTATTTCGAGGAATGCACCATAATCTTCAATGTTCACCACCTTACCTTTCACCTTAGAGCCTTCTTTTATTTCTTCAGGAAGGTTGTCCCATGGATGGGCGGTAAGTTGTTTCAGACCGAGGCTGATACGCTTCTTCTCATCGTCGAAGTCAAGTACCACCACATTCAGTTTCTGACCATTTTCCAGTACTTCAGTTGGGTGGTTGATACGTCCCCAGCTAATGTCTGTGATATACAGCAGACCATCTACGCCGCCCAGGTCAATGAACGCACCGAAGTCGGTAACATTCTTCACCGTACCTTCCAGTACCTGACCTTTTTCGAGCTGACCGATGATCACGCTGCGTTGTTGTTCGATATCGCTTTCAATAAGTGCTTTGTGCGACACAACGGCGTTGCGGATAGCTTCGTTGATTTTCACCACCTTGAAGTCCATTGTTTTACCCACATACTGATCGTAGTCGGTAACAGGCTTCACATCAATTTGTGAACCCGGCAGGAAGGTTTCAAGACCATGTACATCCACAATAAGACCACCTTTAGTCTTGGATGTGATGGTACCGGTAACCACTTCGCCGGTTTTGTAAAACTCAACGATTTGCTGCCATGCACGCGTAGCACGCGCCATTTTGCGGCTCAGGTGGAGATGACCGTTTTTGTCTTCTTTTTCCACCACCATTACTTCCACTTCGTCGCCGATCTTAATCGTGCCGGACAAGTCGCGGAATTCGTTCATGGAAATCAGACCATCAGATTTGAACCCGATGTTGACAATTACATCTGTCTTTGTCATGCCCACGATGGTACCCATCAGCAGTTCTGAATCCGACACCTGTTTGAAGGTAGTATCGTACTCGTTTTCCAGTTGTGCACGCTTATCTTGCGAATAAGTGGCTACATTGCGTTTGTCAACGCTCCAGTCGAAATCATCATGAGCTGTTGATTCGATCTTGTAATCGTTCTGAGGCGCGGTAGCCGTCTGAACGTCCTGCATTTGTTCTTCAGTTTCAGGATTCTGATTTTGATTGTTAATGGATTGATTTTCTTCCAAAATTTTGGTCCTCCTTTTAAATGAAATTTTTTGGTCGGCAAAGATAAGGATATAGCATTGAAATGATGAAAATAAAATTTGACTAGAAAAATGGACGGGAGCGGATATTTTTTAAGAACGCTTAAGTGCAAAAGCACAATAAGACCACAAAGAATGCAGCGATGATTTTTGGAAAAACCAGGCGCGGCGCTTGTGAAGGATAAGGCTGAAAAAACAAGCGAGACGCTTGTGAATGATGGGTTTGAGCGGGACGCTCAGACCAACGTAAGCTTTCTTCTTAAAAAATTTGATATATCGTTTTTTTTTTTGAACTTGTAGCATCTTTTAACCTTTTAAACATTTCTTTTATGAGAAAGCTATTATTGATGCTCATCCTGACTATTGGTTTCGGTACTATCGCGAAATCGCAGACTTACACAGTAAAAAATGGTACGAATTGCCCGATTGTTATGGAACGAATCTGCTTAACTCCAAACTGCCTTCCACCTTTTGGAGTTACAACCTACCCTGTAATTAATCCTGGAGGGACGGGGACTTTTCCAGCTTGCCCTGGTGGACCAAGCGCAACAGTGGTACACCTTTATTTCGCACCTGTTGGCGGAGTTAATTGTTCAGTTTACGACCCACATGTAGGCGCACCAGGTGTTAACTGTGGATATACTACAAATGCTGTTATTAGGGGAAGCTGCGAATGTGGCACCAATAATGTAACATATCAAGGAAATTACACGTGGGAAGTTAACTAATCGAAATCAAGCCCGTTTGACCCTTCATCCAGAGAATCATTCGGGCTTATCTTGTTGTAATTTCAATACCGCACAACATAAACAATCAAACCCATGAAAAAACTCTTTCCTTTATTTTCCTTGCTCACTATTCTTTCAACCTTGCCAGATTTGCTGAACGCGCAGACGCTCAGCGAAAGCTGGGCAAAAACGTTTACCGGCACAAAACAGACTACTTTCTTTTGGTCACAAACTGCTGTGGATCATAATGGAAATATCTACGCGCTTTCGCATGTGCGTGGGGTAGCGAATGCCGACGGGCAGGTCTCTACCGATACTTCAGCCCATATTGTGCTCTCAAGCTGGACCTGCAATGGAAGTTTCCGATGGATGAAAACTTTTGGAGCGGCTTCACCGGCAACTTCTTCCAACACCCTCTCAGGAATGCAACTCGAAACCGATAGTTTGGATGGAGTCTATGTTTTGGGCTACTGCGAAACCTCACAATCCGCAGATAGCTTTTATTGGAGTACCGATACTTCTTTGAAAATAGCTGCGGGGATTCACCAGAAATACATTTTGAAATACGATACCCTCGGGCAGTTTCAATGGTTGAAAACGCCGCTCATTAAAGCCGTCCCATTTGGTCATGATGGGTACAACTGGCTTTCTGTAAGCCCTTCGGGAAAGGTATTCTGGTTCTCCATGCTCGATACCGGCAGCTATGCAGGTGGCAACCTTTTGGTTACTGCTCCGGCATACTACGCGGTCAGGTACAATGCTGCCGGCAACTTTCAGAGTGCTACAGTGATGGATATAACGACACCAAGTTCTACATGGTTTTCAAAATCAGTCAGATGGGAATTTGATCCGGTTAATGACCGTTTTTACGGATGGCTGCAACTCGACACAAGTTATGGTCCGCTTAGCATAGGCAATACAGCTATCAATCCGCCTGCAGGAAATAATTACAAGACTGTTTTAGCAGCATTTAATAAACAGGGCAAAAGCATATGGATACGCGAATCGGAAAGCTACTTTCCTATTTATATGTTGAAGACAGGAGGTGACGGCACGCTCTACATGGCAGGATTCGCCGTACCCGGGGCGATCTTTTGCGGTGATACTGCAAAGAATGCTTTAGGATCATCGTCTATTGACTATCTAATATCGCTTGATACAAATGGTATAATGAAATGGTCACAGTATGCTGCAATGTCGGTCTCAGCATCGGGAATTTCATATTCATTTCGACAAAAGGGAAATAAAGTCCTTTTTTCCGGAATGTTTATTGGCACTTTGAACTGGGGGTCCTATGGTGTTTCAAACAATACACAATATTATCGCGATTACCTATTAAGCGTCGATGCCTCTACGGGGAATGTCCAGCAACTTTTAAGTTTTGGTGCAAGCCTAAACACTGATTTGACAAAAATGGCGGTGGACCAAAATGGCAATGTATATATTAGCGCAAGTTACCAAGGAAGCATGAGCTTTGGAGGCACTGCGCTACCGACTACCACCCTTGGGGATTATCAGCAAGTTCTGCTCAAATACCAAAACGTACCCTGCAACTGCAATTTGCTGCAGCCTGCCTTTACAGCGAATGGTATCGGTTCTAAAACCTTTCAGTATTCTTATACCGGCAGTGGTCCTTATTCGTCCATCAGTTGGAATTTTGGCGATGGTACACCGTCCGTCAATGCCGCAAATCCTACACATACTTTTGCCAGCTATGGGGTTTATACCGTTTGCGTTACTACTACCAATGCCTGTGGCAGCAACACGGCCTGCAAAACCTTGTACGTCACACCAACGGGCATTGAAGACCTGACAAATGTTGCTGCTTTCGCCATCTATCCTAATCCTGCCAGCGACAAACTCACCATTGATGGAAATCTCCGTGCTGCACAATTGGAAATTATTGATGTGGCCGGACGCCGATTGCAGCAACAACGACTGAATGCAGATCAAACAACAATAGACATTGGCAATTGGGCGCCGGGTATGTACTACATCCGGGTCATCCAAAAAGACGGAAAAATCAGCAGCCACAGTTTTATGAAGCGGTAGGCTGAAATTATCAAGCGCGACGCTTGAAAATGATGGGTCTGAGCGGGACGCTCAGACCCGTGCAGTTACCTAAGTGAGAGGAGAGCCCGATTCTCCGACCCCTCACACGAGCAATCGGGCTTTTTTTGCTATATATTTAAGTCATCATCACCCTAAACATTCAAACCCATGAAAAAACTCTTTCCTTTCTTTTTCCTCTTCAACTTGCTTTCTAGCTTGCCGGGGCTTATCAGGTCACAAAGCCTAACTGAATCCTGGGCTAAAACAATTACCGGCTCTAAACAAACACTCGTTGCCTGGTCACAAACTGCTGTGGATCATAATGGAAATATCTACGCGCTTTCTCATGTGCGTGGATTAGCGAATGTCGGCGGGCAGGTATCCACTGATACTACAGTCCATATAGTCCTCTCAAGTTGGACCTGCGATGGCAGTTTTCGCTGGATGAAAACTTTTGGAACGGCTACACCGGCGCCTTCTTCGAACGCCTTAGTAGGAATGCAACTTGAAACGGATAGTTTGGATGGCATTTACGTATTTGGGTATTTCGAAACCTCACAATCCGCTGATAGCTTTTATTGGAGTACCGATACTTCATTGAAAATAGCTGCGGGGATTCACCAGAAATACATTTTAAAATACGATACACTCGGACAGTTTCAATGGCTGAAAACCCCACTTATTAAGGCGCTACCGTATGTTAACAACCAATATAACTCGCTGTCTGTAAGTCCTTCGGGAAAAATATTCTGGTTCTCCATGCTCGATACCGGCAGCTATGCCGGTGGCAACCTTTCGGTTACTGCTCCGGCATACTATGCGGTCAACTACAATGCTGCAGGCAATTTTCAGAGTGCTACAGTGATGGATATGACGGCGCCAAGTCCTTCATGGTTTTCAAAATCAGTCAGATGGGAATTTGATCCGGTTAATGACCGTTTTTACGGATGGCTGCAACTCGACACA
>OFIS01000690.1_pt1 | contig 13733 bp, 11 predicted proteins | sample 1775071 | NCBI WGS metagenome assembly OFIS01 (sample SAMN08195774, study PRJEB24354) | sludge metagenome | isolation source: sludge from phenol fed wastewater aerobic bioreactor C | place: India: Nagpur | collected 2016-09-17 | reverse complement strand
CCGCCGCTCGGTGTCGGCGGCAGGAGCGGACGTCGACGTGATGACGCGCGGCCGCCACGACCCTTGCGTCGGCATCCGCGCCGTGCCGGTGGGCGAGGCGATGATGGCGCTGGTGCTGGCCGACCACAAGCTGCGCCACAGAGCCCAGATCGGCCGCGACGGCGCGGTTGCCTTCCCGCTGCGCTGAGGAATCCCCGGAGGCTGACGATGCTGTTCATCAACGGGGCGATCTTCGACGGCGAGGCGCTGCTGCCGGCCGGCCAGGCGCTGCTCGTCGAGGGCGGCCGCATCGCCCGCATCGCGCCGGGCGCCGCTTTCGCCGGCTATGCCGGCCCGACGGTCGATGCCGCCGGCATGACCATCCTGCCCGGCCTGATCGACTGCCACGCCCATCTGGTGCTGGGCGGCGAACTCAACCCGGCCGCCGCCGTGACCGGCATCTCCCATGTCGAGCTGACGCTGCGCTGCCTCGAAAATGCGCTGGCGTCGCTGGCCGGCGGCGTCACCTCGCTGCGCGATCTCGGCGGCATCGACCATGTCGAATTGCGGGTGCGCGACGCCTTCAATTCCGGCCGGGTGTTCGGCCCGACCGTGCGCGCCGCCGGCAAGTTCATTTGCATGACCGGCGGCACCAACTATTTCATCGCCCGTCAGGCCGATGGCCCCGACGAGGTGGTGAAGGCGGTGCGCGAGCAGATTCACGCCGGCTGCGACTGCGTCAAGCTGATGGCCACCGGCGGCGTGCTGACCCCCGGCGTCCGGCTGGAGCACGCCCAGTTCACATGCGAGGAGATGACCGCCGGCGTCAACGAGGCCCGCCGCTTCGGCCGTCCGGTCGCCTCGCACGCCATGACGCCGGCCGGCGTGCTCAACGCCGTGCGGGCCGGCGTCGGTTCCATCGAGCACGGCGTGCTGCTCGACGAGGAGTGCATCGACGAGATCATCGATCACATGTCGAACACCCATATGTGCTTCGTCACCGCCGGCATGGGAGGCGGCACCGGCACCGGCGCCGCGCCGATCATCGCGCATGCCGCGCGCAAGGCCGGCATCCTGACCGTCGCCGTTGTCACCAAGCCCTTCACCTTCGAGGGCCGGCGGCGCATGCAGATGGCCGAGGAAGGCATAGAGCGCCTGCGCGAGGCGGCCGACACGGTGATCGTCATCCCGAACCAGAACCTGTTCAGGATCGCCGACGCCAAGACCACGTTCGGCGATGCCTTCGTCATCGCCGATCGCGTGCTCTATTCCGGCGTGAGCTGCATCACCGACCTGATCGTCAAGGAAGGTTTGATCAATCTCGATTTCGCCGACGTCAAATCCATCATGCGTGATATGGGCCGTGCCATGATGGGCACCGGCGAGGCCTCGGGCGAGGGCCGGGCCATGAAGGCGGCGGAAGCCGCGATCGCCAATCCGCTTCTCGACGAAGTGTCGATGAAGGGCGCCAAGGGCGTGCTGGTCTCGATCTCGGGCGGCCGCGACATGACGCTGTTCGAGGTCGATGAGGCGGCCACCCGTATCCGCGAGGAGGTCTACGAGGATGCCGACATCATCGTCGGCTCCATCTTCGACAAGAGTCTCGAGGGCCGCTTCAAGGTGTCGGTCGTGGCGACCGGGCTCGATCGCCCTAACGAGAACGAGGCCGCTGTCGACATGAGCCGCGACCGTTCGGGCATGACCCCGCTGCGCACGCTGCAGTAAGCAGGTCGCCTTCGCCTCGCGGCCACGCGAGGCGAAGGCGGTCGGAGATCAGGCCCGCCGCCTCACCGGGGTATCCGCCGAACCGTCCGCCTGGCCGGTGAAGCTGCGCCAGGCCGGCTCCAGGCCGGCTTCCCAGCGCCGGAAATCGCGCAGCATCCAGTCGCGCTCCGGCCGTGCCACGTCCGACATCGGCGGCAGCACACGATTCCAGCCCGGCTCCGCGTTCATCTCGGCCAGCACCGCCTTGACCGAGGCGACGAAAGGCTTGCGCGACAGGATGAAATCGCCGGAGATCAGTGCCGGCAGGAGCTTCCTGCGGTCGAAGGCGGTCGGCGCGTCGAACATGGCACGCATCAGCCGTGGCATAGCGTTGCCCAGGCCGCATATGGTGCCCCGCGCACCGGCCGCCAGCGCCTGCGGCAGATGGGTTTCGGTGCCCGTATAGATCGACAGGTGCGAGAAGCGGCGGATGAGCGCCTCGGTGAAATCGAGGTCGCCGCCGCTGTCCTTCACGCCGGTGATGATACCGGGATAGGCCTCGTCCAGGCGGCGGATGACGCGTGGCGTCAGCGGCACGCCGCATATGTCGGGGAAATGGTAGAGGCATAGCCGCAGGTCGGCACGCGCAATCCGGTCGATCACCGTCGCGTAGAAGCGGAATGTGCCTTCCTCGGTGATGCCGCCGCGATAGACGCAGGGTGGCATCAGCAAGAGACTATCGACGTTGCGATCGAGGGCATGCTGCGCCAGCCGCGCTATGTCGGGAATGGCGAGCGCGCCGACCGACACGACGATCTTGCCCGGCGCCATGCCGGTGGCAAGCAATCCGTCCAGCCCTCGCATGCGGTCCTCGACCGCGAATTCCGCGCCTTCCCCTGTCGTGCCGAACAGCGCGACGCCGTCGCAGCCGGCGGCGAGCAGCATCGCGACATGGGCGCCGAGCAACCCGATGTCCGGCCGCAGATCCTGGGTCAGCGGCGTCGCGGCCGCGACCATAAGGCAATCGGTCTCCGGCAGGGCCGGCGCTGGGATCTTCATCGCTGCGGTCACTCGTCTGTCGGGCGGTCTCGGCCCTTCGCTCTCCAACAAATGATGATTGATTGCATATTGTCAACATTCAGCTTGACGATTTGTGAGAGGGATGAAAACATCCCCAACGTCAGATCGCGCGCCGGCCTACGGCGACACAGCAAGCGACGCAGGAGGGGAAAGAACATGAGCAGGCAGGATCCATCTTTTCTGAATCGAGCCGTCCGCCGGCGCACGGTCGTCGCTGGCGCCCTGGGCGTCCTGGCGACGCCTTTCATCTCGCGTATGGCCTTCGCGGCCCCCAAGGTGATCCGCGCGTCGACGCCCGGTCCCGATACCGAATGGCAGTCGAAGGGCCTTCAGGCGTTCAAGGAAGCGCTGGAGAAGGCGATGCCCGGCGCTTTCGACGTGCAGCTTCACTACAACGGCACGCTCTTTGCCCAGGGCACCGAGATCGAGGCGCTGCAACGCGGCAACCTCGAGGTTGCGCTGACCTCGCCTTCCGACATTGCCGAACTGATCCCGGAATATTCGATCTTCACCACCGGCTATCTGTTCCGTGACGCCAAGCATCTCGATGCCGTCTATGCAGGCGACGTCGGCAAGGAGTTCAAGGAGAAGGTCGCCGGCGACCTGAAGCTGCAGATCGTCAGGAGCCAGTATCTCGGCACCCGCCACCTCATGCTGCGCGTGCCACGCGACGTGAAGGGGCCTGCCGACCTCAAGGGTCTCAAGCTCAGGATGCCGGGTTCGCAGGCCTGGCAGTTCCTCGGCAATGCGCTGGGCGCCAATGCTACGCCGCTGGCCTTCGAGGAAGTCTATCTCGCCATGCAGACCGGCACCATCGACGGGCTGGAAAATCCCTTGCCGGATGCGATCGCCTCCAAGTTCTATGAGGTCACCAAGCAGGTCGTGCTGACCGGCCACCAGGTGGCGAACGTCTTCTTCACCATGCCCAAGCCCTTCTGGGATGGGCTGAGCCCGGACGAGCAGAAGGCGGTTCTGGCGGCGGAGGACGCCGCGAAGAAGGTCAACGACGACGGTGTCATCGCTACCGAAAACGACGGCAAGGCCTTCTTCGAGGCGCATGGCAACACGGTGACGACGCCGGATGTCGAAGCCTTCCGCAAGCATGTGCTCGACGCCTTCCTCAATTCGGATTTCGCCAAGGATTGGCCGAAGGGCATGCTGGACCGTATCAGCGCCGCCTGAGATCGACTGCCTATGCCGTGCGGGCTCGAATGAGCCCCCGCACGGCATAGGCATGAAATCTCAAAACCACCCATCCTGGTGATCGCGGACCGCGCTTGATGAAAACACTGTCGGTCTTCTGGAGGCGATTTGCCGAGTCGGTATCCGTCGTGGCGTTTGCCGTGATGTTCACCGGCTTCGTCATCGGCATCATCGCCCGTTACGTATTCAACGCGCCGGTGTCGTGGGCGAACGAGCTTTGCGTCATCGCCTATGTCTGGGTCGTCTTCTGGTCCAGCGACATCTTGCTCAAGGAGCGTCAGCACATCGTCTTCGATGTGATCTACAATCTGTTTCCGCCCCGTGCGCGCCGCGTGCTGGCGGTCTTCATCACCTTGTCGCTGGCATTCGTTTTCCTGGCCGCTCTGCCGGGGACCGCCAGCTACATCGATTTCCTTCACAACCGGCGTTCGACGGCGATGCACATTCCCATGCAGCTCGTCTTCGGATGTTTCCTGATCTTCGTCGTCGCAGCCGCTATCGGTGCGTTGAGGCGTCTGTGGCAACTCTTGCGTCCCGGCTGGGAGCAGCATCTCTAGGAAGGCCTCATGTCCCTTGCCGCTCAAGTGATGTTCGTCCTCTTCTTCGTCTGGACGTTCATCGGAATGCCGCTCGGCTATGCCATGCTGGCCTCGGGCATCGTCTATTTCCTGATCTCCGGCGCCGACATGGGGCTGGTGGCCAGCCAGAGCCTCAACGGCATCTACGGCAATTTCGTCATGCTCGCGGTGCCGCTCTTCATCTTCGCGGCCGAGCTGATGAATGCCGGCGAGATGACCGACAAGATGTTCGGCTTCGCCAATCTTCTGGTCGGCCGCGTGCGCGGCGGCCTGGCTCACGTCAACATCATCGCCAGCGTCATCTTCGCCGGCATGAGCGGCAGTGCGCTGGCCGATGCGGCCGGCCCCGGCAAGATCTCGATCGACATGATGATCAAGGCCGGCTATCGGCCTGGCTTCGCCGGCGCGCTGACCTCGACCTCGGCGATCCTTGGGCCGATCATTCCGCCCTCCATCCCGATGGTGCTCTACGGTGTCGTCACCAACACGTCCATCGGCTATCTCTTCCTCGGCGGCGTCGGCCCCGGACTGTTCATGGCCGCTGTCATGATGGCGGTCGTTGCCGTGCAGGCGCGACTTCAGGATTTCCCGATCCAGCCCAAGCCGACAAGATCGGAGGCCATCGGTGTGGTCCGCGATGCGGCGCCGACCCTGCTCCTGCCGGTGATCCTGCTCGGCGGCATTTATACTGGCGCGGTAACGCCCACCGAGGCGGCAGCCGTGGCCGCCTTCGTGGCGCTCGTGTTGGCATTGTTCTGGTACCGGACGCTGACGCCGACCAAGCTCTTCCAGGTGTTGAGGGAATCCTCGAAAGCAACCGCCATCGTCGCCATCACCATAGCCGGCGCGGTGGTCATGAACTATATCGTCGCGGCTGAGCGGCTGCCGCATATGCTCGGAGTCTGGATCGCCTCGCTCGACATGAGCCCGATGATGTTCATGTTCGCCGTGAATGTGCTGTTCATCCTGCTCGGCGCTCTGTTCGACACGCTGCTCCTGCTGCTGGTCTGCATACCGATCCTCATGCCGACGGTGCGCGAACTCGGCATCGATCCGGTGCATTTCGGCGTGGTCGCGACCGTAAACATGATGATTGGGCTCATCCATCCGCCGATGGGGCAGGTTCTGTTCCTCATCTCCGGCATTACGGGCATCAAAGTCGGCACCATCCTGTCGGAGATATGGGTCCTGCTGCTGATGATGGTCGCCACCCTATTCATTCTCGCTTTCGTCCCCCAGATCACGCTGTGGTTGCCGGAAATGGCCGGCTACGTGCCGCAAGGAACGTTCCATTGAACTGCCAAACTAGGAATTCGACATGCCTGCCATGAAGGAGCTCGTTAAGGGCACCGACCGCTACCGCCACTACATCAACGGCCAGTGGGTCGACTCGACGGTGAAGGAGTGGATCGACGTCGAGAACCCGGCCACCCAGGCGGTGATCGCCTCCGTGCCCCGGGGCGGCGAGGACGATGCAGACCGCGCGCTGGTCGCGGCGCGCGCCGCCCAGCCTGCCTGGGAGGCGCTGCCGCCGGCGGCGCGCGGCCAACTGCTGAAGGATCTCGCCCGGCTGATCCTGGAGAATCGCGAGCGCCTGGCGCGCATCGTCGTCGCAGAACAAGGCAAGCCCATTCAGGAAGCGCGGGGCGAGATCGAGGGTGCTGCCCTCTACCTCACCTATGCCGCCGAGGAGGCGCGTCGTATCACCGGCGACATCATCCCGTCCGACATGCCTGACGAGCAGATCTGGATCCAGCGCGTCGCCCATGGCGTCGTGGTCGGCCTCACCGCCTGGAACTATCCGGCGGCGCTGATGTGCCGCAAGATGGGGCCGGCCCTGCTCGCCGGCAACACCATCGTTATCAAGTCGCATGAGGGCACGCCGATCTCGGCGCTCGAGATCGCGCAGCTTTCCTCCCAGCTCGATTTCCCGCCCGGCGTCATCAATGTCGTCAGCGGCACGGGCGAGGGGATCGGCGCGGCACTCGTCCGCCATCCCATCCCGCGCCTCATCACGCTGACCGGCAGCGTGCGCGCCGGCAAGGAGATATTCCGCGCCGCCGCCGACGATCTCAAGCTTTTGCGCCTGGAGCTTGGCGGCAAGGCGCCTTTCGTCGTGGCGGAGGATGCCGACATTGGCGCCGCCGTGCGCGCGGCAGTGCTGTCGCGCTTCGAGAATTGCGGCCAGATCTGCATCTGCAACGAGCGCATGTATGTGCATCGTCGGGTCGCCGATGAGTTCCTGGACAAATTCACCCGCGCGGTGAAGGCGCTCAAGGTTGGCGATCCCACCACCATGGTCGACATCGGGCCGAAGTTCAGCGGCCCCGAACTCGACAAGGTGGAGCGCATGGTCGAGCAGGCCCGCGCCGCTGGCGCCGGAGTGCTGACGGGCGGGCGGCGGCTCACCGAAGGCGAGTTCGCGCGCGGACACTGGTACGAGCCGACCGTGATGACCGTCGAGGACAACCAGATGCGCATCATGCAGGACGAGGTGTTCGGGCCTGTCGTGCCGGTCATGACAGTCGGCGATTTCGACGAGGGGCTGCGGCTCGCCAACGAATCCAATTACGGCCTGTCGGCCTACGTCTTCACCAAGGACATGCGCCGGGTCATGCGGCTGGTGCGTGAGTTGAAGTTCGGCGAGATCTACGTCAACCGCCCGGGCGGCGACGCGGTGCATGCGCACCACGCCGGCATCCGTGACAGCGGCATCGGCGGCGAGGATGGCAAGTACGGACTCGACGCCTACTTCCAGAAGAAGACCATCTACGTCAACTACGCCTGAGCGCTACCGTTGGGCGATGGTCCTGCCGGTAAGAGGCAAGGCGTTGCACCTTCGCCGGCAGGACCGTAAATCAGGCGCATGGCGCAGGCGCTATCATGACTTTGGCCGATCATCTGCAACGCTTGGGGCTGTCCCTGCCGCCGGCGCGGCCGACGGTGCTGCTGGCGGGCACGACGGCCGAGATCGACAGGCTCTATCCGATGCTCGACGCGGTGTTGAGGCAGCGTCCGGCCTATCGCCTTGCACTCGCCGCCGACCACCCGGATATACCGGCCTTGCGTCGCCGCTACCCGCATGAACTCGTCCTGCCCCTGCCCAATGCGTTTGGCGCCAGGCGCTGGCTGCGGCGGCTCGAAACGGTTCTCATCGTTGGCCGCATGGCGAATGCTCTGTCCGCCGGCGTGGATACGATCCCTGGCGCTGATATGTCGCCGGAAACGCTGTTGGAAAGGCTGCCCCGGCGTGACATTGCCGTCGCCCCGGCGCCGACCGGAGCATTCCTGATCGATCTGCTTGGCGGACGCCGCATCGGCTCGATTGCCGACCTTGCGGCGAGCCTCGGCAACCCGCGAACCGTCGTGTGCCTCGGTAACGGCCCTTCCTCTGAGGACCCGAGGCTTGCCGTCTACGGGGGCGCCACGCTCTTTCGCGTCAACTGGAACTGGCGCGGTCGCGACTGGATGACGGCTCCCGATGTCGTCTTCACCGCCGATCTGGACCTGCCCGGCAGGCGTGGGCGCCAGCCCATCATCGTCTTTCCGAGAGCCGCCACCGGGCGTCCGATTTTGATGCGGCACGCCATGGCGCTGCGGCCACCCTCGGCCGGCTATGCCTTCCTGGACGGTTTCGCGCCACCGCTGGCGAACCTTGCCAGCCCAGTCATCCCGACCAATGGCGCCTTGATGATCGCGGTGGCCACCGCCTTACGGCCGGAACGCATCGTCATTGCAGGCATGGATCTCTACAGCCACCCCGAAGGGCGCTATCCCGGCGACACGGCGGCGCAGGATGGCTATTCCAGGGAACACGACGCCGCGACGGACCTAGCCCTGATCCGGAAATCGCTGCGCGCCTTCGAAGGGGAGGCGGTCATCCTGAGCGACAATCTGCGCCTGGCCCTGGCGGAGCACCCGGAGAAGGGCGCGTAGCGTCACCTGGCAGGTCGGAACGAATGGCTAACTGGATCAGGACGCCTTGACGCGCGTCCGCTTGCCGCCGCCGCCCTGCTTCATCAACTGCGCCAGCAGCTTGACCTCGGCCTCGTTGTGGTTGCGGGCGAGTTTCTCGGCCTTGTCGGCGTCGCCGGCGATCACCGCCTCGATGAGCGCCTTGTGCTCGGCGATCAGCTCTTCATAGTCCTTGGGCAGGAAGCCGGACTGCACCATGTGGAAGCGCACCTGCTGCACGATGAAACGATGCTGCTCCGCTAGCCGTTCGTGCCGCGCCAGTTCGATGATGGCGGTGTGCAGGTCGAAATCGATGCTGGTCGCGTCCTGGAAGCGGCCTTCGCGGATGGCATGCAGCAGATCGTCGGCAAGTCCGCGCAGGCGCGTCCCGTCGGCCTCGGTCACATTGGCCGCCGCCAGACGAGCGCCAAGCCCTTCGAGCGCGCCGCGCAGCGTGTAGATTTCCCAGGCGTCGACCGTGGACGTGCCGGACACCTCCCAGCGGGTGAAGGCTACCTGCTGCACCAGCCCTTCATTGGCAAGCTGCGCCAGCGCCGAGCGCACCGTGCCGCGGCTGACCTCGAGTTCTTCGGAAAGCTGGGTCTCCAGCAGCCTCTCTCCGGCCGGCAAGACGCCTTCCAGGATATGGGCGCGGATCTGGTCGGCCGCCCGACGATCGAGCAGCCGCTTTTCCGACTTGAGGCTTGTAAGCTTTGCCATGAACCGACTCATGATCCCCCTGAGCAATCTACATATTCCGCCGCCGGGAGTGGCGCAACCTGCATTGCTGACAATTAACGAAGTGGCAGGACCAGTCGAAAAGGCGTCTTTCGGCCGACGATTCGGGGTTGGAGGCGCCAACGAAATTTATATTTGCTGATTGCTGACAATCAGGCGAAACTGTGTTTGATTGGCTCCGGGAGGAGCCTTCGATGGACGAACCGAAAAGCGCGGTGCTGCAGCTGAAGCCGGGCGACGAGGTCGCCGTGGCGTTGCGCGACATCAGGGCTGGGGAGACGTTGGCGCCGTTCGACCTGCGCGCCGCCGCCGACATTCCCTTCGGCCACAAGGTCGCGCTTCGCGCGCTCGACAGTGGCCACGTCATCCATCGCCTGGGCCAGCCAATCGGCCTCGCCAATGCGCAGATCGGCGCCGGGGCGCATGTCCATCTGCACAATATGGGTTTCGAAGCCTCGATGGCCGGCCACGCCATCGGCACGCGGCTGTCGAACGCGCCGATCCGCGCGCCGGCGACCGTGCCTGGCTTCCAGGGCTATCCGCGCGCCGACGGCAGGGTCGGCACCCGCAACTATGTCGGCGTGCTCACCTCGGTCAATTGCTCGGCGCTGGTCGCGCGGATGATCGCCGACCATTTTCGCGACCCGAGCCGGCTGGCGCCTTATCCGGGCGTCGATGGCGTGGTGGCGCTGACCCACAAGTCGGGCTGCAGCGTGGCCGACGGCTCGATGTCGATGCGTATGCTGCGCCGAACGCTCGCCGGCTATGCGCGCCATCCGAATTTCTCCGGCGTCCTGCTCGTCGGGCTCGGCTGCGAGGACAACCAGATCGACCAGTTGGTCGAGGAGGAGAACCTCGAACCGGGCGATGATCTTGCCAAGCTGGTCATGCAGGAAGCCGGCGGCACCCGCACGAGCGTCGCGCGTGGCATCGAGATCGTCGAGGCGATGCTCGACAAAGCGGCGCGCAAGCTGCGCCAGACAGTTCCGGCCAGCGAGATCGTCGTCGGCCTGCAATGCGGCGGCTCGGACAGTTTTTCCGGAATATCGGCCAACCCGGCGCTTGGCGCGGCGGTCGACCGGCTCGTCGCCTGCGGCGGCACGGCCATCCTGGCCGAAACGCCCGAAATATACGGTGCCGAGAACCTGTTGCTGGAGAGAGCCGTCAGCCGCGACGTCGGCGAGCGGCTGATCGGCCTGCTCGAATGGTGGGACGACTACACCAGCAACGAGCCGCAGGGCTTCGACAACAACCCGTCGCCCGGCAACAAGGCCGGCGGCCTGACGACCATCCTCGAGAAGTCGCTGGGCGCCGTCGCCAAGGGCGGCACCACCAACCTCGTCGAGGTCTACGGCTATGGCCAGCCGGTCGACAAGCGCGGCCTGGTGTTCATGGATTCGCCGGGCTTCGACCCCATGTCGGCGACGGGCCAGGTGGCCGGCGGCGCGAACCTGATCGCCTTCACCACCGGACGCGGCTCCTGCTTCGGTTGCCGTCCGGCGCCCTCCATCAAGCTGGCGACGAACTCGGCCATGTTTGCCCGTATGGAAGAGGACATGGACGTCAACTGCGGCACCATCCTCGACGGCGAGGCTTCGATCGACGAGATGGGTGAGGCGATCTTCCGCGAGATGCTCGCCACGGCGTCCGGAAAGCCGACCAAGAGCGAACTGCTCGGCTATGGCGACGACGAATTCGCGCCATGGCACGTTAACGCCTGGCTGTGAGCATCCCGAAAGCGGGCGCCGGGACATGAGAACGAACGAGGGGGAAATATGCCGATTATCAACGTCAGGCTCTTCAAGGGACGTAGCGTCGACCAGAAGCGCGAATTCGCGGAAGTGGTGACGCGCGAAGCCTCCCGCATCCTGAAATGCGGTCCGGAGGCGGTCGAGATCGTGTTCGAGGACATCGAGAAACAGGATTGGGCGATGGGCGGCAAGCTCGCCTGCGATCAGTAGCGACATGATCCGGACGGGGCGACTGAGTGTCGACATCGGTGGCACATTTACCGATCTCGTGCTGCTGCGGGATGACGGGCTGACCTTTTCGGCAAAGGTGAGCTCCACGCCGCCGGCGCCGGAAGAGGCCGTCATGACCGGCATGGCCGATATTCTGCAAGCCGCCAGTATGCGTGCCGATGAGCTTACCGAAGTGCTGCACGGCACGACGGTCGGCTCCAACACGCTGCTGCAGAAGCTTGGCGCGCGCACAGGGCTGCTGACCACCAGGGGATTTCGCGACGTGCTGGAGATCGGGCGGCTGAGGACCCCGGGCATGTTCGATCTCACCTGGGAGAAGCCGGAGCCGCTGGTGGCGCGACGCTATCGGCTGGAGGTTGCCGAAAGGACGCTGGCCGACGGCACGATCCTGACGCCGGTGGATAGCGACGACGTCAGCCGCGCGGCGGTCTTCTTCGAGGCCGAAGGCATCGAGGCGGTCGCGGTCTGCTTCCTCAATTCCTATCGCAACCCCGCCAATGAGCGGCAGGCGGCCGAGCTTCTGGCGCGCGCATGTCCGGGCATTGCCGTCACCGCCTCCGTCGACGTGCTGCCGGAGTCCGGCGAATACGAGCGCAGCTCGACGGTGGCGGTCAACGCCTACGTGCTTCCCGCGCTGCGTGGCTATCTCAGCCGGTTGGAGGCGCGGCTCAGGCAAGCCGGCGTCGCCGCGCCGGTGCTGATCGGCAATTCCAATGGCGGGCTTTCCGCCTCCGAGGTTGCGCGGCGCAAGCCGGTGTTCTTCATCTCGTCCGGCCGGTCGTCCGGCGCTGCGGGCGCGGCCCGTCTCGGCACGGCACTTGGCGAGCCCGACCTCGTTGCCTTCGACATGGGCGGGACCACGGCCTCGGCGGCGCTCGTGCATCGCGGCGTGCTCGGCCGCACGCATGAATACGAATTCCGTGCCGGCATGTCGGTGCCGTCACGCTTCATCAAGGCCGGTGGCTACATGATGCGTGTTCCGACGGTCGACGTTGCCGAGGTCGGCAATGGCGCCGGCTCTATCGCATCGATCGACGCAGCCGGCCTGCTGTCGGTCGGCCCGCTTTCGGCCGGCGCGGATCCCGGGCCTGTCTGCTACGGCCTGGGTGGGAAGCGGCCGACCGTGACCGACGCCAATGTCGTGCTGGGCTACCTGCCGCCGAGGCTCGCCGGCGGCTCCCTCGAACTTGACGTGGAGGCCGCGCGGGTGGCGATCGGCCAGGGGGTCGGCCATGCGCTCGGGCTTTCCGCCGAGGCGGCGGCGCACGGAATTCGCGAGATCGCCAACGCCAACATGGTCCGTGCCATCCGCGCCGTCACCGTCGAGCGCGGGCTCGATCCGCGCGAACTGACGCTGCTTGCCTTTGGCGGCTCGGGGCCGGTCCATGCCTGCGCGCTCGCGGCCATGCTCGGCATCACACGCGTCATCTTTCCGCCGTCGCCCGGCGTCTTCACCGCGACGGGAATGCTGGCCGGCAGTGTTGAGCACCATGAACTACGGCCCGTGCAGGCGGGTCTCGACAGTCTCGCGCCGGCGATGGTGCAGAGCCTGCTCGCCGGGATGCGGGAAGCCGCCACCGTGGGGCTTGTCGAGCAGGGCTACAGCGCCGCGAGCGTCAGTTTCGAGGAAGAGATCGACCTGCGTCTCCAGGGGCAGGAGGCGGCGCTGTCCATTCCGCTCGAGACATTCGACAGGTCGGCGCTGCGCCAGGCCTTCGTCGCCGCCTATCGCGACACCTACGGATACACGCCGGTCGATGCCGTCGAGGCCGCCGCGCTTCGGCTTCGCGCTCATGCCAGCACCGCGCGTCCGCTCGACTTCACCGCTCTCAAGGCTGCACCCGCGCCTGTCGGCGCTGCGTCTGGAGCGCGTCCGGTCTTCTTCGGCCGCGCGCGCGGCACCGAGACGCCGATCGTCCCGCGCGACGCGGCCATGGCGCCCATGCGGGGGCCGCTGATCATTGAAGGCGCGGACACGACGATCGTCATTCCGCCTGGGGCATCGGTCGAACCGCATCCGACCGGCAGCCTCGTCGCGACGCTGGAGGCGACGCCATGAGTGCCGTCGATCCCATCACCTTCGCCGTCATCAAGTCGGGGCTCGACACGATTGTCGACGACATGGCCTACGCCGTCATGCGCACCGCCCGTTCGCCGATCGTGCGCGACGTGCTCGACTATTCGGTCACGCTCTGCGACGCCAGCGGCCGCATCCTCAGCCAGGCCAAGACGGTGGCGCTGCATCTGGGCGCCGTTCCCGACGCCATCGACGTGGTGATCTCACGTTTCAGGGACGACCTTTTTCCCGGCGACGTGATCATCCTCAACGATCCCTATGACGGGGGCATGCACCTGCCCGACATCTTCATGTTCAAGCCGATCTTCGCGGGCGAAAGGCTGCTCGGCTTCTCCGTCGTGATCGCGCATCATTGCGACGTCGGTGGACGCGTGCCGGGGTCGAACGCCTCCGATTCCACGGAGATCTTCCAGGAAGGCCTGCGCATCGCGCCGATGA
>OFIS01000689.1_pt1 | contig 13743 bp, 13 predicted proteins | sample 1775071 | NCBI WGS metagenome assembly OFIS01 (sample SAMN08195774, study PRJEB24354) | sludge metagenome | isolation source: sludge from phenol fed wastewater aerobic bioreactor C | place: India: Nagpur | collected 2016-09-17 | reverse complement strand
TGTCGACATAGGACTGTTTTACGATTATCTGGTGCTGTAATGATCGGCGCCGACATCCCCCGAGAGAAAACAAAGCAGTCGGCTTCGGTCTGGATAGTCGACGTTTTCAAGTGGCAGTAATGCAGGCAGACGTCGAAGTCGAAGTCAGATAGACCAGGAATTCGTCGATCAGCTCTACTAACGTCACGTATTTCTTGTAGGTAACGAGACGTCATCGAAGACCGACCCGCTGTCAGGCCCCTTGGAGAACACTGATGCCATTTGTTCCGTGCTGGCTTTACCGTCCACTCGGCGTGAACTCTGGAACAGGCACCAAGGTTGGCATCAACAGCATTCGCACAGCTCGGCGCGGCGATCACATGATCGGTGCCCACTGCATCATCCAGAATGTGTTTTCGTACGATCGTCATGGGGCCAGGATCACCGTTGGCGATCGAACCTACATCGGCAAAAGCCACCTGGTTGCAGCTCAAAGCATTGCCATAGGCGATGACACGATAATCTCTTGGGGCGTCACCATCGTCGATCACAACTCGCATTCGCCCGACTGGGAGCTACGCAAGCACGACATCCCGAATTGGCATCAAGGTAAGAAAGATTGGACCGGTATCAAGATAGCGCCTGTGACCATCGGCAATCGCGTGTGGATCGGCTTCGGCGCGAGTATCCTTAAGGGTGTCACCGTCGGCGATGGCGCCATCATAGGTGCCTGCTCTGTCGTTACCAAAGACGTACCCCCGGGCGCAATTGTGGGGGGCAACCCGGCCAAGATTATCCTGAATAGGCAGCCTTTAACGGCTCGCACTGGAGCATAGTGCGCCAAACATATAGGACATATTCCGAATCGCGATCTTGGGTGCAACCCTCAGAAAATCTCTTCGCACTCGATATTTGAGCCACCCTCTGAGGTTCCCCGCTAGATGCTGCTCGTAGGGGAGGCTCTGAGCGAAAACCATCGTTCGTTCGACTTTTAGAGCGGACGTCCTGAGCAAATTCTCGAAAATCCTCGGCGTATAGAAATTGATATGGCCGAACTGACCCGAGACACGAATGGCACGCTCCAAATTGCGCGTATGTTCCAAAGGTACCTCGACATATATTTTCTCGCAGACCCTAGCCGCTTCGTGCAAAAAGAGGCGCTCGTGTTCGACATGCTCGACAACGTGAATTGCAAGGCCAAGATCGAACGATTTGTCTGCATGCGGTATCTTATACCCGTCAAATAGTTGGACAGTTTCAAGCTCCGGAATGCTCTTCTTATGGATCGCCGTTAGGCCGGATCTGGAAATTTCAACCGCAGCCAAGCTTTTAGCGAATTTGCGTTGACTGAGCCTGTTTAGAACAGAGCCTTCGCCAGCCCCAATATCCAGAACCCTATCAAATGTTTCCCCACGAGTAATAGCCTCCAGGTGTTCGACCGACTGGATTGCGGCGACCTCACGCTTTCTGGCGCTTTTCCCTTCAGCGTAGTAGTCATCATACAAAGCGCGAAATTCCGTGCTCGTCATAGGGGGACGCTCCCAAACTGCCAAAGTCCAGCTTCGGGAATTACATTAGCAGCATCTCCAGCAGCCCGCTATGCCAGTGCATCAACGATGATCTCACGCGTTGTTGCCGCTTCTGTTCGGGTCTATGCCCCTTCAGGCGCCTAAATGGCTCCATCACACAACGCCGCGACAATGGCGTTGAACTCCGCGATGAACCCGGCATCGTTCGGATGCCCATCACCGGAGAGGCCCTCACTCACGAAGTCGTAGGCGTCTGCTTGGATCACTCGGCGCACGCCAAGCTCCCGGTAGGCCTGCCGGATGCCGCCAAGCTCGTTCTGAAAGTTGGAGGTGCCGTAGGAAGACCAGCGCCACGGCATAATTGGCAAGATGTTCGCGACAGGCAGGCCGGCGGTAGCCCAGCGCCCGACATAGTCCAGGGTCGCCTGCCTCATTTGTCCGTAGTCCAGATTTGTCCCCACGGCATCGTTCGTTCCGAGCGCCGGGACCACCAGATGATTTGACCCTCCGGCAACCGCCGTCGCGATGCGCAGCATCGATTGTATGCGAGATGCCGTAAAGCTGGCCATAGTATAGGAACCGTGTGCCATGCGGCAAACGAACAGTCGCGGCAAGCTCCCCGCGACCTTGACGCCGAACCGCATCAGGGAGGTGATCTCAACGGCCACCGATCCCGTGTTGGTAATGGTATACGTTCCGCTGCCGGTCTGGCCGGTGGCTCCCGCTGCGGCAAGCACGTCGTTTCCGGCCGTTGCGGTGTTCACCGTTGCATAGGTGGTCCCGTTGTAGGCGAAGGCGAGTTGTCCGCCAGACACCCCCTGATAGGTGAGGTCGAGCTTTTCATAGGCCGCCGCCGACAGCGTCAGCACCTGCGCAGGTTGGAGCATCAGGGATTTGCCAACAGGGCCGCCGGTGCCGTAGGTCGGGGTAGAGGGGTTCGAGAACGCAAGCCCGTGGAAGGTATTGCCACCCGAGGTATCCGCGTTGTCGAAGTTGACCAGAACGGCCTCATCGAGCGCGATACCCATGTTCGCAAAATGCGTCAGACGGCCGACATGGTTCGTCCTGGGATTGGTCGCATAGGCTCCATTGCTGATGCTGTCGCCATTGATGATGACGCAGGAACTCGTAGCAATCTGCGGCATCAGCGCAGCGCGCAGCTTCATGAAGCGTGATCCAAATTCTGGCCGCTCGGGCAGAGACAAAAGCACGCCGTTGACCAGAACCTTACCGGGTCCCCAGAAGCCCTTGCCGTTGCTTGGGATGACCGTCACCGAGTATGTGCCGGGCGCAACGTACGGAAACGGATGCGCAACAGCCGCGGCCGCAAAGATCGCGGTTGCGTCCACAACGCCCGTATTGTCCGCTGTCGCGAGCAAGCCGAGACCGGTGTTGCCGCCAGCCTGCGATGCCAGCGCCAGGGCGCGATGAGCATCCGCCGTCAGCCCGCTTTTGACCGTGAAGGCCACTTCGGAGCGCTGCGAAGCCTGATCGGCCAGCATATCACCGATCGCCATGATCCCGCTTTTGACATGCGCGCGAACGCCGGTCGGGTTGTTGTTAGCTTGGTATTTGTAAGCCCCGCCAGTAATGGCGGGGCGATAACCAGCCGGTATCGCAACTGATGTTGCGATGTTCGCGACCCCGTTGATGAGCGTGATTTCAGTTGCGTTCTTGATTTCCGCAACGGTGTTGTCAGGGTTCATTTTCACGGCGAGCAAAGTTGCCTTAGCCGACGCGCCTGCACCGACCTGAACGCCTGTAAGGTAGCTATCCCCGGCAGCGGGCACTTGCATGACCGCGCTGTAGTTAGCCGGAGTATTGGTGCCTGTAGCAACGATGTTCGACCAGCCGACCGACGCGCTTTTGCCGATGGCGATCCCTTGCCCATCGGTGCGGCGTGCCTTGATTGTGATCTCGCCGGTTAGAACTGCACTCCACTGGATCCCGTTCGTCGTGGAGATTGTTTTCGCCGTGTGACTGGTGGGAATTCCGGTCGTGCTCCAGCGCGCGCCACCATTCGGAATGGTGCCCGTCGTGTAAACAGGCGCGCCACCCGAGACGGCTTGGATGCCAATGACGCATCCCGCCGGCTTCGAGATTTCCGCACCGGCAATGGTGGCGACCCCCGCCAGCGCGTTGAAGGTTTGTGACGTGATCCCTGCGTCGGAGAGCGTGCCGTCATCTTCAAGCTTGGATACGACGATGCGGATCACGCCATCGGCTGCCATCCCGACAGACAGCCCGGTCACAAACTCGTCGAAGGTCTTGAGGGACGTCGGTTCGAAATAGACGTTCGCGTTTGCGAGGGCCGTACCGACTCCAGTCACGGGCACAGAATTCGCGACGCGCGACCCTGTGAGACTAGCGAGGGCATCGACCACCGCCTTTGCGCTAAGGGCAGCATTCGCCACCACCGCCGGCGTCGCCGTCCCATCGTTCTGGTAAAGCTGGAGATAGCTTCCATCCGCCGAGAGCGCCCAGTAAGTCTTCTGCACCGTGATCAGGCTCCCGACGACGGCCGTGGCGCTGGCACCGGTCAGGCCGGCCGAGGCGGTGAAGGAGAGCGTCGGCGGGGTGGTTCCGCTACCAAGACCCGTATTGGTGATGGTGATCGCCGTCACCGCGCCGCCCGAGACGGTGAAGGTGCCGGCCGCGCCTGCTATCGAGCCGCCGGAGAAGCCGAGCGCGAAAGTGCCATTGGTGCCGCCGGTGCCAGCAACGAGCGCAGTGGTGCCCGTGACGCCCCTCGGCAGCGCCGAAGCATAAGCATTCGGGTAGACACCCGAGGCCGCCGAGGCGAGCTGGGTGTTGGCAACGTTGGCAGCGGTCGCGACGACGTCCGCATGCGTGGCGGCCAGGTCGGCTGCGGTCTGTCCCGCGCTGGCGGCAGCCGCGGTGGCGCTCGCCGCAGCCTGCCCCGCCGAGGCGGCGGCGTTCGCCGCAGCCGCCTCGGCGTCCTCGACCGCTCCATTCAGGTCCGGCGGCAGGAAAGGCACGATGGCGATCTGCTCGGCGCCGACCACCGGGGCCTCGGCAACGAAGGAAAACACCCGGTCTGCATTGACGGCTCCCAGTTGCACGTGGACGGTCGTGCCCTTCTGCATCTCGCGGCTTGTCCGCGCGTCCGCCGCGCGGAACCAGGAACCGGCGCTGGCGGTGTAGATGCCGTTCCGCGTCGCGTCGGCCTGGTCCTTCACCAGCACGCGATCGCCCACCTCGGTCATTGTGCCATCGATGAGTTGGAGGCCGGAAAGGCCGATATCGACGGTGGTCGCGAGGCGCACGGGTTCACGTTCGCCGGTCAAGAGGCGAACAGCGGCTGCTGCGGGTCGGGCCATAGGGATTGCTCCATGAAAAGGCTTCGCAAAAACGAGCCGGGACTGGTTTCTTCAAGAACTGGGCAAAGTGGGACGTGACAGCTTGGAAGTGGCACGACTGCCGCCCTGCATGCCTCATGGGCGCCGTGCTGGTGATGAGTCGCGGCCAGCCATCTCGCCGGAGGGTTGGCCAGGATGAACCACCGAGATCCGGACGCCATCGCGGCGGCAAGTTGCACGGGTTGCATTGTCCGCGCTCGGCCGACTATTCGAAGACGTTGCCCGTTGCGGAGTTAAGACCCACCCGCCCGGCTTGGCCGGCGTCCTTGAGCCCGAATGCGAACACCGGCGCCCAATGGCGAAAGGGCAACTTCCATTGCAGACAAACGCGCCGCGAAGTGCTCCATTAGCATAACGTAAAGTTGACTTGCGCCCCCGCCAGCGTGGGCGCGAAAAACCATCGCGGCGGACATAGCGAGGGGGCCCGAATGGCGTTTCGCCTGAAACTGCCCGGTGGCATGCTGAAGATCAAAACCTATCGCGAACTGCGTGAGCGCGAGCGCGCCCGGCGGGTGCCGGTGCTGAAACTCGGCCGCTTCTACATCATCTGGTGGCCGGACTGACTGGAAGAGCGCCCCGCCCGCTTCCCGTGCCCTGTTCTCGCCCCATTATGAAACGAGAGTGGCGGCATGGCACTGCGCATCAAACTGCCAGGCGGAACCCTGAAGGTAAAAACCTATCGGGAACTGCGAACCAGCGAGCGCGACCGGCTGGTTCCGGTCAGGAAGATGGGACAGCTCTATCCCGTCTGGCGCTCATCCAGGCGCAAAGCCGGGGAGAATGCTTCCGAACATCGACAAAACCTGCCGTAGCGAAAGTAAAAAGGCCGGGCTTTTACGAAAGTGTGGCTGTTGTCTCCCCCTCGCTTGCATGGGCAGCGCAATCGCTTCCGCAGTGCGCGCTTCGAGTCCGCCTCGCGCATCTGCAAAGAGCTGCCAGTCATCAGAGGGGTATGCCGGTCGAGAGCTTCTGGCCCGGAGCGGGTGGGAAGACGTTGGTGTCCAGCTTCACCGCATTGGCTGGTTTGTAGAGGCCGGAAAGATCATTGACGAAACCGTTGCCGGCCTTGAAAAAGCTCGTGGTGAGTGCCTGGTTGGCGGAAAAACGCGAACTGGCGGCTTGGCCAAGGAGGTTGTTCTGGCGAAGCGTCGAGCTGTACTGAATCGCATTGAGGTCGACCTGACCCTGCCGCGCCTTCGCCGCCAGCACTTCGGCGGGCGAGCCGGCAATGCCCACGCCCGATGCTCCAGCCTTAGCACGCGCCTGGGATTCCAGAAGATCCTGCTTGTGGCGCTCCTGGCTCTGCTCGAAGGCAGCCGATTGGGCTTCAGCCCGCGCCTGCTGTTCGTAGGCCTTCGCCTGATAGTCGGAGAGCTGCTTGTCCTGCACGCCTTGCATGAGCGCGCCGCCGGCGGAGATCGCCATGCCGATCAGTTCCAATGAGCACATATCAGCCTCGCTTGTTGCGTGAGATCTTGGAAGTTGGAGAGCTTGGGATATTTGTGCTCGCCGCGTGCGCGCGCCCCTTCGGGCGCAGGTCGCGCGCACGGCCGGGATCGAGCAGCGAAAGCAGCAACCTGTCGGTCGCGAGTCCGACGCGGCTGAGCCGAGCGGGCGCGGCGGCGCGCTGACCGGCCGTGGCCGCCCGCCGGGTGGCGGAAAGGTTGACTTTCGTCTCCCGGAGGCCGGCCGCCTCGAACAGGCTGTTCGCGGTGGCAATGGCGCGCGACAGAGCGTCGGCCTCGAAGAGCTCCTGGCGCAGCAGCTCGATCAGCCGGCGCGCCTCGCGCCAGCGTGTGCCGAACGCCTCGGCGCGCGCCACGGTCTCGGCGCTCAGCGCCTCGATATCGGCACGTGCCTCGTCGGCTGCCGCCGCGGCGCGACGTTCCCGCGCCAGCGTGACGGTCCTTTCGAGGAGCGCGATCCGCTCGTTGCAGTCGTCGACGCCGGCGCGCGCGGCGGCAAGATCGCCGTCGCCGAGAATGGCGCGGTCCTCCGCCGCCAGGAGGTTGCCCCGGCTGGCTGCGGCTTGCGAAAGGTCGGCATCCAGCAGGGCGATCACGGCGGCGTAGTCCACAGCCGTGCGCGCCCTACCGAGTGCCTCGGCATGGGGAGTTGTCATGGATGATGTTCCTCAGTGATGCAGGAGGCCCCTCGAGGGGAAATCTCTACGGCTCGGCGTCGAACACGGGCGTGAGCGCTCGTATCGTGCAGGGCGTGGGATTGGCATGGCGGATTTCGATGCGGCCCTGCCCTTCCCAGCTGTCGTCTATCGGCACCTCGACATTGCCGCTGAACAGGCCGGCCTTGCCGTCGGGCTGGACGATGGTCGGCACGCGTACGTTCTCCCAGTGTCCGCGCACCATGGAACGCAGCCGCAGCCCTGTCGTGTCGGTCTCGAACAGCGACAGGATCACCCGGCCGATCTTCTTGCGCCGGCCCACGATGGACCCATCCCGGCCCCCGACATCGAGTTCCAGCGTGGCGGCTTCGGCCGCGAATGGCAGGCCGACCTGCCAGGTGCCCGCGCTGGCGCCATGGGGCAGGCTCACCTGGCCGCCGGCCACGGCCAGGCCGCGATGGACCTTGCCGTCGGCCAGAACGTCAACGACCTCGCCTTCGAGATGTCCGGCGCCCGAGACAGTCGTGACGGCGGCCCCCTCGTAGGTAAGGCCGCTGTCGACGGCGAAAGCGTCCTCAAGCGCGCCATATTCGAATGGGGCGGTCATGATCTCGATATAGCGCCGGACCACGCCGCCGATTGTGCGCTTGACGACCAGCCAGAGATCGTCGACGCCGTTCCGCCCCGGTGTCACGCAGGCGCTCTCGACGCTGGCCCAGGGTTGGCCGTCGAACGTGCCGGCGATCCGGTGCCGGTGCATGCCGCGCACGTCCTGGCTGGGTTGATGTGTGAAGCCGCCCAGCTCTCCGCTCTCGACGGGAAACCAGAGCACAGGGTCGGGATCGCTCTGGTAGGCAAGCTCGACGACACCCTTTTTCGCGATGTGTTCGGAGATCTGGCCGATATCGTCGGAGGCGAACTTGCTGGCCTGCACCTGTGTCAACTCGGCGATGGCGCGGCGCGAGCGCGTGACGTAGAGGAATGACTGGCCGGCATCGACCGGCCGGACGCGGGCGCAGCCGAAGGTGCGCGAGCGCCGGTTCTTGAACGAGGACGGCGTCAGCGCCTCGTCGACGCCCGAGCCGGAGAGCGCGCGGATCCCGCCGCTCGTGCCGATCATCAGCGCCCCGTCGGACTCCGCGATCCAGACGATGTCGTTGGCCTGCCCGCCGCCCGCCTGAATGAATTCCAGCGCGTCGTCGTCCTTTTCCCCGAGGGCGAAATTGTCGAAATCGCCGGTCCTGGAGGCGTAGACCGAAAAACGCCGGCTGAACGCCAGCCGCTCCTCGTAGAGCGAGCCGCATTCGACATATTTGCCCGGCACGAAAGTGCCGAGACGCCAGCGGCTGATGGGACTGAGATCGGGAAGCGCATAGCCGTAGAGCCTGATCATCACCACGGTCGGGCTCGTCACCAGCGCGATCTTGGCCCAGCGCCATCGGCCATCGGAGGCGAACAGCCGGATCGCGCGCCCGACATCGCTGGCCTGGAAGCCGGCGCCGCCATTGATGCCCGCGGTCGAAGAAGCGGTAAGGGCGAACGCCGACTGGCTGGCGGCGGCCCTGTTCAGCGTCAATTCGGCGAAATCAACGTCGGTGGCGCCGTTGATCGCCTTGAAGGTGAAGCGGTGGTACTCGAAGCCGGTCTTGTTGAAGAACTCGTAGTAGCGCGTTTCGCCGCCTGACCATCCCGTCTCGCTGTTGCGGCTGTCCAGCGCTACCCAGGTCGAGCCGTCGTTCGAGCCTTCGAGAACCCAGTTGGTCGGCGTGCGGTCCACCTCCCCGCCCGAACGCGCCGTCAGATAGTAATTCTCGACGATGACCTGCTCGCCGCCGGCCGTTCGGTATGTCACCGAGCCGTTGGTGCCTACGCCTTCGGCATGGCTGCCGGTGTCCTTGTCGAAGAGGCGCCAGGCGCTGGTCGAGCCGCCATAGTCCGAGACCGTGCCGGATGGCGCGGTGTTCGACGTCATCTTCGGCGTCAGCGAGCCATAGTCGGCCGGCGTCAGCGTCGTCGCCGTGTCGTTGATCTGGTCGTAGGGTCCGTCCAGGAACTCGAAATCGTCGAGGCTCCAGGTCTCGTGCGCGGTGCGCATCAGCACCTTGGGCGGATAGGTCCTGTGGGTGATCCACATCTGGTCGGCCGACTGCACATAGGCGAGATCGAACAGGTCTGCCTCCACATAGGGCGATACAACCTCGACCGTCCCGACGCGGGCGCCATAAGCATGGACGCGGATGTAGCGGTCGCCGAACTCCAGCGCATAGGCCTGCTCCGAGGAGAAGACGAACGGGACGATCCGCGTCGCCTTGGCCGACAGCTTCACTTCGCCGACAAAGGCGGTGCCGCCGCGCTTGCGGATGCCGACATGCGGCAGCGTGACGAAATTCTCGCAGACCGAAAGCGCGGCGCTGTAGAAGTCCAGCGAGGCGCGCGCATGCAGGCGCGGCGAAATCTCACCGCGCACGAACGTGTCCTGAATGGGGTAGAGCGCGGTCATCCGAGCAAACTCCTCAAAGCATTTCTCACGAAAGTGCGCAGCGGTTTCCGGGGGAACCAGTGCGTGACGTCAAAGGCGGAAATCGCCGCGCCGGCTAGCCCAGGCGCCGGTATGGAGCCTGCCGCCACGCTGGATGGCGTTGGCGGTGAACGCCGCGTCGAGCGCGCGGTCATAGGCCGCGCGCGCAATGTCGATCATGCCGGTCTTGTGGGTCAGCGGATGCGCCAGCTTCACCGCCAGCGCCGCCACCACCACCTCGGAAAACAGTGAGTCCCAGTCGTTCGGGTCGGTGAGGTTGGCGATGTAGCGCAGGACCAGCGGACCGGGCTGGTCGCTGTAGATCAGCCCGGCCTCCTGCCGCCAGGAAAGCGGCACGCCGTCTGGCTCGCCATTGTGCGTGGGCGGCAACGGCCGCAGGCAGTCGGCGGGCAATTCGTAGGCATGGTTCAGCGTGCCATAGCCTGAGCCCGTATCGGCGCCGGCAAGTGTGGCGCGCAGGATGGCGAACACCCAGGCGTGCCGGGCAAGTTCCGCCTCGCGCGTCAGGTCGAAATGCAGGTTGAGGAGCCGCGCCGCCTTGACGTCCTGATCGAGCGAGTCGATCGGCGCCTCGTCGAGCACGGCCAGCGCCATGTTGGCGATATCGAGCGGAGTGATGGCCATGGGTCGGGGGTCCGTGAGTGGGGAAATGGCTTCTTTCTCCCCGTTCACGGGAAGAAATGCCCGGCAGGGCAATGAGGGGCAGCACCGGCGTGAAACAATTGACACCAGCTTCGAAGCACCGGTGCCGCCCCTCCCCTGCCTGCCGGCATCCTCTCCCCGTATGGAGACGGGGAGAGGAACGTCCTCGTTGCCTTACGCCTCCGTCGTCTTCAGCGCGATGAAGCTCATGTTCTTCACGCTCGAGGCCGTGCGGTCCCAGTTGGCGGCGAGCGCCAGCTCCGCGTCGGTGGCGAACTCGCCGGCGGTGGAGGCATCGAGGAAGCGGGTGCCCGGGACGTGCGCCACGAAATGCCGACGACCAACCATTTCGGTGACGCCGCCGCCGTGGCCCTGGCGCGGCTTGCGGTCGAACTCCAGCGGGCCGCCTTCCGAGCTCACCGGCAGCTCGTTCCACAGGATCGCCTTGTCCTTGAACATGAAGGCGGTGTAGACGCCGGCCGCCTGCGGAATGTCGTCGTCGACCACGCAGCGCAGCCCCATATAGTAGGGGATCAGCGGTCCGCCCTGCTCCGACGACGGCACGTAATCGATGAGGTCGGCGAGCTTCAGCGCCTTCATCTGCTTGGAATGCATCCAGATGGTGCGGAACTTGTCGGCGCGATCGCCCATCAGGTAGGCCGCCTCGATGATGTCGGTGTCGACGATCGAGGCACCGGTCGCGCGCACCAGGTCGCCACCGTCATTGGCGACGTTGTCGGCGAGCACGCCCTTGAGGATGCCGATCAGGGTCAACTTGTTGGCGCGTTGCCAGTATTCGGTCTGGCGCCGCACGATCAGCTTCTGCGGATCATCGCCTGCGAGGATGGCGGTGAGATCCGGAACGCCCCAGGCCTGGGCGCGCACGTTGCGGGCGGCGACCTCCCGGCGCGAGCCGATCTTCTTCATCTCGATGGAATCGGCCGGATCGTCGTTCACCGGCTCCGACGGGTCGTTGCCGAGGTCCTTCCAGCCGGGCATGTCGACCGAGCGCCCGCCCATGGACAGTTTCGACGAGATCGACGGGTCGGAAAACAGGATCCCGGCCTGGTAGATCTCGAGCGACTGGACGTGCTCCTCGAACGAGTACTGCGCGTAGACCGACGGGACGATCGCGTCGGCGATGCGGGTGTAGGCGTCTGCCATTTTGACTTTCCTTTGCGTGTTGATTGAGATGAGAGGCGTTCGGATGCAGTCGATCAGAACGGGTTGCTGGGCATCCAGAGGTCGGGATTCTCGCCCGCTTCCCGGGCCAGCCGCCTGGCGCGCTGCGGGTCGCTGCGGACCAGGGCCGAGATCGCCGAGACGTTGCGTTCGCCTCCGGCGTTGCGCCGGAAGGGGTTGCGCGCGGCCGGCGTCCCGTCGGCATCGATCGTGTCTTCCCTGAACATCGCCTCGCCGATTGCATGGAAGGCCCTGGCGATCTGCGGGTCGGTCAGCGCCCCGTCGGGCAGGAGGATGCCCTTCTGCTTGTAGGCGTCGACCAGCCCGAGCTTCTTCATCGCCCGGTTGGCGACCTCCAGCTTCTGGCGAAAGCCGTCGCTTTCGGTCGGCCCCCAGTCGCGAACCAGCTCGTCATGGGTGGCTTCGACCGAGCGCGACAGCGCCGCCTGCTGCAGGCCTTGCTGCTCGGCCATGTAGCCGACGAACCGGTCATGATAGGCTTGGGCGATCTTGGGGCTGGCGCCCGCTTCGACCGCCCAGGCCTTCGAGGCGTTGGCGAGCTCGTCCGAATAGGCGAAGTCGTCCGGCAGCCCATCGGGCCGCCGATACTCAACCTTGGCGGGCTCGGTCACCGGGCGCATAGCCTCAGGAAGTCTGGAATGGAATTTCTCCCACTCCTCCTTCGGCGCGTCCCTGGCCGGAACGCGCAGGCTTTCGCCCTGCTGACGCTCCAGTTCCGCATAGGACGTGAAAACCCCGTCGAGGCTTTCGGGCCTGGTCCAGCCCTTGGCTTCGGCAAGCTTGCGATTGCCTTCGGAAAGACCGTCAAGCCAGCTTTTGCCGGTCGCCGGGGCGGATCCGCCGCCGGCCAAGGACGCCGCCGGATTGTCCGCCGGCCGCGAGGCCACGGACCCGGCCTCTGCCAGATCTGTCATGTGATGTTCCTTGTTGAGATGAGAGGTGGGCGAAAAAGCGCCGACCGCGAGGCGCGCAATCTCCTCCCCTCGAGGGGGAGATCAGCCGGCTCTAGGCGTTGTCGCCCCAGTGTTCCCACAGCAGCGTGATCGTTCCCGTCACGGCCAGCGTGCCGTCGGCGGCGATGTCGGTGCCGGTGGCGAAAGCGAGATTGAGGTATAGGCTGACAGGGGTCGCCGTGCCGTCGAGCGTTGCGGCGGCGGCAAGGTCGGCCCTGGAGACCGAGGACAGCGCGTTGCCGGCGCCGTCGAGCGTACGCGTCGTGGCGGCAGCGAAATTCGCCATCGTCCCGGCGAGCGTCGTGACGGATGCTGGGGCTGAACCCAGCGCCCAGGCCAGCGAGGCATTGTTCTTGATGGTCGCTGCGCGGTCGCTCGCCACCGCGACCTGAAGCCTGGCGGTGCCGCCCTTCAGCCGGACCTTGCCCTTGGCGAAATTGAACAGAAGCTGGCCAGCATAGGACTGCGCCTTGGCGACGGGCACCTGCATGCCGGCGAAGGTGAAGACGGTGCGGAACGAACCGCCCTGCCCCGTCGTCACGACCTTGAGGCCGAGCCGGGGTGGCGCAAGACCCGCCTCGCGGGTGGCCGCGCGAGCAAGCGTACGCGGAAGACCTCGTGTCATGTCGTTTCTCCGTTCTTGAGTGAGGGCGCCGCGCGTCGCGGCTCGTTTGTCCCGCAAGACCTGGCGGCCTGCGCGGATGATTGGCGGCAAGCGCGTCCGGTTGAATCGCCTTGGCAGCCGGCGTCGCTATCCGGTTGTTCGCGCGGCATGTTTCAGCGCGCATCAACGCCCGAGAAACCAAGATTCACTTCGTGAGCAGGCGCGCCGCCGTTCCGCCGCAATGCCACCGCATCTGGCGTCCGCTCGCCCCCGTTTTCAAATCCTGGGGCTTCAAAGGAGGTTCCAGATGATCGTCAAGAAAGCCATGGCGGCACTACTTCTCACCGCCGTTCTGGCGGGATGCTCGCAGACCGAGTCCCAGCAGCGCACCACCACTGGCGCTCTGCTCGGCGGCGCCGGCGGCGCCCTCGTCGGCCAGGCCATCGGCCACGACACGAAGAGCACCGTCATCGGCGCGGCCAGCGGCGCGCTGCTCGGCGCCGTCGTCGGCAATGCCACGACCCCGCAGGAGCCGCGCAACAACCAGCTCTGCCGCTACCGCGACCCGTCGGGCCGCATCTATGTCGCGCCTTGCGACGACCGGTATTACAACGGCCAATATTGAGCGCCGCTTTCCCTTCTCCCCGTCTTTACGGGGAGAAGGTGTCGGGTGCGCGCCCGGCGACCGCGTGGCGCTAACGCCTGGGGTCACCCTTCTCCGGATGCTTGCGAAGATAGCGCAGCCGCTCGCGTTGCGCGGGCGTCAGCCGTCTCCGACCTCGGCCAGAATGC
>OFIS01000686.1_pt1 | contig 13821 bp, 7 predicted proteins | sample 1775071 | NCBI WGS metagenome assembly OFIS01 (sample SAMN08195774, study PRJEB24354) | sludge metagenome | isolation source: sludge from phenol fed wastewater aerobic bioreactor C | place: India: Nagpur | collected 2016-09-17 | reverse complement strand
CCGGTCGAAAGCCGGTGGCCGGCGACATTGATGATGTCGTCGGTGCGGCCCATGATGTGGAGGAAGCCCTCGGCATCGAAATGACCCGCGTCCCCCGTCTCATAATAGCCGGGGAAGCTTTCGAAGTTGCGCGCGAAGCCGACCGGATTGTTCCACAAGGTGCGAAAGGCGCCGGGGGCAAGGGGGGCCTTGATCGTGATCGAGCCGCTCTGCCCATCGGGGACCGGCTGGCCGTCCTCACCGAGCACGACGAATTCATAGCCGGGTACGGGAAAGCCCGCGCTCCCGCGCTTGCGCCGCAGGTCGCCGAGCGCAAAGCAGCTGGCGATCGCTGGCCAGCCGAGTTCGGTCTGCCACCAATGGTCGATCACCGGCAGGCCGGTCTTTTCCTCCAGCCAGGCGATGGTGTCGGGATCGGCGCGCTCGCCGGCGAGGAAGATGGCTTCCAGATCTCCGGTTCCGATGTCGGCCAGAAAGGCGGCGTCGGGGTCTTCCTTGCGGATTGCGCGGATCGCTGTCGGTGCGGTGAAGAAGGTCTTGACCCCGTGGCGGACGATCGTGCGCCAGAAGGTGCCGGGGTCGGGGGTACCGACGGGCTTGCCTTCGAACAGGATCGTCGTCGCGCCGACCAGTAGCGGGGCGTAAACGATATAGCTGTGGCCGACGACCCAGCCGACGTCGGATGCCGCCCAGAAACAATCGCCCGCGCCGATGCCATAGATATTCGCCATCGACCAGGCGAGCGCGACGGCATGTCCACCATGTTCGCGCACCACCCCCTTGGGCGTGCCCGTCGTCCCCGAGGTGTAGAGGATATAGAGCGGATCGTTCGCCGCCATGACCGCGGGTTCGGGTATCGGATCGCCGGCACATTCGCTGCGGAGCGTCATCCAGTCGATATCGCGCGGCGGCTGGAGGTCGGCGGCAAGCGCATCGCGCTGGACCAGCACGACATGCTCGACGCGGTGACTGGCGAGCGCGAGTGCTTCATCGACCATCGGCTTGTAGGCGATCAGCCGGCCCCCCTCGATTCCGCACGAGGCCGTCAGGATCAGGCGCGGCGCGGCATCGTCGATGCGCTTGGCAAGTTCGAGCGCCGCAAAACCGCCGAAAACGACCGAGTGGATCGCGCCGATGCGGGCGCAGGCGAGCATCGCAAACACCGTTTCGGGGATCATCGGCATGTAGATGACGACGCGGTCGCCCTTGCCGACGCCCAGCCGCTTTAGCATCGCCGCGACGCGGCCGCTTTCTTCGAGCAATTGCGCATAGGTGAACCGGCGCATCTGCCCGGTGACCGGACTGTCATAGACGAGCGCGGGCGCATCGCCGCGCCCCGCCGCGACATGGCGGTCGAGGCAATTGGCGGCGGTGTTGAGCGTGCCCCCGGCAAACCAGCCCGCATCGGCATCATGGATGCGCTGCGGCGGCGCCACCCAGTCGATCGCCCGCGCGGCGGCGCCCCAAAAGGCGTCGCGGTCGGTGATGCTGTCAGTCCAGGCCTGCCGGTAGGCGTCGCTCATCTGTCGTCCTTTATCGAAATGTCTTGGCGAGAACCACCAGCGTCGGGTCGCCGTCAAACGCTTCGGGGGCGAAACCCTTTTCGCGCTCGAGTTCGATGGCGGCGTGATTTTCGCGCGCCTCGATCGCGATCGCGCGCCGGACGCCGCGTCGTTCGGCCTCGCGGCTGACGAAATCGAGGAGCGCCCAGCCGACGCCCTTGCCGCGATAATCGCTGCACACCGACACCGCGATTTCCGCGGTATCCATCGCCGCATCGCAGGCGAGCAGTGCCGATCCGATCAACTTGCCGCTCGCCGCGTCGAAGCCGAGGAAGCTTTCGCTGCGAAAATGGTCGGCGTGGATCAGCGGTTCGAGCTGGCGGTGGTTGACGTGAGCACCGGCCGAAAAGAAGCGGAAGCGCCGGTCCTCGTCGCTGACGCGGTCGAAGAAATCGACGAGCGCGGCCTCATCGGCCTCGGTGGCGGGACGCACCAGCACGTCGATGCCGGAACGGGTGGGAAGCAGAAGCGTCGTGTCCATGGGAGAGAGCCTTTCGTTCAAGAGCCTGTGCCTCTTGCGCCGCGGCGGGCGATCATGCCTTGATCCAGCGCAAAGCCCCGAAAAATCCGGGGCAAAAAATCCGGGGAGAATGCGCGACCCGCCATCCTCCCCGGTCCATGCCGAACGGCCTGCCTATGCGTCGATGTTGCGGCGGAAGGTTTCGGGCAGGAACAATAGCCCCACGATTACCGTCAGCGCCGCGATGACGATCGGATACCAGAGGCCGTAGTAGATATCGCCCGTTGCCGCGACCATCGCGAAGGCCGTCGTCGGCAGGAAGCCGCCGAACCAGCCGTTGCCGATATGATAGGGCAGCGACATCGAGGTGTAGCGGATGCGGGTCGGGAACAATTCGACCAGCATGGCCGCGATCGGGCCGTAGACCATCGTCACAAGGAGGACGAGATAGGTCAGGATGGCGATCACCATCGGCTTGTTGATCGCATCCGGATCGGCCTTCGCCGGATAACCCGCCTTGGTCAGCGCGTCCTTGATCTGCCCCTGGAAGGCAGTGATCGCGGCCTTGCGTTCGTCGCCCGTCACCTTGGCGGGATCGGGTGCCGTAAAGCTTTCGGTGCCGATCCGGACGACCGCGACGCTGCCCGCCGGTGCGGCGACGTTCGCATAGCCGATCGCGTTTTTGGCGAGGAAGGCCTTGGCGATGTCGCAACTCTTGGCGTCGAACTTGTTCTTGCCGACGGGGTCGAACTGCAACGAACAGTCGGCGTCGTTCGTCACCACCGTCACCGGCGCCGAAACCTCGGCCCGGGCAAGCGCCGGATTCGCAGCTTCGGACAGCGCGTGGAAGGCGGGGAAATAGGTCACGACGGCCAGCGCGCAACCGACCAGGATAATCGGCTTGCGCCCGATCTTGTCCGACAGCCAGCCGAAGAAGATGAAGAAGGGCGTACCGATCGCCAACGCGATCGCGATCAGGATATTGGTCGTCGCGCCATCGACGAGCAGCATCTTTTCCAGGAAGAACATCGCGTAGAACTGGCCGGTGTACCAGACCACCGCCTGACCGGCGACCGCGCCGAGCAGCGCGACGAGAACCCATTTGGCATTCTTCCACTGGCCGAACGCTTCGGTCAGCGGCGCCTTCGAGGTCGTGCCTTCATCTTTCATCTTCTGAAAGACCGGGCTTTCGGAAAGCTGCATGCGGATCCACATCGACACCGCGAGCAGGACGATCGAGACGAGGAAGGGCACGCGCCATCCCCAGTCCTTGAACGCCTCTTCGCCGATCAGCGTGCGCGTGCCGATGACGACGAGCAGCGCCGCGAAAAGGCCGAGCGTTGCCGTCGTCTGAATGAAGCTGGTGTACAGGCCGCGCCGGTTGTTGGGCGCATGTTCGGCGACATAGGTCGCCGCGCCGCCATATTCGCCGCCGAGCGCGAGGCCCTGCACCAGCCGCATGACGATGAGCATGATGGGCGCTGCAACGCCGATCGTGGCATAGGAGGGAAGAAGGCCGACGACGAACGTCGAAAGTCCCATCAAGCCCATCGTCACCAGAAAGGTGTTCTTTCGGCCGACGAGATCGCCGATCCGCCCGAACACCAACGCCCCGAAGGGACGCACCGCAAAGCCCGCGGCAAAGGCCGCCAGCGCGAAGATAAAGCCGGTCGTTTCGTTGACGCCCGAAAAGAACTGCGCCGATATGATCGTGGCCAGAAGGCCGTAGAGATAAAAATCATACCATTCGAAAACGGTGCCCAGCGACGAGGCGGTGATGACGAGCTTTTCGCTCTGCGTCGCCTCGTGATGCTTGGGCAAATGGTCATATGCCGTTGCCATGAAACCTCTCCCTGTCCCTGTTCGGTTTAGAAACTATATTTTGCGGCAAATTCAAAGCGATCGAGCTGGCCCTTGGCGCCGCTCACGATTTCGCGCTCACCGTGGCGATATTCGATGCCAAGGTCGATGCTCTTGACCGGCGACCAGAAAAGGTTGGCGGCCGCGCTCCACGCCTTGTCGTTGAACCCCGACAGGGTCGCGAGCGGGATCGAACCCGCATAGTCGACATTCTGGTAGCTGCCCATCAGGTTGACCCGGAGCTGCGGCGCCACGGCAAGGCGCACCGCCGCGAGCGCCGCGAACTCGCGAACATCGGCAAGGGTGCCGGTCGCCGGGTCGAACACCGAATCGGGCGCGAAGTTGAGGCCGACATAGCGGCCGGCATTGCTGCCATAGGTCGCCATGAAGCGGATATCGCTGCCCTTGTCGGCGGCGAGATAGATTTTGCCCGCGGCGCTGACACCCCAGCCGAAATTCTTTGCCGAGACGCCGGCATTGGCGACGCGCACTTCGCGCGCGAGGCCCGCGAGCGACAATTCGCCAAGCTTGCCTGCATAGGCGATCCGCGCCGCGAAGTCGGGGATGCTGTCGTCGCCGTTTTCGACCAGCGCCGGGGCGCCGAGGGTGGCGGTTCCCGACTCCGCATTTTCAATCGATGCATGGAGCGTCACGCCGCCGCCGAGCGGCGCCGAATAGCGGACGAGCGGTTGGCGGACGAACACCGTGCCTTCGGTCGCGCCGACGAAATCGGTGCTTTCGGGCAGCGCGCCGACATATTGGAAGGTCGACCAGTCCTGCCCGAAGGTGAATTTGTCGACCTGGATATAGGCGCGGCGCAGCGCCAGATTATAGCCGTTGGTCGTGCGCTGCGACCCCTGCGTGCCCGGCGATGTCTGAAAGTCGGTTTCGACATAGCCCTTAACGGCATGGCCCGCGACATCGGTCGACAGGTTGAGCCACAGCCGCGATTGTTTGGCGCTGAAATCCTGCACGCGGGCGGCCGGACCGGATCCGACCGGGATCGATTGCGGCAGATAGAAATCGCGGCCGAGCGAGTTGGTCGCCACTTCGCCTTCGCTGAACCGGCTATTCGTCGCGGTAAGCTTGATGAAGCCGCCGATCTTGATCGTCGTTGCGCCCGAACGGAAACCGTCGGCGGGCGCCGCTTGCACTGCCTGCGGCTGCAGCGCCGCGACCTTCGTAGCCGCGGCATTGCTCTTCGCGGCGGCTTCTTGCGCGACGGCGGCGGTCGCTGCCTCATCGCTGCGCGCGCTTGCCAGATCGGCGCGCAGGCTCTGCATTTCGGCCTCGAGCTTCGCCAGCCGGGCCTCAAGTTCGGCTTCGCGCGGCGTCGATTGGGCAAAGGCCGTCCCCGGCGCGACGAGCGCGGTGGCGGCCAGCAAAAGATGGAGGGGTGTTGTAATTCGCCTTTTCATCCGACGTCTCCCTGTTCCCGATGTTCACCTCGGGATCGGGGCAGAGTGCGGCGCGCGCCATCGCGGCGCCATCCGGACGATGGTCGTAGACCTACGACCTTTGTCTAACAGCGCGGCGGGCGATATTTGCGCTAGGCAGACCGGTAAAAGTCCACGCGGACCAAAAGGAGCAAGCGATGGGAGAGACGATTTATCCGGTGCCGTCCGCCTGGGCGGCCGATGCGCTGGTCGATGAAGCCGCCTATCAGGCGATGTACCGGCAGTCGGTCGAGCAGCCCGATGCCTTCTGGCGCGATCAGGCGAAGTGCATCGACTGGATGCGGCCCTTTACCCGCGTCAAGGAGACGAGCTTCGACGAAAGCGATTTCGGCATCGCCTGGTTCTCCGACGGCACGCTCAATCTGTCGGCCAATGCGCTCGACCGCCATCTTGCCGAACGCGGCGACGCGATCGCGATCCTGTGGGAACCCGACGATCCGGCCGATGCGCACCGCGCAATCAGCTATCGCGAACTGCACGCCGACGTCTGCCGCTTCGCTAATTTGCTCAAAGCGCAGGGGGTGCAGCGCGGCGAACGCGTGACCATCTATCTGCCGATGGTGCCCGAGGCCGCGGTGGCAATGCTTGCCTGCACGCGGATCGGCGCGATCCATTCGATCGTTTTCGCCGGCTTTTCGTCCGATGCGCTCGCCGGGCGCATCACCGATTGCGACAGCCGCATCGTCCTGACCGCCGACGAAGGACTGCGCGGCGGCAAGCATGTGCCGCTCAAGGCCAATGTCGACGAAGCACTGGCCCATTGCCCCGGCGTCGAGCGCGTCATCATGGTACGGCGTACCGGCGCCGATGTTTCGATGGTGGAGGGCCGCGACATCGACTGGCACATGGCGGTCGCCGCGCAGAGCGACGATTGTCCGGCCGAGGAAATGAACGCCGAAGATCCGCTGTTCATCCTCTATACCTCGGGATCGACGGGCAAGCCCAAGGGCGTGCTGCACACCACCGGCGGCTATGCGGTGTGGGCGGCGGTCACGCACCGCTATGTCTTCGATTACCGGCCGGGGCAGATATATTGGTGCGCCGCCGACATCGGCTGGGTCACCGGGCATAGCTATGTCGTCTATGGTCCGTTGATGAACGGCGCCACGACGGTGATGTTCGAAGGGGTGCCCAATTTCCCCGATCCGTCGCGTTTCTGGCAGATCGTCGACAAGTTCGGGGTCGAAATCTTCTATGGCGCACCGACCGCGCTGCGCGCTCTGATGCGCGAAGGCGACGATTGGGTGACGAAGACCAGCCGCAAGACGCTGCGCCTGCTCGGCAGCGTCGGCGAGCCGATCAATCCCGAGGCGTGGGAATGGTATCACAGGGTGGTTGGCGACGGGCGCTGTCCGATCGTCGATACCTGGTGGCAGACCGAAACGGGCGGCGTGATGATCAGCCCGCTTCCGGGCGCCACCGCGCTCAAGCCTGGTTCGGCGACGCGGCCCTTTTTTGGCGTTCAGCCGGCGCTGGTCGACAATGACGGCGTCGTTATCGAAGGGGCCGGTGACGGCTGCCTTGTCATCACCGACAGTTGGCCGGGGCAGATGCGCACCGTCTGGGGTGACCATGCGCGCTTCTTCCAGACCTATTTCACGACCTTCAAGGGTCGCTATTTCACGGGCGACGGCTGCCGCCGCGATGCTGACGACTATTACTGGATCACCGGCCGTATCGACGATGTCATCAACGTGTCGGGCCACCGCATGGGCACTGCCGAGATCGAAAGCGCGCTCGTCGCGCATCCCAAGGTCGCCGAAGCAGCGGTCGTCGGCATGCCACATGACATCAAGGGGCAGGGCATCTATGCTTTCGTCACCACGAACGCCGAGGTCGAACCCGACGAGGCGCTGCGCAAGGAGCTGGTCCAATGGGTGCGCCACGAAATCGGTCCGATCGCAACGCCCGACGTCATCCAGTTCGCGCCATCGCTGCCGAAGACGCGGTCTGGCAAGATCATGCGGCGTATCCTGCGCAAGATCGGGGAGAATGACGTGAGCAATCTGGGCGACACATCGACCCTCGCCGACCCGACGGTGGTCGATCATCTGCTCGCGCACCGGCCTTTGCTGGCGGAGGCGTGACAGGCACCGTCCTCGTCGCGGACGACCATCCGCTTTTCCGCCAGGCGCTGCGCCTGGCGGTCGAGAAAATACTGCCCGAGGCGTCGATTGCGGAGGCCGGAACGCTCGCCACGGCGGTCGCCGCGGCCACCGCCGCGCCCGATCTCCGGCTGATCCTGCTCGATCTCAAGATGCCGGGCGCCACCGGCTATTCGGGGATTGCGCTGCTTCACGCCGAATGTCCCGACGTGCCGATCCTCGTCGTATCGAGCGCCGAGGGCGCGGCGGCTGCCGATGAGGCGCGGGCGTTCGGCGCGATCGGATTTTTGCACAAGGGCAGCGACCTTGGCGCGATCGAAGCCGCGGTTGCGGCAGCGATCGGCCGCCGGCCGGCACCGCGTTCCCCTGCGCCGGATTCCGCCACCGAGGAGATTCGCGAAACCGTCGCCAGCCTGACCCCGACCCAGCTCAAGGTCCTGCTCGCCGTACTCGACGGCCAGCTCAACAAGCAGATCGCGCATAATCTGGGAATCAGCGAGGCGACGGTGAAGGCGCATATGACCGCGATCATGCGCAAGCTCGACGTTCGCAACCGCACCCAGGCGGCCCTGGTCGCGCGGTCACTCGGGCTCGATCTCGCGCACTGATAGCGCCGCCAGAAAGTCCTCGATCGCGCCCGCCGCGACGGGCTTCGCAAGGATCGTCACCCCCAGTTCGGCCGCGCGGGCGCGCATGGCGGCGCCATTCTCCGCCGTCACCAGAAGCGCCGGCAGACCGGGGTGCCGCATCCGCAACTGCGCGATCAGGTCGAGCCCGTTGGCGCCGTCATCCAGCTGATAATCGACGAGTGCTGCATCGAAACGTCCCGGCGCTGCGAGAGCATCGCCCGGTCCGCGCGCGCCGACCGCGTCATGCCCCATGCGCGCGAGCAGGGCGAGGCTCGCCTCGACGATGCGCTCGTCATTGTCGACCGCCAGAATACGCAGCGACTGCGGCGCCCGGTCTTCCGTCGCTGCGAACTTCGGGGACGCGGTCGGCGCTTCGCCGGTCTCGGCGACCGGCAGATAGAGGCTGAAGCGGCTGCCGCGTCCGGGCGCCGATCGCACTTCGATCCGCCCGCCGAGCAGCCGCACGATGCGGCGCACGAGGGCAAGGCCGAGCCCCAGGCCCTCGACCTCGACCTCGCCGAGCCGCACGAATTCGGAAAATATGTCCTCGATCTGCGCATCGGCAATACCGACGCCGGTGTCGATGACGTCGATCCGCCAATCGCCGCCGCGCCGCCGCACCCCGATAAGGACGCCGCCGCGCGCGGTGTAGCGCACCGCATTGCCGATGAAATTCTGCATCACCGACCGGAGCAGCCCGGCATCGCTTTCGACGGTGCCCGGCATCGCGCCGATGCGCAGTCGGAGGCCCTTGGCTTCCGCCATCGGACGGAAGGTTTCGGCGAGATCGCCCAGAAACGGCGCAAGCGCGATAGCGGCGGGTTCGGGCGTCACTCCGCCCGCATCGAGCCGGCTGATATCGAGCAGCGAGCGCAGCAGGTCTTCCGCCGCCACCAGCGCGCTTTCGACGCGGCCGATCAGGTCGCGCTGCGCTGCGCTGGCGTCGCGTCCGAGCGCGGCGGTGAACAGGCGCGCGGCATGCAGCGGTTGCAGCAGGTCGTGGCTCGCGGCCGCAAGAAAGCGTGTCTTGTCCTGATCGGTCCGCGCGAGGCGGCGGTTGGCATCGCTGAGCTCGCGCGTGCGATCGGTGACCCGCTGTTCGAGCTCTTCGAGCGTGCGGCGCAATTCCTCGCGCATCCGGGCTTCTTCGCTGATGTCGGTGAAGGACATGACATAGCCGCCGCCGGGCATCGATCCGCCGACGATCTTGATGACGCGGCCGTCGTTGCGGTGCCGTTCGACGCTGTGCTCCTGCCCGCGGCGCAGATGTTCGAGCCGTTTCTCGACATGATGCGCAACATCGCCCGGTCCGAAATCGCCCTGTTCGGCGTTGTGCCGGATGAGATCGGCGACGGGTACGCCGACGCGAACCAGACCGGGGGGGTAGTTGAACAGTTCAAGATAGCGGCTGTTCCACGCGACGAGGTTGAGGTCGGCGTCGACGACGCTGATTCCAGCGCCGACATTTTCGAAGGTCGCGGCGAGCAGCCGGCGCGAAAAGCGCAGGCTCTGCCCCCCTTCGTCGAGCAGCCGCGTGACTTCGTGGAAGCTGAGCTGGCCGCCCGCGAGCGCAGAGGCGACGAGCGCCCGTGCCGAAGAGGCACCCACGACCTGCGCGATCAGTTCGCGGGCGCGCTGTGCCGCCTGCCGGTCCACCGGATGGCTGCGGTCGGCGCCCGGAAAGGCCTTGCCCGCCTGTTCCTCACCGACGAAGCTTCCGGTGAGCTGCGCAAGATCGGCGAGGTTGGTGATCGGTCGCTGCGCGCGGACGAAGCGCGGCAGCGGCGGCGTCTGCACCTTGCGCGCGGCAATCGCGGCATAGACGATCAGATTGGCGCCGACGCTCCAGATGACGCCGTGCGAGAGCGGCGCGGCCCCGCCGATCCCGAGCAGGCGCAGCGGATCGATAGCGGTCCCCGCCAGCGCGTCGAGCCACGCGGTCGGGACGACCGGCGGCAGCGCGAGCGTGTAGAGCCAGAGCGCCAATCCCACCGAAAGGCTGGCGCGTGCCGCGAGTGAATCGCGCGCCTTGCCGGTTGCCGCGAGGATGAGGTGCGGGGTGAACTGCGCCATGGCGGCAAAGGCGATGAGGCCGATGGAGGCGAGCGAATCCTGCGCGGAAACGAGCAGCGCCCAAACGAGCCCCATTGTCAGGATCGCGAGGATCGACAGTCGCCGGATCGTCAGCATCCGCCGTCCGATCGCGCCCGATCCTGTCGTTGCCGGCGCGCGCATCAGCGTCGGAAAGACAAGGTCGTTCGATACCATCGTCGCCAGCGCGGTCGAATCGACGATCGCCATCGACGCCGCCGCGCTGACCCCGCCGAGCAGCGCCGCAGCGAGGACGAAGCCGAAGCCCTCGGCCGCGGGCAGTTCGAGCACATAGACGTCAGGGGCAATCGCCGGGCCGAGCACGGTCAACCCCGCAAGTGCGATCGGCAGGACGACGATCGCCATGGTACCGAGATAGGCGGCAAGGCCGAAGCGCGCGCGCACGAGATCGTCGGGCTGGCGCGCTTCGACCAGTCCCATGTAGAATTGCCGCGGCAAGGACAGGATGGCGGGCATCGCGATCAGGAAGATGATCGCGACATTGAGCGTCAGCCCTTGCGGCTCGAACCGCGATTGCAGCGCCGAAAAGCCCTCGATCACGCGTTGGGGCGGGGTGGCGGCGAGTACGGCCACCGCCACGCCAGCGACCGCAACGAGCGCAAGCAGCTTGATCGCCGATTCAAGGCCGATCGCGTAGAGCAGCCCTTCGCTGCGGCCCGCGAGTTCGAACCGCCGCGCCCCGAACAGGATCGCGAACAGCGCCAGCAGCGGTGCCGCAACCAGCATCGCCTGCGCCGCGACATTGGCGCCCGACACGATGCTGAGCGCGGCGCCGATCGAGCGAAGCTGCAACGCGATATAGGGAATGGTGCCGAGCAGCGCGATCACCGTCACCAGCCGCGCGACGACGACATCGTGGCCGAAGCGCGCGGCGATGAAGTCCGATACGGTCGTCGCCTGCTCCTCGTGAACCGCCTCCGACAGACGGCGCAGAAAGCGCGGCGCGGCGAGCAGCAGCAGCATTGGCGCCGCATAGATGGGCAAATAGCTCCACCCGTCGCGAACCGCGCTGCCGACCGCACCATAGAAGGTCCAACTCGTGCAATAGACGCCGAGCGCCAGCGTATAGGCACGGTGGCGCAGGGCGGGACGCCGCGCGAGCGCCGCACCGCGCGTCTCGACGAGCGCCGCAATGACGAACAACAGCAGGATCATGGCCAGCGCCAGCAGCGCCGCGGACTGCAAACTCATCGTCGGCTCCTGCCTCGGGCAATCCGCGGGATCGTATAGCGGGGCGTGGGCGTAGCAAGCGCCATTATCGGCGAGGTGGCGCGGCGACCCCGATAAGGCGCTGCGCCGGTCGAAAGGTTCGCCAATTGCGGACGCGACGCTTTTCGGGGCACCCGATGTCGTGCTCTAGGGTCAGGACCCATTGATTCCACGTTCGACGTCCCTGCGGGATTTGGCCGATTTTGCCCATGGCAGCGTCGAAAAGACTTGAAATATCAACATATTCCTTCGCCTTTTCTCCTCGCCCTGAGCAAAGCCTGTCCCCGCGAAGGCGGGGATCGCTTCAAACCTCGATTGCGGAATCAATGGGTCCTGACCCTAAGGCCCGTGGCTGCGCGTCGTCGCATCGGCTGCGGGGCGCGGCGGCAGCTTGATCATCGTCTGCTGCGCCATGGTGCTGTTGGCGATGATGATTTCGCGGCCGTCGTCGGTCTTCAGCAGAGTGAAGCCGAGCGAGATATCTTCGACCGTCCCGATGTCGCACTCATCCTTCGTCGGTGCCGCGACTTGCAACCGGTCGCCGCGCCGGAACGGTTTGTAGAGGACCAGGCTGACCCCGGCGACAAGATTGCCCAGCGTCTGCTGCGCAGCGAAGCCGATGATTACCGACATCAGCCCGACGCCCGCCAGCAGCGCCGCACTCAGGCGATTGAGGGCGGGGATGATATGCGCAAAAAGCGTCGCGAGGATCAGCCATATCGCGAGGATTGCGAGCCGACTGAGGAATTGCAGCGTGATCTCGTCGATACGCTCGGACTTGTCGTGAACCAGCGCATCCCGGAGCAGGCGGCGCACCAGCCCCGAGCCGATCAGCCCTGCAAAGAGGAAAATCACGCCGAGGATCAGCGCGCCCGACAGCGTGGCCGGGTCGAACAGGCGCAGAAGCGGTCCGATCGCGGCCGTCACGAGCCCGCCCATGCTCGCGCGCCGCGGCGAATTGCGGCCATGCCGCTGTCTGTCGTCATTCGATCCTCCCCGCAGGTCGACAAGCCTGACCCACCGGACAAATCCTACGCCTTATCGCCGCGTCGGCAAGGGCCTAACCCGTGGGCTTCCGATGATGAAACGTCCCGTGGCAGCGGAAGGGCGCGCGGGCCGGGCATCGATCTCGCCAGCCTGTGTCCGCTTTTGCATCGCTGTCTCGTCTAACGGATTGTCGGATCGCTGCGCATGTCTTGTGCCGCCGGTCCGATGCGAGGACGGGATGGGAGGAAGACGATGCAGAGCTGGGGAGGGGCGGGCTATTGGACCGCATTGGCAGTGGTTGCCGCGTTAGGCTCGGCGTCCGATTGCCGCGCACAATTCGCCGCAGCGAGCGACACGCCCGAAAATGAAGCGGCGCAGGCGAACTCCCCGAATGGGCCGGCAGTCGCACCGCGCCGTATAAGTGGTGCGCCCGACGTCTCGGCTCCCGGGTCTCCGCTATTGCAGATCCCCAATCGTTCGGCGCGCACGGGGATCGGGCAGACGCCAGAGCTTTCCGCCGACTTGGACGCAGGCGACAGCGACCGGGACGCTGCGGCCTTTGGCAACGGGCCTGGTCGGGCGTTGCCGGGCGCGGGCGGGCGGCGCAGCGGGGCGACAGGAGCCCGCCCGTCGCGTCTCGGTGGCTCCGGCGGCACGTCGGCCGCCGATGTCGAGCGCGGCTATGATCGTGCGGTCGTCATGCCCGATAATAGTAATGGCGGGCCCACCGGCGGCGTTGGCCTCAATTCTGCCGGCGACGGCAATTTGGGGGCCAGCGCCGGTCTGCTGAATTCGGTGGCCGGGCTGGGCGGCAACTCCAACGGCGGCAGCGGCGGCAACTCGGCGCAGGGCGGCACCAATTCGGGCAGCACCGGGATCGAAGGCGTACTCAACTCCTTCGGCGGCGCAAGCGGCGGTCGGTCCGACAATGCCAATGGCAACGGCAACCGGCGCTCGAACGGCGGTCCCGCCGAAAACGGAAATGCAGGCGGCTGCCGCGACACCACCGGCGGGTCGGCGACGAATCTTCCCGCGCGGGGCAATTCGGCGGGCTCGGGATCGGACAGGTCAGTCGATCGAAACCAGAATGAGACGCCCGCAAACAACTCGGGACGCGAAGCCCCGAACAGCCAGAAGGACAGGTCAGGAGCCGATGGCGAAGATCGTTCGGCGCGCAACGACAGCAATGCCAACGACAATGGCGGATCGGATCGGAGCAATCGCGACGCGCCGCCGGAAGGCAATTCGGATGGCGCGGCCAAGGCGGGCGCCCCCGATCGCCCCGAGGAAGAAGGCTGGTCGGCAGGCAGCGACCCGGTTGGCCGGGCGGCGGCGCGGCGGCGCTTCGGCGATCTGGGCGCAGCTGCGACCGGGGGCGATTTGCTGGGTGAGAAGCGCGACGCGGAAGCCGTCGATGCCGAGGAAGGCCTGCGCCGGATT
>OFIS01000685.1_pt1 | contig 13833 bp, 12 predicted proteins | sample 1775071 | NCBI WGS metagenome assembly OFIS01 (sample SAMN08195774, study PRJEB24354) | sludge metagenome | isolation source: sludge from phenol fed wastewater aerobic bioreactor C | place: India: Nagpur | collected 2016-09-17 | reverse complement strand
CAACAAGCAAACAAAAGCAAACGCCGGCACTTAGCTGGCGATGTTTTTTAGGTGCCTTTTGATCGGGAGCTGGATACATTTCTCCTAAAGGCGGTTAAATAAAAACGCCGGACCTCACAGCCCGGCGTTTTAATTATCTCAAGCAATTATTTCACGTTCAATACTACTTTTTTCGTTACTTCTTTCTTCACAGGTGCTTTTGCTGATTCTCCATGTCCTCTGCCGGCAATATTCGCCAAAGTAGGAGCAATGACCAGTGCTACAATTGACATCAGTTTGATGAGGATGTTCATGGAAGGGCCGGAAGTATCTTTGAAAGGATCGCCCACTGTGTCACCTGTAACCGAGGCTTTATGCGGTTCTGATTTTTTGTAGTAAATCTCGCCGTTGATCTCTACACCTTTTTCAAAAGACTTTTTGGCATTGTCCCATGCACCGCCGGCGTTGTTTTGAAACATTCCCATCAGTACGCCACTTACGGTAGCTCCTGCAAGAAAGCCGCCCAATGCTTCAGCGCCAAGACCCGGCATAAAGCCAATAACGAGCGGAGAAACAATAGCAATAGCTCCGGGCAACATCATCTTTTTAATAGAAGCCTCTGTAGAAATCGCTACGCATTTTTCATATTGTGGCTTGCCGGTACCTTCCATAATGCCCGGTATTTCGCGGAACTGACGACGTACTTCTTCAACCATTGCCATGGCAGCTTCACCCACAGCCCTGATAGCGAGTGAAGAAAAGATGAAAGGAATCATGCCGCCTACAAACAGACAAGCCAGCACATTTGCCTTGTAAATATCAATACCGTCAATACCTGCTACTCCCACAAAAGCCGCAAATAAAGCAAGCGCTGTCAGTGCAGCCGAAGCAATGGCAAAACCTTTACCAGTTGCAGCTGTTGTGTTACCCACTGCATCGAGCGTATCTGTCTTCTCGCGTACTTCCTTGGGCAGCTCACTCATCTCAGCAATACCACCTGCATTGTCGGCAATAGGACCGAAGGCGTCAATTGCTAACTGCATGGCAGTTGTTGACATCATACCTGCTGCGGCAATTGCTACGCCATAAAGACCCGCTACACTATAAGAACCCCAAATTCCACCTGCGAGTACCAGAATAGGAAGGAAAGTGCTTTCCATACCCATAGCAAGACCGCCAATAATGTTCGTCGCATGTCCCGTACCCGACTGACGCACAATAGACATCACCGGGCGTTTGCCCATCGCAGTATAATATTCGGTGATGATGCTCATCAACGTACCTACCGCAAGACCAATCAGAATAGCGAAAAACACGTCCATTCTGGTAAAGTCAAATCCCCTGAGGGTCATGCTTTCGGGAAGAATATAATTGCACAGGAAGTAAGAAGCTACGGCGGTGAGCACGATAGAACCCAAGTTACCCATGTTCAGCGCTTTTTGCACTGCCGATGTACTTACGCCCACACTGTCTGAAACCCGCACAAACCAGGTTCCGATAATTGAAAATACAATACCTAAACCTGCAATAAGCATCGGTAGCAAGATGGGAGAAAAGCCAGCGTAATTGTCGCCAGCCGCTATCGTCTCTCGACCTAATACCATCGTTGCCAGCACGGTAGCAACATAAGAGCCAAAAAGATCGGCGCCCATACCGGCTACATCGCCCACATTATCGCCAACGTTATCGGCAATGGTGGCAGGGTTGCGCGGATCATCTTCAGGAATACCCGCTTCTACTTTACCTACAAGGTCGGCGCCTACATCGGCAGCTTTGGTGTAAATACCGCCGCCCACACGTGCAAACAGGGCAATGCTTTCTGCACCCAGCGAAAAGCCGGTGAGCACTTCGATTGTTCGCGCCATTTCAACGCTATCAACAGCGGCATCGGGCGCAAAGATCATTTTCAGAATAATAAATAAACTACCCAGTCCGAGCACTGCAAGTCCGGCAACACCCAGCCCCATCACAGCGCCGCCACCAAAAGACACTGCAAGCGCCTTGCTCAGGCTGTTGCGCGCTGCATTGGCTGTGCGCACATTGGCCTTGGTGGCAATGCGCATGCCGATGAAACCCGCCAGTGCGCTGAACACCGCTCCCACTACAAAGGCAATGGCAATAGACCAGTGACTTTCTGCATTGCTGTAACCCATGTATCCGAGTAGCAGTCCGGCGATAATAACATAATAAGTCAGGATCTTATACTCCGCTTTCAGAAAGGCCATTGCCCCTTCCGCAATGTACCGGGCAATTTCCTTCATCCGGTCGTTACCGGCGTCTTGCTTGCTCACCCAGGAGCTTTTGATCATTGTGTACAACAATGCCAAAACGCCAAAGGCAGGCACGAGGTAAAAAATTGAATTCATATATATTTTATCCGTTAAAAAGTGCTGGCAAAGATATAAGATTACACCAAAAAACATAAGGCAATCAAAGTGTTGCCCCTGGCCCGGTTTTTTCTGTTGTTGAAGGAATACTGATCCTTACAATCGAAGAAAGTGAAAACGAAATTGCAACCCTCTGTACACGACTATAAAAAGCTTTCTGACGAAGCCTTGCTGCATCGATATATTGCACGGCACGATCCGCTGGCTTTGCATCTTTTGTTCGACCGCTATGGGCATCTGGTTTTCGGACTCTGCTGTCGTTTTGTGGAGGGTGCGCCCATGGCCTGGCAAGTCACCCAGCAGATTTTTCTGGAGGTAGCCGCCTGGTCGGCGCTGCCCGAAGACAATTTTCGTAGCTGGCTTTACCGTCGCGCAGTGCAGTTATGTCCCTCACCGGAAAACGGGGTTCAATCAACATCAGCAGAAGATTTTACCACACAGGGTTGTAAGCCCGGCGGGTTGAACGAAGATGCATTCGATAGGCTGGACGAAAAAAAAGGCCGCTATCTTCAATTTTTCTATGCCGATGGCATGACGTTTCAGGAAATTGCTACAGAACAGGGGGAACGAACTTCAGACGTTGGCAGGATAATTTTTGAAGCAAAGCAAGAACTGAAAAAGATGTTAGAAACCGTGTAAGCAAGTCGATATGAAGCAAGACATCTCGGATATGATCGCGCCAAGTGCATGCCTCAGCAAGAGGCAAATAAAAGACTACGCCCTGAACCTCCTTGGTCGCGAAGAACAACATGCCATTGAGCACCACCTCTCCGCCTGTATATTCTGCAGTCAGGCATTGGAGGGCCTGCACCGTACCGGAGCGGAGAAGCTTGATACCCTCGGTGCTGATTTTCTAAAAGATCATTTGAGCCTGCTCAACCCCAGGGTCCATCTTAATTCGCTGGCGCCTACGGCACAAACTTTTTCCAGCAAGGGTTACAGGCGTGCTGTACGTGGTTTTTCTGTACGTCCTGCTTCAGTTTTTGCGGGCCTTATCCTCAGCTTCGGCGTGCTATGGTATCTCGATTTTCGCAACTCCGGCTCGTTGGCTGCCTCGGGCACACACCATCAGGCACCGGCGTCTGCTCATCCTATATACATCAAAAAGCCAGCGGTTCCGCACATTGAGAACGATCGGATGGCTACATCCGCCCAGGTAAACAGCCCGGAGGGTTCCGTGCCGGCCGGGGTGTCCTATACTCGTGCAGCGCAACCTGCTGATCCACGGCCTGTAGAAGTGGACCGCGCAAGTCAATCCCATCCGGAAAAGATGATTGCGGTTCCGGAAACGAAGCCGCTGGATGCGGATCATGTCAGGAAAAAGACAACAACTTCCCAGATCATTGCCGAAAAAGCGTCCTCGAAGGGAACAGCTAATAGTTTGCTTGCAGTTAAGAGTGCAGATGTGTTGTATGATGCCGGAAATTATCGCAATGCGTTGGCGGGTTATTCCAAAAAGATGAATGCCGGCGGCAATAGCGATCAGCAGTACGCAGCGTTGCAGGCGGCTCGTTGCTATATGAGTCTGGTGCAGCCTGAAAAAGCGACAGCACTGCTAAAGGATTTATCAGAAAATGGCAGTGGGTCGTATAAACGCAAGGCCAGAAGAATGCTGCGCCGAATGCACTCGGAAGCTACTCCCGAGTAAACTGTAGCGCCGAAGACTTTGGAGCACAGACATATTGATATATGCGCCGGATGATTACTTTAGCGTTAAATTTTTATCAGTATGAAACGAATTTGGCTTGCTGTATTTGCAGTATCTACCCTGATGGTGGCTTGCGAAAAGGACCGTGACGACTCGATGCGTGATTATCTGCAGGGAGAATGGCGGCTTGTACGAATGGGCGTTGACGCAAATCAAAACGGCATTTTTGAAAGCTCAGAAATGGTCAACACGCCCGACTCCGGGTTGGCCACTACCGTGTTCAGGGGTGATGGTTCAGGTTTCAGCGCAATTCATGTGGGCGGTTACAGTGTGGATGCAGCTTTCACCTGGACGGCCAACGATCACGAACAAACGCTTACACAAGTTTATCCGGATAGCCTTACAGTCAAGAGTGGGTTTACGGTAGAGGATGTCCATCATTTCCATTTGATTGCTCCGATGGCGCAGGGTGTTACGATGATGATGGTTTACAGCCGCACCCGCAACTAATAAGTCCATTTCTCAGGGTCATAAAAAAATAACCGTCCGGTCCCCGTTTTAAAAGTTCTGTACACGGGTTGCCGGACGGTTTTTTAGCGTTATCCGTTAGCTGTTTCCAGAGGGTCGGCCATAGTCATAAATGACCTGAAGCAAAGTTTCTCCTACAGCTTTTAGCGTGTTCTTATCTATGATGTTCATGTCGTCCTGATGGGTATGCCAGTGCGGGGCAAACGAAGACTGTGTGGAGGTAGAAAGGCTGATGATATCTATCGTGGGGATTTTGGCAATTTGATTCACAAAGAAATGGTCATCTGTAATCGTGGCTCCTTTATCATACACAAAATAGGAGGAGTAGCCCGCCTGACCTGCGGCCTGCCACACCCGCTGAACCACGCTCTGCGCGAGCTGTGCCGAATATCCTTCAATCGGGAACCGAGCATTGCGGCCGCCCACCATATCGAGCAGAATGCCAAAGTCGGCCTTGTAGCCAGACAGGTGCGGATGCAGCGCCCAATATTGCGTTCCCAGAGCATAGCTTTCATCACCCCATTCGGTCTTGCCATAGTCCTCTGCATCGGTAAGCAGAATATCAATGCCAAGATCCGCGGGCAAAGGCTGATTTTGTATCGCTCGGGCCAGTTCCATCAATACAGCTACACCGCTTGCCCCATCGTCGGCTGCGGCAATAGCTTTGTCCTGGTCTTTCGTATCCATATCTGCCCAGGGCCTCGAGTCCCAGTGCGCCAGTAAAAGAATCCTGTTTTTAGCCTTAGGATTTAGAGAGCCAATGATGTTGATACAAGGCAGCATTTTGGCATTGCCCGCCCGTACCTCTACATTCTGTACATATACCGTATCGCAAAAGGCAGTCAGTTTTTCCTGCATCCACGCGGCACATTGTTTTTGTGCAGCCGTGCCCGGAACTCGCGGCCCAAAGCTGAGTTGAGTCTCGATGTACTGATAGGCGGTGTCGGCATTGAAGGTGGGCTTTTGCAGGCTGCTTGATGCAGCCGTATTTTCTGCAGGCTGCTCCTCTTTTTCCTTGCCGCCTCCACAGGAAAACAGCAGCAAACTGCTCAGTGCCACTACGGTAAACTTCATTTTGTTCATAAAAAAATCCCCGGCTTTTTACCGGGGCAATGTACTTAGTTTTTCGAAAAACAAGTGCTATTTCACGTTGGCTTCTGCTGCCTGTAACACCGATTTGTCGTCTTGTTCATTGTTGTTCACAAAGGCAATGATCTTACAATTGGCAATATTCCAGGTGTTGTCGAGATCGTAAATGAAAGTCCTTTCATACACCGTTCCGGGTGCTTTGGAGCTTACATCTGTGAGGAAGCTCGCGCCCGAAGAGGGTGTGAGAAAGTCGCGGAGGACATTATGAAACTCATAGGCCGAGTCCACAGTTCCCGGATAAAGCTGTGCATCTACAATCTTATCTTCAACAATCCACACGTTCATGGTTTGTTTTTGCGCAATGGCTTTCGTGTACGAAACTTTCACGGTAATCACTGCCTGGTTTTTTTCCTCGTTATAGGTGCTGTTCACCACGATATTTACCGGTGGCGTCTGGCTGCCCCGCTGATCAATGTAGCTTGTCCAGGCATTTTTGTTTAGTGAAAAATAATAAGTCTCGAATTTGGTGCGGTCAAAGCATGAGGCGGGTTTTGAGGGATCTTCGCTGTAGTAGGAGGTCATCATACTTTTCACTTTATCATTCCGGAAGTCGTACTTGGAACGGATGCCGTCTTTGTCTATGGGCGCTGTCAAAGAGCCGGAGTGAAGTCCTACAGAGATCATTTTGCCAGGATGGCTAGCTGCATAGGTCTCGAGAATGCTGGCCGCAGCCGGACAGTTGGTACATTCCACACCAGTGTATTCTTCCACCAACACAACTTTGCTTTGCGGGGTGGGTACCGCTTCTGTATAAGTAGTATCAAAAGCCCTTATCGTACCAAAGTCAATGGCCGGGCCTATTTCCGTACAGGCGTTCAGCAGCAACAGTAAAGCAGCACCGGTCAAAATTTTTCCTTGTTTCATTTTTTTTGAAATCTGGCAACGAATTTAATCAAAGATTATCAGATGCTGCGTTAAAGCCTTTATACACATTTGCTCTAACTTTACCCGGTTGCAAAATCCGGGTTCTATGGAAGAAAGTAAAAGACAGAAACAAGTAGGTAAACTGGTAATGGAAGAAATGGCCGACATCTTCCGGCGAGAAGGCTACAATGTGAAAGACGGGGGAATGATATCCATATCCAAAGTGATGATGACGCCCGATCTTCTGGAAGCCAGGATTTATTTGAGCTTATTCCAGATTAAAGACCAGGCCGCACTGCTGCATGAGATCCGGGAAAAAACCTGGGACTTCAGACGGCAGCTTGGTATGCGGCTTAAGAATCAACTTCGACGCGTACCCGAACTTCATTTCTTCAATGACGATACACTCGACTATGTCTTCAAAATGGAAGACCTGTTTAAGAAAATAAATGAAGAGCGCGAGAGCCGTGGCAAGGGCGACAGCGAAGCCTCTGATCAATAAAACCCCATTCACAAAAATCCACGGTACTTGGCGTTCCAAACGGTTTTTTCCTGGCGGCTGGCATGGCGATATCTGCGTGGGAAGCGGGGTGCCAATGTAGTGCCCATACTATCGCGCATCAGCATGTTTGCCCTGGCTGTGGGAAGCTGTGCAATGATCGTGCTGTTCTCCATTTTCAACGGCTTTGAAGACCTGGTAAAAGATCTGTACAAAGCATTTTATCCGGAGGTGAAAATAACTGCTGCCCGGGGTAAGTTTTTTGAAGTAAGTCCGGCACAGATGAAACATATCGGTGCTGTGCAGGGGGTAAGCGCGGTAACCCGGGTAATAGAAGACAATGTGCTGCTTACAGCAAACGACGAGCAGCAGGTGGCCACGCTCAAAGGGGTGGAGCGCAATTTCACTGAGGTAAATGACATCAAACCTTTTATGTTTCAGGGGGTGCCTGAGGTGCAGTCGCTGCCGGTGCCTACTGCCGTTGTCGGATTGCAATCGGCCAACCGGCTGGGTATTCAATTAAATAACGTCTTCAGCAGGGTGTCCGTTTTTTATCCCAATGTTACAGCCGGTAATTTTGCCTTACACCCTCAGGATGCTTTTCAGAATCTGCAGCTCAAGCCGGCAGGTGTCTTCCGCATTCAGGATGAGTTTGACGGTAAATTTATACTCGCACCTATAGAGCGTGTGCAACAACTTTTTTTGCAGCCTGGTAAGTACTCGAGCATAGAACTGGCGCTGCAGCCGGGTGCATCAGGCACAGCGGTACAGCGCAGCCTTAAATCAATCCTGGGTTCAGGTTTTGTGGTGGAGACGCGGTATGAGCAGAACAAGACGCTTTATATGGTGATGGCTTCCGAAAAGTGGGCCGTCTATGGCATTCTGGTGCTGGTGTTGCTCATCGCTTCGTTTAACATGGTGGGTGCGCTCACCATGCTGGTACTGGAGAAGCAAAAGGATATTGCCATCCTGAAAGTGATGGGCGTGCAGCGACCCACCTTGCGAATAGCCTTTCTGATGGAAGGAATGCTTTGGGCGGTCATCGGCGGACTTTCGGGTATTTTACTCGGTTTTCTGTTTTGTCTGGGTCAGCAGCATTTTCATTGGATCAGGCTCAAGGGGGCCTTTATCATTGAAGCGTATCCGGTAGCCATGCAGTTGGCCGATTTTGTGGTCGTGCTGCTTACCGTGGTGCTGGTGGGTCTCGCGGCTTCGTGGTATCCTGCTTTCAGAGCGGTGAAATCCGAAGATATTTCGTTGCGGGCAGACTAAGTGCCCTATAGCCATACTTCTAATTTCTATAGGCCTTGCCGGCAGCACCTTCTAAAGATGCTTACCTTTGCGCTTCTTTTTTCTTTATGAGCAGACATGGAAAGGTTCTGGTTGCGATGAGCGGAGGTATTGACAGTACCGTCACGGCGCTCATGCTGCACCATCAGGGCTACGAAGTGGTAGGGATTACCATGAAGACCTGGGACTATGCGCACTCCGGCGGGGGCAAAAAGGAGACGGGCTGTTGTAACCTCGATTCTTTTAATGATGCCCGGCAGGCGGCTGTAGATCACGGTTTTCCGCATTATGTTTTTGATATACGCGAAGAGTTTGGCGACTTTGTGATCCACAATTTTGTGGAAGAGTACATAGCGGGGCGCACCCCAAATCCCTGTGTGCTGTGCAATACCCACATCAAATGGTCAGCACTTCTGAAACGTGCCAACGCACTGGGCTGTGACTATATCGCCACGGGACATTATGTGCGGGTGCGGGAAGAAAACGGGCGTCATGTACTTTCTAAGGCTAAAGATCTTACCAAAGACCAGAGCTATGTACTCTGGGGGCTGGGCCAGGAGTGCCTGAGCCGGAGTCTCTATCCGCTGGGCAGCTACCTCAAATCCGAGGTGCGGCAGATGGCCTTTGATCTGGGCTACAAAGAATTGTCTAAAAAAGCAGAAAGCTATGAGATATGCTTTGTGCCGGACAATGACTATCGCGGTTTTTTGAAGCGTACGGTTCCCGATCTTGAAGCCCGCGTAAATGGCGGCAATTTTGTTCTGGCCGATGGCACAATAGTGGGCCAACACAAGGGCTATCCTTTCTATACCATCGGTCAGCGAAAAGGACTGGATATAGCGCTGGGCAAACCGATGTTCGTAACGCATATTCTGCCGGATACCAACACCGTAGTGCTGGGTGAGGCACAGGATCTTCAGCAGTCGGAAATGCTTGTAGGCGGACTGAACTACATTAAGTATGCCGCAGTGCCGGACGGGCTGGAGGCAGTAACGAGAATAAGGTATAAAGACGCCGGAATGATGAGTACAATCACCCATGAAGGGGACGACCTTCGGGTTCGATTTCATCATGCAGTCAGCAGTATAGCACCCGGTCAGTCTGCTGTTATCTATGAGGGCGATGACGTAGTAGCGGGCGGCATCATTCAGAAGGGTTTTTAACACCAGTCAGGCTATCGTTCCAGTTGGGCAGGCTTCGCCAGATGGGCCATGCCAAAGGGTAATAAATACTATGCTTTTTCGTTTCTTTAATTATATTTACCAAATAGTTTGATAACGGAATTTATGAACAAAAAGTTTTTACCCGTATTTCTTCTGATCGCCTCATTTTCAGTTATCTTCTTTTCTTGTAAGAAAGAAAGCGAAAACAAGTATGGTGGCGATCGCAGCAGAGGTTACTATCCCCTGGCGCTCGGACGCTACGTTATTTACGACGTAGATTCGACAATATGGGACGACTTCAGACAGGTGAAAACGCTTCATAGATACCAAATGCGATACACCGTGGCAGATACGTTTATGGATGCACAGAAGCGCTTGTCCTACAGCATAGATGTTCACATCCGCACCAACGATTCTTTGCCCTGGCTTACACACCGGGTCCTCTACGTTACGCCTACCGCCACAGGGCTGGAATATGTAGAAGCTAATGTGCGCTTTATCAAAATGATTTTTCCCGTAGCCAACAATCTGGAGTGGAAGGGCAATGCGCTGATCCCCTCGGGCGATCAGGACTATCAGTATTTCCAGAACTGGACTTACAAATATTCCGATTATGAGCAATCCTTCAATAACGGTAAAGTGTTGTTTGACAATACCATTACTGTGAACGAAGAGGATGATAAACTGAACGATCCCGAGACGATGCCTGAAAGCTATGCCACACGCACTTTTGCCAAGGAAGTGTATGGGTATGATATTGGCATGGTGTATCGTGAAGTGACACACTGGACTTACGATCCTTTTACCACCAAATACCGCAACGGTTATAGCGTGGTGATGAGGGCAGTAGATCATAACTAACTCTCTTACCTATGGCGGCAGTGAAGTGGGCGGTAGCGATAGCCTTATTTTTCTATACTTACGCTCCGGCGACAGCACAGCCACAGTATGCCTTCAGGATTAGCTTCTCCGACAAAGGAAATCAGATAGCTTCAGCACAACAGGTGCAATTGTCCGAACGCGCCCTGCAACGCAGGCAGAGGATGCACATACCGCTCGACGGTTATGACCTTCCCGTTGCTGCCTCTTATCTGGGTCAGGTCACAGAGCTGACAGGAGGCACGATACGACATTGTTCGCGCTGGCTCAACAGTTGTCTTCTTGTACTGGAAGACTCGGCCAACATCTCAAAATTGGATGGACGCCCGTTCATTACCTCGGTAGTTCCTGTGGGATATGTCTATGACCCTCCTTTTGCTGTCGGCAACGGTGCCGACTCCACAGTTTTACCATTGGGGGCACAGAAGAACACCGGCAACCCCGCGTGGTACGGAACAGCGTGGGCACAGACCCATCTGGTAAACGGAGATTGTCTTCATGATAAAGGTTTGCAAGGGCAGGGCATAATCATTGCAGTGCTCGATGACGGATTCCATTTTGTCAATACCGCACCTGGTTTTGATAGTGTTTACAACAGCGGCAGAATAGTAGAGACCCGAAATTTTGTCCAGGGCGGAACGGATGTTTACACAGATTTTCTGACGCATGGCACCAGTGTCTTTAGCACAATGGCCGCGTACATTCCCAATACTTACGTAGGCGCAGCACCTCTTGCACAGTATGCACTCTATAGCACTGAGGATCCTACAGGCGAATGGCCTATGGAGATGGATCATATGGTAGCTGCATTTGAACGTGCAGACAGTATTGGCGCCGATGTGATCAGCAGTTCTACCGGTTACAACTACTTCGATCCTCCCTATCAAAACCAAAGCATCACAGCGGCACAGATGGATGGAAAGACCACGGTTGCGGCTATTGGAGCCAATATTGCCGCACAAAAAGGGATTCTTGTGGTCCTTACCGCCGGCAATGAAGGTAGCGGTGGACTACTTACTCCCGGTGATGCCGATAGCGCACTGACGGTAGGAAACGTGGATGTGAACAAGGTGCCCGCAAGTTCCAGCGGTCATGGTCCCAACGCCAGCGGCATCATAAAGCCCGAAGTAGTCGCCCTGGGTCAGCCCGGAGCCGTGATGCTGGGTTCGGCCACGCCGTCTTACTCCAACGGTACATCTATTTCTACGCCGCAGGTCGCTGGTTTCTCCGCCTGCCTGATTCAGGCAAGTCCCGGAAAAAGTAATTCTGAAATCAAACGTGCCATCATCGCCAGCGCGCACTTGTACCCTGGTTTCTCTATGCCACAGCTTGGCTACGGTGTGCCGGATTTTTGCCTTGCCGATGTGCTGTTGCCTGTTAGGGAAATAGAGAAGACCAACAACGCCAGTGCAGTTCCTAATCCCTTCAGTAATGCCGTGCATATATCAGTCAACCTGAATCAAGCGGAAAATCTCACCCTCGATATTTACGATGCTTCCGGACGACCGCTGCTGCACAAGCAATACAATTTAGCTGCCGGCGCACACAGTCTCGAAATTCCTGGTGCCGCAAATCTGCCTGCAGGTTTCTATATCTGTAGCCTCCGCTGGTCAGGCGGTGTACAAAACATCAGGCTGACTAAGTTCTAATCGTTTTTTCTCAATACGGCTACATACATACTGTCGGCTCTTCGCCCGGTGCCATTGATCAGCGTTTGCTCTTCCAAAAGTAGAGTGCCGTCACGAAGGAGAGCAGCGACCACATTTTCATTTTCTTCTCTAAATACAGAGCAGGTAATATAAAACAATTGGCCACCCGGGGCGAGATAACGGGCGGCGTTTCCGGCAATCAGTTTTTGCCGGTCTGCATACATCGGGATATTTTTTTCCTCAAAAAAATACAACTGTTCCGGCGTGCGCGACCATGTTCCGGATCCTGAACACGGAACATCGCAAATGATGTGGTCGAAGTGCCGCTGCCGAAGACTGGATGCTAAAGCCCCCGCATCGGCTACGTCTATCATCAGCGTTTCCGGCGGTGCCAGGCGATAGCGCTCAAAGCGTTGCAAGAGGTTGTGTATAATACTGCTTCGCTTGTCGGATACGGTTAGCCTGACGTGGGGCTGAGCATCTTTCAGCAAAAGTGATTTTCCACCAGCGCCACAGCAGCAGTCCCACCAATGCTGTTGAGCATCCGGACGGAAGAAGTTTCCGGTGCTTTGTGAAGAGGCGTCCTGCACTACATAACTGTGCTGTGGCAGCAGGTCTTCTATTTTTGTTCCATTGGGAAGTGCAAGGCACTGATTTCCGCAGTGATCGAAGGGAATGCCTTTTTCGGTTAGTTGTTCCGCTATTGCTTCATAGGGAGCCCTCAGTCGAATGAACATAAGCGGTTGCCGTAGTAAAGAAAGCCTGAATTCGGAAAGTGTGATCCCATCTGAAAGATTTGGTGTAAAGTGGGTCAGCAATTCCTCATCAAAGCTTATTCCTTGTTTTTTCAGAAAGTTCAGGCGTTGCTCCATGCCGGCGCCGGACCATGCCTGCCATTCGTCCGGATAAAGGCGCTTTACCGCCGGCAGTTCCGCACCGCATAGCAATAGGCAAGCCAATACCGATTGTTTGAAATCGCTCGTACCCGACACGGCTTTTTGCCCACGATACCAGCAGTACACCATTTCGCTGATCATTTTACGATCGCGGCTGCCCAGTCGGGGTTGTTTTCTGAAATAATCTTTCAGGAAATGCGTGAGGGGTAAGGTTCCTTTGTAATGATCAATGATGTGCCTTGTATGATGCCATATGTACTGCATGCGCGGCAAAATTAGGTCAACTTTGCATCCCTGGTACGGATGGCTTTGCGGCTTTATAGCGGACAATTATCTGCGCATAACAATTAGGCTTTGGCTGGCCCTGACCGGTGTCCTACCTTTGCCGAAACCAAAACTAAATAGATTTGAGTATGGCACATTCACTTCCTCAATTAAACTATGCTTACGATGCTTTGGAACCTCATATTGATGCACAAACCATGCAGATACACCACACCAAGCATCATCAGGCTTATGTAGATAACCTCAATAAGGCACTGGCGGGCAGCGACGGGGAGCAAAAAACACTCGAAGAGCTTATGGCCAATATCTCTGCCTATCCGGCGGCCGTGCGCAACAATGGCGGCGGGCATTATAATCATACACTTTTTTGGTCAATCCTCGGGCCTGCAGCAGGCGGCGCACCGGGCGGAGACCTCGCCAATGCTATTAATGAAGCTTTTGGTTCGCTTGATGCATTAAAGGAAAAGATGAATGCCGCAGGTGCTACTCGTTTTGGAAGCGGTTGGGCATGGCTCATCGTTAAGGATGGTAAGCTCGACGTGACATCAACGCCCAATCAGGACAATCCTCTGATGGATATAGCGGAAGTGAAGGGAACACCTATTCTTGGCATCGAT
>OFIS01000682.1_pt1 | contig 13894 bp, 10 predicted proteins | sample 1775071 | NCBI WGS metagenome assembly OFIS01 (sample SAMN08195774, study PRJEB24354) | sludge metagenome | isolation source: sludge from phenol fed wastewater aerobic bioreactor C | place: India: Nagpur | collected 2016-09-17 | reverse complement strand
GTGCTCAGGCAGATCGCCATCGTCGGAACCATCGCCGTCGGCGTCACTTTCGTCGTCATCTCCGGGCGCCTCGACCTCTCGGTCGGCTCCGGCCTCACCTTTCTCTCGGTGCTGGTCGTCTCCCAGCACAACCAGATAGGACCGGCCGGCGCGCTCGCCGTCACCTTGTGTTGCGGCCTGTTGATCGGCGCCTGCAACGGCTTCCTTGTCGCCTATCTGCGGTTCGACTCGCTGATTGCCACGCTCGCCATGCTGTCGCTGCTGCAGGGCGTGACGATCTGGTATTCCGGCGGCGCCAACGTGAACGTCGCGGACCCCACGACCTGGTTCTCCTTCTTCGGCAGGGGCAACGTGCTTGGAATTCCGGCGCCCGTCGTGCTTCTGGTCCTCGGCGCCGCCGTCGCCGGCTTCGTGCTCCTGCGCCCCCGTTTCGGCCGCTCCGTCTTCGCTGTCGGCGGCAACGAGACCGCCTCCATCTTCTCCGGCATCGCCGCGCCAAGGATCGTTTTCGCAACCTATCTGATCAGTGGGCTGGCGACGGCCTGCGCCGCCATCATCATGGGAAGCCGCGTCATGGGCGCGCAAAGCACGATCGGCCAGGGCTATGAGCTGACGGTGTTGGCGGGAATCATCCTTGGCGGCACCTCGCTGCTCGGAGGCTACGGCAGCATCTGGCGCACCATCGTTGGCGTGGCCATGCTCGGCTTCATCGAGAACGGCCTGATCCTGATGGGCTTCCCTTACTACGTCCAATGGCTGGTGACATGGGCGATCGTCATCATGGCCGTGTGGATCGATCTCGCCGCGAAGCGCGGAAGGCTCCTGGCATGACCCAATCCCTCACCCAGCCCGCGCTGTCCGGCCACAAGGGTATGGCGCGCACCATTCTGCTGCGCAGCCACATCTGGCTCTTCCTGCTCGCAGCCTGCGTCTTCTTCAGCGTCGTCTCGCCTTATTTCCTGACGGTCAACAACCTCGCCAACGTCCTGACCCAAAGCGCCTTCATCGGCATCCTGGCGATCGGCATGACGCTGGTCATGATCAATGGCGAGATCGATCTGTCGGTCGGCGCGACGCTCGCGCTGGCCTGCGCGCTCGCCATCGGCCTCCACAATGGCGGCGCCAGCGCGCCCGTGGCAATCGCCGCGGCCCTGCTTGCCGGCACGGCGATGGGCCTGCTCAACGGCTCGCTGGTGGCGCTCTCGGGCATGCACTCCTTCGTGGTGACGCTCGGCGCGCTGATCGGCATACGCGGCCTGGTCTTCGTCTACACCGGCGGCAACGCGCTTCTCGTCAACGATTTCGAATACACCGAAATCCCCGAGGTCTATCTCGGCCAGATCTCGCTGACCGCGATGATCTTCTTCGCGCTGGTGCTGTTCTTCCAGTGTTTCCTGACCAGCACGCGCCACGGGCGCGAAGCCTACGCGGTGGGCGACAATGTCGAAGCGGCGCGCGATGCCGGCATCCGCGTCGGCCGCCACAAGCTGATCAATTTCACCCTGTGCGGTTTCCTCGCGGCGTTGAGCGGCGTGCTTCTGTCCATGCGCCTCGGCACCGCCGAGCCGCAGGCCGGCCGCAGCTGGGAACTGTGGGCGATCATCGCCGTCGTGCTCGGCGGCACCCGACTCAAGGGCGGCTATGGCGACATGTGGCGCACATTGGGCGGCGTGCTTGCGCTGGCGGTGGTGCAGAACGGCCTGCGGCTGTTGAACACGCCGAACTATGTCGAGCTGATCGTCATGGGGCTCGTCCTGCTTCTGGCGCTCGGCCTCGACCGCATCATGCTCCTCGGCACGAGAAAGGGCGAATAGCATGGCCGGCGAAACGATCCTGTCGATCGAGGGCGTATCCAAGAACTTCCCCGGCGTACGCGCGCTGAAGGACGTCTCTTTCGATGTCCGGGCCGGAGAGGTCCATGCCCTGATGGGCGAGAACGGCGCCGGCAAATCGACGCTGATGAAGGTTCTGGCCGGACTCTATCGTCCGGACGGCGGCAGGATCGTGCACAAGGGCGAGGAAGTCGACATCCGCACGCCGCTCGAGGCGCGCGACCGTGGCATCCTACTCATCCACCAGGAACTGTCGCTGTCGCCGGAACTGTCCGTTGCCGAGAACATCTTTCTGGGTTCCTGGCCGACCAAGGGACTTGGCATCCTCAACAAGCGCAAGCTCAACAGCGACGCCGGGCGCGTGCTCGACGCGCTGGGCTGCGACTTCCGCCCGACCACGAGGGTCGGCACGTTGTCGATCGCGCGCAAGCAGATGGTGGAAATCGCGCGCGCCCAGGCCTTCAACGCCAGCGTCGTGATCTTCGACGAGCCGACGGCGTCGCTCACCGACACGGAGAAGGAAAAGCTCTTCTCCATCATCGCCGATCTGAAGGCGCGCAATGTCGGCATCGTCTACATCTCGCACAAGATGAACGAGATCTTCGAGATCACCGATCGCGTGACGGTGCTGCGCGATGGCGTCCTGCAGGGCACGGTCAACACGGCGGACGCCACCGTCGAAACGCTGACACGCATGATGATTGGCCGCACGCTCGACAGTTTCTTCACGCGGGCCAGGCCGAACTTCGGCGCGGAAGTGCTGCGTGTCGAGGGCATGGCGAAGAAAGGGCTGTTCGAGAACATCTCATTCAGCGTTCGCGAGGGCGAGGTGCTCGGCCTCTACGGGTTGATCGGCGCCGGCCGCTCGGAGGTGGCTGAGACGCTTTTCGGCGTGCGTCGCGCCGACGCCGGACGGCTGTTCTGGAAAGGTGGGGAGATACCATTTCCAACACCGCGCCAGGCCATCGATCTCGGGCTCTGCCTGGCCCCTGAAAGCCGCAAGGAACAGGGGCTGGTGATCGGCATGGGCGGGCGCGAGAACATCACGCTGCCGCATCTCGGCCTGTTCTCGCGCCTGGGCATCATGAACCGCGAGCGCGAGACGCAGGTCTTCACGCGCTACCGCGAAACGCTCGAGATCAAGACGACTGGCCCGAGCCAGCGCGTCGGCAACCTCTCCGGCGGCAACCAGCAGAAGTTCGTGCTGGCTAAGTGGCTGTGCAACAAGCCCAGGCTGCTGATCCTCGACGAACCGACGCGCGGCATCGATGTCGGCTCGAAATCGGTCATCCACGCACTGATCGCCAAGCTTGCCGAGGAAGGGCTCGCCGTCATCGTCATATCCTCGGAGATGCCGGAAGTGCTGGGCGTCAGCCACCGCATCCTGACCATGTCCGAGGGCGCCTTCAATGGCGAGTTCACCGGCGAGGCGATGACCGAGGAGAACCTCATTGACGCGGTCTCCCGGCACCGCGAGTCGTCATCGTCACGCAGAGCGCGAACGGCCGCCTGATACTTCCGACACCGACCGGAAAAGTGACGCGCGGGCAAGGGGTAAAGAGCCGCCGTGACGGCGGCCGCGAACCCATGCCGACGGCTTTTGCCGACTAGAGGTCGGTCAGGGTGCCCAGCGCGCGCTCGGCGGCGAAGGCCACCGTTTCGGAAAGGGTCGGATGGGCGTGCACCGTCAGCGCGAGGTCGGTCAGCGTCGCCCCCATCTCCAGCGCGAGCCCCGCTTCCGCAAGCAGCTCGCCGGCGCCCGCGCCGACGATCGTGACGCCGAGGACGCGGCCGCTCTCCGGCACGTAGGCGATCATCGTCAGGCCGTCGCCGCCGCCCGAGGCGAGGTTGCGGCCGCTGGCCGCCCAGGGAAATCTGGCGACCTTGTGCGCCACGCCGGCGGCCTTGAGCTGCGCTGTCGTCGGTCCGACCCAGGCCAGTTCCGGGTCGGTGTATGCGACGGAGGGGATGAAGGCCGTATCGAACGCGGCAGCGTGGCCGCAGGCCGCCTCGGCCGCGACCTTGCCCTGATGCGTCGCCCGATGCGCCAGCATCGGTCCGCCAGTGATGTCGCCGACCGCGAAGATGTTGGGCCGGCTGGTGCGGCACCGCGCATCCACCGCGATCGTGCCGTCGGACCTGATCTCGATGCCGGCCTTTTCGGCCGCGATCGCCGAGGCGCTTGCGCGCCGGCCGACTGCCTGGATGACGGCATCCGCCTCGATGGCGCCCGCGAAACCGCCCTCGCAGGAGATCACGACGCCCTTGGAGCCGGCTTTGACTCCGGTCACCCGCGTGCCGGTATGGACAACGCAGTTCCTGGCTTCGAGCGCGGCTCGAACCAGCGCGGCGGCCTCCGGCTCGGCGCCCGGCGCCACCTGGTCGGCAAGCTCGATGACGGTGACGGCGGAGCCGAACGCCGAATAGATCGTCGCCATTTCGAGCCCGATAATGCCGCCGCCAACGATCGCCAGACGACGCGGCAGGGAACGCAGCTCCAGCGCGGCGGTCGAATCCCAGATGCGGCTGTCCGTTGGCCAGCCCGGCAATTGCACGGGCGAGGAACCCGTGGCGATGATCGCCTGGCCAAACGTCCAGCGTCTGATGTCGCCATTGGCGTCGGTGATGGCAAGTTCGTCACCGCCGGCGAACGTTGCGCGCCCTGAGACCAGCTCGACCTTGCGGCGCCTGGCGAGTTGCGCGAGACCGCCGGTGAGTTGCGATACGATCGCATCCTTGCGTTGCCGCAGCGCATCGAGATCGACCTTCGGCTTGCCGAGCGCGACGCCCCACGCGCCGATATGGGCCGCCTCGTGGATGACGCGCGCCGCATGCAGCAGCGCCTTGGAGGGAATGCAGCCCTCATTGAGGCAGACGCCACCGAGCGTGCTCCTGCCATCGACGAGGACGACGGATCGCCCGAGATCGGCGGCGCGGAAGGCAGCCGCGTAGCCTCCTGGCCCCGCGCCGATGACGATGAGGTCGGCGTGCTTCGTGTCGGTCATCGGAGCCTCAGAGGATCAGCCGGCGCGGGTCGGCCAACAGGTTGATGTAACGCACCAGGAAGCGCGCGGCGTCGGCTCCATTGACGACGCGATGGTCGTAGCTCAGGTCGAGCGGCGTCATTGGCGTCGGCGCGAAAGCGTCACCGTTCCACACGGGCGCCATCTCGGTTCGCGAAATGCCGAGAATGGCCACTTCGGGTGGATTGACGATCGGCGTGAAGCCGATGCCGCCGATGCCGCCCAGATTGCTGATCGACATCGACGCGCCGCCCATCTCGCCGGCACCGACCTTGCGCTGCTGGGCGCGCGCCGCGAGATCGGCGACTTCCATGGCAATGCGCCAGAGCCCCTTGCGGTCGGCGTCGCGGATGACCGGCACCATCAACCCGTGCGGCGTGTCCACAGCGATGCCGACATGAACATAGTCCTTGAGGACGAGCGTGCCGCCGTCGGCAGAGAGCGAGGCGTTGAAACGCGGGAAATCCCGCAGCGTCCGCGCCAGCGCCTTCACATGGAAGGCAAGCGCGGTGAGCTTCACGCCTTTTGCCTGGGCCTCATCCCTGAGCGAGGCGCGGATCGCCTCGACCGCCGTCATATCGGCGCGGTCGTGATGCGTGACGGCCGGGATAAGCTGCTGCGCGGCGGCGAGATTGAGGGCAGCCACCTGGCTGAAGCGGCTCATCGCCTCCTCGCGCACAGGACCGTATTGGCCATGGTCGACGTCCCAATAGCGGCTGTTGTCGTCACCGGAGGCAGCGCGCCGGCCCCGCAGCCTGTCGTCGACATCACCCGATGAAATCGTGTCCCGACCGAGTTCGGCGGCGAGGGCCGTGAGATCCAGGCCTGCCTCGCGGGCACGCTGCCTTGTCGAAGGGCTGGCGACGATCGCTGTCATGCTGCTCACCAATTGGTCGCGATGTACTGGGTTTCCATGAATTCCAGCATGCCTTCCTTGCCGCCTTCGCGACCGAGGCCGGATTGCTTGACGCCGCCGAAGGGCGCTGCCGGATCGGAGACGAGCCCGCGATTGAGGCCCACCATCCCGAACTCCAAGCGCTCGCAGACATTGAGCCCGCGCCGCATGTCCTGCGTGAAGACATAGGCGACGAGGCCGTATTCAGTGTCGTTGGCGCGGGCGACCACGTCGTCCGCGTCGCCGAAGGTCTGGATCGCCGCCACCGGGCCGAAGATCTCGTCGCGCATGCAAGCCGCGTCGCCCGGCACGTTGAACAGCACTGTCGGGGGATAGAAGAAGCCCGGTCCTTTTGGCACGACCCCGCCCAGCCTCAATTCGGCGCCGCGCGCCAGCGCGTCCGCGACGAAGGCCGCGACCTTGTCGCGCGTGTCGGCGTTGACCAGCGCGCCGACATCGACTTCCGGCGCCAGCCCATTGCCCATCTTGAGCGCGGCCATGCGGGCGGTGAAGCGTTGCGTGAATTCCTCCGCCACCCGCTCGTGCACATAGAGGCGGTTGGCCGCCGTGCAGGCTTCGCCAAGGTTGCGCATCTTGGCGACCATGGCTCCCTCGACAGCGAGATCGATATCGGCGTCGTCGAAGACGATCAGGGGGGCATTGCCGCCCAGTTCCATCGCCGGCTTGATCACCTGGTCCGCGGCGGCGTGCAGCAATTTCCGCCCCACGCCGGTCGAGCCCGTGAACGACACCACGCGCACGCGCGGATCGTGCAGCATGGCGTCCACCACCGCGCCCGATCTGCGGCTCGGCAGCACGTTGACCACGCCCGGCGGAACCCCGGCTTCCTCAAGCAGAGGCATCAGCGCCAGCATGGTGAGCGGCGTTTCCGAGGCGGGCTTGATAACGACGGTGCAGCCGGCCGCCAGCGCCGGCGCTATCTTGCGCGTGCCCATGGCCGCCGGATAGTTCCACGGCGTCACCAGTACGGCGACGCCGGCAGGCTTCTGGTGCACGAGGATGCGCGCGCCCGATGCCGGGGCATGGCCGAGATGGCCCTCGGCGCGCACCGCTTCCTCGGAAAACCAGCGGAAGAATTCGGCCGCGTAGGCCGCCTCGCCCATGGCGTCGGCGCGCGCCTTGCCGTTCTCGAGTGTGATCAGGCGCGCGAACTCCTCGAGCCTTGCGCTCATCAGTTCGAAGCAGCGGCGCAGGATCTCGGCCCGCTCGCGCGGGCGGCGCGCGGCCCAGCCCGGGAAAGCCGAAGCGGCGGCGTCGACCGCGGCCTGGGCATCCGCCTCAGTGCCGGAAGCAACGGAAGCGAGCACCGTCTCATCGGCGGGGTTGCTGACGTTGAAGCGTTCGCCCGCCGAGCCGTGCAGCCATTGGCCACCGATATAGAGGTCGACCGGTCCGTTGTAGGACGTCATGAGATTCTCCCTAGAGAAGCTGGCGCAGCGGATCGGCGAGCCGCGCGGCAAAACCCGTGACCAGCGCCGTTGCCTCGGCAGGCGCCAGCCGCGACGGATCGAAGACGAGGCGCAGGTCCATTCGATCGGCATCGCCGGCGAGCGTCAGCACCGGCGACGGCTCGCTGGCAAGCTTCACCGAGACAAGGCACGTGCCGGTGAGGTCGCGCAGGACAAGGCTCGGTTCGACCGCATCCCCGGCGGCTTCCAGCCGCGAGAGCGGCGTAAGATCCGGATCGCGGTAGAGAAGCGTTTCCGGTCCTTGCTCGATCCGCACGGAGAGACCTTCGACGCCCTTGCCGGCAGCGCGCAGGCTAGACGCCGCGAAGGCGGCCCACAACGCGCCGCGCCCGTTGGCGACGCCTGCGTCGCCAAGCAGCCGAATCATGCCGGCAAGCCCCGACGGCTCGACCCGCGCCTCGATCTCCGAAAGCGTCACGGAGGCAGCCATGGCCGGCGCCGGCGGCAACGCATCGAGGTCGGCCGCATGGAAAGGCTGCCGCACACCATGCGCGGCCAGCCGGCCGAGATCGATGCCGCGCTCGGCCGCCAGGCGCTTTGCCTTCGGCGAAGCAAGGAGCTTGCCCGGGCCGGAGACAGGCACGGCCACTGGCGTACGCACTGGCGGCGGGGCGGGCTTCTCGGCTTGCTGTACAGCGGCAGGCGCCGGCTTTACCGGGACGGCGGGCGTTGGCGTAACCTTGGTCGACTCGGCCGCGATCTCGGGCTTCTCGCTGGAAATGACGGCGATCGTGGCGCCGACCGGAACGTCCTCGCCGGCGCCGGCCATCAGTGCGGCGACATAGCCGTCGTGCCCGGCCTCGACCTCCATCGTCGACTTGTCGGTCTCGACGTCGAGCAGGATGTCGGAGGCCTTCACGACGTCGCCCGGCGCCTTGTGCCAGGCGACGATCAGGCCGGTCTTCTGCGCCATGCCCAGCGCGGGCATGATGATCTCATGCCGCATGGAACAGTTCTCCGCGCACCGTCAGCCGGCCACGCTCGGCGACCGATTCCGGTGTCGGAACGGTCAGATCCTCCAGGGCAGGCGAGAAAGGCACCGGCACATCCATGGCGCCGATCCGCTGGACCGGGGCGTCGAGATGATAGAAGGCACCTTCCGCAATGCGGCTGGCGATCTCGGCGGTGACGCCGAAGCTCTGATGCCCCTCGTCCACGACCATGGCACGGCCCGTGCGACGCACGGAGGCCAGGATCGTTTCCATGTCGAGCGGCACGATGGTGCGCGGGTCGATGATCTCCGCGGCGATACCGTCGCGTTCGAGAAGTTCGGCCGCCTTCCTGGCGACCTGCACCATGGACGATGTCGCGACGATGGTTATGTCTCGTCCCGGACGCAGCACCTCGGCCTTGCCGAACGGAATGAGGTATTCCTCCTCCGGCACCGGCGCTTTCTCCTGGTACATCAGCTTGTCCTCGAAGATGACCACCGGATTGTCGTCGCGGATCGCCGTCTTCAGCAGCCCCTTGGCCTCATAGGCCGAAGACGGCAGCGCCACCTTGAGGCCCGGAATGTGGGCGACGAGGGCGTGCAGCGACTGGCTGTGCTGCGCGGCCGAACGGCGCGTCGCGCCGAGATTGGTGCGCAGCACCAGCGGCACCTTGAGCTTGCCGCCCGACATGTAGTGCGTCTTGGCCGCCTGATTGCAGAGCTGGTCCATGACCAGGAACAGGAAGTCGCCGAACATGAGGTCGACGATGGGACGGGATCCGGTCATCGCCGCGCCCACCGCCATGCCCATGAAACCAGGCTCGGAGATCGGCGTGTCGATGATGCGCTCGGTGCCGAATTCCTCGACGAGCCCCGACAGAACCTTGAAGGGCGTGCCGGCCTCGGCGACATCCTCGCCGATGACGAAGACGGTCGGGTCGCGGCGCATCTCCTCGGCGATGGCCTCGTTGACGGCCTTGGACAGGGTGATCTCTCGCATTTCGGCTTCCTCAGGCTGCTGTCATGTCGGTGAAGACATCACGCTTCACCTGCGACGGATCGGGGAAAGGCGCCGCCAGCGCGTAGGTGACGGCCGCCTCGGCGTCGGCCCGGACCCCGGCATCGATCGCGGCGAGTTCCTCGGAGGTGGCGACGCCTTCAGCCGTCAGCCAGCGGCCGAAGTTGACGATCGGGTCGCGCTCGGTCTTCCAGAGCGCTTCCTCGTCCTTGGACCGGTAGTACTCACGGTTGATGTCGCCGACGTGGTGGCCATGGTAGCGGTAGGTATCGAGCTGCACGAAGAAAGGCCCCTCTCCGTTGCGGCAGCGCGCCACCAGCCGCTCGGTGAGCTCGTTGACCGCCAGCACATCCTGGCCGTCCACCTGGAAGGCTTCGATGCCGAAGGCCTCGGCACGGGCGAGCAGCGAGCCGGCGGCGATCTCGGCCGTCTTGGTGTACTCGCTGTAGCCGTTGTTCTCGCAGGCGTAGATGACGGGCAGCTTCCACAGCGCGGCCATGTTCATGACCTCGTAGAGAAGGCCCTGGGCGGTCGCGCCGTCGCCGAAGAAGCACACGGTCACGTCCTTGCGGCCGAGCCGCTTGGCCGAGAGCGCGGCGCCGGTGGCGATGCCCATCGAGCCGCCGACGATGGCGTTGGCGCCGAGATTGCCGTTGGACTGGTCGGCGATGTGCATGGAACCGCCCTTGCCGCCGCAATAGCCCTCGGCGCGGCCAAGCAGCTCGCAGAACATTTCCTTGAACTCGGCCCCCTTGGCCACGCAATGGCCGTGGCCGCGGTGGGTCGAGGTGATCTTGTCATCGCGGGTCAGCGCCTCGCAGATGCCGACCGCGACAGCTTCCTGCCCGGAATACATATGGGTCAGGCCGGGCATCCTGGCCGACAGATAGAGCTGGTTGGCGTTGTCCTCGAAGACGCGGATGCGCACCATCTGCCGGTACATGCGAAGGTAGGCTTCCGCGTTGGTTTTCCTTGGACTCATCTGTCGGCTCCTCCGTCTGTTGCCACTCAGTACCGGTTGGCGATCGGCAGGGTTTCGGCCGGGAAGAGGCTGATGACCTCGCAGCCCTTGTCGGTGACCACCACCTCTTCCTCGATGCGGGCGGCCGAATAGCCGTCGGCGGCGGGGCAGTAGGTTTCGAGCGCGAAGACCATGCCGGTCTCGATTTCCATCGGATGTTCGAGGCTGACGGCGCGGCTGATGATCGGCCGCTCGTGCAGGGCGAGCCCGAGCCCATGGCCGAACTGGAGGCCGAAGGCGGCCAGCTCGTTGGGGAAGCCGAGGCTCTCGGCCGTCGGCCAGACCTTGGCAACGACATCGGTGGTGACGCCGGGCTTGATCAGCGCGATCGCCGCGTCCAGCCACTCGCGGGCCTTCACATAGGCATCGTTCTGCGCCGGCGTGGCGCGGCCGATGTTGAAGGTACGATAGTAGCAGGTGCGATAGCCCTGGTAGCTCTGCAGGATATCGAAGAAGGCCTGGTCGCCCGGGCGGAACAAGCGGTCGGTGAAGTTGTGCGGGTGCGGGTTGCAGCGCTCGCCGGCGATCGCGTTGATGGCTTCGACGTCGTCCGAACCCATCTCGTAGAGCATCTTGTTGGCCATCGCCACGATGTCGTTCTCGCGAACGCCGGGCTTAAGCTCTTCCCAGATCATGTGGTAGACGCCGTCGACCATGCTTGCCGCCTGGTTGAGCAGGTGGATCTCGTCCATGTTCTTGATCTCGCGCGCCGACAGCATGATCTGCTGGCCGTCGACCACCTTGAGGCCGGCCTCCTGCAGCGCGAAGAACATGGCCGTCTCGGCATAGTCGACGCCGACCGGCATGTCCGCCACGCCAGCCTTCTTCAGCAGGCCGAATATCTCCTCGGCGTAGCGCTTCATCAGGCCGAAGGATGGCGGGATCGTTCCGCGCATGCCCACCACGCCGGCCCGGCAACGCTCCGGGTCGAGCCAGTCGCAGTACTCCTTGTGATGGACCGCGGCCGAACCGAAATCCCAGACATACGGCTCCTCGTCAGCGGCCAGCAGCGCGAAGCGGCACATCTTGTCGCGTTCCCACTCGCCGATCTTGGTGCCCGTCACGTAACGGATGTTGTTGACGTCGAAGAGCAGCAGCGCGCCGCAGCCCGACTTCTTCAGGGCCTGCTTGGCGCGGCTCAACCGGTAGCGGCGCAGCCGGTCGTGATCGACCCTGCGCTCGAAATCGACCGCGGTGTGGCCGAGGGCCGGCAGGTGCTTGTCCCAGCGCCAGTTCGGATCAATGTCGCCGGGCTGGAGGATGCGCGGATTCAGTGCGCTGTTTATCATCTTGGCTCTCCTGCGCCGCAAGGCGCTTCGATTGTTGAAGGGTGCGCGGGCTTAGGCGGCTGTGCGCTGATCGAACCGTCGCTACGCCGCCCAGACCCCTGATTTGTGGCGGGTTGCGAAACCCGCCTGGAGGTTCACTGGATGCACCAGCCGCCGTCGATGTGGATCATCTGGCCAGTCATGTAGTCGCTCTCGGGACTGGCCAGGAAAGCCGCGGTGCCCTTGACGTCGTCCGGATAGGACACGCGCTTGATCTGCAGCGCGTCGCGCACGATGTCCTCGTAGGCCTGGCCTTCCCGCTGCTTGAAGCCGATGTCGACGAGGTCCTTGTCGAGCTGCTCCCACAGAGGGGTCACCACGACGCCCGGCGCGTAGCCGTTGACGGTGATGTTGTGCTCGGACAGCGCGATGGCGCCGCAATGCGTGAGGGCCAGGCAACCATATTTCGAGGTGCAATAGACCGTCACGTCGAGGAGAGGCCTGCGTGATGCGATGCTGCCCACATTGATCAGCTTGTAGGGATAATCCTGCTTGCCCTGGGCGATCATCTGCCTGGCGGTTTCCTGCATGCCGAGCCACATCGCCTTGGTGTTGACGGTCATGATGAGATCCCAATTGTCCTCATCGATGTCCATGAAGAAGCGCGGCTTGTTCAGGCCCGCGTTGAACAGGCCGACATTGATGGAACCGAAGGCGTCGACAGTGGCGGCAACCGCGGCGGCGTTGTCGGCGCGCTTGGTCACGTCGAGCTTGACCGCGATCGCCCGACCATTGCCGGCGGCGTTTATCCGGGCAGCGACCTCCTCCGCGAGAGCGACATTGATGTCGCCCAGGCAGACATTGGCGCCCTGCGCGGCGTAGTGCTCGCCGATCGCGGCGCCCATACCCTGCGCGCCACCCGTGATCAGGACGTTCTTGCCTCTGAGGCGGTTCGGATCCATCGGTATTCCTCCTAGCTTGAAGTTCGTTTCTGCATGATCTGGTCGGCCCGCTTCTGGGCTTTCTCCAGTGCCACTTTCGGCGTCGTCAGGCCGCGCAGCATGTCGTGAAGTTCCTCGCCGCAGATCTGGATGATCTCGGAGATCTCGGGCACCGGGGGGCGCGGCCAGAACTGGAGTTCATCACGCCAGGACATGGCGTCGACCGCCTCGAAGATGCTGGACATGCGCCGCACTTCCGGATCCGATCCGACCGAGTAGCGGGGCGCGGTGCGGCTGCCGTTGAGCACGTAGAGCTTCTGCGCCTCCGGCGAGGTGAAGGCGACGAGCGCCTCGACAGCCTCATCGCGCCGCTCGGGCGCGATGTTGGCCGGAATGCCGAGCATGTAGCCGCCGACGGGCGCAACCGGGTGCGCGCCCGGACGGCCCGCCGGATGCGGCAGGTAGCCGGTCTGGCCGAAGGCCGGGGACGTGGGATCCAGCTCGAAATAGGGCGCCAGAAGGGTGTAGCCGTAGGCGAGCGCCACCTTGCCGGCCGCATAGGGCCGCACCCGCTCGTACCAGGACATGGACAGGATGTCCGGCGGAGAGAAAGACAGCAGCGCGCGCAGATATTCGGCGGCGCGCAAGCCCCCCTCGCCATCGATGGTGGCGCGTAGGTCGTCGCGGTCGAGACGGTCGGCGTCGAAGCCGCCGGCGATCGGCCGCAGGTTGAGGATGGGCTGACCGAAGTCGGCGCAGGCCATCATGAAGGTGTGGCCGAGCGCGGTGCCGCGCGCCGCGTTCCAGGCGATGCCGTAGCGCCCCTGCGAGGGCCTGTGCAGGATACGCGCCGCCTCCAGCACCGCATCCACCGTCTGCGGCGGCTCCAGGCCGGCCTCGGCGAAGAGATCCTTGCGGTAGAACAGCAGTTCCGGGGTGGTCTGGCTCGGCACGCCGTACGGCCTGCCGGCCCAATGGGTGGCGCGCCATCCCGCCGTGTGGAAGTCCGCCGGATCGAGGCGCTTGACGTCCATGACCTCGTCGAGCGGCGTCAGCACGTTCCTGGCCACGAACTCGCCGAGCCAGGGCAGGTCGACCGCGATGATGTCGTAACGGCTCGCCTTGCGCTCGACGTTGCGCAAGGCCTCCTCGCGCAGCCGGTCGATCGAGAAAGCGCGCTGGTGGATCTTGCAGCCGACGATGAGCTCGAACTGGCGCTTCAGGTTCTCCATGACCATGAAGGTCGGATCGCCATGCACCAGGATACGCAGCCCGCCAGCCAGCGTCAGCGGTTCGGTCAGCACGCGCGGCGCCTGGATCGAGCGCCCGAACATGTAGGAGCCGCCGAAGTAATAGTCGCGGACGGCCGTATCCGATTTCTCGGCGAAATTCTGCGTGGCGACGCGGCGCATGCGCCGGGACAGGCGGGGCCACGATTCGATCATGGGCGCGCTCGGATGCGGCGGGACGCGCTT
>OFIS01000677.1_pt1 | contig 14054 bp, 10 predicted proteins | sample 1775071 | NCBI WGS metagenome assembly OFIS01 (sample SAMN08195774, study PRJEB24354) | sludge metagenome | isolation source: sludge from phenol fed wastewater aerobic bioreactor C | place: India: Nagpur | collected 2016-09-17 | reverse complement strand
CTCGTGGGCGACCATTATCATTGCGTGAGCCGGCAGCAGGCCATGCGGCACCGTTTACACATCGGTACCATCGTGAGTGAAGCCATGCTCAAAGTACGATTCATGAGCGGCGGATATGTGGGTGTAATCGAAGAATATTTCATTTCCCGCCTTTCTCCCGGCGACGTCTTCAGTTTGGGCGGGCAACAGCTGGAATTTGTGATGATCAAAGATATGACCGTGATAGTGCGCAGATCCAAATCGAAGAAGAGCATCGTACCAAGCTGGGCCGGAGGCAGGATGCCGCTTTCCGCCAATCTCGGGAAAATGCTGCGGCGCAAATTTCACGAAGCGATGGCCGGCACCGCACAGGAAGAGGAGATCATCGTACTGCAACCTTTATTTGAGCTGCAGCAATTGCTGTCTCACATCCCGCAGGAAAATGAACTGCTCATCGAACAGATCCAGACAGACGACGGGTTTCATCTTTTCGTATATCCGTTCGAGGGAAGGCTGGTTCACGAAGTGATGGCCGCATTACTGGCCTGGCGTATCAGTCAGCGGCATCCCATTACTTTCTCCATCGCCATGAATGATTATGGCTTCGAACTGCTCTCCGACCAACCCATTCCGGTGGATGATACCAATGTACAGGAACTCTTTTCCACGGAAAACCTTACCATTGATCTGCAAAGCAGCGTGAATGCCACCGAAATGGCCCGGCGGAAATTCAGGGATATTGCGGTGATAGCGGGACTTATTTTCCAGGGATACCCCGGGAAGAGCAAGGCCAACAAGCATTTGCAGTCGTCGGCATCCTTACTGTTCAATGTATTTCACGATTACGATCCGCAAAACATCCTGCTGCGGCAGGCGTTCAATGAAGCATTCTTTTACCAGATGGAAGAAGCGCGCCTTCGTGAAACGATGGAGCGCATTTACAACAACCGGATCGTGATCACTTTCCCGCAGCGGCTGACGCCATTCTGCTTCCCGATCAAAGTGGACAGTTTGCGTGAGCAGCTCACCAGTGAGAAGCTGGAAGACCGGATTAAAAAGATGATCCTGGAGCGGTGAGGAGTTTGTATAATTTAAAATTCGCAATTGACTTTGGAGGATATATCATTTCATTTCAGGGAACAACACTGGCGATTGTCCGCCGGAAGAGCGATCTATTGGGAGGAAGAGCAGGCTTTGATTGTAGCAGACCTCCATGTGGGGAAGTCCGCACACTTCCGGAAATCCGGCATTGCAGTTCCGGCAAATATTGTGCAGGAAGACCTTTTTGTATTGCAGCAGCTGATCACCCGGTATCATCCGCAGCAGATCATTGTTGTAGGAGACATGTTCCATAGTTCCGCCAACAATGACGTGCAGTATTTCAAGCTGTGGCGGCAGCAGTTCCCTCACATCCGCTTCGAGCTCATCATCGGTAACCACGATATCCTGCGCCCTGCGCACTATGCTGACCTGCAGATCAACCTGTACCCATCGCTTGATCTGCGTAACATCCACTTTGTGCATGATGCGGCAGACAAGGCCTCCCTGCCCCCGGATCACTACATATTCTCCGGGCATATCCATCCCGGGGTGCGGATGGTGGGGTTAGGGCGGCAGCGCCTGCAGCTGCCTTGTTTTTATTTCGGGGAAGAGGCGGCGGTATTGCCGGCATTCAGCCGGTTCACAGGATTATTCTCCCTGGACCCCGAGCCTTCGTCGGTGGTGTTTGTGATTGCCGGAACGAGGGTGTTGAAAGTCTAAACACAAAAAAACCGGGAGCAAAAACTCCCGGCGTGATCAATGGTTAACCTGGGGGCTCAACAATGAATTGTTCCCTTGCATATGACATACGTTTGAATCAACCTATGCCAATATTCCTGGTTACAAACACAAACAATGATGAAAGCTACGTTGCAATAACGCGGGAGAATGCGCGTGTATTGTGAACGTATGGGGCTCCACAATGGAGAACAGCAGTGCAGGAAAGCTGCACGCCGGACGTACAGGGATAAACAAGCAATGAATTCGCGGTACGATGATCCGGACATCTTCTCAACAATGCCCGTCCATCATGACGCATCCGGGGTACAAACAACAGTGAATCTGCATCTGCTATGGCAAATGCACCGGGTCAACAGAGGATCGAAATAATAAGATGGGAAAGAAGATCAGTTCTTCATTTGTTTTTTCAGCATGCTCACCTGCTCCTGCAGCTGATTCACCATACCCGCCAGGTGATTGACGCTCAGGCGATGTTGCTGGCCCATTTTCTGGATCACTGCATCGGCCTGCCAGATCTCCAGCACATCATCCATACTCACCGGATAAGGTTCATATTGCGGATTATCGGATACCAGGGTAACCTTGCTTTTGGAACGGTTGCTTTTCAGCACGCGTTTGTACACGATACCTTCCCGGTTGGTCACTACAATGTAGGCTTCATTATTACGGATATCGTCCCAGCCATCCACCTTGTGGCAAACCACCACGGAACCCGAAGGTGTTGGCAGCATAGAGTCTCCGGCGATCTCGAAAGCCCTGTAACTACCGGCTCCCAGCATCGGCAGGGTGAAGGCGTTCAGCTCTTCGATGAACTCCTCATCATTGAATCCCGCCAGATAACCGGCCGCCGCTTTCACCGGAACGAACACCACATTCTGACGGGAGCTGCTTCCCAGCTTCTGCTGACGCCGCCGTTCGAGAAAACTTTCCTTCTGTGAACTCAGATCACGGCGCAACAGATCGTCAATGGATACACGAAACATATCACTGACCTGTTCCAGTACTTCCGTGCGCGGCTCCGCCCGTTCTTCTTCATACGCTCCCAGTAGAGAACGCTTAATATTCAAACGGTCGGCAAATTCCTGCTGCGTCCAGCCCTTTTGCTTACGCAGATACTTCAGGTTACGGCAAACAGTTGACATCCCTAAATTATTTAGTACAACAATGCTAACAAAATTAGCAAATATTTTTTGTATTTACCAAATATATCTTCACATATCTTTGCCCCGGACAAAACTCAATTATACTATGAATACATTGTTGCTTCTTCACTCATTGGTAAGGTGGCTGATCCTGCTGACCGGCATCTGGGCTTTTATTCGTGCATGGCAGGGCGTTAGCAGCAAGTCCCCCTATTCTTCCGCCGACACAAAAGCCGGATTGTTCTTCATGATCTTCCTGGATATCCAGTTCCTGCTGGGCCTGATCCTGTTCTTTATCAGTCCGCTCGTTAAAACAGCCCTCGGCGATATGGGCGCAGCCATGAAAGTTACGCCGTTGCGGTTCTTCACCATTGAACATACTACCATGGCCATCCTCGCGATCGCGCTGGTGCATATCGGTCGCGCCCGCATCAAAAAAACAACGGAAGACGCAAAAAAACACAAGCTGGCGCTGATCTTCTTCGGCCTGGCCCTGCTGCTGATCCTGCTCCTCATTCCCTGGCCTTTCCGGGAAGTACTGGGCAGAAAATGGTTCTGATCTGTTTTACTCCGGATATAAAAAAGGACAGGTCCAACCTGTCCTTTTTCTTTCTATCGGATAGCCTGCCTTTTATTTAACCCCGTGTTTTATAGAATAATCTGTATGAATAAACGTAGGGCAGCGCCGCCAGCAACCCGGCAGCAAACATGAACAGGAAAACCCCGCTGAGCACGGTCAGGAACATGCCTGCAATAATGATCCCGATACCGGCAAACAGCCACAATTTTCCGGCCATATCATGTGTTTCCTTCCATATCCTGTCATCCTGCAACGTCCAGGGCGTACGCACCCCCACAAAGTTGTTGGGCTTCAGATGCCACAGGAAAAGACCAATGCCGGAGATCAGCATTCCCACCCCGATGAATACCCATTTTTCCAGGAAGATCTCCTTCCCCGCACTCACGAGATAGATAATAATCGTCGTAAACACAGCGAGATAGATATGTATCCTGAAACGGATACGGTAATAAGCCCGTATATGCTCCGCATTCTCCTTCGGCGGCTCATTCTCCTCCACCGGCTTGGGAATATACCGGAACAGGAAATACAGCAATGCATTGGTGAAGAAAAGGAAGATCATCAGCAACAGGAACTCCCGCTTGTCCCCCACCCGGTCCGCCACCCCGTTCAAATGGAAATTCGTAGGAATAATCTCGGGCAAACGATTCCAGATAATACCCAGATAAGCCATGGGCGCAATCAGGAGTGCGAGTAAGAGCACTTCCTTCACATAATCCGTCTGCTTCTTCTCTCCGGATTTTATTGCGTCATCGGCAAGATAAAACGGCTCCGTTTTCATCGTCAAAAGGATTAGTGTACCTATATATTACTACAGTTATCGGGCCAGATAAGTTTAAAAATTTTTACTAACAACATTAGTAATACTAAAATATTTAGTAATTTTAGATAAATAGAAAGGTATATGCTGCTGAATGGACAGCGAACGATCGCGCACTTCGATATGGATTGTTTTTTTGTATCTGTGGAATGTTTGAAGGACAGCCGGCTGAAAGGCAAACCGCTGCTCGTGGGCGGGTATAGCGACCGTGGCGTGGTAGCTGCCTGCAGTTATGAAGCCCGCGTTTTCGGTATTCATTCCGCCATGCCGATGAAAATGGCATTGCGGCTTTGTCCGCATGCGATCATCCGCAGTGGCGATATGGAAGAATACAGCAAATTTTCTCGGATCGTTACCGGTATCATCTCCGAATCTGCCCCTCTATACGAAAAATCATCCATCGATGAGTTTTATCTGGACCTGACTGGAATGGACAAATATTTCGGATCAATGAAATGGACCAGCGAATTGCGGCAGAAAATCATCCGCGAAACGCATCTGCCTGTTTCCCTGGGGATGGCCTCCAACAAAATGATCTCCAAAGTGGCCACCAATGAGGCCAAGCCAAATGGACAGCTGTCCGTGCCCTTCGGGCAGGAGAAAGTTTTCCTCGCACCCATGCCCATTGAAAAGATCCCGATGGTAGGCAAAGAAACCGCTGCACAGCTGCGGCGGCGCGGCGTGGAAACCGTGCGCACGCTGAGCGAAGTGCCGGTAGGTTTGCTGGAAGCCTGGATGGGTAAAAACGGCATCGCATTATGGAACAAAGCAAACGGGATCGATGAAACCCCGGTGATCCCTTATCATGAACAAAAGTCCATTTCCACCGAGAACACCTTCGGCGCCGATACGATTGACCTGCAATTTATCAACAGCGAGCTGGTACGGATGACCGAGCGGATCGGATTTGAGCTGCGACAGCAGAACCGTTTGACAGGATGCGTGACCGTGAAGATCCGCTACTCCGATTTTGAAACCGTCACCAAACAGATGAGCATTTCCTATACGTCCAGCGATCATGTGCTGCTGGAGAAAGTGAAAGAGCTTTTTAACAAACTGTATGATCGCCGGCTGCTCATACGACTGATAGGCGTGCGCTTCAGTCACCTCGTATCCGGCAATTACCAGATCAGCCTCTTCGATGACACGCAGGAAATGATCTCGCTCTACCAGGCGATCGACAGCATTAAAAGCCAGTTCGGCTGGCAATACCTCATGCGGGGCAGCAGCAGCGGCAACCGGTATGAAGAGCGACTGAACCCGTTCCAGAAAGAGAAGAAACCGGTGGAGAAGGAGGCGGACGGGAAAACGATGATCCTTCGGCGGAGGTATCCGGGCTGGAGATAATTTTTGTAACGATGTATTTGAATTGTAAAACCTGGTTCAGTCTGCGCTACGGCACCATTCCCACGAGGGAGCTGGTAAAGACGGCCGCATATCACGGGATCACCTCCCTCGCATTGACCAACATCAATGCCACTACGGATATATGGGAGTTCGTGAAAGCCTGCGGGGAGGCGGATATTAAGCCCATAGCGGGACTGGAATGCCGTAATGGTTCCCGCTTCTGTTACGTACTGCTGGCGCAGGATCTTGAAGGTCTGCTGCATATCCATCATTTCTTATCCCGGCATCTGCACAGCGATGCACCTTTCCCGGAAACGGCCCCGTACCTTCCGCGGACATTTGTGATCTATGCCTGGGGGAGCCGTCCGTTGGCAGCGCTCGCGCAGCATGAGCTGATGGGCGTGCGGCCGAGGGAGATCAACAAACTGTTCCGGCTGGACACGAAGCATTGGGCGCATAAGCTGGTGATATTACAGCCCCTGAGTTTCCAGGACGCGGAAAACCAGGCCCTGCACAGGGTATTGCGGGCAGTGGACAATAACGTACTGATCAGCCAGCTGCCGGAACATGAGGTGGCGGGCGTGGACGAATGTTTTATTCCTCCACACGCGCTGCTGGAATGTTTCAGGGAACATCCCCATATCGTGAAAAATACGCTGCAGGTGATGGAAGCCTGCGAAATAAAAATGGGGCCGCAGAAATCCCGGAACAAACGATGGTTTACCGGCAGCGCTGCAGAAGACCGGGCGCTGCTGCGGCAGGAAACGCTGAAAGGAATGGAATACCGCTACGGCAACAATAACCGGGAAGCGCTGGAACGGATCGAAAAGGAATTGCAGATCATAGAGGATCAGGATTTCATGGCTTATTTCCTGATCACCTGGGATATTATCCGTCACAGCATGCAACAGGGATTCTTTCACGTCGGGCGGGGAAGCGGCGCCAATTCCATTGTGGCCTATTGCCTGCAGATCACAAATGTGGACCCGATAGCACTGGACCTCTACTTCGAGCGTTTCCTCAACCCCTATCGCCAGTCACCGCCGGATTTCGATATCGATTTTTCCTGGCAGAACAGGGATGAGATCACGAAATACATCTTTGATAAATACACTGAAAAACATACGGCGCTGCTGGGCACCGTCACCACATTTCAGACCAATGCCGTGGTGCGTGAGCTGGGCAAGGTATATGGCCTGCCCAAACAGGAGATCGACAAGATACTGGAACATCCGTATGATATCAGGCTGGGAAATGACAGCATCCATCAGCAGATCCTCCACTTCGGCAGTATCCTCTCCAAAGAGGGCACGCCTTTCCCCAATCATCTCAGCATCCACGCCGGCGGGATCCTGATCAGCGAAGCACCCATCCACCAGTATTGCGCTACGCACATGCCGCCCAAAGGGTTCTCTACCACCCAGTTGGACATGCACATGGCGGAATCCATCTCGCTGCACAAGTTTGACATCCTCAGCCAGCGCGGCCTCGGACATATCCGGGACTCCATGGACCTCATCCGTGAGAACAAAGGCGAGACGATCGATATCCACGATGTGAAAAAATTCATGGAAGACGAAAAAGTGCGCAGCGCACTTAAAAATGTCAACACGATCGGCTGCTTTTATATCGAATCCCCTGCGATGCGCCAGCTGTTGAAGAAACTGAAATGCGAGGACTATATCACGCTGGTAGCTGCCAGCTCTATCATCCGGCCCGGAGTGGCGCAGGCAGGCATGATGCGGCAATACGTGTATAATTTTAATCACCAGGAAGAAGTAAAATACCTTCATCCCATCATGGAATCCCTGCTCAGCGAAACATTCGGGGTGATGGTCTACCAGGAAGATGTGATCAAGGTAGCGCATCATTACGCCGATATGGATCTGGCGGATGCGGATATCCTGCGCCGGGCAATGGCCGGTAAATATCGTGGACAGGGAAAGTTTGAAGAGATACAGGAACTTTTTTTCAGCAACTGTGCCCGGCTCGGGCGGCCGGAAGCCGTTAGCAGGGAGGTATGGCGACAAATTGCCAGTTTCGCCAATTTCTCCTTCTCAAAGGCCCACTCCGCCAGCTTTGCAGTGGAAAGCTATCAGAGCCTTTATCTCAAAACCTATTTCCCGGCGGAGTTCATGGTGGCGGTGATCAATAACTTCGGCGGATTTTATAACCGTGAATTGTATTTCCGGGAATTACAAAAAACCGGGGTACAACTTTTCCCGCCCTGCATGAATAACAGTGACTACTATACGAATATTAAAGGGAACGATGTATTCACCGGATTCATTCATGTAGAAAGACTGGAAGAAGCCTGGATAAAGCGGACACTGGAAGAACGCCGTGTAAACGGGCCCTTTGGAGGATTGGAGGATTTTATAGACCGTGCAGGCCCGGCGCCGGAACAACTGGAGATACTCATCCGCATCGGGGCGTTTAACTTCACCGGCCATACAAAAAAAGAACTGCTTTGGAAGGGCCCGGCGCTGCTACGTGGCGTATCTCCCGAAGAGCTCATTCCTCGGCTGTTCCGCGAGCCCTCCCGGAACTGGACTCTCCCGCACCTCACCTATCACCAGCATGAAGATGCGTTTGACGAGATCGAGTTGCTCGGCTTCCCGCTCCATTCCCCTTTCGAAGTGCTCCGGCATGATCTGGCCCCATATGTGCCTGCAGCCGATTTCAAAGATCACCTCGGTAAAACGATCCGTACCATCGGCTATTTCGTTTGTCTCAAACATGTGTACACCGTTAAAAGAGAACCGATGTGTTTCGGGTGTTTCCTCGACAAGAACGGCGAGTTCATGGATACCGTGCATTTCCCGGACAGCCTGCGGCAGTACCCGTTCCAGAAAGGCGGCTTCTACATCATGGAAGGCAAAGTGACAGAGGAGTTCAAGGTCTGCTCAGTGGATGTATACAATATGCGTAAGATCGGGTATTTTGAGGACGGGGAGGCCCCGGAAATAAAAAAGGCTGAAGCCCCGAAAGCTCCAGCCCTTTCAAAAAGATAGTATCGTTCTATTCCAGCCCGAACAATCCCTTGTTCAGCAACTGCAGTGTTTTTTCCTTATACTGCCCGTTCACCAGGATGGAAATATTATGACGGCTGCCACCGTAGGAGATCATCCGCAAAGGCACTTCGTTCAGGGCATCGAACAGTTTTTTCAGGATGGAAGGCGTTGCCGCCACTTCATTCCCTACAATGGAAACGATCGTCTGGTGGTGATCCAGCTCTACTGTACCAAAGGGTTGCAATTCTTTCAGGATCTGATCCAGGTTCTTCTGATCATCAATCGTCAGGGAAACTGCTACTTCGGAAGTAGTGATCATATCGATCGGTGTGCGGTATTTCTCGAAGACCTCGAATATCTTCCGCAGGAAACCATAAGCCAGCAGCATACGGCTGGATTTGATTTTGATCGCGATGATACCGTCCTTGGCGGCAATTGCTTTCGCCCCGTTACCATTCGGCATTTCCGTGATGATCGTCCCCTTTGCCTCAGGCTGCATCGTATTCAGCAGCTTCACAGGGATATTGAAATGTTGCGCAGGCCAGATAGAAGCCGGGTGAAGTATCTTGGCGCCGAAATAAGCCAGCTCCGCGGCTTCGTCAAAAGACAGCTGCTCGATCGGGAACGTTTTCTTTACAACCCGGGGATCGTTATTATGCATTCCGTCGATGTCCGTCCATATCTGTACTTCTTCCGCACGGATCGCAGCGCCGATGAGAGATGCGGAATAGTCACTGCCCCCACGTTTCAGATTGTCGATCTCTCCACGGGCATTACGGCAAATATATCCTTGCGTGATAAAAAGCGTTTCTCCTTTTTGCTGTTCGATCAAACCGCCCAGTTTTACTTTCATCCGCGGTATCTCCGGCTCCTCAAACTCGTCTATGCTCATGAAATCCAGCGCAGATAACAGCACCGCCCTGATACCTGCATCTTCCAGGTAGGCGCAGAAGAGTTTGGTAGAGAGCAGTTCGCCCTGTGCGAGGATGTCTTTATTCAGCGCTTCGTTGAAAGATATCTTCAGGATGATGTTCAGAAACTCGAAATGTTCATCTACAATGGCAGACGCTTTCTTCTGCCCCTCCGCTCCTTTCACCAGCTCCTTGCAGAAAGCGCGGTAATGCTCCTCCAGCTTGTCGATCTGCTGCTTCGCCTGTACCTTTTTCCCTTCAGAAAGGGACTGGCTGATCTCCACCAGGGAATTGGTGGTGCCCGATAAAGCGGACAATACCACAATCTTGGCATCGTTATCCGCGGTTATCAACTTCGCTACGGCATGCATACGCTCCGGTTTTCCAACCGAGGTCCCGCCAAATTTCAAGACTTTCATTCGTATTTATATTGCTTAAAAATCAATTTTAAATTTCATCGCTATGGACTCGAGGTCTTTTACCACCGGCTCCAGCAGTGGAATACCTTCTTTTCGCCGGGCCGCTTCCATTTCCCGTTCAGGATCACCCGGTATCAGCACTTTTTCCTGTCCCTCTGCCGGCGTGGCGTTCCGGAAACGTCCGATCCAGGTATCCATATGCGTTTTGAACTCGTCCGCCGGCCGGAATGCATCCACCCGCATAGCGCCGAAGAAATGGCCCAGCCCTTTTCCCACGGGATCCGCCGGCAGCGGGAGGAAACTCACGAAAGGCGGCGCCCAGGGACCATAATTGGCGCCGGAAAGCACGGCCGAAAATATATCAACTATTGCACCCAGGCAATACCCTTTATGACTTCCATGTTCGCGGTCCCCGCCCAAAGGCAGCAAAGCCCCGCCGTTCTTCAGTTCGTTAGGGTTGGAACTGGGAACTCCGTCCTTATCCTGTATCCAGCCCAACGGCGCTTCCTGCTGCTTCCGCTGCAGTATCTCGAGTTTGCCATTGGCAGCAGTAGTGGTGGCAAAATCCGCTACAAACGGCGGTTGCGTTGCAGCCGGAATGGCTACGGCGATTGGATTTGTGCCTAACATGCGCTCAGTCGCAAAGGTAGGCGCTACAAGCGGACTTGCATTGGTCATCGCCATACCGATCATATCCTGTTGCAAAGCCATCATAGCGTGATAACCGGCAATGCCGAAGTGATTGGAATGCCGTACGCTTACCCAGCCTGTGCCGGCCTGCTTTGCCTTATCGATTGCCACCTGCATGGCAAAAGGCGCTACAACAAGCCCCAAACCGCTGTCACCGTCCACCACAGCCGTACTCAGCGTTTCATGGACGATGCGGATATCCGGTTTTGTATTGATCCTTCCGGCTTCCCAAAGGCGAATATACCCGGAAAGCCTTGCCACACCGTGAGAATCGATGCCGCGAAGGTCTGCAGACAGTAGAACAGTGGTTGCCAGGCTGGCCTGGTCAGGCGTACAACCGATCTTTATAAAAACATCCTGCGTGAATGCATGCAGATGATTGTAGGAAAAAACTTGCTCCATTACAAAAAATTAAGCCTGTGCGGTAGGCCCGCCGAAGTTCATCGGGATGGTCACCGGCTCCTGATCCTGGATGGTACCGTGTGCGGATTCGTATTTCTTTATGTTGTCCACCAGGGCCTTCATCAGGCGTTTGGCGTGCTGTGGAGTAAGTATAATCCTTGATTTTACCCGGGCTTTGGGTATGCCGGGCATTACATTGATAAAATCCACCACAAACTCCGACGGAGAGTGGGTAATAATGGCAAGATTGGCATAAGTACCGTCTGCAATCTCTTCGCTCAGCTCAATATTCAGCTGCTGTTGCTCATTTTGATTTTCCATTATATGTGGTTTGCTGGGTACAAAAATAAAAAACAGCCTCCGCATTTGAAGGCTGTTTTTTTACATGGCAATAGAATCTTATTTGTTGACAACGATTAAAAAGCAGGCCAGTCCCAAAAGAGACTGGCCGGTGACGATACTTCGTACAGTATCAATCAAAATCTAAATCATCGAAGATTTCATATTAAGGCTTATCCCACCAGATGCGCGTTGACAGCTCATCGGGCCCTTGTGCGGCAACTGCCGCTTTATAGTTATCAGTATTCAGGTCTCTTTCTGTGCTGATATAGCATTGCCTCCGCGGTATCTGACCACCAACGTTCACGGCATCCCTGGCCGGCGTCAATACCGGGTAACCGGTTCTGCGCCATTCAGCCCAGGCTTCGTAACCGTTGCCCATAAAGAAGTTGATCCATTTTTGCGTCTGGATAAGCTCCAGCTTCTGCGCCTGCGTTTGCGTGGCAGGCAACGCTACGCCTGTACCAGCCAGATAAGTGGTAGTATCCGCAGCCGCCACCGTTGTTTTGGCCAGTGTATTCCATTTTTTGATGGAAGCCTTCACCCCTTCATTATACCAGCTGATCATCGTAGCATCCCCACCCGGAATCCAGCCTCTCATCGCCGCTTCGGCCATGGTGAAGCACATCTGGGCATATGTGGTGAACAGTATCGGGAAGTTTTGCGCTGCCGGCGTAGTACCCAGCAGACTGTAATCATCCGTTACATATTGTACGTTCCTTCCATAAGGCAGCCCCCTGTATGTACCGGGGAAGTTCTTCGGGGAACGGGCGAAGATCCGGAGACGGGGATCGCTGATAGACTGCAATTTGTCCACCATCGTATTACTGATCCCGTAGTCATAACGGCTTCTGTAGTTAGTATACCAGGGACTCTCGAAAGCCTGTTGTGCGAGGTAGCTGTAAGTAGCGTCGTCGTCACTGCTTTGCATCAGACCGGCCGCAACGGCTTCCTGGAAAGCAGCCTGCGCGGTAGCGGCATCTTCTGTTTTTACCATCCGTAATGCTACGATGGCACGCAGTGAGTTACCCCATCTCTTCCAGCGTTGCCAGTTCCCGTCAAACAACGGATCATTTGGCATAGCCTGGGTAATCTGTGCCGGTGCTTCTTTCAGCTCTTTCAACAGATCGGCATAGATGGATTTCTGTGGATCGAATTTGGGTTTTACATTATCGGTTCCTTTCAACGACTGCGTATAAGGAATATCTCCCCACCTGTCCGTCATATCCAACATCAGGAACGCGCGCAATATCCGCGTATGGCCGATCTGGTTGGCATTCGGGCTATTATCCGTTACCGCCTTCGTATCCTTGGTGGCCGGGTCCGTATTCATCTGGATGATACGTTGGAGGTCCATCAACGGGCCGATATAGATACCATTATAGCTGTATTCCCGGTTGAAATAACGGGATTCGTTCGTATAAATGAACTCGGACATATGCTGCACGTACAGCAGGCCGCCCGCGCCATTCACAATCCCACCGGAAGTGATCACCGCGCTGCCGAAAAGGAACTTGGTGCTGGGAACACTCGGTGTATTGGGATTGACGTTCATATTCCCGAAATCTTTTTTACAGGAGACGGCTGAAGTGAGTACAATCCCCAGCATCACCGCCGATGTTAAATATATTTTGATGCGTTTCATGTCTTCTTCGGTTTAGCTGTTAGAAATTCACTTTTACATTAAAGCCGATAGATCTTGTTCCGGGCAGCTGACCACCTTCGATCCAGGAGGACTCCAGCTCTGACGGATCGATCCCTTTCACCTTGCTGTGTATCAGCCAGAGGTTCTGACCGATCACGGAAACACTCAAACCTTTGATGGGTGTTCTCTTGAAGATGGCAGGCGGCAATGTGTAACCGATCGCTACTTCACGCAGTTTTACATAAGACGCATCGTAGACCCAGTTTTCCCAGAGGGAGAAGAGATAGGACTCATACAAATCTTTTGTGTCTGCATAAGCTTCGTTCGGCTTGCGGGTAGTAGCATTCAAAGCATCCAGCTTGATGCCGCCACCTGAGGCAACCGGGTCGCGTACCGGCTTGCCTTTATCATTATTGCCTACTGTTTCAAGACCGAGACCGGAACCGGCATTGAACATCTTGGTGATGGATACGAAACGGCCGCCTTTCTGGAAGTCCAGGGAGAAATTCAGGGTCCAGTTCTTGTAAGTCAAACCGGAGGAAACACCGCCTGTCCAGTCAGGTGTTACATACCCCAGTTCCACCTGGTTCTTCATGAGCGGGTATCCGTCGTCATCCACCAGAATCTTGCCGGATGCGGAATCCCGCTGAAAACCGCCACCAAGGATCAATCCGTAAGATTGTCCTCTCTTGGCGTTCAGAGAAACACGTGGTGATCCCACAAATCCGAAAGAAAGGTTGGAACCATCGAGGCTTACCTGCTGGTTGTCAAGATCGCCGTAGAGCGATACTACCTTGTTGCGCATGAAAGCCAGGTTGAAGTCGATATCCCAGGTGAAGTCTTTTGTTCTCACCGGTGTTGCGCCAACCGTGAATTCCCAGCCCTTGTTGGTCATTTCACCCGCGTTGATCAGCTGCGCGGAGTAACCGGAAGAAATTGGCATGGTGATCGGGAGGATCTGCTCTACATTCCTGCGGTAGAAAT
>OFIS01000675.1_pt1 | contig 14089 bp, 13 predicted proteins | sample 1775071 | NCBI WGS metagenome assembly OFIS01 (sample SAMN08195774, study PRJEB24354) | sludge metagenome | isolation source: sludge from phenol fed wastewater aerobic bioreactor C | place: India: Nagpur | collected 2016-09-17 | reverse complement strand
CTTGTTGCAGGAAATCTGGATCAATCCCAGGTCATGATCTTGCCCCGGTCTTCCGGTTTGAGACATTCCTTCAGTGTTTTCTCATCGTACGAAAGATTGTATTTCTTCAATACGTCATCCGGAACGCCGTCCCAAACGTTCGGCTGGTTGCCCTGGTAACCCAGATCCTTCAACCCCATCTTGCTCGTGAAGAAACCGGTAGCGGTAAGGTTCCGCATGGTATTGAAAAAAGATACGCCTGCACTCAGCTCCGGAGCGGCCTTTTCCGGATACGCGATCTGGTCAACGATGCCGAGTTGTTGCTGGGGACTCAGGTCCGTGAACCCTTTGTCATGCGTTTTGAGGGAAAACACATCCAGCCAGCGTAACCCGCCGCGCATGGGCGTCTGGTATTTAGGTTGATCTTTTACGGTGAATTCGATGAATTCGGGAACCCCGGCGTCAGTTGCACTGCCGGAATGTTCGTCTTTGGGAATGATGATATCTGCAAGTACGCCAATGGTCTTCATTTCGGCGTCGGTAAAGAATTTATCCGCCATCAGACCCTGATCGCGCTTTTCTTCATCCGGTGTGCGGCCATAAACTGCCAGCACGCCTTTCCCCACCGCCTCTTTCTGTCCCGATTTATTTTCACAGGCACTGAGGATCACGCCTGTTGACAAAGAGCCCACCATAAGGGCTTTCAGCGATTCTCTTCTGTCCATGTTGTCAGAGGTTTTGTTTTTTCAATTCATCAACAATGTATTCAGATGCCCGGAGTGACAAGGCAAGGATGGTCCAGGTGGGATTCTTGTCCGCCTGCGATACAAACGGTCCGCCATCCACCACAAACACATTCTTTGCATCATGTGCCTGGTTGAACTTATTCACTACAGAACGTTTGGCATCATCGCCCATGCGGGTGGTACCTACTTCGTGAATGATACGACCGGGATTTTCGAGGCCGTACATCCTGTCCACCCCCGGCTTTTCTCCCAAAGGAATGCCGCCCATTTCATGAATGATCTGCTCGAAGGTTTCCTGCATATGCCGTGCCTGCCTGATCTCATGATCGCTCCAGGTATAGTTGAAACGTAGAACAGGAATGCCGAATTTGTCCACCACATTCGGGTCGATCTCGCAATAGTTGTCTTCCCGTGCAATGGCTTCACCACGACCGGCAAACCCAACGGTAGCACCATAGAAACGGCGATAATCATCCTTCAGCGAAGCGCCGTATCCGCCCGGTGTTTTACCGGCCCTTGCAGGATCTTTTCCCTGCAGGCCTTCTATCCCGAAACCGAATCCGTAGGAAGGCATGTGCAAACCGCCGCCTAATTCAATGTGATAACCGCGGGGGAAATCGAGCTTCTTGTTATCGAGCCACCAGGGAATGTATACGTGCATACCACCCACGCCATCTTCATTGTATCGTTTACGGTCCATCAAATGAGGAATGAATGCTCCGCGTGATGCACCGGTGGAATCGTGCAGGTATTTCCCTATCAGCCCGCTGGAGTTGGCGAGGCCATTCTTGTGCACGGATGATTTGGAATTGAGAAGCAACCGCGCGGATTCGCAGGCGCTGGCCGCGAGCACGATCACACGGGCTTTTACCTGGTATTCCTGAAGATCGTTCTTGTTGATGTAAGAAACGCCGGTTGCCTTTCCATTCCCATCCGTGAGGATCTCCCGTGCCATGGCATCGGTATAGAGATCTACGTTCCCGCTTTTCATGGCGGGTTTAACAAGACAGGTGGAGGAGGAGAAGTCGCCATACACACTACATCCGCGATTGCACTGGCTGCAGAAGAAGCAGGGTTGCCGGTCCTTGTTCACTGGTCGGGTAAGGATGGAAAGCCTGGATGGGATCACGGGGATACCAAGTTTGGCGCCCGCCTGCTTCACCAATAGCTCATGCAGTCGTGGTTTGGGAGGGGGGAGAAAATAACCGTCCGGGTCATTGGGTAACCCTTCATTCGTTCCGAATACCCCAATCATCTTGTCTACCCGGTCATAGAAAGGTTTCACATCGTCGTAACTGATCGGCCAGTCGTCCCCGAGCCCGTCGTGGCTCTTGTGTTTGAAGTCCCTCGGCCCAAAGCGCAATGAAATACGGCCCCAGTGATTCGTCCTTCCGCCGAGCATACGCGAACGGAACCAGTCGAACTGCGTACCGCTTTTTTTCGTATAGGGCTCTCCGTTAATTTCCCAGCCGCCGTAAGCCGCGTCAAAATCACCGAAGGGCCGTGTGGTGCTTGCACCGCGACGGGGTGATTCATAGGGCCATTTCAGCTGGGTTTGCTGTGCAGGATCGGCCGGGTCGTATTTGGGCCCCGCTTCCAGGAGCGCCACCTTCAAACCTGCTTCTGCCAGCACTTTGGCTGCCATTCCGCCGCCGGCGCCGGAACCGATGATGCATACATCGTAAGCCTTTGCCTGTTTTTTGATCTCAAATGCCATTGAAACGTGGATTTAAAATGAAAAGATTTGACCAGTAAGATTTTAAATCTATAAAAAAATGCGGAAAGTGGAAGCTGTTTTTTACTTTCGGCGTGTATTCTATGACAACGCAAGTACCTTATATCCTGGGGGTAGACATTGGCACCGGCAGTACCAAAGCAGTAGCGGTGACTGTGGCGGGACAAACCCCCGCCTCCTCCCGGCAGCCTTACCCCACCCTGCACCCGCAATCCGGCTACAGTGTACAGGATCCTGAAACGATCATGGAAGCTATTATCAGCAGTATCCGCAGAACCGTTACACAAATGGGTTCCGCACCTGCTGCGATCGCGCTGAGCAGCGCCATGCATGGTCTTCTGGCCGCGGATGCGGAGGGGAGGCCTTTAACACCCCTGATCACCTGGGCGGATAACCGCAGCGAATCCTTTGCAGCGGCGCTGAAGGGGTCTGCTTTGGGAACGGAGATCTACCAGGCCACCGGAACGCCCATCCATCCCATGTCTCCTTTTTGCAAGATACAGTGGCTCCAGGAGCATCAGCCTGATGTGTTTCAGGAGGCGGCCTGCTTCATCGGCATTAAAGAGCTGTTCCTTTTCCGCTGTTTTCATGAATTCATTATCGATCATTCTCTGGCATCGGCAACAGGACTTTTTGATATCCGCCGGCTTGATTGGCATCCTGCGGCCTGTAAAGCCGCCGGTATTACGGAAGAGCGGCTGCCGGTACCGGTAGAGGCCACACGACTCCTCATCGGCATGGACCCCGCTATGGCCAAGGCCCTTGGCGTGCCGGAAAGCACGCTTATCATGGCCGGCAGCAGCGATGGATGCATGGCGCAACTTGGCAGCGGTGCCGTGCAACCCGGACAGGCAGCATTAACCATTGGTACCAGCGGTGCTATCCGGATGATGACGGCGAAGCCGGCCGAAGATGCAAAAGAAAGATTGTTCTCTTACGCGCTCACGCCGCAGCATTATGTTTGCGGCGGGGCTGTGAATAATGGCGGCGGTGCGTTGCAATGGTTTTCGCAGGCTTTCCTGCCCTGGTCCGACTACAACAACTTCCTGAAAACCGCTTTCGCTGCGCCTCCCGGCTCGGATGGATTATTATGTCTTCCCTATCTGCTGGGAGAACGCGCGCCCGTTTGGGATAGCCGTGCCCGTGGTGCTTTCGTGGGCATGCAACAGCAGCATGGCTCTGCGCATTTTCAGCGGGCGCTGGTGGAAGGGATATGCTTCGGATTGTACAGCGTGGCGGAAGCACTGGAGGCGGCAGTAACACCCATTCAGGAAGTGACCGTTAGCGGAGGATTTACCGCATCTCCGCTCTGGATACAGTTGCTGGCAGACATCTTCCAGAAACCGATGCTGCTGCACCAGGAAGAGGATGCCTCCGCCCTCGGCGCCGCATTGCTCGGCTGGCAGGCCCTCGGCCAGATGGACGCCTGGCAGTTCAATTCCACCACCGCGGCCAGGGTTTTTGAGCCAGACAATACATACCATGCCGTTTACCGGAAGAACTACAAAGCATATTCCCTCCTGTATGACAAACTCAGCGAAGTGACAGAGATATTGCGGGGTTAGGCGCCTCTTTCGAACATTCTTTCCAGGTCGTTCATCTTGAACGAAATAAATGTGAAACGCCCGCCCGGAGAAACGTTCGGGGTAACGCAGGCGAAAAGCTCATCAATGATGTTTTGCATTTCCCTTGTTCCCAGCGCTTTGCCGGCGGGGATGGCGTTGTTGCGCGCCATGGAACGTATCAGTTGTTCGCGGCGGTTGAGCTTCAATTCCTGGCTGAAATGCTTGAACTGCTCCAGGAGCCCTTCAATGCTGGCCTGCTCGTTCCCGGATTGAATATCCGCAGGCGTACCCCTCACCACGAATGTGGATTGTCCGAACGGCTCCAGGTCGTATCCCAGTGCCTGCAGGTCCGGCAGCATTTCCGTGATCAGCACGGCATCCGCGGGCAATAGCTCCAGCGTTTGCGGGAAGAGGCTTTGCTGGGTGGCGATGGGTTTTTCGGAAAGGGCTTTCTGGTAACGCTCATAAAGGATGCGCTCATGCGCGGCCCGCTGATCGATCAGGATAAAGCCTGATTTGATCTGGGAGAGGATGTATTGTTGATGTACCTGTACAGGAACTTTTTGATCTGTGGCCGCTTCCTGCCAACGTTCATCGATCACGGAGGCGGTGGAAACGGGAGGGAGCTCGGGGCTGAGGTCCTTGTCTTTATCTGCAGGGGCGCCGTAGAGCTCCTTCCAGTGAAGGAGGTTGCTGCTCCTGTCTATCACATGCGCCTGATTGGCATGCGTGAACGTTTTATAGATAGATGTGTTGGAAGATTGCGCCTTTTTCTGGTCAGTGAACGGTTGGGTGAGGGCGTCCAGCTGCTGGATGCCGGGATCAAGCTCAAAGTCCAGTGCCGGTGTTACACTGAACTGGGCAAGGGCGTGCTTGATGGCGGATTGCACGAAGGCGTAGAGGATCCTCTCATCATCGAACTTGATCTCCTGTTTGGTGGGATGCACGTTGATGTCCACATGCGCGGGATCCAGATCAATGAACAGTGCATACAGCGGGAAGCTGTCTGCCGGGATCATCTCGGAGAACGCGTTCATCACCGCGTGGTTCAGGTAACTGCTTTTGATGAACCGGTTGTTCACGAAAAAGAACTGGTCCCCACGGGTTTTCTTGGCCGTTTCCGGTTTGCCGACGAAGCCGTGGATATTCATATAGTCCGTGCTTTCCTTGACGGTCACCAGTTTTGCGTTATAGTGCTGCCCGAGTATGCTGACTACGCGTTGCTTGAGGGAGCCCCTTTCCAGATGGAACATTTCCTGCCCGTTGCTGTTCAGGGAAAATTGAAGATGCGGGAAAGCCAGGGCCACCCGGATAAACTCATCCACGATGTGCCGCATTTCGGCAGCATTGCTTTTCAGGAAGTTACGGCGGGCCGGGACGTTGAAAAAGAGGTTTTTCATCGCAATGCTGGTACCCGGAGCGGTCTGACAGGGTTCCTGCTTTTTCACCACGCTGTTATCAATCTCGATATACGTACCGATCTCCTCCTGGTGCATACGGGTTTTCAGCTCTACCTGTGCAACGGCAGCAATGGAAGCCAGCGCTTCTCCCCGGAAGCCCATGGTACGGATATGAAAAAGATCTTCAATGGTTTCTATCTTGGAGGTGGCGTGGCGCTCAAAACACATGCGGGCATCGGTCTCGCTCATGCCGCTGCCGTTATCGATCACCTGTACCAGCTCTTTACCGGCATCTTTAACAAAAAGCCTGACCTCCGTTGCCCCGGCGTCTACAGCATTTTCCAATAACTCCTTCACTGCCGATGCCGGCCGCTGGATCACTTCTCCTGCTGCTATCTGGTTCGCTATATTATCCGGTAACAAATTGATGATATCCGCCACTTGCCTGCCTTTTAGCGTAAAGGTAGCAATAAAAAATATTGTTAAATGCAAACCCCGTCGAAACCAATCCCTGTAATTGTTCCGTAACTTTATGCTGTACCGGTTAAAACGTAGTTAACGCATAATTGAATGTTAACATGAAGACACATAATCTCCTAATTTTATGCCTGACTTTATTGACTAGCCAATGCACATACTCTCAAAACGGGGTTAAAAACAAAATCATGGAAGAAAAAAAGAATCCGGTGTACTCCCGCACGGATACTGGTAAGGTAAACCTGACAGAAGCAGAGTGGAAAAAAATGCTGCCGAAAGATGTTTATGAAATTGCCCGGGAAAAAGGTACAGAATGGGCATTTACTGGCAAATACTGGAACGCGAAGGACAAAGGAACTTACTATTGCGCAGCGTGCGGTAATCCGCTGTTTGTGTCGGACACCAAATTTGAAAGCGGCTGCGGCTGGCCGAGTTTTTATCAGCCGATCAGTAAAACCAGCGTTATTTATCAGCCGGACAATTCCCACGGTATGCAGCGTACAGAGGTACAGTGTGGAAGGTGCAAGGCTCACCTCGGACATGTATTTGACGATGGGCCGCCGCCAACAGGCCTGCGTTATTGCATTAATTCGGTGATACTTGACTTTGAAAAAGCAAAAGAGGCGGAGAAAAAATACAAAGAGAAAGAATAACCCACTTACAAAACCTGACTATTGCTGCTGCCGGCACAGGCTACACGTGCCGCGATGAAATAATTACATGCTGTTGAAGAGGAAGACCGGTCAAAAAAGACGCTGCTCCGGCAATGTACAGATTGCGGTCTCGACAGATGGCAAAGCGGGATAAAACGGAAAAGAGCGAAGAAGATCAATGCGTTACATCGGCGAGAAAAGCAGCATGACTGCTCGGCTCGAACTCTATGATGTCATACACCGCAAGCTGGTACTTGTCAAACGGATCTTCCGCGAAGATCGCTTCCACTTCTTTCCGGGTGGACGCTTTGCAGAGAATAATACCACCGGTGCGGGGCTTGCGCCGCCCGGCCAGGAGAAAGTGCCCTTCCTGGAATTGCTTCTCCAGGAAAGCGTTGTGCGCCTCCATGTAATGGTCAATGGCCGCTAATGGGCGGATGTACTGTAATAGGATCAGGTACATAGAAGATAAGGTCTTTCAGTAAATGGTTAAAAATCAGAATATTTACAAAGGTAGACAAATAGTTGGTTGTAGCACTGGTAAACTTGATAAGAACAATTTTGAACGCATTAGTAAAAAACCATGTATTTTTGGCCGTAATTTTCAAATCCATTTTAACATCTTTTTCTATATGAAAAGACCAATTACAAGAGCCCTCCTCTTTATGACGGGAGCTGCGGTTTTGTTGTTGACCGCCTGTTCCAAAGCCCCAGAACAGGGCAAATATATTCCCAAATCGGCGGCATTGGTGCTGAGCGTGAACTCAAAGCAGGTACAGCAGAAACTTGTAACGGAAGGCATCTCCGTAGACAAGCTGTTTGAAGCGGTACAAAAGAAAGATACTGCCAGCGGCTTCGCCAAAGCCATGAAAGACATGGAGAACTCCGGAGTAGACCTTCAGGGAGATGTATCCATCGCTCTGGTGCCGGGTGACGGCGGTATCAAAAGCTACATAAGCGGTGTTGCCAAACTGAAGGATGCAGCTAAGTTTGAAGCATTCCTGAAAGAAAAGACCCAAAAAGAGATCAAATCAGGATCTGATTTTAAATATGTTGTGGATGGTGAAAGCCTGATCGGTTTCGATAAGGGTACGATCATCTCTTTGTTTGCTTTCAATCCGAACAAGTTTGAAGGGAACGGCTTTACGATGGACACTACAGCTGCTCCGGCTGCGCCCCAGGGCATCGCCGGCGATGAAAAGGGCTGGGTGGAAACACTCAATGGCCTCTTCCACCTGAAAGCGGATGAGTCTGTAGGCACCATCGAGTCTTTCAAAAACGTGCAGAAAGAAAAAGGAGATGTCACCTTTTGGATGAGCTCCGAGCAGATCTATGCATTCAATCCTTCTTCCGCCGCCGGTATGGCTGCCATGTTCACTACTAACATCAAGAAAATAACCGCGGGTTCTTACCAGACCGTAGCCGTGTTCTTTGAGAACGGAAAGATCAAGGCGAACAGCACAGGCTACTCCGGTAAAGAACTGCAGGAGATCATGAACAAATACCCCAGCCAGAAGGTCAACCTGAGCATGCTGGAAACGTATCCCTCCGAGAATATTCTGGGCTATGCCCTGATGAACTTTGACCTGCGCATGGTGGGTGATATCATCAAACTTATCGGTATGGATGGCCTCGCCAATATGAGCCTCGCACAAGCCGGCATAACCCTGGATGATATCCTGAAAGCATTCTCCGGAGAGATCGTGCTGGTGAGCTCTGATTTCTCTGTAGTGAAGAAAGCGTCTCCCTTTGATTCTTCTTTCAAAGTCACGCAACCACAGCTGAAATACATCTTCAACATGAAGGTGGGTGATAAAGCGGCATTCGAGAAAGTAATGAACTCTCCCATGATCGGCCAGATGTTCACCAAACAAGGCGAGGACTATCTTCCGAAACAACCTCTGGGCGAATCTACAGCGGTATCCATCAACAACAAGAACATCATGGTAGGTTCAGACGCGGCCCTGCTGGCGGATTACAAAGCCGGCAAATCAAAAGCGAAACTGGAGGATGCGCTGTTGAGCAAAGCAAAAGGCAATGTATTGAGCGCATACCTGAATGTAGAAAAGCTGGTGAACAATCTGCCTGCTGAAGAAATGAAATTACCGGACAGCGTGTTGAACGACATCAAAGGTCTGCTGAAAGACTTCAATGTGATCTCTGAGCCTTATAGCGGTAAAACACAGCGTTCAACCATCGAGCTGAATTTCAAGAATGAAAATCAGAATACGCTGGCGCAGCTGATCACCTTCTCTAAGAAGATGTTTGCTTACTACGAAGCGCAGAAGAAAGAAGACCTGGGAGCAGCAGGAGCTACTGCGGTTGCTATTGACTCCGTAGCCGTTGCCACCCCCACAAAATAATACAGCTCCGGCTGAACAGATGCTTGAAAAGCCGCTCTTTACCGGGCGGCTTTTTATTTATTTAAAAAGTCTATATTTATCTTTCTACATCGGCCATTTAACAGAACAGGAATATGCAGATCCAATTATCTGCGGTAGTGCCCGTTCCGCTGCGTGAAAAGGTTTTGCAGCAGCAGTCGGACATCTGGAACCGCGACATTACTTTCCTGCCGGGGCAGTTCATCAAGATAAAAGCGCCCTCCGGCACCGGGAAAACAACACTGGTACATTATCTCTATCATATCCGGCACGACTATACGGGAACTGTTTCCGTAGATGGCAAACCCTGGCCCGCCTACTCCCGTGACGACCTGGCGGTGATCCGCCAAAGCAGGATCAGCGTGGTTTTCCAGGACCTTCGCATCTTTGAACAACTAACCGCCACCGAGAACATTGAACTGAAAAGGGTCATGGGGCCGCAGGCCTTTTATCCTCCGGAAAAGATCCGCGAAATGGCGGAGCGCCTCGGGGTTAGTCATGTATTGCAACAAAGCGGTGCTACCCTCTCTTACGGAGAAAGACAGCGCATCGCTATCATCCGCGCGCTGATGCAGCCTTTCGAATGGCTGATGATGGACGAACCGTTCAGTCATCTGGATGATGCCAATGCAGACAAGGCCGCGCAACTGATCGCGGAGGAATGCCACAGCCGCAAGGCCGGATTTATCCTCACTGATCTCGATCATGATCAGCGATTCGACTATCACCAAACCTATTACCTCTGACATGCCGTTTTACCAGATACTGAAAAAGATCATTCGCACCGGCGTAGGAAAAGGCCGCTTCTGGATGGCCGCCATCGGCCTGGGGATAGCGATGTTGCTGATATTGGTGGCATTGCAGGTGCATCGTAACTTTAATGAGCTGCTTTATAGCAAGAAGAACGAAAATGAGCGGGCGGACTTCCTGGTGATCAATAAAAGGGTCACGAACGCCATGATGGGCAATCCCGCGTTGACCACCTTTACGCCGCAGGAGATCAAAGATCTTTCTTCGCAGGCCTTTGTGGATGGCTTCCATGAGATCACCGCAGCGGAATTCAACGTGAAGCTGGTGGCGGATCAGTTGGGGTTTACCACGGAAATGTTCTTTGAAGCCGTGCCGGACAGTTTCATCGATGTGAAGAGCGCGGACTGGAAATGGCAGGCCGGGCAGCAGGAAGTGCCGGTGATCGTACCCAGCAACTTCCTGAACATGTTCAACTTCGGGTTTGCATTGGGGAATAATATTCCACAATTCTCTGAAGAAACCGTCAAATCCCTGTCGCCGGGGGTAGTAATCAGCCAGGGCCTGCGTACCGCATCTTTCAGGGGAAGGATCGTCGGATTTTCAGACAGGATATCTACCGTGCTGGTGCCGATGTCTTTTATGGAGTGGGCCAACAGCGTCTATGGCACAGGCGTCACCAAAGCGCCGTCCCGCGTGATCGTTAAAACAAAAGACCCCAGCGATCCTGTGCTGGCGGCCTATCTGCAAGATCATGGATATGCCACGGACGAAGAAAAAACGAGATACAGTAAAGTGCGGGTGATCGTACAAACGATTGTGAGCATAGTGGGCTTTTTCGGGATTGTGCTGCTGATGTTCGCGCTCCTTGTGTTCAGTATGTTCATTCAGCTGGTGATAGCTTCCTGTAAGAAGGAGATCCGCCTGTTGATCACGCTGGGTACGGCGCCGCGTCAGCTGCAGCGGTATTTGCTGAAACAGTTCGTACCCTTGTACGTTGTGATCGGTTTGCTGGCACTTGCGGTGGTGGCGGGTTTGCAGTGGTGGGCGTCCGGCCTGCTGGCCAAGCACAAGATGTATGTGTCCGCATTGCCCGGTCTTACTGCATTGATCGCAACGGCGGTTGTGCTGTTGCTGGTGTATATCGTGAACCTGCGTGCCGTCAGGAAACATATTGCAGACGTGTAAACACAATATACCATGAAAAAAATCCTGCCCCTCTTCGTAGCGCTCTGCTGTGCCGGCAGCGCGTTCGCACAGAAAACTATTCTGCATTGCGGCACATTGATCGATGGTATTTCCGGCAAGCCGAGGCAACAAATGTCCGTGATCATCGAAGGGAAAAAGATAGCATCCGTGCAGACGGGTTATGTAGCGGGTGGACCGGGGGACAAGGTGATCGACCTGAAGCGGCAAACGGTCATGCCCGGCTGGATGGACATGCATGTGCATCTTGAAACAGAAACGAGCAAGAGTGCCTATTCCGATAAATTCACGCAGAACCCTGCCGATCTTGCGTTTCAAAGCGTGCGGTATGCGGAACGTACGCTGTTGACGGGATTTACGACAGTGAGGGACCTGGGAGGCACCGGTGTGAACATTGCCCTGCGCAATGCCATCAACAAAGGTCTCATCATTGGACCGCGCATTTTTACGGCGGGCAAAGCCATCGCTACCACAGGCGGACATGCCGACCCTACCAACGGATTCCGGAAAGACCTGATGGGAGATCCCGGGCCGGAAGCAGGTGTGGTGAACGGTCCGGATGAATGCCGGAAAGCCGTACGCCAGGCATATAAAAATGGTGCTGACCTGATCAAGATCACTGCAACCGGCGGCGTACTGAGTGTGGCTAAAGATGGCAGCAGCCCGCAGTTCACGGAAGAAGAGCTCAAGGCTATCGTGAGCACCGCCAGGGATTATACATGAAAGTAGCCACACATGCACATGGTGCAGAAGGCATCAAACGAGCCATCAGGGCGGGAGTGAACTCCATTGAGCATGGCACGCTCATGGATGACGAAGCAATGAACCTCGCCATCAGGAACAAAACCTGGTATGTACCCACCATCACTGCCGGCAGATCAGTAGCGGATTCCGCCAAAATACCCGGCTACTACCCGGATATCGTGAAACCCAAGGCCGAAGCCATTGGTCCGCAGTTACAGAATACCTTTGCCAAAGCCTGGAAGAAAGGCGTAAAGATCGCTTTTGGAACAGATGCCGGGGTATACATGCATGGCCGCAACTGGCTGGAATTCACCTACATGGTGGCCGGCGGCATGCCTGCCATGGACGCTATCAAAGCCGCCACCAGCAAAGCGGCAGAGCTGCTGGGTATGGAAGATCAGCTGGGAAGCATTGTGCCCGGGAAAATAGCGGACTTCACCGCAGTGGATGGCGATCCTTTGAAAGACATTCAGGCGATGGGCCGGGTGAGCTTTGTGATGAAGGATGGCTTGATTTTTAAGCAGGGAAACGGTAATTTGGCGGCCGGTCAAAATAAATTAGCTATGCCGGGTACAAAAAAATTCGTGCACGTTGTCAACTTCTACCTCAAGCCGGGCTTGTCTGCTGGGGATGTAAAGAAATTTGAAGAAGGAGTGAGCTCCCTTGGGAAAATAGAAACGCTGCTGGTGTTCAATGTGGGCAAACCCGCATCCACAGATCGTCCTGTTATTGACAGAAGCTACAGTTACTGCCTTCTCACGGTGTTCAATGATCAGGCCGGGCACGATATTTACCAGGAGCATCCTGTGCACCTCGAGTTCGTGAAGAACTGCAGTATGTTGTGGGATAAGGTGGTGATCTTCGATTCCGAGACCATTCCCCAATAATCAGTCCTCTACCGTTAACGCATATACGGCAAAAGTCGCGAGCCAGTGTTCGCCGGCATAATCCCCGCTGGCCACATGGGGCAGCGCTGCATGCAGGTGGTTATTAGCCATTTGCCGGATCGCATTCACGTTGCTGCCTGCATGGCGGGCAATACCGTACAGGCACCAGGCACGACTCAGATTCAGGCCATCGAGGTGCACGAGCTTCCCATCGGTACGGTCATTCACCGTGGTAATCGCAAAAAGCGGGCTGCCGGGTTTGAACAGGCCGGGGAGGAATCCCGTTACCCAGGTCTTGTATTCCTTCTCCGGCAATATCCTCCACATCAGGTCCGCTTCTTCAAGGCAGGGGGAAAGAAAATCATATCCTCCCGGCTCCCAGCTGGCAGGGCAATCGCGGTCCTTTGCATAAAAACGCATGGCGGCATCGCGGATGGCGCTTTGCAATGCGGTATCGCGGGTAACCTGAGCGTAATCCCAGGCCAGCCGCAGTCCAAAGGCCAGGTTCGTATGTTCTCCCACACGGATCGGATAAGCGATCTTTTTAAGAAAATCCTGGTACGCATTGCTAAAATGAACGGCCAGCGGCCGGATGTTCAACCGCAGTTCCTTCGCCAGCGGATCGTTCCAGGTCAGCAATTCCGCCTGCAGCTGTAACAACCAGCTCCAGCCATAGATGCGCTCAAACCCTTTATTCTCTTTATTGCGGAAGATGAGCAGCTCGGTATTGATATTGTCGCGGGACAGGTTCCGGGCGAGTTTTTCGCGGATGATGCCGGCATTGGGCAGGTCCGGGAACATTTTCAGCAGCCGCACCAGCATCCAGTGCCCGTGCACGCTGCTGTGCCAGTCGTAGCACCCATAGAATGCCGGATGATAAGCCTTTGGGGCTTTGAGCAGCGAGGAATCCGAGAATACAATGCCTGTTTTATAGGGGAACTCATGCTGCATGCAGCGAAGCGGTAGTTGCGCGAAATGAAGGGCACCGGCGGTGGTCAGGCGGAGCTGGCCATCTTTTTCCTCGTACAGCGGCGTTTGTGCGTAACCGTTAGTAAGACAGAAAAGACAGAGCAGCAGGGATAAAGCTTTCATCGGTTAAAAAGCAGTTTAAAGTAAAAGGAGGGCCGGGTGAGTTTTTTCCGGAGGTCCACTTCGTAGAACATGCTGGAGATCACATCCCGCAGCTGTTTGTTCTTCATGCCCATTTTCATCAGCCAGTTGAAAAGCTTCGGATATTTTACCAGTTGTTGCAGTTTGTAGCTGAGTTTTAGTTCCGGGCCCAATACGCGGTACACGCTCTCATCATAGGCGGCCAATGTTCCTGCGGAAAAGTCGTTGGCGGAGAGGCAGGTGGCGGCTTGTTTTGCGGCGATGGTGCCGGTGTACACTGCGTTTCCGATACCTTCTCCGGTGAAGGGGTCTATCAGGAAAGCCGCATCCCCCACCAGCATGTAACGGTTGCCGGAAAGCTGCCTTTTCTTCGATCCCAGCGGAAGGCCGTAACCATCCAGGCTGCTGGTCATTTCCGCATCACGGAAGCGTTCGGCAAAAATGGGATCCTGTTTGAGC
>OFIS01000672.1_pt1 | contig 14141 bp, 13 predicted proteins | sample 1775071 | NCBI WGS metagenome assembly OFIS01 (sample SAMN08195774, study PRJEB24354) | sludge metagenome | isolation source: sludge from phenol fed wastewater aerobic bioreactor C | place: India: Nagpur | collected 2016-09-17 | reverse complement strand
CGCCTGCCCCGGAGCGGCGGGGCGGTGCTTGGCGTCCGCCAGCCGGGCGCGCGCTGTGCCCGGGGAACTGTCGGTGTCCGTAGCGGACGCGCCCACGTCGCCGCGCGTCCGCAAGGCATCCTGCATCACTTGCAGGCGAGCCTTGGCATCGTTGACGCGCGCAAGGGCCGCGGCCTGGCTCGCCGACAGGCTGGTGAGCTCGCGGTCGCCGAGAAGCTGCCCTTCCGAGGATGAGATATTGTGCTCGCGTTTGAAGGCCTCGACCTTTTCTTCGGAGTCGTGCAACTGCGTTTGCAGCTCCGCCAGGCGGCTGTTGATCGCGGTGCTGACGTCCCGCACGGCGGCCGTGGCCGACGACGTCTGGTCCTGGACAAAAGCGGTGGCGATGGCATTCGCCAGCCGGGCGGACTTGGTGGCGTTCTTCGTCGTTACGCCAATGTCGAGAACGTAGGTGTTGTCACGGCGAGTGACCTCGGTGGCCTTGGCCAGCCCTTCCAGCGCGACCTCGGAAGGGTCGCGGCCAGTGGCCGTCGGCGGAACGAATTCGGGGTCGGTCGCGAGACCGGCCTCTTTCACGACGCGTCCGAGAACGGCTTCCGACTTGATCACCTCGATCTGGCTGTCGACGAGCGCCATGTCGGAGCCAAGCCCCTGCTGAACCACTTCGTTCTGTACGGCGCGCTGCTCGCGCGGATCGATCAGGATCCGGGCAACCGCGTGGTAGCGCGGCGAAATCGAGTGCAGTGCGAAGAATGCCAGTGCGACGAAGACGATGATGCTGGCCAGCACGACCCACCAGCGCCTGACGAGGGTCTCGGCAAGGCCAAATATATCCACCGAGGAATCGACCTGGCGGCCAGGCCCGGGGCCTCGGCTGGCCCTGTTGCCCGATAGGATTGCCATACTGGATGCTCCGCGAAAGATGAGGCGATGGGCTGCCGAATTGTTAAGAAACAATGCGCAGATCGACTTAAAATCGAGTTAAGTACGGTAATGATCGGCCGAGTTGTGGCGATCCTGTGTCCAAGATGCCACTCGGCGGGACAGGCGGATCATCAACGTCCCTAAGCGCGCTTCACCTTAGTCCGTCGTCGAGCGGCGGTACCCCCACATCAGGATCCAGGGCAGGAATACGCCCACGGCACCGGCCGCTGCCTTGACCAGCATGTCGTCAAAGCGGGCATGACGCCCCGGCGCGGCGAGCTGAAGGAGTTCCAACGCAACGGCAACGCCGACGATGAAGATCAGGGAGAGCGGAAACCGCTTGGGGAAGCCTATCCCCAAGGTTGCGCCGAGGAGGAAAAATGCCACCGCGCGATCGAGCCCGGCGTGCCCGGTGTCCGGCCTGAATTCGATCGGACCCAGGGTGACCAGTATGATCCCGATCAGGACAAGAACACTGGCGATACGTGAGGCTTTCGTCATCGATTTGCTCATAGATCATCCGCCGGGCGGCGCGCAATGACTGGAGAGGCACCGGCTGTATGCCCAAGACAACGACAATGCGGCGAAGATGCGTCACCCGAATACCCTGCCAGCGACAGGGCGGCACATCAGGGGGTAATTGTCTTCCCGTCTGGCGCCCACAGGGCAAGGAACCTCGGCTCATTGCGCAGCGGCGCGAAATCCTGGTCGTGCCTGGCCCAGGTCAGCAGTTGCGGATGGCCACCGGGGAGACAGCGTTCAAGCAGTTCGATAGCCCTGGTCCGGTCTCCAAGAAGCGAGAAGACCGACGCGACATTGTACAGGACTTGGGTTCCGTCGGGATCGAACCAAAGGGCGCGCTCGGCCCACTCGCGCGCCCGCCCGGCTTCCCCCAGGATCGCCAGGGCGAGGGCACCATAACAGAGGGCACGCGGATTATCGGGGCGCAGTTCGAGCTCCCGCTCGGCCCGCACAAGGCAATTGCGCTCCATCATGGTGGAATCATTGTGCCTTCCAAGCGCCCAGTATTGATGACTCAGGTTGCCGTAGGCCTGGAAATCATCGGGAGCGATTTCGATCGCGCGTTCAAAATAGCGGGCGGCTTCCGCGTAGTGTCCTTGCAAAGCATGGGTCCGCCCAAACAGGTAGTGCGCCTCGTAGGATTTCGGGTCGAGCCGGATTGCCTGCTCCAAATGCCAGGCGGCTTCTTCGTAGCGGGCGGTAACCGACAGAGCCCATCCGCGGGACGCATGCGATTCCGGCAGGTCAGGATCGAGCCTGAGCGCCTCGGCGCTCAGGTCGAGAGCCCTCTCCACGGGGATATCCGCATTCCACATGCAGCGGAATGCGCAGCAGTCGGAAGCCCCAGCATAGGCCTGGGCGTAGCCAGGGTCGAGTTCGACCGCCTTCATGAACATGCGATAGGCAGAATCGTAGGCCTTCTGGGAATGAATCCCCAGATAGTGACGTCCACGCAGGTAGAAATCGTAAGCGCTGCCGCTTTGTGTGCCGCTCTTGCGGATTGCCGCGCTTTCTTGTGGCAGCAGGCGGACCTTGAGCGCGTCCACGATGCTGTGCACGATCTCGTCCTGCACGGAGAAAATGTCGGACAGGTCGCGGTCGTAGCGTTCCGCCCAGACATGCGTCGCGTGGGTCGCATCGACGAGTTGGGCGTTGATCCTGACGCGTCCACCGGACCTGCGCACGCTGCCTTCGACGACATGCGAAATGTTGAATCGCGCGGCTATCTCCTTCACGTCGGCCGGAGCGCCCTTGTAGATCAGCGTGGAGTTGCGCGCGATGACGGACAGCTGGGACACTTTCGACAGGTCGGTGATGATGTCGGCGGTGATGCCGTCGGCGAAGAATTCCTGCTCCGGGTCCTCGCCCATGTTGCTGAAGGGAAGAACGACGAGCGAAGGCCTGTTTCTCGGCGACCGCGGGCTTTCCGCTTGCCCCGCATCCTGACCGGCAGCGCGGAGGAACAACCGCTCCTCGTCCAGCACGTAGCCGCGCCGCGGCACGGTGCGGATGAAACCATCGGCCTTGGGGCCGAGAGCCCCGCGAATGTCGCTCAGGCATTGGCTGAGGGAATCGTCCGATACGAACGTATTCGGCCACACAGCCTCGACCAACTCGCTCTTGCCGATGACGCGGCCAGGGTTCTTGACGAAATAGGTGAGCAGGGCGAGCGATTTGGGACGCAGGGCGATATCGCCCGAACTGCCGCGCAGCCGGCCTTGCCGAAGGTCGAGCGTATAGCCCTCGAATTCGAATATCGACATGAACTACACCGGAACCGCCGATCGCTATCGTTGGATCGATTCTAACCAACATTCCGACGCCTTTCCACGGCTCCCGACAAGGCGGTGGCTTCGGCGAAATTTCATGGCAATTTCGGCCTGCCGTCCGGACTTGGTTGCGACCCCTTGCGATGCTTCCCCTGTATTTGAACAACGAGGGGAAAGACTTCGATGAGCGGATATGCCAACGTGGAGGATCGACTTTTCGATGCCAGCCGGGCGATACGCATTCCATTCGAGAGCCTGTCGCGCTGGGGGCACGCGGTAAATGCGAGGTTGCGGCAGTGGCGCAATATCCGTGCTTGCCGGCTGCTGCTCGATTCCATGAGCGAGACCCAGCTCGAGGACCTCGGGATTGGGCGTGCGGCAAGCCGCGTGCGTTGGCTCGACCACGGCGAAGCCTTTCCGCGCGGCGAATGTTCGTATCACCTCCTTGCCGACAGCGAGGCCAGGCCCATGGCGCTCCCGCCTGCAGGAGATTCGGCCAAATTTCAGGGAAATTTCAAGGTGTGATCCGGACGGCTGGCCGGCCGCGTGCGAGCCTTCACCAGCTTGTGGTTTCGGTTGGATTCCAATGAAGCGAAACTGCATTTTGATTGCGTGACGGAAAGGACCTCCGCGGCATGTGGTTCATCTCTATGGCGCGAAGCGACGCGGATTTCGAAGCGGCGGAGCGGCTGTGCACGGATCTCGGCCTATGGGATGCCGCAATGGCGCCGAAGTGCGGGCTCGCCCCCGCGGACGTGCTGGCCACCTTCCATAATGAGACCCGGACGTCGCTGGCTGGAAAATACAAGGCGGTCGACGCGAACTTCCTGATCGCGCGATGGGGGAGGGTACCTGTTGGCTCTCTTGCGTACGATGGATTCGATGAGACGTGCGCCGAACTGCATCATTTCTTCGTCGATCCCAACTTCCGGGGACTGGGTATCGGGCGCAAGTTGCTGCAATCCGCTCTGGCCGAAATCGTCCAGGGGTCACGAAGCCGCGTGCTGATCCATACGACGCCATACATGACCAATGCCGTCGCGCTCTACGAGGCCTTCGGCTTTCGCCCCTGCGCCAGGTTTCGCGACACGCCGGAACTCGTGGCGCATACCGACCTGTTCATGGATCGGTCAATCGCCCGTGAGGCTGACATCGCGGTCGTCTCCGGCCGCCAATCGAAGCAAGCCGGGTGTTGATGGGGGAGTGCATGTCGGGGAGTCGCCAGGGCAGGCGGCCCGCAGGGCCTGATTGGGGCGGAATATCCCCTGTTCGCTATGAAGTGGTCATGGATCCCTCGCAGCGATTTGTCGTCTGGGACAGGTATCTGGGATGCCCGGCCGTCATGAACGCCGAATTGCTCGTCTGCGGATCGCTTCGCGAAGCGCGGCGGGTCGCTGAAGAACTCAACGGTCCCGGTTAAGCCCGCCGTCATGGCGAAGGCTTCGCAGGCCCCTTCAGCCCGTAGGTGATGAACTTCATATAGGTGTCGGTGATCCAACTCGGGATCGGCTTGATGCCGTCCTTGTCCTTGGCGTAGCGCAGCGCCAGATAAGAGCGCGCCGAAAGCAGCATGTATACGATCACCTCGAGCTCGCGTTCCTCGTAGCCGGGATATTCGCCGCGCGCCCAGTCGCGCTGCAGGCTGGCGAGATAGCCGGCGACCACCAGCTGGAAATGCGCCTCGTGCCCCTTCGGCGCAAGCTGCTCGGCCTCGTTCAGTATGCGCAGGAAATCGGGGTTCTGGACGATGAAGTCGAAGAACGCGATGAAGCCTTTCCGCTCCCGCTCCGAGGCGTCGACGACACCGCGCGTGCGCTCCTTGATGAAGGCCAGCATCTCGGCGCCGAGCCGTGGCAGCAACTGGTCGAACAGGTCCTGCCGGTTCTCGAAATAGCTGTAGAAAGTGCCCTGGGCGACACCGGCGCGTTCGGTGATGCGCGAGATGCTGGCATCGACATAGCCGTGTTCGCCGACGATCTCGGAGGCAGCATGCAGCAGCGCGTTGAACTTCGCCTCCGCGTTCTCCTCGCGCTTGGGCTTGCGGCCGCGCGCCCGTCTCACCACCACTGCCTGTTCCTTTCCCGTCATTCTCTCCTCGGCTGGTCGGCTCGCGATCCCGGTTGGAGACGAAGCTTAGCAGCTTCTGCTGATTCGCGGCGACACCGGCCGTTGTTGCTCAGGCCGGCCGTGGGCAGAGCGCAAAGGCCGCAAGCACCTGGTCCACGCTACCGCCCGGCAGGCCCGAGGTCTTGCCCGGTAGGCCCGAGGTCTTGCCCGGTAGACCCGAGGTCTTGCCCGGTAGACCCGAGGTCTTGCCCGGCAGACCAAAGGCGAAATCCTCGATCAGGTCGTAGGCCTTGGCAGGAACGTCCTGTTCGGCGCCGATGCGCCGCACCAGCCGCGAGACCGTGGCGCGGTCGTAGTTGAAATTCTCCGTCGTCATGACCTGCTCGACGCCGAGCCGTCCGCCGTCGGCGAGTTCGGCTTCGATGGTGCAGCAGAGCCGGGCGACGCCTTCGTCGGGCACCAGTTCGACGCGCGACATCAACGCGTTCACGTCGCCGTCGTCATAGGTCGTCATCATCTTCAGCGTAGGCTCGCCGCGCAGCAGCGTCAGCGCGATGCAGAAGGGGATGCTCATCAGCGTGCCGGACACGGTATGGAACGGCCCGGTCGAATCCATGCCGGCATAGCCCGTTTCCAGCGGATTCATCCGCACGCCGACGCGCGCGAAATCCCGCCCGGCTGCCTTCTCCTTCAGTGCCAGCGCGGCGATCACCGGCGTCTGGTTAAAGGCGCAGACCGGGTAGGGCTTGAACGTCACGCGCCGCGTCGCCCATTCCCGGCCGAGCCGGCCGGCCAGATCGTCCACGTCGCAATCGCTGCCGGCGAAGGCCCGCGCGAAGCCGAAGCGCCCCTCCAGCGAGTGCGGCGCCGAGACGGCGCCATTGGCGGCGAGCAGCGCGGCGGTCAGTCCCGTCGAGCCGGCGACGCCGACCTGATAGCGCCATTCGTCGGTGCCCTCCGAGAAGCTCTGCAATATGCCGCCGGTGAAGGAGGCGGCACAATCGATCGCGACTGCCGTGGTGGCGGCGTCGAGGCCCATCAGCCTGGCGCTGGCCGCCGCCGCCGCGATGGCGCCGTAGAGCGGAGACGAGCGCAGGCCGCGCGGCGTGGTGATCGGCGAATAGGCCTTCTCGAGCAGTCCGCCCGCCTCATAGCCGGCGACGAGCGCCGGGATGAGGCGCTCGACGGGCAGGCGCTTCGCCTCGAGCAGCGCGGTCAACAGCGGGATCATGATAGCGCCCATATGCGCCGCGCCGCAGGTGTCTTCCTGCGCCCGGCCATGGAACAGGGCGGAATTGGCGAGCGCGGCGCCGGCCACGGCTGCCTTGCGTCCGTCACCCAGCAGCGTCGCCCCGTCCGGGCGCTCGCCATCGAAGCCGAGCGCGGCTCGGCGGGCGACGCCGGCGTAAGGTGTCGAATGGCTGCCGAGCCCGATGCCGTAGCCGTTGAGCAGGCAGACGCGCGCCTTCTCCACGATTTCGGCGGGCAGGGTTTCCATCGACAGGCCGGCGACGAAAGCGCCCATGCGTTGCGAAAGGGTCGCGGTCTCGTTGCTCATGGCGTCACCTGGCTGTCGTTGGCGATCTCGTCGCGCAGCACGCGCTTCAGCACCTTCCCGGAAGGGTTCCTGGGCAGCGCGTCGCGGAAGAAGACCCGGCTCGGTATCTTGAAACTTGCCAGCGCGGCGCGGCAGCGGGACTGGACGTCCTCGGCCGACAACGCCTGCCCGGGCTTGATGACCACGATGGCCGCCGGCCGCTCGCCCCATTTCGGGTCCGGAATGCCGATGACGGCGCATTCGGCCACCTCCGGCATCTGGTAGATGACCCGTTCGATCTCGGAGGACGCGATGTTCTCGCCGCCGGAGATGATCATGTCCTTCTTGCGGTCGGTGATGAACAGGAAGCCGTCCTCGTCGAGATAGCCGACGTCGCCACTGCGGAACCAGTCGCCGTAAAAGCTCTGCTCGGTCTTCTTCGGGTCGCGCCAGTAGCCCTTGGTCACTTTCGGCCCGCGCAGGCAGATCTCGCCCTCGGTCGCGGCCGGCAGCACCTGGCCCTCGTCGTCACGGATGGTGACCTCGACATGGGCGAGCGCGCGGCCGGTGGAGCCGATCTTCTCGATCTCCTTGCCGGCCTCCATCAGCGTATCGCCCGAGCAGGTCTCGGTCAGGCCGAAGCCGTCGATGAAGCGGGCGGCGGTGAACAGGCGGGTAAAGTCGCGGATGCGGTTTTCGGGCGTCTTCTCGCCGCCGGCGATGCACCATTTGAACGATGAAAGGTCGTATGTCTCCGCCCCTTCCAGCGCCAGCATCCGACCCACCATCATCGGCGCGAACCAGGCGCAGGTCACGCGTTCGGCCTCGATCAATGCCAGTGTCTCTGCCTCGTCGAACTGCCGCTGCACGATCAGCGTTCCGCCGACCCACAATATGGCGATGCCCGGCAGGTCGAACGCGCCGACATGGTAGAGCGGGCCGACCGCGAGCAGCCGGTCGGCCGCCGTCATGCCGAGCGCGATCACGTGGTCCATGCACTTCCAGTAGAAGTTCTCGTAGCTGTGCATGACGCCCTTCGGCCTGTCCGTGGTGCCGGAGGTGTACATGAGCCGGAACAGATCCTCGGGCTTGCGAACTTGGGGCGCCGGCACCGCCAGGCCGGGCGACGCCAGCCTGCCGGAATCCGATTGAGCGGCCGCATCGACCAGCACGACATTGTCGATGCCGGCAACCGTCGCGGCGAATTCTTCGTCGGCAAGCAGGAGCCTGGCGCCGGCATGGGCGACGATATAGCCGCACTCCTCGCCGGAGAGACGGAAATTCACCGGCAGGAACACGGCGCCCAGATGGCTGGTGGCGAACGCGATCTCCACGAAGGCGGCGCTGTTCTTCATGAACACAGCCACGATATCGCCGGGGCCGATGCCTTTCGAGGCCAGGAAGGCGGCGGCGCGAGCGATGCGCTGGTCGAGCGCCGCATAGCTTACGCGCTGATCGGCGTAGATCAGCGCCGACCGGTCGGGTTGCCGCAGCGCGTGGGCGTGAATGAACGAACTCAGATTGACCACATGTTCCTCCCTGCGGCCGCGCGACGTTTAGCCGGATCCCCTAGTAGGAGCGCACCATGCCGAGTTGATGCACCGCGAGATAGTTCAGGATCATCTCCTCCGAGACCGGCGCGAAGCGGAAGAGGCGGCAATCGCGCCACAGCCTTTCGACATGGAATTCCTTGGCATAGCCCATGCCGCCCATGGTTTGCATGGCGTGTTCCGTGGCGGCCGAGCAGGCCTGTGCGGCGATGAGCTTGGCGATGTTCGACTGCGTGCCGAACGGCCTGCCGAGGTCGAACAGGGTCGCCGCCTGGCGGTTCATCAGCCGCGCGCATTCCATCTCGGCATAGGCTTGCGCCAGCGGGAACTGCAATCCCTGGTAGGACGCGATCGGCTTGCCGCCGAACACCTTGCGTTCGCGCGCATAGTCGCTCGCCAGCCTGATCGCCAGGTCGATCGTCCCGACGAGCCCGGCAGTGGTGGCGATGCGCTCGGCGTTGAGGACGTCGAGCAGTTCCGGCCAGCCCTTGTGTAGCGTGCCGATCAACTCATCGCCCTCGATGCGCACATCCTCGAAGAACACGGAAGACGACGCGAGCGTGTTGGTGCCCAGCTTGTCGATCCGGGAATGGCTGATGCCCGCGCGATCGGTGTCGATCAGGAACATCGAGATGCCGTCGCTGCGGCGCTCGGCCTCGCCGTATTTCATGGTCCGGGCGACCACCAGCATCTTGCCGCTTTGCGGCACGTTGGTGATCCAGATCTTCTGGCCGTTCAGGCGGAAACCGTTGCCGTCGGGGGCTGCATAGGCGCGCATTTCCAGCGTGTTCGAGCCGGCGTCCGGCTCGGTCAGCGCCATGCAGAACTGGAGGTCGCCGGAGATCAGCCTTGGCAGCAGCTCAGCCTTCATCCGCTCGGTGCCGTATTTGGAAATGGCCACGCCGCCGAAGATCGGATTGCACATGAAGAGCTGGCCGACGGTGGAGCCGGCGCCGCTGGCCGCGAGCGTCTCGATGATGAGCGCCATGTCGAACGCGCCGCGCCCCGAGCCGCCATGTTCCTCAGGCAGCGCCACGCCGCACAGGCCGGCATCGCATATGGCCTTCCAGGCCTCCGCAGGGAATTCCTTGCGGCTATCCTTGTCACGCCAGTAGTCGAGGCCGAAATCGGCACCCACCCGGCGCGCCGTTTCGACGATCATGTTCTGGTCTTCGGTGAGTTCGACGGTCATCATGCTTCCCAGGTCAGATTTGGCGCAAGAGCCGCATCGGGGTTTCGAGATAGGCTTTCAGGCTGGACAGGAACGCGAGCCCTTCCACGCCGGTATGGACGCGATGGTCGGCCGACAGCACGACGCCCATCTCGCGTCGCAGTTCGGGTTTTCCCTGTGCGTCCGGTCGAAACAGGCTGCGCACGCTGCCGACGCCGAGGATGGCCGACTGGCCGGGATTGATGATCGAGGTGACCCAGGTCACGTCGTGCATGCCGGCATTGGAGACGGCGATGGCGCCACCCGTCATGTCGGCGGCGGATAGGCGGCCGGAACGGGCGCGCTCCACCAGGTCCCGGGCATCCGCGGCCACCGCGTCCAGTGCGCGACGCCCGGCGTCGCGGATGACGGGCACCAGCAACCCCCGTTCGGTCTCGACGGCCATCGAGACGTCGCTGTCGGCAAAAGCGAGCAGTTCACCCTCGGACCAGACACGGTTGATATTGGGATGGTCGCGCAGCGCCCGACCGGTGGCGGCGAGGACGAAATGGTTGAGCGTCAGGCGAGGGGCGGTCGCGTCGGCATTCATCGCCTCGCGCAGCGCGATAAGCGCCGAAACCTCGATCTCGGTCGACAGATAGAAATGCGGTACGCCCTGTTTCACCTCGGCCAGGCGTCGCGCCATCGCTGCCTGCGTGGCGGAGGGCTTTGCGCGAATAGCGCTTCCGGCGCCTGCCTGTTCCGGCGCTTGACGGGGCTCGCCAAGCGCCCGCTCGACGTCGATCGCCTTGATGCGTCCGCGCGGCCCGCTGCCGGTGACGGCGGCAAGGTCGAGCGCGTTCGCCCTGGCCATGCGCCGTGCCAGTGGCGTCGCGACGATGCGTTGCGCATCGCCGCGGCGGGCGATGGGGGAGCCAGGAATGGCCCGCGGCTGCGAGACCTGGAGCTTGTCTTCCGTAGCAGCGTCCGGCCGGGGCTTCGCGCCCCTGGCCTCGCCTGAGTCGGCAAGCCTGCCGACGACCGCGCCCACAGGCACGGTTTCGCCCTCGGCGACAAGCTGCGCGTCGAGAACGCCGTCGGCTTCGGCCTCGACCTCGGTGGCGATCTTGTCGGTCTCGATGACGTAGAGCAACTGGCCCCTGGCAACGGCGTCGCCGGGCCGGACCTTCCATTCCAGCAGCACGCCTTCCGTCATCGTCAGGCCGAGTTTCGGCATCAGGAGGTCGATCGCCATCCTCGCACCTATCTGCCTTCGAAGGTCGGCTGACGCTTTTCGAGGAAGGCGGAGCAGCCCTCGTGAGCGTCCTTGGTATCGAGCACCAGCCCGATCATCGCCTGCTCATGGGCGAGCGCTGCCGGCAGCGGCATGTCGGCGCCATTGGCGAGCGTGCGCTTGAGCAGTTTCAGCACCAGCGGCGACTTCTGCGCGATGCGTTCCGCCAGCACCATGGCTTCTTCCAGCAGCCGTTCCTTCTCGACGACACGGTTGATGAGGCCGAGTTGCAGAGCCTCCGCCGCGGTGATGCGATCGCCGACGAACATCAGTTCCCGGGCCTTGCAGGGCGAGACCTGGCGGATCAGGCGTTGCGAGCCGCCGGCGCCGGGAAACAGGCCGAGCGTGATTTCCGGCAGGCCGAGCTTGGCATGGTCGGCGGCAAGCCGGATATCGGTTGCCAGCAGCAATTCGGTGCCGCCGCCGAGAGCCCAGCCATTGATGGCGCAGATCGTCGGCTTGTCGCAGGTTTCGACGCGCCGGAACACGCGATGCACGATCTCGGCGAATTCGAGGTAATGCGCCAGCCCTTGCCGGGAGTCGAGATCGGCTATGTCGCCGCCGGCCACGAAGGCGCGGTCGCCCGCGCCGGTGAAGACGATGACGCGCACTGCGGGATCGGCCTCCAGCGCTGTCAGTTCCCGCTCCATCGCTAGCAGCGTTTCGACGTCGAGCGCGTTGAGCGCCTGCGGCCGGTTGATGGTCAGCGTGCCCACTGGCCCGTTGACGCTGCGCAGTATCGTGGCTTCGGACATGGTGGCTCCTAGGCGAGGCTGGCGACGACGGCGGCCTGGATGGCGGCGGCGTCGGGAATGAAGCGGCTCTCCAGCGAGCGGGCGAAGGGCACGGGCATGAACGGTGCGCCGACACGCCCGACCGGTGCGTCGAGGTCGTCGAAGCCTTCCTCGCCGATCACGGCGGCGATCTCGGCACCCACGCCGAAGCTGCGCACGGCCTCATGCGCCACGATGGCGCGATGGGTGCGGGCGACGGAGCCGAGCACGGTTTCCTTGTCCCAGGGCTGCAGCGAGCGAAGGTCGACGACCTCCGCCGAGATGCTGTCGCTTGCCAGCGCGTCGGCGGCCTTCAGGCAGTTGAACAGCGTCGCTCCGTAGGTCACCAAGGTGACGTCGCTTCCCTGGCGCGCGATGCGGGCCTTGCCTATGCTGGCCCTGGCCGGTTGTTCCGGCAGGTCGCCGGCCATCGCGTAGAGCGCCTTGTTCTCCACGAATACCACCGGGTCCGGATCGTCTATCGCCGCGCGCAGCAGGCTGTAGGCGTCCTCCACCGTCGCCGGGCACAGCACTTTCAGGCCAGGGATATGGGCGAACCAGGCTTCGAGGCACTGCGAATGCTGCGGGCCGGCGTTCAGCCCGCCGCCATGCGGCAGTCGTACCACCATCGGCACGCTTGCCTGCCCGCCGAACATGAAGCGCGACTTGGCCGCCTGGTTGACGAGCGCGTCCATGGCCAGCGTCACGAAATCCATGAACATGATCTCGACCACCGGCTTCAGGCCGCCGAGCGCGGCGCCGACGGCGGCGCCGACGATGGCACCTTCGCTGATCGGCGTGTCACGCACGCGCACCGGGCCGAAGCGGTCGAGCAGGCCGCGCGTCGCCTTGAAGGAACCGCCCGCGTCGGCGATGTCCTCGCCCATCAGGACGACGCTGGCGTCGGCGTCCATGGCATCGGCAAGGGCCTTGTTGATCGCCCTGATATAGCGTGTGTCGGCCATGTCAGTGCGTACCCATCGGTGTATAGACATCCGCCAGCGTGGCGTCGAAATCCGGAAGCGCGTCGGCGCGCGAGGCTTCCACCGCGGCCGCCACGCGCGCCTCGGTCTCGGACGCGATGGCGTCGAGGTCGGCGGCGGCCACTCCGAGTTCGTTCAGCCTGGCGCGGCTGCGCGCGACGGGGTCGCCGGCGGCCATTGCCGCCATCTCCTCGCTGTCGCGGTATTTCTGCGGGTCACCCTCGAAATGGCCGTGGAAGCGCGTGGTCATGCACTCCAGCACCACGGGGCCGGCAGCGCGGGCATGATCGGCGGCCTCGCGCGCCGCATCCGCCGTGGCCTCGGCATCGTTGCCGTCGACATGGATGTGGCGGATGCCGAAGGCCCCGGCGATGTCCGCCAGCTTGCCCTTGAATTGCCGCGCGGTAGGCGAGAACTCGGACCAGCCATTGTTCTCGCAGACGAAGACCATCGGCAGCGACCAAAGAGCGGCCATGTTCAGCGCCTCATGCAGCGCGCCTTCCGCCATCGCGCCGTCGCCGAAGAAAGCGACGGCGACGCCGCCGGTTCCGCGCGTCTGATGGGCCAGCGCGCTGCCGAGGGCCAGTGGTACGCTGGCGCCGACGATGCCGTTTGCGCCAAGGATGCCAAGGCCCATGTCGGCGACATGCATGGAGCCGGAACGGCCCTTGCACTGGCCGCCCTCGCGCCCCATCAGCTCCTTGAAGAAGCCGCCAAGATCGATGCCGCGCGCGATCACGTGGCCATGGCCGCGATGGGTGGTGGCCAGGGTGTCTGCTGGCCTAAGCGCCGAGCAGACGCCGGCGGCCACGGCTTCCTGGCCCAGCGACAGGTGGATGAAGCCCGGGATCTCGCCGTCGGCGAACAGTTTCGACAATGCCGTCTCCGTCGCCCGGATGAGTAACATCGTCCGGTGCAGGTCGAGCAGCCGCGAATTGCCGCCGATGGCTTTTTTCGCCGTGCGGCTGTTCATCCGACACGATCCTGATGCAGGGACGGCAGGCCGCCATACGTCGCCCAGGTGGAGCCGGCGAGCCAGCCGCAATCGACCGGCAGGTCGATGCCCGAAATGGCGGACGCCGCCGGTGACAGCAGGAAGGCGACCGCCTGACCAATCTCCGAAGGCTGCACCAGGCGCCCGAGCGGGGCGTTGCCGGCGAGCCGCGACACGTCGCGGCGGCCCGCGTCGATCTCGATCTGCAGGCCGGGCGTTGCCGTATAGCCCGGCGAAACGGAGTTCACCCGCACGCCGTCGCGGCCCCAGGCCGAGGCGAGGCACGCAGTCATGCTGATGACCGCTGCCTTTGCCGGCGCGTAGGAATGCAGCGGCATCGAGCGGGAGCCGGCGACCGAGGCGATGTTGACGATGGCGCCGCCCGTTCCGCGCGCGGCCATGCGTCGGCCAAACGCCAGGCAGGTCACATAGGTGCCGCGTTGGTCGATATGGACGACCTTGTCCCACAGGTCGAGGTCGAGTTCCTCTGGCCTGAGCGGCGGCTGGATCACGCCGGCGCTGGTGACCAGCCCCGACACCGCGCCGAAGCGCGCTTCTATGGCTTCGGCGGCCGCGTC
>OFIS01000669.1_pt1 | contig 14229 bp, 11 predicted proteins | sample 1775071 | NCBI WGS metagenome assembly OFIS01 (sample SAMN08195774, study PRJEB24354) | sludge metagenome | isolation source: sludge from phenol fed wastewater aerobic bioreactor C | place: India: Nagpur | collected 2016-09-17 | reverse complement strand
CGTTTTCGGCAATGGTACTTACCACAATTTCATCCACACCATATGCTGCGGCGAGCGACTCCAGTTGAGCCTTCACGCGGGCGGGTGTTCCGGCAACATACCGCCCGCGGTTGAAGTTGATCCGCAGCTGTTCCTCCGGCATGTATTCCGTTTCCGCGATCTCCTCGTAAGAAGGAAGCGGTTTGATCAGCCCTCTGTCGATATGCAGCAGCCGGTAATCAAATACCGCCTGCCATTTCTCGACTTCTGTTTCATCTTCCGAGCAGAACACAAATATCCCGAAGTTGGCTTCTGGAGCCGGGAGCGATTTGGAAGGCTCGAAATGCGCCCGGTACTGCGCTACTACATCCGGTCCGCCCTGTGGATTGATGAAATGCGCGAAAGACATGGCGGTGCCGAAATGTGCAGCCAGACTGGCACTGCCGCCGCTGGAGGTCAGCAGCCACATCGGTGGCACGGTTTCCGCCTGTGGCATGGCTTTCACTTTTTCGTATATGCTTCCGGGTGATGACCTGTCCGTCATGAAATGTTGCAGGTCGATGATCTGCTGCACAAAATCCTTGTCGCTGAAAGTATTCTGGGGGTTGAGCAATCTCGCCGTCAGGCGGTCGCCACCCGGCGCCCTGCCGATGCCGAGGTCAATACGCCCGGGGAAAAGGGCTTCCAGCATCCGGAAATTCTCCGCCACTTTGAGCGAACTGTGATTAGGCAGCATAACGCCCGCGGAGCCCAGCCGGATATGAGTGGTTTGGCCGGCCAGGAAAGCCATCAGCACTTCTGGTGTGGAACCTGCGATACTGTTGATATTATGATGCTCTGAAAGCCAGAACCGCTTATACCCGAGCCGGTCCGCCAGCTCAGCGGTGGCTTTCGTTTCCAGCAAGGCTTCCCGGGTGGTGGCGCCTGTTCGTACGTGCGACTGGTCAAGGATACTAAGTGTTATAGGATTCATCTGATCTTCTGTTTCCGTGTTAATCCGGTAAAGGTAAGCACTGTATACATTCCGGCAACTACGTACTTTTTGGTAACCAGGTTACCCGGGGTATAGCAGGAAAAAAATAAATGTCTATTTTGTGGGAGATCATTACAAAGTACCAACGTTATGAAAACATTGCTTTATATCCCCGCATTCCTGCTGGGGATGCACCTGCATGATCCTGCACCTGTGCCGCAGGATAAAGACCGGACCTTCGAAACCACCCCGGTATGGGCCGATGAGTTCAATTACAACGGGCTTCCGGACCCTCAGAAATGGGGATACAACACCGGCGGCAGCGGATGGGGCAACAATGAGCTGCAATATTATACCGGCGACGGGAATGCAGTAGTGGCCAATGGCGTGCTCACCATCACTGCCAGAAAGGAAGCGAAAGAGAACCGTCAATATACATCCGCGCGGCTCACTACCAAAGGGAAAGGCGATTTCCTGTACGGGCGTATCGAGGTGAAAGCCAAGCTGCCTTCGGGCAAGGGGACCTGGCCGGCTATCTGGATGCTGCCGACCGTTCCCGAATATGGCGGCTGGCCAAAGTCCGGCGAGATCGATATCATGGAGCATGTGGGATATGATCCCGATAACATTCACGTCACCATTCATACGCAGGCCTATAATCATGTTGCCGGTACGCAGAAATCCGGCACGAAAGTGATCGGGGGCTCCAGAACGGAGTTTCATGTTTATCGTGTGGACTGGACGCCCGATGCGATCCGTGGGTATATCGATGATCAGCTGGTATTTACTTTTATGAACGAAGGCAAAGGTTCCGCTGCCTGGCCGTTCGACAAGAAATTCCATATCCTCCTCAACCTCGCCGTAGGCGGTAACTGGGGCGGTGCAAAGGGGGTGGACGAAACGGTCTTCCCTGCCACCATGGAAGTGGATTACGTTCGGGTATACAGGATGATCGAAAAATAATCGTTATACCGGCCTTCCCATTCTTTTCAGCAAACGTAAATGCGACCGTATACCGCCGAAATAGCTGGTGTGGTTCGGCATGATCCCGTGCGCTTCAAGGATAGCGTACAATATCCGGCTGATGCATGGATAATGCACATGGTGAACATGCGGAAATAAATGATGCGCGATGTGATTGTTGAAACCACCGAGGATAAAATTGGCGGTGGAACTGAAAGGATGCATGTCATTAGAGCTCTTCACCTGGTTCATCAGCCAGGAAGTTTTAATATATCCGTCCCCGTTAGTATCCGGATAGTCTGTCGCCTCTACGTGATGTGTAATCAGGAAAGTGAACAGGAGGAAGAGGGATTGCAGAAAATGCATGCCGATGAAACCGCCCAGCACCACGTACCATGGCGGTGCAGAGAAAAGCAGCGGCAGCACAAGCAGGTAGGTGATATAACCGGTCTTCTGGAGCCAGAACGACAAATGGTAGCGAACACTTCTGCGGCCGCTGTACAGTAGCAACATATCTTTCACAAGTATCCAGAACAGGGAATACATGATATATCCCAACGGCGCATACCAATGCTGGAAGCGATGATACCAGCGGCGCCGGCTGCCGGGGAGCACACGGATCAGCCCGGATATTTTCAGATCGGGATCATAATCCGCCACGTTCGGGGCGTAATGATGCTCGTAAATATGCCTTTGTTTCCAGGCTTCGGCATGTGCGCCTGTGAGTGTGTACAGGAGCGTGAAGCAGAGATGGTTCGCGTATTTGCTTTTGAAGACGGTGTTATGTGCGCAATCGTGGGAGAAATTGAACGCCAGCAAAACGGCCATCATGCCATATGCCATATAACAGCAGATGAAAAGCGCCGGGGTATGCACGAAGTAAAGCGCGGCATAACAACAGGCCGCCAGCGGGAGATAAAGCAGCAATTTCAGCCGGATCAGGCGCCGGGCGGCTTTCCGGTTCATCACGAGCTGTTCTTCCACCTGCCGGTAGATGGTTTTCAGCAATTGACTGTCTGCAGCGATATGAAAATGCTTATCCCGCAAACGATGCCGGTTTATAATCAATATTCCTGCCCATCGCCTTCAAAAAACGGAAATGTGCGGCAAGAGAACGGTGGTAGGGCATTTCCATATACACAATCCCGTGCTTCTCCGCCAGTTCCCGGAAAATGGGAAGGATGTTGAGGTAATGTACATGACAAATATTGGGCAGGAGATGATGCAATGCATGCGCATTGAAACCGCCGAGCGTCCAGTTAAAGAATACGCTGGAGGCGTTGTAATCCACGGACGTGCATAGCTGCAATTTCGGCCAGCTCATCTCCAGTTTCCCGTTCTCGTCCGCCACCGGATGGTGTACGTAATCCGACAGATGAGAAACGCCCAGCACGCCGGTGAACACAGCGGAGATCAGGAAGTGATTCAGGAGAAAGGCCAGCAGCACCGTTCCCCAGCCGAAAGGCAGGAGGTATACGGGAAGGATGATCATGTACCCGATGTAGAGGAGTTTGAAGGCGATTAGTTTGATGACCTCGGGGCGAGGGATCTCCACTTTGATCGTGCGGCTGGTCCTGTTGAAGATCATCAGCGTTTCCCTGAACAGGAACCAGTTCAGGGAATAGAACAGATAGAGGAATGGCGCATAGATGTGCTGATAACGGTGATACCATTTCAGCGGCTGATGGTCCGTCATCCTGATCAACGGATTATTCAACACATCAATATCGCTTCCTTCAATATTGGTATACAGGTGATGCGATTCATTGTGATTCTTTCCCCATACATAAGCATTATTGCCCTGAAGGTTGAAACTTAGCTGGAACAAGAGCCTGTTCCAGAATTTGCTCTTAACGGCTACGCCGTGTGCCGCGTCGTGCGAAACATTGAATGCCGTCAGCAGGATGGATAATCCCATGAGCAGATAGGAGAGATAGAAGACCGGAAGTGAAGCAGTGGTAATCATCCGGAGATACAGGCAGATGTTAAGACTGAAATAGAGGACGATCTTGCACAGCATGGTGCGGTTGCCTGTTTTATGGATGCCGTTCCCGGAAAAGTAAGCCTCGGTTCTTTCCTGCAATTCTTTGTAAAAAACAGAGCCTTCGTCTTTAGAAAAGCGGATTTTCTTCATATTTCAAAGGTATAATCCCCCAAAACGAAGAAATATAGGCGGTTCGTGTGATAAAATCAATTTTAACATATTATATTTACGTGTAATAAAGATGTGTAAAATGCAGTACCGCAGGCTTTTACTGGCGCTTATCGCCCTCGCGTTCTTTTCTTGTAAGAAGAATTCCAGTTCCGAGAATAATAATGACGGAACCAATGGTGTGTGTAACAAGGTGATGCAGCATATTGTCAAGTGGCAGAACCTCGTGATCGCTGATGAATACCTGGCGGTGAACTACGACGGGAGTGGCCGTTTGAATAATATCAAGATGAACCTAAGCCTTTCCGAATATCGAAATCCTACATTCGAATATGATCACAACGGGCGGATCAAACAGGCGATTGTGCGGGATAACCGGATCGGGAATATCGTGGATACCATTGTGTACCGCTACAATGCCGCGGGGAAAGTGGATTCCATGTACATGAAGCAGGATAATGGCTGGCATTATATCCTTTCCTATGACGGCAACGGGAATGTGGTGAAGTTCTCTCTTTCCAGCGGCACTACCACGGAACATTACTGGGATCTCACCTATGATAACGGGAATATAAAGAGAGCGGTGCTCTACAACCGGAACAGCAACGGCACTTATGCCAAAGAAACCACGCTGGATTATACCTACGATGATCGCAAGAATCCTTTCCAGACTATTGCCATGTACATGTTCTACCTCGATGATGAGGACCGTATCCTGCGTGTCTCAGGGCCGAATAATTTCATCAACGAAACATATACCCGTCAATCCAGCGGTAATACCGGTACTTCGGGATACAAATACAAGTACAACGTGAATTGTTATCCGGAAACGAACCAGGTAACCTTGTCCGGTCAACCTGTATCATCCAATCCTTCGTTTGCTTACACTTATCAATAAGCCATCTGTTTATTGTTTAACGATCTTGATCTTCAACGCACCGTTATCGATCACTACAAAATAAACGCCACTCTTCCAGCCGGAGGTTTCTACGTTAGTGCCCGCATAATAATATTGCGAACGATGCACGCGTGTTCCGGAAGCATTGAATACTTCCAGTTCGTGCGCGCCTTCGGTTAGCCCCGTGACATGGAAGCTGTTGCTGAACGGATTCGGGGACGCCTGTGCCGTGATGATCAGTACCGTATTTGCCTTACCGGCCGCGGTGGCTGCTATGAGCGGTGAGCCGGGCTGGAACGTGATGGTGTTGCTATTGAACTGACGGCCGAGGGAGTCTTCCATCTTGAGTCTGTAATAAACCGTTTGCGTGGCATTCACATTGTCTGTGTAGCTGTAGCTGATATCCGTGTTGGAATTGCCTGCAGCGGGAATGGTGGTGAGTGTATTCCAGTCCCAGCCATTCGGGCTCTGCTGCACCATGAACTTCGCAGTTTGCTTTTCACGGGAAGTGGTCCACTGGAGCAGCTGGCTGTTCGGTTGCTTCACTCCGGAGAAGGTCTTTATCCTGAACGGCTGGATATACATAGAGTCCGGGATCACGGTGATCACATTGCTGTAAACCCCTTGCCCCATCACGTTCTCCATCCGCAACCGGTAATAGAAATTGTACACCGGCACCATGGTCACGGTGTATCTGTAGTTCTGCAGGGTGCTGGAATTGCCGGTGGCGGGAATGAAGTCAATGATATCCCATCCTACGGAATCCGCACTGCGTTGTAATACGAACTTGTCCATATTGACTTCAGAAGCAGTTTGCCAGCTGATGATGTTGTTACTGAAATCAGCATACCCGCTGAAGCCCGTGAGGGTAACGAAGCCGGTGGAGGTGAAGCTTAGCTTCTGATTGCCGCTGTAGAAAGAACGGCCGGAAGTGTCTTCCATCCTGAGCCGGAAGTATACATCCTGTGTATAGGTACCACTGTCTGTGAAATTATATTGAAGCGGGGATGTAGAAGTGCCTGCGGCATTCACTGTTCCCGCGGCCGTCCAGTTCACGGCATCCATGCTGCGTTCAATGTTGAAGCGGCGGGTATTCTTTTCCGCTGCGGTGCTCCATTGCAGATACGGATTGCCATTCACGCGTGTAATGGAGAAGCTTTGCAGGATGAATGGAGTAGCGTACATCGGGTCCGGCTGGATGTTGATAGCGGCGGAGTATGTGTGGCTGCCTGTACTGTCTTCCATGTTCAAACGATAGTAGAATGCCTGTTGCGGCACCTGCAGATCGGTGTAGGCATAGTTTTGGGCAACAGATGAAGTACCCCTGGCATTCACGATGGCCAGCTGGTTCCAGTTCAGAGAATCCGTACTACGTTCAATGCGGAACCATTTCGCACGGTTTTCCGATGCCGTTTGCCAGTTGAGTTTGCGTTGATCGAAGTCCGCAAGGCCGTTGAAATTGTTCAGTACAAAGGCTGCAGGCGGCGTGCCGGAGGAATATTTCACCCCTGCCGTATAGAATACCCTGTTATAGGTATCTCTCAGCATGAGGCGGTAAAAAATGTTACCGCCGGGCGGGGTATTGTCTGTGAAAGTATAATTATGCACAACAATGGTGCTTCCATTTCCTGTAACAACGCCCGTGGAATCCCAGTTCAGGGAATCCCGGCTTCGCTGGATAATGTAATTGCCCATGTATCGTTCTGCATCGGTACGCCATTTGATGCCTGCTCCACTTCCCGGCGCTGCGAAAACGCTGAGCTGACTTAACCTGACGGGACCTTTGCAAAGCGTGTCCGGTATGCCTTTGGCCACGATGCGCTGGAACATGACCCGATGGGCGAAGTCATTCAGGTGAATACCATCGCCGGCGGCGTAAGTGGGATTGATCGTGCCATCGGGGTTGGCGAAGTCGGTCCAGAAGTCGATGCTCTTAGGCCCGAATCGCATAGTGATCCAGTCGCGCATATCCATCAGCGGCTGCCGCGGTGCGCCCCATAACTGATCACGTGGCTGCGTGGTAGTGACCCATATCGCTATGTTCAGCGAATCGGCTACGGCCACAATGCGGTTGAAGTTGGCTTTCTGTTCATCCAGTGTATAGCCGGCTGCGGCATCGTTGGAAGGAATGTTCATCAGGATGGCATCCGGGTTGAAATCATTCACGGCTCGTGTAATGTTTGCCGTTGGATCCGGGTTGGGGCGGGGATTTCCGGCTACCACAGGCGGTACATACCAGCTTGGTTGTATGGAATAACTGGTGATGCCGCCAACGGCGATGTTATACACATGCCAGTCGGGGTGAATCGCTTCGAGATATACTTTCAGCCTTCGGCCGAAAGAGCTGTCTATAGTACTGGGACCATTCCATCCGGCTGCGGTGGAAGTACCTACGATAACGAGACGGAAACCTTTGTCCGTACATTGTTGCGCATGCACAGCCGGCATGCTGATCAGCATATAGAGGATCAGTGCATAAAGTTGTCTCATGGGGCCTGTTTAACGCGTTTAGCGGTTCGAGTGGTTCTTCCAGTAGGTGTGGAGGTAAAATTATTATAACAAAGATAGTAGGATTTCAACTACGTTTCATAGAACTGCGCACATTAATTCTTCCTTAGAGTCACCTCGAGGCACAACAACCTCCCATCCATGGAAGACGCCAGCACCGTGTTGCCGTTCACGGGATGCACGGTGTTAACAAGACAGTTCGAGAACTTGTGCTTCCAGCGCAGGCTGCCATCCGATGCAGAGAAGGCATACACCACACCGGATTGTCCCGCTACATACACCGTATTGCCGTATTCGTTAATGGGCGAAGGGCAGATTTCGTATCCCATTTCCACCGGGGATTGCCAGAGGATCTCCCGCGCAGCGGCCTGGGCGTTGATGGCAATGAGATGGCCCTGCATGGTTTTGGCGTAGATGCGGCTGCTGTCCTGCGAAATGCCCATTGATTCCCGCACGAGGTTCAGAGAATCCATGTTCTGCCAGTATATGGCGCCGTTACTGGTGTGAAGGGCGCGCATTTGCCTGTCAGGGGAAACGATGTAGACCTTCTGATCCACCGCTACCGGCCAGCAGGCGGCAGGGGAGAACATGCGGTTATCCGTGGGGTTGGTCCATACCCAGTTTCCGGCGCCGGAACCGGCGTTGAGTGCGTAGAAGTGGTTGGCCCAGGAACCGAAGAGTACCTGGTTGCCATACACCAGCGGTTTTGTTTCTACAAAGCCTTTCACACTGTCATAGTCCCAGCGCAGTTTACCGGTGGGTATCTCCCAGGCCCTGCAATGCCCGTCTGATCCTGCAATGATCGCGAGATCGCGGTATAAAGCGGGGGAAGATACAATGGCTTTGCCGGTGGGTCTTTGCCATAGCAGTTTTCCATCGGAGTGGGACAAACAATATACGTTCCCGTCTGTGGAAGGAACGATCACATATTTTCCGGACACCAAAGGCGTGGCATATATTTTCCCTTTCGTGGAGAACTGCCAGCGGAGTTTTCCGTTGGAAAGGTTCACGGCTTTGATATCTCCGTTGGTGTTGGTGTAGATCACTTTGCCGTCAGCCACTGCCACAGCGCTTCCCATGTCTCCCGCTTCCTGTACGGTCCATTTGACCTTTACCTGCGGATATTCGGCATTCATGGCATAAGAAGGCCTTGGAGGGTGCTGCATCCAATGATGACCGTTGAGCGCAACCCTGTGCCAGGCAGGCAGGGTTTGTACGCCGGGCCTGCGTTCATTGAACACAAGGGAGTCTGCGGTAACGGACACAATGTTGTACCCGCCGATCGCGGCTTTGGCCCGGAGGTTGGAACGGCACATGATACCGGGGATGCCTTCAAAATTGTAGGCCCTGTTCACATGCCCGTGTCCGCAAAGCATCGCTTTCACATTCCGGTCCCGCAGGCGGTCCAGCACATCGAACCAGTTATTCAGACTGCTGTCCTGCGGATAGTGGTTAATGTAGATAACAGGTTTTTGCCTGTCTGATTGTTGCTTCAATTGCGCATCCAGCCATACGATATTCTCCCGCGGCACCTGGCCCGGTCCCATCCGCATGTTCGGGCCGCAGTTGGTACCGATGAACCAATATCCTTTATGTTCGAAACTAAATGTTTCATCTCCGAAAACGGTCCGGAAAGTATTACAACCACTTTCGGACCATTTGGTATCGTGATTCCCGGGAATGATGTGCCAGGGTTTGTTCAGTTTGCTGATCACGCTTTTGGCCAGGCGCAATTCGTCATCAGACCCAAACTCTGTCACATCTCCCGAAAAGATCACGAATGCGATATCCTGTTGCCCGTTGATATCTGCCACCGTCCGTTCGAGGTCTTCCTGCCCGGTTTCAGTGCCTACATGGGTATCCGTCACTAACGCAAAACGGAACAGGGGATCCTGGCTGATAGCCGGAAGGGTACAGGCGAACAGGAAAATAAAAAGGAACGATGTTTTCATGGCAGCATGGTATATGCCGACAAAATACAAATTCCATTTAAAATAAATAAGTGACATGCACCATCGCCCGGTTGCCGGCTTTCACATGCGAACCTGCGAGCGTTTGTGAAACGACCGGCTGAAAATTGGCACCGGCGGAAAAGGTGCCGAAAGCAGCCTCCAGTCCACCTGTAGCCAGCAAAGTATAGCCGCCGGAAATATCCACCTGCAGGCGATGGTCCTGATCCTTTGCCGCGGTTTCGTACAACAGACCTGTGTTGGGTGCAATGCTTACCTGCCTGGCTACCCTGAACTTGTAATAGGCCAGAAGATTGGCGGTGAATTTGTTCCCGTAGCGGTAATCATACCGGTTCGCAGTGTTGATCTTGTAGCTGATGTTAGTATTGATGCCGGCATCCATCAAACGAACATCGTACATGGCATTCAGTGTGAAATCCGTGCTGGCGGTGCCGAGCTGGAAGTTATTGGGTGTTTCCTCATTTTCTTTCTTTTCCGACGGTTCATATCTGCCGGTGGGTACTTTGATGCCGCCGCCTATCCACAGGGATTGCACGAGCAATTTGTGATGGATCGTCTGCCGTTTGTTGAGTAACTGATAGTAACCTACTGCGGCCACATCTCCCAAACCTGCTTTCCGTATCGTATTGCCCTGGTTCTCCCGACTGTTGATGTTCAGTGGCACAAACCCCAATACCCGGAAGTGTTTCCCGATATTCCAGCCTCCCCAGACCTCAGCGGTCTGATAGGTTTCGCTGGTGGTGAGATAGGAGGTGGAGCCACCCGGACCAAGATGCGAACGCAATGTTTTGTACTGGTAACGGAATCCCATGAAGCGTTTGGAGAAATCCGGCAGCAGGCCGATATAGTAGCTGCCCACGCCGCATCCGCAGATGTCGCAGGCACGGGCTTCGTAAAAGCAGATGAGCAGGCCGGTTATCGATATCAATATTTTCTTCATCATTCGGAGAAGCGTTTGTCTTTTACAAAATTTTTATCGTTCAGCGTGTTGAGAAAAAGGATGATCTGTTGTTTCTCTTCTTCCGTTAACGCAATGCCGCCTTTCAGCAACGGATCGAGGGTGGGCATGTCCTGTATGCCTCCTGCATAGTGGTCCAGCACCGCTTTAAGCGAATAGAAACGCCCGTCGTGCATGTAAGGCGCGGTATACGCGAGATTGCGCAAACCCGGTACCCTGAAGCGGTATTTATCCGCGGGATGAAGAGTAACGGGATATCTGCCTTCATCGTTGTTAGGCCCTGCGCCGATGCCGTTGTTGCGGAAGGATTGATCCGTGAACAAAGGCTCCTGGTGGCATTGGCTGCATTTCTGCTGAAAGAGCCGGTAGCCCGCCTGTTCTTCCGCTGTAAATACAGGGCCCTGTTTGCGCATCACACTGTCGTATTTCGATTGATCGCTGACCAGCATCGCCATGAATTGAGAAAGGGCTTTCATCATCCGCGCGGTATTCATTTCTTCCGAACCATACGCTTTTTTGAAGAGCGCGGGATAGGGTGGTGTGTTCCGCAGTTTTTTCAGCACGTTCTCAATGGTTTCATCCATTTCAACAGGGTTGGTGATGGGGGCTATGGGTTGCAGATCGATGTCAAACACGCCGCCGTCCCACATGAAAGTCCTGTTCCATGCGAGGTTCATAATAGGCGGTGAGTTGCGGGTCCCCAGCCGGTCGTCGATGCCATGGCTCACATCGTGGCCATGATGGGTGAACGCGGCGGATTGAATGTGACAGGAGCCGCAGGAAATGGTATTGTCCCGGGAAAGTCTGGGTTCGTAGAACAGCCGCCTGCCCAGTTCGAACTTTTCTTTTGTGATGGGTTCGGTGTACACGGCGGAAGGAAAGCCCACCGGCTGTTTAAAGCCGGTGAACGTTTCGGGAGCGGGTTCCTTTTTGCTGCAGGCGTACAGGAGCGTCAGCAGCAAAATGCGTTTAGTTTTCCGTATGATCATGACGGAACATTTGGGTGTAGTTCGCGGAAATGAGCCTGCTGAAATCACTGAACATCACCGTGGGATTGTTGGCAATGCTAACGCTGGTGGAGCCGTTGAAGACTTTCAGGATGTCCGCCATCAGATGTACATTGGCTTCCCGGCCCTGACGTACTTTGGCTGTTCCGCCGGCGCGAAGGTCAACCGTGAAGGTTTTGATGTTATTGATGGTGGGTGCACTGTATCCACCGAATCCGCCGATATGGTAACGGAATTTGCGCAGTCCGTCCGGCCCAACGGGTGCCGCTGCTGAAATACCTTCCATCCTGAAAAAGATATAACCGCTGTTCCAGCCCCAGTACATGCCGGTTTCCATCGTACCCGCAGGGTCGAGGGCGCCTGTTCTCCGCTCAATGCCCATGGTACTGCGCAGACTGTCTACGCCCAGCACGAAGGAAATGGATGCGTACTCTGCTTCGGGTACGCGCACTTTCACGAATTGGGAAGATGCATTGGCTTCAGATATCAGGAAGTAACTGCTATCCTGCGGTACGCTGTATTCATCACCGTTCACGGTTTTTACTTTGATGTTGCTGATGAAGTACTGAAGCAGGGTAACCGAGAAAGATTCTCCGGAAGCATTGGCGTAAGTAGCCGTATTCAGCTGGAGGTTCCGGTCGCCAACGATATTGTCAAACTGGATCGATAAGGTGGCTTTCTGATTTATATTGAATGTGGGTGTCGGGTCATCTTTTTTAGAGCAGGACATAAGGGTACCGGCCGCGAGGGCAGCAAAGATCAACAAATGTTTCATGATGTTTTACGAGTTAGATAGACACAATAAATTTTATAGTCCGGGTACGCATACCCGAACGGTCACGAAAAAAGCTATGCCGTTCAGGCTGCCGGCGGATGGAAAACAGATGTGGGCTGATCTACGGGGGAGCCGATGGAAGAGGGGATGTGCCTGTCATTCGCCAGTGTTATGCAAACAGCGGCCAGTGAATGATCGGCTTTGATATGGGGGTAGAATATTTCGCTTTTGTTGTCAGCTTTGCGGAGCGGGCTTTCCTGATCTTTCTTTTGTTCTTCCGCCAGTTTTTTGGTGAGCTGGCAATGACCGTTACAATGTAACTCCGGTCTGTTGCGGTTTTCGCAGAGGTTCTTCGCAATGAATTCCTGGTTGATGCGGAAGCCGAGCATCACCACATAACGGTCTCCCACCTGGCTAAGCCAGGTCAGCAGGAAAAAGATAGCGATCCATTGGTTCCGCATGATGTGCAAATGTAAGGTCTTGCGGATAAATGTAAATATGATTTTGGTCATTCATCCATGCCACCATCGTTTCCTTTTTCCGTTTTGTTGCTGCCGGCAACGAGGGTGTTGATGGTGTTGATCTCGTCTTTTGTAAAGTAGCGCCATTGGCGGGGGGGAAGGTCTTTCAGCGTGATGTTCATGATACGCACGCGCCTGAGGGAAGTGACCGCATATCCCAACGCCTCGCACATCCGGCGGATCTGCCGGTTCAGGCCTTGTATAAGGATGATGCGGAATCGCTGCGGGCCTTCCTGTTGCACAAAACACTTTTTCGTATATACGCCCATAATGCGTACGCCGCTGCGCATGGTTTTGATAAACTCGGGGGTGAGGGGTTTATCAACAGTTACGATGTATTCCTTTTCATGCTGGTTGCCCGCGCGAAGGATTTTGTTCACGATATCGCCATCGTTGGTAAGGAAGATCAGTCCTTCCGATAATTTATCCAAACGCCCGATGGGAAAGATGCGGGAAGAATAATTGACATAGTCGATGATATTGGTCTTGTCTTTGAGGTCGGTGGTACAGGTAATGCCTTTGGGCTTGTTCAGCGCGATGTAGACGGTGGCCTTTTTCTTTCTGAGCGGCTCTCCATCGATCTCCACTACATCACCCGTACCCACACGGTTGCCTTTGGAGGCGATGTTATCGTTAATGGTTACACGGCCCTGTTCAATATATTTGTCGGCTTCCCTTCTGCTACAGAAACCGGTATCGCTGATGTATTTGTTAATGCTGATGTCCATATCGCTGCGCAAAATTAAAAATTTTGGGCGGAAACGGATCAGCAGCCTGAAAGCATTGTTGTATGAGTTTTCGCGGCCCCACTGACGCGTTATATCAACAGTATGTCTATCCGGTGTGCCTGTACCACCTGTACGCAATTGGACCAGGAGAAAACAGTGAAGTAGCCATCCTGGGAGGCTACAAGCGCCAGTGCTTCCTGCTGGTCATGCACGAATTGTGCAGCGGAAAGATGCCGGGTGCCGCCGATATTGGAAGGATGTATCATTCTCGGTGTACCGTCCACTACCGGTTCGGAGAATAATACCTGCTCCACAGGTTCTGAGTGGCCGGCCCGCGCGATCTTAGCCCCGAAGGTAAGCAGCTGATGCCGGTCGTTGATCACGGTAGCGCCGTCTACCGCCGTGAGACCGGATATATTCTCGATCTCCCGCCGAAGGGCGTTCTGCCAGTATAATTCGCTGACCACATTACTGTCTTTGCAGATTAAATCCGCTACGCCGGAGAATACCGGGGAAATGGGGTATTGCAGGGGATGGATGATCGATTCCTTCCATCCGTCGTGGTGCGAAGGCGTCACCAGCAAAATACCACCGCGTTTATGCGCACGCATGGACACTGCCATTTGTATCAGCACGTTCACGGGATCGTTCCAGAGCGCGGAAGTATTCAACCCAAGGAGGGAGCGGAGGATGGCCGGACTGTCCGGCAGCAGGCCGCTGTTCTCGTTCACGATCTTCACCTGATCCCCTTTCAGCATCGCCACATTGGTGAGATCGGAAGAGCACACGTCTGAACT
>OFIS01000661.1_pt1 | contig 14390 bp, 14 predicted proteins | sample 1775071 | NCBI WGS metagenome assembly OFIS01 (sample SAMN08195774, study PRJEB24354) | sludge metagenome | isolation source: sludge from phenol fed wastewater aerobic bioreactor C | place: India: Nagpur | collected 2016-09-17 | reverse complement strand
GTTCTGCACCTCGATGGCGATCGGCTTGGCGATCTGTTCCGGCCAGGTGTCGAAGACCAGGTGCACCGCGGTATCGGCGAAGGCGCTGGCGCCCAGGAAGCTGCCCAGCGTGGTGGCGAAGATCAGGAACGGAAACAGTGCCATCAGCGAGGTGATCGCCAGGTGACTGGCCATCGCCCATCCGTCGTCGGTGTTGAAATGGCCGACAGCGTCATAGAGCACGCGCCGCAGGGCAACGATATTCCGCAGCAAGGACCCGCGCTCCCTTCGATTGTCTCGGTGCGGCGAATATGGGAAGGGAATGCGGGAAATGGCAACCCTTGGACAGACTAACGCTGCTTCGGTCGGAAAAGTTGCGCTTCTGTCGCGGCGCGGCGATGCGCGCTATGTGTTAACGCTGGTGCTCGGTGTCGTCGCCCCACTCGCCCGCACGCCTTTCGAACCGGTGGCTGCCATCCCTCGCACCGCAGCGCCTGAACGCAACCGAACCGGACAGAAGCCATGGTCACAGCCCTGAAAATCCTCCTCATCATCGCCATGTTCGCCGTGGTGGTGGTGTTGATCCGTGGCCTTATCAACATGATGCGCGGCGGCTCCGGCGTCACCTCGAACAAGCTGATGCAGGCGCGAGTGCTGCTGCAGTTCGTGGCCTTGGTGCTGATCCTGCTGGTCGTGTATCTCACCCGCAAGTGACCACTGCCGGGAAGGAAAGCCACGCATGGTCAAGCTGAACAAGATCTACACCCGCACCGGCGACGACGGAACGACTGGGCTCGGCACCGGCGAGCGGCGGTTGAAATCGGATCCGCGCGTCGAGGCCTATGGCACGGTCGACGAGGCCAATGCCTGCATCGGCATGGCCCGCCTGCACACCGGCGCCGCCCACCCTGCGATCGACGCCATGCTGTCGCGCATCCAGAACGACCTGTTCGATCTCGGCGCCGATCTTGCTGTGCCCGACGACGGCAAGCCGCTGGAATACGAGCCGCTTCGCATCACCGCCGCGCAGACCGACCGCGTGGAAAAGGACATCGACCTGCTCAACAAGAACCTGCAGCCGCTGAGGTCCTTCGTGCTGAACGGCGGCACACCGGCGGCGGCGGCGCTTCACCTTGCCCGCACCGTGGCCCGCCGCGCCGAACGGCTGATGGTGGCACTGGCGCAGGATCCCGGCGAGCACGTCAACCGCGACGGGCTGAAATACATCAACCGCGTCTCCGATTTCCTGTTCGTCGCCGCCAGGGCGGTCAATGACAATGGAAACGGCGACGTGTTATGGGTTCCCGGCAAGAACCGCTGACGGTTGCCGTGCGGCGGAATTAGCAGGCGTCGATGTTCATCCCGCTCTACGACACCAACCGGCTGCGGCACATCAGGCTGCAATATGTGACCATCGGCCTGATCGTGGTCAACGCGCTGGCCTATCTGGCCACGGAGATCGGCGGCGAGCAGTTCACCAACGCCGCCGTGCTCGGCCTCGGCTACATTCCCTCCGTGGTCCACCAGACCGCGCAGCTCGACCCCCGCTTCATCGTCATCCCGGAGCACCTGAGCTATCTCACCTATTCGTTCCTGCACGCCGACATCTTCCATCTCGGCGGCAACATGCTGTTCCTGTGGGTATTCGGCGACAATGTCGAGGATGCGCTCGGACATCTGCGCTACCTCATCTTCTACCTGGCCTGCGCGGCCGCCGGCGCCTTCTTCCAGGGCCTGGTGGCGTGGGATTCGCGGGTGCCGCTGATCGGCGCGTCCGGTGCCATAGCCGGCGTCGTCACCGCCTACCTGATCCTTTACCCAAGGGTGAAGGTCTGGGTGCTCTTCCTCGCCCGCATTCCGTTGCGCATTCCCGCCTTCATCCCGCTTCTGCTGTGGATCGTGTTCCAGATCGTCATGTTCGCCGCCGGTGGCGAGGACCAGATCTCGTGGGCCTGCCATGTCGGCGGCATCATCGCCGGAGCAGTGCTCGTGGTCGTCCTGCGCAGCCGTGGCGTGCCCCTGCTGGCGCCGGCCGATGTCGAGCCGGAGGCCCCTTCCGATCCCGCGCCCGGCGTGGCTGAGCCGGCTCCGCAACCGGTCGCGCCGCCCCCGCAACCCTGGGGCCGGGGGAGCGCACCCGGTTCCGACTGAACCGATTTGATGGGCTTGCGGATATTGACGAGCGCTACCGTCGCAACTACGGAAGCTCTTCGCTACCGCCGCGGCGGCCGAAGACCACAATTTCCGCCGGAAATGTCGGCTTTCGACAACTCTGAAAGGGCGCACGCTGCTATAGCGCGCCCGACGATCTTGAAGAGGTGACAGGCAAATGAAGATCTTGGTGCCCGTAAAGCGGGTTGTGGATGCGAACGTGAAGGTTCGCGTCAAGTCTGACGGTTCGGGCGTTGAGCTTGCGAACGTCAAGATGGCGATGAACCCGTTTGACGAGATCGCGGTCGAGGAAGCGATCCGGCTGAAGGAAGCCGGCAAGGCGGAAGAGATCATCGTTGTGTCGATCGGCCCGCAGCAGGCGCAGGAGACGCTGCGCACGGCGCTGGCGATGGGCGCCGACCGCGCCATCCTGGTCAAGACCGACGAGGCGGTGGAGCCCCTCGGCGTCGCCAAGGTGCTGAAGGGCGTGGTCGAGGCCGAGCAGCCCGGCCTGGTGATCCTGGGCAAGCAGGCGATCGACGACGATTCGAACCAGACGGGCCAGATGCTGGCCGCGCTGCTGGGCTGGGCGCAGGGCACCTTCGCCTCGAAGATCGAGCTTGCCGGCGACCATGCCAAGGTGACGCGCGAGGTCGACGGTGGCTTGCAGACGGTGGAGCTGAAGATGCCGGTCATCGTGACGGCAGACCTGCGGCTGAACCAGCCGCGCTATGCCTCGCTGCCCAACATCATGAAGGCCAAGAAGAAGCCGCTGGACGAGAAGAGCCCGGCCGACTTCGGGGCCGACGTCAAGCCGCGGCTGAAGGTGGTCAAGACCGAGGAGCCGGGCGGCCGCAAGGCGGGCGTCAAGGTCAAGAGCGTCGCCGAACTGGTCGACAAGCTCAAGAACGAAGCCGGCGTCCTCTAAGGTTCGGAAAGGATCAAAGACATGGCAATTCTCCTTATCGCCGAACACGACAACGCATCGCTTTCCGACCAGACCGCGAAGGCTCTGTCGGCTGCGCTGCAGATCGGCTCGGATGTCGACGTGCTGGTGGCCGGCAAGGGCGCCAAGGCGGCCGCCGACGCCGCCGCGAAGCTCAAGGGTGTGCGCAAGGTGCTGCTGGCCGAGGCCGACGAACTCGCCGAGCGCCTGGCCGAGCCCTTCGCCGCGCTGATCGTGGATCTGGCCGGTGGCTACGACACCATCGTGGCGCCCGCCACCTCGGCCGGCAAGAACGTCATGCCGCGCGTGGCGGCCTTGCTCGACGTCGCCCAGGTCTCGGAGATCATCGAGGTGGTTTCGCCCGACACCTTCAAGCGTCCGATCTATGCCGGCAATGCGCTGCAGACGGTGCAGTCGACCGACGCCAGGAAGGTTGTCACGGTGCGCACCGCCTCCTTCCAGGCGGCTCCCGAGGGTGGCTCGGCGGCGGTCGAGACGATCAAGGCGGCGGCCAATCCCGGCCTTTCCACCTTCGTCGAGAACAAGCTGTCGGAGAACGACCGTCCGGAGCTGACCTCGGCCAAGATCATCATCTCGGGTGGTCGCGCGCTGGGCTCGTCGGAAAAGTTCCAGGAGGTTATCCTGCCGGTCGCCGACAAGCTGGGTGCGGCGGTCGGCGCGAGCCGCGCGGCGGTCGATGCCGGCTATGCGCCGAACGACTGGCAGGTCGGCCAGACCGGAAAGGTGGTTGCTCCCGACCTCTACATCGCCGTCGGCATCTCGGGCGCGATCCAGCATCTTGCCGGCATGAAGGACTCGAAGGTCATCGTCGCCATCAACAAGGACGAGGAGGCGCCGATATTCCAGGTCGCCGACTACGGCCTCGTCGGCGATCTCTTCACCATCCTGCCCGAACTCCAGAAGGCGCTTTGACCGGCTCAGGCAAAGCGTATTAAATTGTGAAGGGTGGGGTAGACGAAGTCGCCCCGCCCTTTTAGTTTGCACCGCACAAAAAGCAGGCCGACAAGGCCTTTTGACGGGATCGGTGTAATGAGCAAGATCGAAACGATCGGCATCGTCGGCGCGGGCCAGATGGGTGGTGGCATTGCCCACGTATCGGCGCTGTCGGGATACAAGGTGCTGATCTACGACATCTCGCCCGACCGCATCGAGAAGGGCATCGCCACGATCAGCGGCAACATGGCCCGCCAGGTCGGATCCGGCAAGCTGGACGAGAAGCTGCGCAACGACGCCATGTCGCGCATCTCGGCGGCGTCGGCCATGGCCGATCTCGCCGGCGCCGACCTCGTGATCGAGGCGGCCACCGAGGACGAGACCGTCAAGCGCAAGATCTACGCGCAGCTCTGTCCGCAGCTCAATCCGGAAGCCATCCTGGCGACCAACACCTCGTCGATCTCGATCACGCGGCTGGCGGCGCAGACCGATCGCCCCGAGCGTTTCATCGGCATACATTTCATGAACCCTGTTCCGGTCATGAAGCTTGTCGAGCTCGTGCGCGGCATCGCCACCGAGGACCAGACCTTCGAAGCCGCCAAGACCTTCGTCAAGCGGCTCGACAAGACCATCACCGTCTCCGAGGACTTCCCGGCCTTCATCGTCAACCGCATCCTGCTGCCGATGATCAACGAGGCGATCTACACGCTCTATGAGGGCGTCGGCACCGTCGAGGCGATCGACACCGCCATGCGCCTCGGCGCCAACCATCCGATGGGGCCGCTGCAGCTCGCCGACTTCATCGGCCTCGACACCTGCCTGTCGATCATGCAGGTGCTGCATGACGGCCTGTCGGATTCGAAATACCGCCCCTGCCCGCTGCTGGTGAAATATGTCGAGGCCGGCTGGCTCGGCCGCAAGACCGGCCGCGGCTTCTACGACTATCGCGGCGAGCATCCGGTCCCGACGCGCTGACGCAAGCCTCCTGAAACGCTTTGGAGCGAGACAACCGGTCTCGTTTGAACGCGTCCCGCCCTACGAGGCGGCCGCAAGCGAGCCGGATATAGGCGCGACTGTCTCGCCGGCCTTCTCCCCTGTCGGCGCCGTCGACACGCAGCCACGGCCAGCCGCCTTGGCGGCGTAGCAGCCGGCATCCGCGCGGGCGATGATCTCGTCGACCGCGCCGCAGCCGGCGCTGATCGCGGTCAGGCCGATGCTGGCGCCGATCGAATACGACCGCCCCTCCCAGGTGAAGGCCAAGCCGTGAATGGCCTCGATGATCGACTGCGCGCGAAGTCTCGCGCTGGTCTCCGACGTCGATTTCAGCACGACGGCGAACTCGTCCCCGCCGAGACGGGCCACGATGTCCATCTGGCGGACCGCGTTGCGCAGCGCCTCGGCCGCCTGCCGGAGCAGCGCGTCGCCGGCGGCATGGCCGCCCGTGTCGTTGACCGGCTTGAAATGGTCGAGGTCGACGAACATGAACTGGTGCTCCCCGCCACCATTGCGCACCTCGTCGACCAGTTCCTCCATGGTGCGCAGGAAGCTCGAGCGATTGGGAAGGCCGGTGAGCGCATCATGGGCTGCGGCATGGGCCAGTTGGCGCTGCAGGGCGCGCGCATCGGTAAAATCCTGGAAGACGATGACCTGGCCGCAGAATTCATCGCGGTCATTGATGATCGGCGAGACCACCTGTCGGATGCTGCATCGTGTGTCGTCACGGCGGATCAGCACCGCGCGGCTGTTCGGCGTGGCGGGCGCGCGCGCGCCGGCGACCGAGCGCGCGACGCCGATGCGCTGCCCGGTTTCCTCGTCGACCGCCCAGTAGACATGGCCGAGCAGCTTGCCCAGCGCAGCGCCGCTGGACGTGCCCGTCAGTTTCTCCGCGACCGGATTCATGAAGGTGACGCGGTTGCTCGCATCCGTGCAGATCACGGCATCGCCGATCGACTGCAGGGTGACACGAAGCCGCTCCTTTTCGCTGGCCAGCATCGCGGCGGAAACCGCAAGACGCTCCTCGGCTTCCTTGCGCCGGGTGATGTCGGTCAGGCTGCCGATCGCCCTGATCAGCCGGCCGTCCTCCGCCCGCTCGATGGCCTTGCCGCGATCCAGTATCCAGATCCAGTGCCCATCCTTGTGACGCATGCGGAACTCGGCCTCGAAGAAAGGCGTCTTGCCTGCGAGGTGGGCGCGATCGATCTCCTCGACGGCCGCGCGGTCGTCCGGATGGATCATCCTAAGCCAGCGATCGGGGTCGCCGTCGAGCTCGCCCTCGGCGTAGCCGAGCATCTGCACCCAGGTCGCTGAATAGGATGTGCCGCCCTTGCGTAGATCGAACTCCCACACGCCCTGGCCGGCGCTGGCGAGGGCAAAATTCCAACGCGTTTCTGCCTCCGCGATCCGCTCGTCCGACTTCCGGCGCGCGTCGATGTCCTCGATCTGCGAAACGATGTAGAGCGGCCGGCCATTGCCCTCGTCGCGGATGATGGAGCCGGTAAGCCGCGCCCAGACAGTCGTCCCGTCCTTCCTCAGATAGCGCCTTTCGAAGCCGAAGCCGTCACCGGGCCCCGCCTTCAGTTCCTCGACTATCGTGCGGCCGGTCTGGACATCGTCGGGATGGGTGATCTGACGGAAGGTCAGCCCTTCCGTCTCCTCGCGGGAACGACCCAGCATGGTGGCGAAAGTGGTGTTGCTGCGCACGATGCGGCCATCCAGCCCGACGACGGCAACGCCGACGGCCGAATCCTCCATGACCCTGTGGAAACGCTGCTCGCTTTGCGTGAGCCGACGGCCGAGCGACGCGGTTCGCCCGAACGTCAATGCCGTGAGGCCGACGGCAATCGCCGTCGCCATCCCGGCGCCGACATGCAGCGTCCCGCCCGTGTCGACCTCGAGCCAGGCCAGCAGCGCCGATGAAAGCGCCGCGAGCAGACTTGCCGCCAGCAGTATTTGCGTCCAGCCTCCGTTGGATCGGAAGCTGATTGGTTTTTGCCAAGTCACGATACGTGCCACCCCGCGCGCCATCGCTTTTGGCTACAACCGTGACGGAGCGGTTTTAAGGAAAGGTTGCATCCGGCGTGGCCGGCACGACCCGCGCCGGTCATTTGCCGGCATGCTTAAGGATCGGTGTTCGCGCGCCGCCCTACCAGCGCACGAACAGCTTCGCGCCAAGCGCGCCGAGCGCAGTGAGGAAGGCGATGGCGATCGTGTACCAGGTGGCGACGAAGAGCGGTGAATCGTCAAAGCAATGCGCGGCATAGAATGTTGCCGCGACACCACCGGCCAGCAGGCCGGCCACCGCCCCGGACAGCACCGGACGCGGAGGAGCGCCATGGCGCAACGCCACAAGGAAAACGGCCAGCGGCCCGAGACCGATCAGCGGGATGAATGTCATGCAGATATACATGTTGGTGCCGATCAGGCGCCTTCCCCAGTCCGCCGAGGGGACAGCAAGGAGTTCCAGGATCACGGCGACGGCGACAAGGAGCGGCGCGAGCCACATCGCGACGGCCAGCCGCCGCGTGGCCGCGCCGGGAACCGACAGCGCGCGGATGAGGACGAAGGCGGTCACGGCCAGCGCGATCGTGTAGGTGAACTTGGCCGGAAAGCGCATCGTATGCATGGCGGAGGCCATGTCGGGACGCGGACCGATGGTCAGCATGAAAACCGTCGCCGCGATGAGCACGGCGGCGCCGAGCGCCACCCACCAGGCTGCGGCCTGCGGCATCGCCCGGCTATGGGCATCGGCGTCGAGCGCCTTGATGAGATCGTCCGTCCTCATGTCGTTTTCCCGAACCGCCTGGCAATGGCGGCGAGTCCGCGATGCAGCGACACGCGCACCGCCGTCTCGCTGATGCCCAGCTTCGTCGCCGTCTCGCCAATGGAGTGTCCCTCGACCGAGACCGATGAGACCACCGAGCGCAAAGCCGGTGTAAGCCCGTCAAGCGCGCGACCGATGTCGCGCTCGCTGACGCTCTCCGCCTCCGGCTCGGCGATTGTCTCGGCTATATCGCCGATATCGATCTCGATGCGTCGCCCGCGCCGGCGGAACGCATCGATCAGCTTGAACCGCGCAATGGCATAGAGCCAGGGCAGGACCGCCTGGTCCTGCCGCCAGGTGTGCCGCTTGACATGTATGGCCAGCAAGGTTTCCTGCACCACATCCTCGGGGTCGACTCCGCCCTGGACGATCCTGCGCCGGGCAAAGCCGCGCACCAGCGCGGCCGTTCTGTGCAGAAAGTCCGCATACGCCTTCTCGTCTCCCGCGAGCGCGGCCCTGAGCAGCCGGGAAAGCTCGGCCTCGTCCTTGCCGGTCACAGGCTCCATTCCCCCCGATCTTCGCGCCTCGGTGCAGATTTGTTACGTAGCAGGCGAAATAATGTCCAAGCCAATATAGGGGCAAATCACGAAAGGGCGCGACCCCCTCCCGCCTGACAGCGCGTTCACGCTAAATTGTCCGCGGCCCGCGTACCTCGCGCTGGCAGCGGCCGATTGAAGCAGGCAATAATGTTGACTATCACTGTCATGTATTGGTAGGGACTATCGCCCCAAACCCCAATATCGAGGATTGCCCATGAAACATGCTCTTCGCGCCCTGATGGGCGCCACGGCGCTCGTCTTCAGCCTGATTGCCGCTCCGGCCATGGCGGATGACAACGGCATCATTGTCTACAACGCCCAGCATGAAAGCCTCGCCAAGGAATGGGCGGCCGGCTTCACCAAGGAGACCGGCATCAAGGTCACGCTGCGCAATGGCGGCGACAGCGACTTCTCCAACCAGATCGTCGCCGAAGGCGCCGCTTCGCCGGCGGACGTGTTCCTGACCGAGAATTCGCCGGCTATGGCGCTGGTCGAGGCGGCTGGACTGTTTGCCACGGTGGACGCCGACACGCTGGCCCAGGTCCCGCAGGAGTATCGGCCGTCGACCGGCAAATGGGTGGGCGTCGCCGCCCGCAGCACCGTCTTTGCCTACAACAAGGGCAAGCTGAAGGAAGACCAGTTGCCCAAGTCGTTGCTCGATCTCGCCGACGCGAGCTGGAAGGGCCGCTGGGCGGCATCGCCGTCGGGCGCCGACTTCCAGGCCATCGTCAGCGCGCTGCTGCAGCTCAAGGGCGAGGCCGCGACGGCAGACTGGCTGAAGGCCATGAAGGCGAACTTCAGTCCCTACAAGGGCAACAGCACGGTTATGAAGGCGGTCAACGCCGGTGAGATCGATGGCGGTGTGATCTACCACTATTACTATTTCGGTGATCAGGCCAAGACCGGCGAGAACAGCAAGAATGTCGGGCTGCACTATTTCAAGAACCAGGATCCGGGCGCCTTCGTCTCGATCTCCGGCGGTGGCGTGCTGGCCTCGAGCAAGCACCAGAAGGAAGCCCAAGCTTTCCTGAAGTGGGTGACCGGCAAGGGCGGCCAGGAGATCCTGAAGACCGGCACCTCCTTCGAATATGCCGTCGGCAAGGATGCCCAATCCAACCCGAAGCTGGTGCCGCTGGCCGATCTCCAGGCGCCGAAGGTGGACCCGGCGCCCCTCAACTCCAAGAAGGTCATCGACCTGATGACGGCAGCCGGCTTGCTTTAGCCGACGTTCGTCCTAAAAGGGCAATCGACTGCGCTCCTGCGGGAACTCGCTTTCCGCGGGAGCGCTCTGTTTTCGAGATGGCATCGTCCATGACGGCAAGCTGGTCCCTAGTTCGGAAGCCCGAATATCGGCAACGGTCTTCGGCCGGCTGTGCACGCCCCACGGCAACGCCGGGAAACGCCTCGACCCACGCCGCCGGATGGCGGCATGGCAGCTGAGCCGATGCGCCCCGTGGCCGACCTCGCGCCCGCGGGCGCCCGCTGGCAGGCGACTGGCCTGCGGGCGCGCCGGCGTGTCGTGCCCTGGATCACGATAGCCGCGATCCTCGTCTCGCTCCTTACCCTGCTGCCGCTCGCCTTCATCGTCTGGGTCGCGATCCAGACCGGCTGGGAAACCGTCCAGGCACTGGTGTTCCGGCCACGGGTCGGCGAGCTGCTGGTCAACACCATGCTTCTGGTCGTCCTGACGGTGCCGATCTCCATCGCCCTGTCGGTGGCGCTGGCCTGGCTGACGGAACGCAGCGATCTTCCAGGCGCGCGCTTCTGGGCCTGGCTGTCCGTGGCGCCGCTCGCCATACCCGCCTTCGTGCACAGCTATGCCTGGATCACGCTGCTGCCTTCGCTGCACGGCCTGTGGGCGGGCGTGCTCGTTTCCGTCATCGCCTATTTCCCGTTTCTCTACCTTCCCGTGGCCGCGGCGCTGCGGCGCCTCGATCCGGCGCTGGAGGACGCGGCGGCGGCGCTCGGCCTTGGCCCCTGGCGGGTGTTCTGGCGCGTCGTGCTGCCGCAGCTCAGGCTGGCGATATGCGGCGGCTCGCTGCTGATCGGGCTGCATCTGCTGGCCGAATACGGCCTCTACGTCTTCATCCGTTTCGATACGTTCACCACCGCGATCGTCGACCAGTTCCAGTCGACCTTCAACGGGCCGGCGGCCAACATGCTGGCCGGCGTCCTCGTTTCCTGCTGCCTGGTGTTGCTGGCGCTGGAAATCCTCGTGCGCGGCGAGGAGCGTTACGCCCGGGTCGGCTCCGGAGCGGCACGGCGTCAGCAGCGCATGCGGCTCGGGCACGCCGCATTTCCCTGCCTGCTGCTGCCGCTCGTGGTCGCGTTGCTGACGCTCGGTGTGCCCTCACTCACCATCGGCCGCTGGCTCGTGGCCGGCGGAGCCGAGGTCTGGCGCCTCGACGAGATAAGCCTCGCGCTCGGGCAGACCCTGTTCCTGGCGGTGGCCGGCGCCTTGCTGGCCACGGTCGCGGCCATGCCGATGGCCTGGATCTCGATCCGTGCGCCGGGGCCGCTGCAGCGCCTGCTGGAAGGCTGCAACTACATCGTCGGCTCGCTGCCCGGCGTCGTCGTGGCGCTGGCGCTGGTGACCATCACCGTGCGCGCGCTTCACCCTCTTTACCAGACACTGTTCACGATCCTGTTTGCCTATGCTCTGATGTTCCTGCCGCGCGCGCTCGTCAGCCTGCGCGCTTCGATCGCCCAGGCGCCGATCGAGCTGGAGCGCGCCGCGGCCAGCCTCGGCCGTGGTCCCCTGAAGGCGCTTTGGTCGACGACCATCCGCCTGTCGGCGCCGGGCGCGGCCGCCGGCATGGCGCTGGTCGCGCTCGGCATCACCAACGAACTGACGGCGACGCAGATGCTGGCGCCCAACGGCACCCGCACCCTGGCGATGGCGTTCTGGTCCTACAGCGGCGAGATCGACTATGCATCGGCCGCGCCTTACGCGCTGATCATGGTGGCGCTGTCGCTGCCGCTGACCTGGCTGCTCTATGTCCAGTCGAAACGGATGGCCGGACGATGAGCTTTCTCGAACTACGTGACGTGCACAAGCGCTATGGTCCGGTCCAGGCTCTCGCCGGTGTGGACCTGACTGTCGCCAGCGGCAGCCGAACGGCGATCGTCGGCCCGTCCGGCTGCGGCAAGACGACCCTGCTGCGGCTGATCGCCGGTTTCGAGACGCCCGACCAGGGCACCATCGCGCTGGCCGGCGAGGTGCTGGCCAATGGCAGCGGCGCCGTGCCGGCGCATCGGCGCGGCATCGGGCTGGTGGCGCAGGACGGCGCCCTGTTCCCGCATCTGAGCATCGCCGACAACATCGGCTTCGGCATGGCGCGGAGCGAGACGCGGCGCGACGAGCGCATCGCCGAGCTCGCCTATACGGTCGGGTTGGACAAGGCGATTCTGAAGCGGCGCCCGCACCAGTTGTCCGGCGGCCAGCAGCAGCGGGTCGCGCTGGCGCGCGCCATGGCCATGAAGCCTCGTCTGATGCTGCTCGACGAGCCGTTTTCGGCACTCGATACCGGCCTGCGTGCGTCAATGCGCAAGGCGGTGGCCGAACTGCTGGAGGCGGCCGGCATCACCACTATCCTGGTCACCCACGACCAGGCCGAGGCGCTGTCCTTCGCCAGCCAGGTCGCGGTCATGCGTGACGGAAAGTTCTCGCAGGTCGGCACGCCGCGCGAACTCTATCTCAGGCCCAAGGACAGGATGATCGCCGAGTTCCTCGGCGACGCCATCATCCTTCCGGCAAAGATATCGGACGGCTTCGCCAACTCACCGCTCGGGCGCCTCGCCGTCGACACGGCGGAGCGCCGCGACGTCGCCCGCATCATGCTGCGGCCAGAACAGGTGCTGCTGAAGCGGACCTCACGCGAGGGCATGTCCGGGACAGCCGACATGCTGTTCGGCGAGGTGACGGAATCCGAATTCGCCGGCTCGGTCTGCACCATCGCGGTGCGGCTGCTGAACAGCGCCGATCCGCCGGACGCCGCGGCGATCGGCAACACGCCGCTCATCCTGCGCAAGTCGGGCATGGATGCCCCCGCCGTCGGAGAGATCGTGCGCCTCACCGTCTCCGGCACGGCGCACGTTCTGGCCTAGTCGGCTATCTCGAAAGCGGACTTTCTGATAGCGGCCCCTTGGTAGTCAGGACTTAGCCTTCGTCCACCGCGCTCGAGCCAAGACTTGAAGGTGCCACGAATGCATGGTGCACGCCGCCTCTGGCCTTTACACAAGGTTCTTTGCTAAGGAGCGCGTTTCAATCAAACACTAATCCGAAAGAACCAGCGCGTAGCGATCGTGACAGGCTTTCATTCTTGTGACCAAGGTGGCGAAGATGAAGAAGCCTTTTGTTTCGTTGCGTCCGGAAATCACGCGGTCGCACGCCTTTATCCTGATGAACTGGATGGAAGACGAACGCGTCACGCGCTACTTGAGCGATTCAGGCAGCGTGTCCCGGTTCATCGCACAGGCCGTCGATCGCGCGCAGATGCCGATCCTGACGCATCTGTTCAATCAGGGCGGCCGTTTCTTCATGGCTTATGACAGAAACGATACCCCGGTCGGCTTCGTTCGGCTGGTCAAGACCGGCGCCGAATGTGAAATCGTTCTTGTTGTCGGCGACCATGAAAACTGGGGGCAAGGACTTGGCGGCAGCACCATCCGGGAAGGTCTGAAACTCGCCTTCCTCGATATGCGCGCCGAAAAAGTCATTGCCAGGATTCACACCAACAACATGCGTTCGATGAAGGGTTTCGAGCGCTGCGGCTTTCATCTTCAGGGCAAAACGCCAACGCTCAATTCCCTGTCCATGACAGCGGGTCGGTATCTCCAGCTTCTGCGCGAAGGCGCGATGGCAGATTCGACCGAGATCTATGTCACGGAGATCGACAAGGCACGGCTCCAAAGCCTGATGATGTTCGAGGAAGAGGTGCCGATGGCCAACCTTGAACACGAGATCGAGAGAGCTATTGTCGTTGAGCCTCAGCGTGTCGCGCGCGACGTCGTGACGATGAACTCGCGGGTGGTGCTGCATATCGACGGCGAAAAACAGGAAGTCGCTCTCGTCTATCCGCCGGACGCCGACGAGCGCGATCGCAGACTATCGGTCTTCTCCGACATCGGCACCGCGATCCTGGGTTACCAGGAAGGCGATGCCATCGATTGGATGGTTACAGATCGCACCCGACGCATACTGATCGAAAAGATGATCTACCAGCCAGAATCGTCTGGTGATCTTCATCTCTAGGGCAGTACCCCGAATAGCTCTCGGACTGTCACAGACTACCCGGCGCCACCGCCGAGGCCAGGCGCTCGCCGGTCTCGCCGGCGAGTTCAAGGACTGGATGCAGGCGGAGTGCGAGCGGCTCGGCGCCGCGCACGACGCCATCCTGCGCGACGGATTGACCCCGCAGGGCCGCGAGGAGCTGTTCCGCGCCGCGCATGACATCAAGGGCGGCGCCGCCACCTTCGGCTATCCCACCGCCGCCGCGGCCGCCGAGAGCCTGTGCCGGATCATCGAGCATGCGCCGGACCTCGCCAAGGTGCCGGGCGACCTGGTCCTGCACCACGTCAACGCCGTGCTGGCGATCGTGCGCGAGCAGAACAAGCGCGACGCCGCCTCCACCGCGAGCGAGCTGAGCGGCCGCCTGCGCGACGTGGCGGACGAATTCCTGATCAAGGCCAACCACGACCGCCCCGAGCATCTCGAAGCGGTGCTCGCGCCGAGCATCGTGCCGGGCGATTAGAGTCAGCGTTTCCCAATCAACGCCATTAAACGAGCGCGTCATGGCCGGCTTGACCCGGCCATCCATTTTTTGAAAAGGTGGATTGCCGGGTCAGGCCCGGCAATGACCGCGCGGCGGCAGGGTCATTGTGCCGCTCTCAATCCTCCAGCCCGGCGATGGCGCGGGCGAAATCGCGCGCCGAGAACGGCTCCAGATCCTCGACGCCCTCGCCGACGCCGATGAAATGCACCGGCAGCCCGAACTGCGCC
>OFIS01000656.1_pt1 | contig 14502 bp, 12 predicted proteins | sample 1775071 | NCBI WGS metagenome assembly OFIS01 (sample SAMN08195774, study PRJEB24354) | sludge metagenome | isolation source: sludge from phenol fed wastewater aerobic bioreactor C | place: India: Nagpur | collected 2016-09-17 | reverse complement strand
TCGCATCGCTAGCGGTCGCGACCATGCCAAACAGGGTCTCGCGTACCGGACGGATGCCGACAAAGCTGAGGATAGACCGCCGCATGCCGGCAACGCCGTGCGACAGGAACCAGAGCCGGTAGACAGGCGCGGGCATTCCCATTGTCACCACAAGGCGTGCCGACCGGCCGCGCAACAGCGATCGTACGGCTCTGCCCGTCTTGTCCGTATAGACAAAAGCGGTGCCCGGTCGCATCACCTGTTCCAGAAATGCCTTAAGCAAAGCCGGCATCGTCCCCAGCCAGAGCGGAAAGACGATGACGATGTGCTCTGCCCAGACCAATGCTTCGGCCGCGTCCTGGATACTGTCCGGGATCGTTCCGTGCTCGAACTCCCGCATTGTCCGGAGCAATGGAACCTCCAGCAATGCAAGATCGATCCTGCGTATCTCGTGGCCCGACCGTTCAGCGCCTTCGATATAGGCCCCGGCCAATCCTCGGCAAAGCCGGTCGGGCGAAGGATCTGGGTGCCCCACGATCACCAACACGCGGCGTGGCATGGTCCGGCCTCCGACCGATCAGGACCTAGGGGTGCTCGACGCGGGCCACCTGGTATGTATGCACGGCGCCATTGCGCTTGATCGCCACATACTCACCCGTCACGAAACGCTCATCGTCGAAGTCCATTCCGATCTCGTCGTCGCGGTCGCCTTCGGCATAGTCGAAATACCATTGGCCACCCGGCTTGCGACGTAATCGGCCGATTACGTCGTTTTCATCAGGACGAAAATGACGGACACGGCAGACGGCAGCGTGGGTTTTCCAATCGGCGGCGTCCAGGCGACCTTCGTCGGTAAGCGGAGCAAGGAGATCGTACCCTTCTTCCCGATCTCCTTCAGGGTGATCGGGCTCGCGCGCGAGCACCAGGCGGATATGGCGGAATTTCGGTGTGAGGTCCTGCAAACGGGTCATGGCGAACTCCTTCCGACCCGATTCCTACCGAAGTCGGCGGCTGCGGCTTTGATCAGGGTCAAACGAGCCCGGTTCAATCTCCTGGCCGAATGTGAGAGCGGACCCAACTGACAATCTGAGACGCGGCCATTGCTCCGGATGTACGTGCTATCTCCCGATGGTGCAGGAACAGCATCATGGTCGGAATGCTGCGAATGCCCAGTCGAGCGGCAAGTGCCTGCTCCTTGTCGGAATTCAGCTTGATCAGCCGTATTTGAGGCTCCAACTCCGCGGCGGCGGCGGCGTAGGCCGGTGCCATCATCTTGCATGGTCCGCACCACGGAGCCCAAACGTCCACCAGGACGGGAATGCCGCTTCGAGCAACCTGGCGGTCGAACTGCGCGGCGTCCACATCTTCCGGATGGCCGGAAAACAACCGCGTGCCGCACCTTCCGCACTTCGCGTCGTTGCCGTTTCGCGCGGCCGGCAGGCGATTGATCGTCCCGCACTTGGTGCAAACCGCCAGATTCTCCTGCATCATGACCTGCTACCTCCCGTGTCTCGATTGAGTTTGAAACGCCCATCGCCGAGTGCACGCAGTGCATTGAGGATAACGGCAACATCGATGCCTTCCTGGAGGAGCGCTCCAGCCACAGGCGTTATCTGCCCCATGGCGGCAAGCACCATCGCCCCGCCGGACAGAGTCAGTCCGACGACGATGCTTTGCAGGGCGATCCCGCGGGTCCTTCTGGCGATCGACAGCGCCTCCGCGACCGGCTGCAACCTGTCGGTCAGAATGACGATATCCGCCGCCTCCGACGAGGCCGTCCCACCACGAGCCCCCATCGCAATGCCGACGGTCGCCGCGGCCAGGGCGGGGGCGTCGTTGATGCCATCACCCACCATCACCGTCGGCGCGAGCATCTTCTCTGCCTCGACCACTTTAACCTTGTCCGCAGGCGTGGCATCGGTGATCACAGCATCAAGTTCAAGCGCCGCTGAAACCTTACGGGCTGCCGAAGCGTCATCGCCGGTAAGCATCACGACCCGGCTCACTCCGGCTGAACGCAGGCCGCGCAGAGTGTCGCCGGCGTCCTCGCGAGGCGCATCCCCGAATGTGAATATGCCCGCGAGTTCGCCATCGAGCGACAGATAGACCCTGAGCACCGGCGCGTTGTGGTAGCACTTCTCGCTGCCCTGGATCCAGGGAGGTGGTGATCCGTTCGCCAGGACAAGCGACCTCGACCCGGCAACGACCGACCGTCCCGCTATCCGACCTTTCAAACCTTCGCCGCGATATTCCCTCACATCACGAGGCTGCGAAAGTGTCAGCCTTCTGCCGCGGGCGATGCGTACGATCGAATCGGCAAGAACGTGATGCGAAGCCTGTTCGAGCGAAGCCAGGAGCCGAAGCAGTTCATCCGCGCTCCGGTTCGGGGCGACATCGATCCCGATGAGTTCGGCGCCACCGACCGTCAAGGTCCCGGTCTTGTCGAATATCGCGGTGCGCACCTGGGCAAGAGCTTCCAGGCCGTTCCGCCTTTCATCAAGATGCCTGCGCGGGCAGCCCGCGACACGCCGCCAATAAAGGCTACGGGGGCTGCGAGTATCAGCGGACAAGGCGTGGCTACCACCAATACGGCGAGGGCACGAATCGGGTCGCCTGAAAGGTACCAGGCGATACCCGCGACCAGGAGTGTCAACGGAAGAAGCAGCAGCGCGAAACGATCGGCGATCCGTATAAATGGTGCCTTGGCGGTTTGAGCGGCCGCGACCATTCGAACGATTGCGGCGTAGGTGCTCTTGTCGGCGCTGGCGGATGCTCGCATGACAAAGGCCTCGCCCGCGTTGACGGTGCCGCTGGACAGTTTGTCACCGGCGCTACGCCGCTCAGGCAGAGGCTCTCCGCTGACGGTCGACTCGTCGAGTTGGGCGGAAGCGTCGATCAATACGCCGTCGACGGGCAGCAACTCACCGGCGCGCACGAGAATCTCGTCGCCAACCGCCACCTGATCGACGGGAACGATTTCGGTGCCGCTTCCTGACTTTCGATGCGCCACCCGCGGGGCGCGGTCAGTCAGGGCCTTCAGGTTTCGCTCCGCTCGTCCTCGCGCGAAATCCTCAAGCACCGTGCCGCCGGAATACATGATCGCAACGACCAGGGCCGCAAAGGGCTGACCAAGCAGCAGCGCCGCCGACATCGAAACAAGAGCGATGGCATCGACGCCGATGCGACCGATCCAGAAATCGCGCAGCATCGAAACGGCGAGGGCCGCCACCACGGGCAGAGTTGCCGCTGTCCAGATGGTCCCGGCCTGAACCGGGCCGAGACCAATTCGCCAGCCTCCTGCTCCAAGCATCAGGCCCAGAATGGCAATAGCCAGCAGCGTGCGCCTGAGCACGGACTCGGTCATGACTGCAGCCATCACAGCTCGCTGATCATTTCCCGCAGCAAAAGCCGAACATCATTGGCTATGGCGGCTACCGTAGCGTTGCCGATGGCGCCCATGGCTGCGACCGGATCGATCGCCGCGACTTCGACTTTTCCGGGCGTTGTCTCGGTGACGATTACGTTGCAAGGCAGCATGGCGCCAATCTTGTCCTCCGCCTGCAGCGCGCGCCACGCAAAATGCGGGTTGCAAGCGCCAAGGATCAGGTAAGGCTTGAAGTCCACACCCAGCTTGGCTTTCATCGTCTGCTGAACGTCGATCCTCGTAAGAATGCCGAAGCCTTTGCCTGCCAGGCTCTTGGTGACATGTTCGATAGCCGCGTCAAACGGCATGTCGAGGCTTCTGCTGATATAGTAGCTCATCGAGTTCTCCTTTTGACGGCCGGGTCTCGTCGAAGAGGCCAATGGCGTGCATCCGCGCCAGATAAACACGAAAACGCGGGCTGGCTTTGATCCAGCGCAATGAATGCCCGCCGCTGTTGGCGAAGGTGACGGCAAGGAGCTTCCCAGGATGACAATCCGAAATCTTGAGTACGTGGTCTCGCCGAAATCCCTCGCTGTCGTCGGCGCTTCGGAGCGTATCGGCTCGGTCGGTCGCGTGGTCTTCGAGAACATCATGAGGGGCGGCTTCGAAGGTGAGATCTGGCCGCTCAATCCGAAATACTCGCAGCTTGCGGGCCTTCGCTGCTATGCAAAGGTCGCCGATCTTCCCGGCCCTCCCGATCTGGCCGTGATCATTACTCCCGCCGATACGGTTCCCGGCATCGTGCGCGACCTGGCCGAGAGGGGGGCGCGCGCGGCCGTCGTCATCACGGCCGGGTTGAACAACGGGAATGGCTTGCGGCAGGCAATGCTCGACGCTGCCAGGCCATCGCTCATGCGGATCATCGGGCCCAACACAGTCGGGCTCATCATCCCTCCCGTGAAGCTCAACGCCAGCTTTGCCCACATGGCGGCCAAATCCGGAACCATCTCGCTGATTTCACAGTCCGGCGCCGTCGCCACTTCGCTGATTGATTGGGCGGCTGAAAACAATGTTGGATTTTCCCGGATAATTTCCCTCGGCGACATGGCCGATGTCGACGTCGGCGATTGCCTCGACATGCTGGCTGGCGACTTTCACACGCGCGCCATCGTGATGTATCTTGAAAGCATACCCAATCCGCGAAAGTTCATGTCGGCCGCGCGGGCAGCAGCCCGCCTAAAGCCAGTCATCGCGATCAAGCCCGGGCGCCACGAGCAGGCAGCCAGGGCGGCTGCTACTCACACCGGCGCGCTTTCAGGCGCGGACATGGTGGTGGATGCAGCATTGCGAAGGGCAGGGGTGCTGCGGGTGAAGGATCTCGCGGAACTGTTCGACGCCGCCGAGACGGTTGCGCGCTATTCTCCGCTCGAACGGGCGCGTGTCGGCATCATTACCAATGGGGGCGGCGCGGGCGTCCTGGCGGTAGACAAGCTCATCGATCGTGGCGGCGAACTGGCCGAGCTTGCGCCGTCGACGCTCACGCGACTCAACGATGTGCTTCCGGCCACATGGTCGCGAGCGAACCCGATAGACATCGTTGGTGACGCGCCGCCGGAGCGCTATGGAGTGGCGCTCGAAGCCCTGGCAGCGGATCCCGGAACGGATGTCATCCTGGTGATGAATTGCCCGACCGGGCTCGGCTCCTCCGCTGACGCAGCGGGCAGGGTGGCCATGCTCGGCGATGACGGCAAGATCGGCGGCAAACCAATGTTGGCATGCTGGCTCGGCGAACACACCGCACGCGAAGGCAGGCGCCTGCTTGCCGAAGCAGGGATCCCAAGCTTCGAGACCCCCGAGGATGCGGCAATTGCCGCATCCTATCTGGCAGAATGGTCGCGGGTCCAGCGGGCGCTCCTGCGAACACCCTCAGGTCGGGATGGTGGCGACGCCGCTGGCGGCAGGCCGGTCGCGCAGGCGATCTTTCGCCAGGTCGCAAGCGAAGGACGGCGCATGCTGACTGAGCCTGAAGCGAAGGCGGTGATCGCCGCCTATGGCATCCGCGTGCCAGAGACCGTCGTCGCTGGTTCCGCCTCGGAGGTGGCGCGCGCTGCCGGCAAGCTTCTCGAAACCTCTGGACGCGTCGTTGTCAAATTGCTCTCCAAGGCGATTTCGCACAAATCCGACGCGGGTGGCGTAATCCTCGATATCACGACCGCGGCGCAGGCGGGCGAAGCTGCGACGACAATCGAAGCGAGCGTGCAAGAATGGGCGCCGGGAACGATGATCGACGGCTATGCGGTCCAGCCGATGATTGTGCGCAAGCATGCCCATGAACTCATACTCGGGATAAGCCGCGACCCGATGTTCGGCCCTGTCATATTGTTCGGCGCCGGCGGCACGGCCGTCGAGGTGCTGAACGACACGGCCATTGGGCTGCCTCCGCTCGATGACGTGCTGGCTGGCGATCTCATCGACCAGACACGGGTCGGGCGGCTCCTTGCCGGCTACCGCGACCGCCGGCCGGCCGACCGCGCGGCGATCGTTGCCGCTCTCGATGGGCTGTCACGCATGGTCGTCGATTTCTGCTGCATTGCCTCTCTGGATATCAACCCGTTGCTGGCTGACAGTGAGGGCGTCATCGCCCTTGACGCCCGCATCGAGATAGATCCCGAGCGCGTGGAAGAGCCGGCACCGAACCCTACGCTCGCGATAAGACCATACCCCTCCGGCTGGAGCCGCGACTTCTTGTCCGAAGGCACGGTATTCCATATCCGCCCCATTATGCCGGCGGATGTGAAGCTCTATCCGGAGTTCCTGTCGAAAATTTCTCCCGATGACTTGCGGCTTCGCTTCCTGTCGCTGCGAAAGAACTTCCCCGACCAGATGTTGAAGCGGCTTACGCAGCTCGACTACGATCGCGACATGGCCTTCGTTGCCATCGAGGTGACGACAGGCGCGCTTGCCGGTATCAGTCGACTCTCTTGCGATCCGGATCACGAAGTCGGCGAATATGCCTTGCTTGTGCGTACCGACCTGCAAGGTCGTGGCCTTGGATGGGAATTGCTAAGGCAGGTTATCGACTACGCCAAGGCCGACCGCATAGATCATATCGAGGGCCTCGTACTCAACGAGAACCACAAGATGCTCGCCATGTGCCGCGAGTTCGGCTTCTCCGTTGCATACCACCCCAGTGAGACCGGCCTGTCAGTGGTGACGCTCAATATCCAGTGAAAGATCTGTTGGCCCTCCGACACAGGTCAATATTTCTGCCGCGACTGTCTCGACGCCGCGGTCTGCCCTGACCTTGCGCCAAGTTAACGATCCCGTATCCCGCTGCAGCTGCCGTGAGAGGATGTCGACCGTCGCGTCGGACGGTCCGCCCTTGCGCTCGGTGATCCGATGCCAAAGAATGGTAGGGTCGGTCGCGAGCCAGAAACCGAAAAAAGGAATAGTCCTGTCGCGCCCGACATGCTCGATCCGGTCCCGTTCGCCGGGGTTGTCGAAGACGGCGTCGGCTACGACGCAACCACCCTCGGCAAGGATCAGTTCGGCGCGCCAGGCGATCTCACGATAGACGCGCTCCGATACGGCGGGCCGGTATGCCTTGTCCGGCAGCCTCGTTTCCGCGGGAACCCCATGCATGGCCTTGCGGATGCGGTCGCTTTCCACGATCCGGGCGCCTGGCGGCGCACCGATACTTCCTGCGATTGCCTCGGCGATGGTGGTCTTGCCGGATCCGCTGAGCCCGCCGATCGCCACGAGCCGGGGAGATGCCTCGGCAAGCAAGGCTAAGGCGAGCTTGAAATAGCGTCGCGCTTCGACGACCAGTTTTGAAGAAGCGGAACCGCTTTCCTCGACCTGTGTGGCGGTCACATGCGCACGCACGGCGGCGCGCACGGCCATGAAGAACGGCAGCAGGACAAAGCCATCTTCGTCGTCGGCCTCATCGAGATAGCGGTTCATCACGAGGTTTGCGAAGCGTGGAAAGCCGCGATGCCACAGATCCATCAAAAGGAAGGCGAGGTCGTAGAGCACGTCTACAGTTGCTATCCGGTCGTTGAACTCGATGCAGTCGAACAGTCTCGGCTCGCCGTCGAGGAGACAGATGTTGCGCAGGTGCAAGTCGCCATGGCAGCGCCGCACGCGGCCGGCCACCTCGCGCTGGTCGAGCAGAGCGGCGTGACGCGCGAGGGTGGCGCGAAACGCCCTGTCAAGCGCTGCCACCTCGTTTGCGCTGAACACATGACTCGTGCCAAAGCCGGCCACGTTGATGTCGAGCACTCCGCCGATATTGGCCGATCCCTTGCTATCATGGATGACTTCAGCGCCGTGGTGGTACTGAGCGATCATGCGCGCGGCCTGCGTCATCAGGCCGGACGTCAACCGGCCCTCCGCCGCCATGCGATCGAGAAGATCGGCCTGGTCGAAGCGAACCATCTCGATGATGGCGTCGACCAGTTCGCCCGGCCCGTCCAGAACGACGCGATCTCCGTCACGCGTTATACGGTGGACGCCCCGATACAGGCCTGGCGCCGTCCTGGAGTTCATCTCCACTTCCTTGCGGCAGGCGGCGAAGCGCAACTCGGGCGTCGAGAAATCGACATAAGGCAACTTCACAGCCCGCTTCAGTTTGAAGGCACGTTCCCCGACCAGAAAGATTCTGGAGATATGCGTTTCGATGCTCTCGACTGGGGCAATGTCGCCATAGGTTGCGGGATCGAGCAACATGTCGACCGTAATGCCCTGGTCTTCGGCGATCATCGTCTGCGTTCCTTGGGTTATGATCGATCTCGGCCCTCAGCCTATGAAACAGGCGACGCGATGACCTTGATCCGCGTCAATCTCGAGGCGGTTTGATTCAGCGCAATGAAGAACTCGGGCGGCGCGCTACGGCTGGAGCCTCGGTGAACTCGAGCGAAATCAGGAGTTGTCGCCATGCCGTTCAAGACGCTGCTTACGATCACTGGTGTCAACCAGCGAGAAGATGATCTCAAACTTGCGGCGAGAGTGTGCGAAGAGATCGATGCACATCTCTCCGTGTTGGTCGTGATGCTTGCCGCGCCGCCGTCCGGCGGGGAGTATGCGGCGGTTCTGTCTTCGGCCTGGCTCGAGGAGCGTGAGGCCGAGGTGAAGCTTCTCGACAAGCGAACTGCTGTCGTATCGGAATTTCTTTCGCGGAGCGCGGTCTCCGCCGATGTGAGCAAGGAATATCCGGATGCAGCCTGGGCAGACGAGACCATCGGCCGGCGCGCTCGTTACGCGGATCTCGTGGTTCTGGGGCCGGAACTGGGAAACAATGGCGGTTTGAAGGACAAGGTCATCGAAGGCGCGCTGTTCTCGTCCGGCCGACCGATCCTGATCGTGCCCAGGGCGGAAGAGGTCACATTGAAGCCAAGGCGTGTCATGGTGGCATGGGACGCAAGCCTGGAGGCCTCGCGCGCCGTTCGGGAGTCACTTGGTGTTCTTATCGGCGCGGACGAGGTGCGGGTCGTGATGATCGATCCGGTCGAAGGCGAACGGCACCATGGCGCGGAGCCAGGAGCCGATCTTGCCGCCTATCTGGCCCGGCACGGCGTCAAGGTTTCCGTCGATCGTCTGCCGAGTTCGGGGCATCGGATCGCGGAAGTACTTGGTCAGCATGCCGTCGATACCGGCGCCGAACTCATTGTGATGGGAGCCTACGGCCATTCCCGCCTGCGCGAGCGGATTTTTGGCGGGGTGACACGGTCAATGATTGACGAGTCGACCGTGCCAATTCTTATGGCGCGCTAGTCCTGCCACCGGCGAGGGGGATGCGAGGGGGGATGGTGGTTCGTCCTAAGCCTCGAACCGAGTGCCGCGCCGGCCGTTTGCAATCTCGACCGCATCGTCGAGTCGTCCGATCGCAGAAGGATTGCCCGTGGCTCGGACGAACTCCATCGCAGCGCTGACCTTTGGGCCCATCGACCCCGCTGGAAAGTCCTCCGGTGCCAAATCTCCGGCTCGGACCCTGCGAAGCGCCCGCGCCTGCGGTGTTCCATAGTCCATGTACACCGCATCGACGTCGGTCAGCATGAGCAACATGTCGGCGTTCAACTGACGCGCCAGCAGCGAACTCGCCAAGTCCTTGTCGATGACGGCCTCGACGCCCATCATGCTGCCGTCGCCGCGCGAGATGACCGGAACACCGCCACCGCCCGTGCAGATGACGACGACGTCATGTTCGACCAGATACGAGATGACGGACGCCTCAAGGATCTCGAGAGGCCGCGGCGAGGGCACGACCCGACGCCATTTGTCGCCGTCGGGCGCAATAGCCCAGTGGCGCTCTTCCGCCAACCGCCGCGCGGTGGGCTCGTCATAGACCGGACCTATCGGCTTCGTCGGATGAGAGAAGGCCGGATCGCGCTGGTCCACCCTCACTTGCGTCAGCAGCGTTGCGAACTGCTTTTTGCCGGCGAGGTTGCCGAGTTCCTGCTCGATCATATAGCCGATCATGCCGGCGCTCTCGGCCCCGAGAACGTCGAGCGGAAAGGCTCCCTCGTTCGATGCAGCCGCGGACTGAAGCGCAAGCAGGCCGACCTGTGGACCGTTGCCGTGCGTTATCACGACCGAATGGCCTTCTTCGATGAGTGCCATCAGGGCGGACGCGGCCCGCTTGACGTTCCTGCGCTGGTTTTCGGCGGTCATGGGCTCGCCGCGTCGCAGCAGCGCGTTGCCGCCAAGTGCCGCCACGATCAGCATGTCAGTTGCCGATCGTGGCGACGAGCAGCGCCTTGATCGTGTGCATGCGGTTTTCCGCCTGCTCGAAGACGATCGAAGCACTGGATTCGAAAACCTCGTCGGAGACCTCCATGCAGTCGATCCCGAACTCTTGCGCGACATAGGCGCCGACCTCGGTCTCCGTGTCATGGAACGCCGGCAGGCAATGCATGAACTTCGCATGCGGATTACCGCTGGCCGCCATCACCTCGCTGGTGACGCGATAGGGCGTCAGAAGGCGAATGCGCTCGGGCCACGCCGACTTGTCCTCTCCCATGGACAGCCACACGTCCGTGTAGATGAAGTCGGCGCCGTCGACGCAGCTCCTGACGTCCTCGTCCAATCTGAAGCGACCGCCGCTGCGTTCGCCCAAGGCTCTTACATGCGTGCAGAACTCCTCCTCGGGCCAAAGCTCCCTTGGCGAAGCGATACGCATGTCGATGCCGACCTTGGCCGCACCCAGGGCCAGGGACAGCGCGACATTGTCCTTTCCTTCGCCGACGAAGGCGACGGTCATGTCCGAGAGATGTTTGTGGGTGAATTCACGCATGGTCATGAAGTCGGCGAGGATCTGGGTGGGGTGAGACTCGTCCGTCAGGCCATTGTAGACGGGCACGCCCGCATGAGCGGCGAGCAGTTCCGCCTGGTGCTGCGCGAAACCGCGATATTCGATAGCATCGTACATCCGGCCGAGCACGCGCGCGGTATCCTTCATGGATTCCTTGTGTCCGATATGACTGCCGGTTGGGCCGAAATAGGTCACGTGGGCTCCCTGATCGTAGGCTGCCACCTCGAATCCCGTGCGCGTGCGCGTGGAATCCTTTTCGAAAATGAGCGCGATGTTCTTGCGAACAAGGCGAGGGGTCTCGTGTCCGGCTTGCTTGGCGGCCTTGAGGTCGGCGGCGAGCCTCAGAAGATGGCGTATCTCTTCGGCCGTAAGATCGTCCAGCGAAAGCACGGATCGGCCGTGAAGGTTGATCGACATAGCTGTTCCTTTCAGAGAGGGTCTCGGGCGATGGGGCAAGTCATGCAATGACCGCCACCCCGGCCACGGCTGAGCTCGGCGCCTTCCACCGTGATCACCTCGATGCCCGCGCGGCGCAGAAGCGTGTTCGTATAGACATTGCGGTCGTAGCCGATGACGACGCCCGGCTCGACCGCGACCACGTTGTTGCCGTCGTCCCATTGTTCGCGCTCGGCTTCGTAACGGTCGCCGCCTGTGGCAATGATGCGGAGCGATTTCAGCCCGAGTGCTTCCGCCACGACCGTCGTGAATGGAGCGTCCTCTTCCGTGACGTCCACGGCCGCGTCGCCATCGCCGGGCCGGATGGAAAATGTGCGCAGCCTTTCGACCACGGGCGGGTACATGGTGGCGACATCCCTGTCGCAGAAGGTGAAGACCGTATCCAGGTGCATGAAGCTGCGGTCACGCGGCATCAGCGCCGCGATCACACGCGTGGCCTCGCCTGCGGCGAACAGGCTTCGCGCAAGGTCGCCGACCGCCTGTGGCGTGGTTCGTTCACCCATGCCGACCAGAACGACGCCTCCGCCAATCGGCATGACGTCTCCGCCTTCCAGGGTTACCCCTGTTCCCACTCCTGGAGATACGAATGGGACACCGCTGTCGCGAAAGCGCGGATGGAAGCGATAGACGGCCTCCACATTGGCGGCTTCGGGCCGCCGGGCCGGCCAATACATGGCGTTGACGGAAACAGAACCGTAAATCCAGCAGGAACTGTCGCGGGTGAAGAGTTGGTTGGGCAGCGGAGGCAGGACAAAGTCCTGCGGGGCCAGCGTCCTTCCCGTCAACCCCTTCGGCTGGAAAGGAAGTTCGGCGCGTGCGATACCGCCAACGAGACAGCTTGCCAACTGGTCGGACGGCATCTCGTTCAGCCATCCTCGCATCTCGTCGACCATGTCCAGGCCGACGACGCCGGCGTGCACGCGGCGGTCGAGAAGCCATTCGCGCGCCTTGCTGATGGCCATGGCCGCGGCAAGCAATTCTCCGAACGAATGAACCACAACGGCGCGCTCACGCAGCGCATCGACGAAGATGTCGTGCTCCTGACGCGCGCGCTTCACCCACAGCACATCGTCGAACAGCAGCGACTTGCAGTTCTCCGGCGTCAGTCTGCGCAAGCTCAGGTCCGGCCTGTGGACCATCACTTCGCGCAGCCGTCCGACTTCCGAATGGACTCCCAGATTTGTCATCGGACGACCTTTCAAAGCGCGCTGACCGCGCCGGTCCACATTTCGTAGACGGCGAGGATCGCGACAGCGACAAGAGCAACCGCGATGATTGCCTCAACGGGATGGAAGACGCGCTGATTGGTCTCTCGACGTGCCCAGACATAGAAGAAGATGCCTGGAGCATAGAGGATCGCACACATGAAGATGTACGCCGGCCCCGCCGCATAGACGAGCCACAGGCCGTAAACCGTTGCCAGCAGTCCCGCGAAAAGAGGTCCGGCGCGCCCTTCACCCTTCTGATAGCTTTCCCCGGTCCAGGCGAGCTTGGCGGCGAATGCTCCCGAGAAGATGTAAGGCACCAGGATGGCGGCGGAGGCGATGTAGAACAGCGCCTGATAGGTGCTTTGCGCAAAGAGGGTGATCACCAGAAAGGCCTGGACAAGCAGGTTCGTGATCAGCAGCGACGTCGAGGGGACGCCACGCTCGCTTTCCCGACCGAAGAAGCTGGGCATGGTCCCGTCCTTGCCGGCGACATGGGGAACCTCGGCCGCGAGCAAGGTCCAGCTCAGGAACGCGCCGACCACCGAAACGACGAGCGCCAGGTTAATGAGCACGGCGCCCCAAGGACCGACAACCGCCTCCAGTACACCGGCCATCGAAGGGTTCTTCAGGGCAGCGAGTTCGGGCTGGGCCAAAATCCCAAGGGAAAGGAGCGAGACCAGCGCGTAGAGCGCGAGGCATGTAAAGAAGCCTAGAACCGTTGCGGTCGCGATATCCTTTCGGCGCTCCGCCCGGGCCGAGAAAACACTGGCGCCTTCGATTCCGATGAAGACCCAAAGTGTAACCAGCATGGTGCTCTTGACCTGGGCGGCCACGGAACCAAGTGAGGCGTTTCCCAGGCCGGTGAAGTCGAGTGTCCAGACGTTGAGTCTGAAGGCGACGGCAACGACCCCGACGAACAAGACGACCGGAGCGATCTTGGCCACCGTCACAATGGTGTTGACGATCGCCGCCTGACGAATCCCGGTGAGAACCAGGAAGTGGATGACCCACAACAGGATCGATGCGCCGAGCACCGCCTGCCAGGTATTTCCGTCCCCGAAGGCGGGGAAGAAGTAGGACAACGCGCTAAAAACGATCACGGCATAGGAGACGTTGCCGACCCAGGCGCTGATCCAGTAACCCCAGGCACTGTTGAAGCCGATGAAAGGGCCGAACCCCGCCTTGGCATAGGCATAAGGACCGGCATCGAGTTCAGGTCGGCGAACCGCCAGCGACTGGTACACAAATACCAGGGCGAGCATGCCGACCGCGGTGATGGCCCAACCGATCAGGATTGCCAGAGGGCCGGCGCCAGCCGCCATATTCTGCGGCAGGCTGAAAACGCCGGATCCCACCATCGAACCGATCACGAGCGCTGTCAGCGAACCCAGTCGAAGCTTCGTCGATGTCGTGGATACGGCGTTCTGGATTGGTATGTTGATGTCTGTTGCGGACATGACGTCCTCCCAAGATTGGAACCATGGGAGGATTCAACAGGAAAACGGCTTGGCAGCCTTGACGCCGATCAAAATGCCGCTCGTCCCGATCATGGATCGGCAACCGGCCTCGGCGGATGCTCATTGCGGCTGGCCGAATTGCCGCCACGAGCGATCATGGCCATGCTTGTGGTCCCCTCTTGGCCGACGACGGCTCGAATGCTTGCCGTGAGCATCATCGCGCCTGTCACCGCGAGCAGGGCGGAAGAATGAAGTGGGGGCCGAAGCTTCCCGATGTGTTCTGGATTCTGAGTAATCGGCTTCCGATGAAGCCTTCGCCGACGGGTCAGCCGTCGACAGCCTCGCGACCGGAGATTTCGGCAATTGAAATCCGAAAGAAGACATGCGGAAGGTGGTCGGCGACAACAGGTATCTGCGGCTTGAGCGCGCCAGGCTCCCACCAGTCGGTATGTTTGCTCAACACCGTCCAGGCATGGTCGCGTTGCGCCTTGTGGCCTATGCGATCCGGTAGCTCCTCATAGCGGCCACCGACGATCACGCTTTTCCATCCACGTCCGGCGCCGCGCTCGTCGACTTGAGCCGATACCAATGGATTCGAACGCATCCAATCAATCTTCTTGCCCGGCATTGAAAACGCGTAGAGATGATTGTCCGCGTGAGCAAAATAGATCGGGACAATGTAGGGCTGACCGTCTTTCGAGCAGGCCAGCCGCCCGACACGATTGGCGG